>Ga0209085_1001097_pt1 | contig 17462 bp, 16 predicted proteins | sample C_131016_EF_Meta_FD_187310 | JGI IMG/M metagenome (GOLD analysis project Ga0209085, IMG submission 187310) | Freshwater microbial communities from Lake Croche, Canada to study carbon cycling - C_131016_EF_MetaG (SPAdes) (version 2) | ecosystem: Environmental > Aquatic > Freshwater > Lake...
TGAGGTAAGCCGGATCGAGCATTTGCGCAGACGTCACTTCCATGGCAGATTCTTCTGCCACGTAACGATAGACATCGGCAAAGGCCAACTTCATCGCTTCGATTTGCAAATGCTGAGAATCGACGCCGTCGACTTTCAATGCAGCCAAATCGAAATTCTCCAAAATACCCAATGCGATCAAAGCTGCAATACCCTGACCATTCGGTGGAATTTCATGCAAGGTGTAGCCACGGTAATTTTGGGCAATGGGCGTGACCCACTCGGCTTTGTAATTCTCGAAATCTTTGGCGGTCAGGCTACCACCATGTGCTTTTGAAAAACTTTCAATCGCATGCGCGATCTCACCACCGTAAAACGCTTGGCCTTTGCTTTTAGCAATTGCCCGTAATCCTTTGGCAGCCGATGTGAACTTAAAGAGCTCCCCAACATGCGGTGCACGTCCCCAAGGCAAAAAGCCTTCTTTAAAGCCTGGCATGCCTTGCAACTCGGGCGTTGCTGCCGCCCATTTTTGTTGCACGACAACAGGTAACAAATAACCACGCTCAGCAATTTCAATAGCGGGTTGTAACAAATCTTCGAAAGGCAATTTGCCAAAGCGTTCGTGCATCGCTACCCAAGAAGCCACTGCACCTGGCACTGTGATGGAGTCCATGCCGCGCTTGGGCGGTGCCAAGGTGTCTTTGCCATATTTGTTTTGAAAATATTCAGGCGTCCATGCTTGCGGCGCACGGCCTGAGGCATTCAAACCATGCAGTGCTTTACCGTCCCAAATCAAACCAAAAGCATCTGAACCCAAACCATTGCTCACAGGCTCCACCACGGTCATCATGGCGGCCGCTGCAATGGCTGCGTCGACAGCATTACCGCCTTGCCACAGCATACGCAATCCAGCTTGCGAGCCCAATGGATGAGAGGTAGAGACCACGTTACGGGCAAAGACCGGCAAACGGGTGGAGGTGTAGGGGTTGTTGTAATCAAGATGCATGATTTTTTCCACAAAAGAAACGGCACCCGAAGGTGCCGTAATGTTTCAATGAAACGGAGCTTACTCTTCGACAAACGCCTCTTCGCGTTTATTTCGGATCGATGGTAGCAATACTATGACCAACAAGGCCAGCGCAGCACCCAACAAACCAGCAGACAAAGGACGTGTAGCAAAAACAGTCCAGTCACCGCGCGAAAGCAAGAGTGCACGACGCAGATTTTCTTCCATCATCGGGCCCAAGATGAACCCGAGCAGGAGAGGAGCAGGCTCGACGCCCAGCTTGACGAAGACATAACCCACAAAACCGAAGGCGGCAACCATCCAGATATCGAATGTGTTGTTGTTGGTCGAGTACACACCAATCGCACAGAACAGCACAATGGCAGGGAATAAGAAACGGTAAGGCACGGACAAGAGCTTGATCCACATACCAATCAAAGGCAAGTTTAAGATCACTAGCATCAAGTTACCAATCCACATAGAAGCGATCAAACCCCAGAACAATTCTGGGTTGCTCGTCATCACCTGAGGACCAGGCTGGATGTTGTGGATCGTCATCGCACCCACCATCAAAGCCATCACCGCGTTAGGTGGAATACCTAAGGTGAGCAATGGAATAAAAGAAGTTTGTGCGCCCGCATTGTTCGCTGACTCAGGCGCTGCAACACCGCGGATATTGCCTTGACCAAAAGGCACTTCACCAGGACGCAACTTGGTTTTCTTCTCGATGGTGTAAGCCGCAAACGCAGCCAACAAAGCACCACCACCAGGCAACACGCCGAGCAATGAACCCAAAGCGGTTCCGCGAATCACTGCAGGCAACATGTTTTTGAAGTCTTCTTTGGTAGGAAACAAACCTTCCACTTTCGCAGTGAACACTTCTCGTTCATCCTCAGGTTGCGATAGATTCGAGATGATTTCGCCGTAGCCAAACACACCCATCGCCACCACCACGAAGCCCACACCGTCCGTTAGTTCTGGAATGTCGAAGCTGAAACGCGCAACGCCAGAGTTGACATCGGTACCGATGAGACCCAACAACAAGCCCAAGATGATCATCGCGATCGCTTTGAGCAAAGAGCCAGAGGCCAACACCACGGCGCCGACCAAGCCCAATATCATCAGAGAGAAATATTCGGCAGGGCCAAACTTGAAAGCGAGTTCTGTCAAAGGAGGCGCGAACGCGGCCAAGATCAATGTGCCGACAGTGCCAGCAAAAAATGATCCCAAACCAGCAGCAGCCAATGCAGGGCCTGCGCGGCCTTTACGTGCCATTTGGTAACCATCAATAGTCGTCACCACAGAAGAAGATTCACCCGGCAAGTTAACCAAAATCGCAGTGGTCGAGCCACCATATTGCGCGCCGTAGTAGATACCAGCCAACATGATCAAGGCCGATACAGGCGGCAGCGCATAGGTTGCAGGTAACAACATAGCGATAGTGGCCACAGGTCCAATACCTGGCAACACACCGATTAGCGTGCCCAAGATACAGCCAATCAAACAATACATGAGGTTAATGGGCGTAAACGCCACGCCAAACCCCAGGGCTAAATTACTTAGTAAGTCCATGCTTGAGTTCTCCTGCTTAACCGGTAATGAAAGTTGGCCACACAGGCATCTGCAATTTCAGCAGCACGATGAAAGCTAAATAACTGCCAACCGATAACACGGTGGCAAGTATTAAGACTTCTTTAAGGTCAAACACATCACCAGCTTTGCTGGCAATGATGACTAATGCAAAGATAGCCACGATCAATCCCATCGCAGGAACACCTAAGCTGGGTAAGCCGGCCAACAAAATGCCGAATGCCACGTTAGCTCCCAAGACATACACGATGGGTCGCCATACAAATTTGCCAACCTTGTCGCCATCTTCCGTATGCTCAACCAATGAGTAGAAGATAGTGAAGACTCCCAAGATAGCCAGCAAGATGCCCAGCAACAAAGGGAAGTAACCTGGCCCCATGCGCGCACCCGTACCAATTGAATAGCTGGTGGCACCCCATGCAAATCCGCCACCGATGATGGCAAACATCAGTCCAGAGAAAAAGTCTTTTTGACTTTTGATCATTTCATCTCCTTAAACAAAATACCTAAGTGGCGCAGATTGTGGCCTTACACACCTCAAATGTAGATGTGGGTTTCACCTACCCATGTCGTCCAAGTATTGCGGGTTAACCCTTGCTCTGTAAAGATTTATTGACGATTCACGACAACGCGACAGGCGCTAAAACTTTCAACCACTTACTTGCAGGCAAAGGCCATCGTGTTTGGATCACTTGTGCATGTGATAACAATGCATCACGATCCGGTGTCCGTGCAGTACGTAACGCCATCAAAATCGTGTTGCCCTCTTTGGTGGGCCTAAAGGCCCACAAAGCATCTTTACCGAATGCATTCGCAATTTTTTGAACGCTGCTCTCAAAGCTTGAACTGCGCCCAAATAAATTCACTGTCATGCATCCGTTGTCGGTCAGCAATCTTCTGCAATCGGCATAGAACGCCTCACTGTCTAAAACTGGACAAGCTGCATCTTGGTCATACAGGTCCACTTGCAAAGCATCTATCTTTCCGCGCCAGTGGTCGTGTCCGGCTACTTCAGCAGCGTCACCCAACACAACATTCAATTTAGCTGTGTCTTCGGGCAATTTGAACCATAACCTGCATGCGGCAATGACTTGTGGGTTCAATTCAATCGCCGTCGTTTGCATGCGCAAATGCTTGTGACAGAACTTGGTCAAAGACGCAGCACCGAGCCCGAGTTGCATCGCATGCAAACTACCTACCTTATCGAGATCCGCAAACAGCAACCAGCCCATCATGCGTTGCACATATTCCAAATGAATCTCAAACGGCTTGTTGATCTTCATTGAGCCTTGCACCCAAGGCGTGCCCAAATGCAAGTAGCGCACATCACCGTAGTCAGAAAAATTGACTTCCGGCAAATTATTCTTGCGTTTTGTTGCCATAGCTACTCTGCCATGCCTTCCACCACAAAGCGAACGCGCTTGGTACCTTGCCATGCGTCCGTCTCTATGCGGTAAGCCAAATGCGCTAATGGTGGCAAAGGTTCAACGCGTCCAAACCAAATGCCGTCGACCGGTTGGCCATGGTGGCGCAACTTCAATGACAAATGTTTTTCTGCGACCAAGCGCTGTCCCAAAACTTCGATGCTTTCACTGAAGGTCGGCGCGGCAAAACCTTGCCCCCAGACTTCTTGCGCTAGTACGTCCGCCATATCGGGACGCCGAAACTCAGGCGGTAGTGGGCCGTCGGTTTGTAAGCAGCGTTGCAAAGTGGCCTCATCCAACCACTCTTGCGCAACTTCTTGCAAGGCTTCTTCAAACAGCCCCAATTGCTCTTCTTCTATCGTGCATCCTGCCGCCATAGCGTGACCACCAAATCGCAACAACACGCCGGGATGCCGTTTGACCACCAGGTCCAAAGCGTCGCGTAAATGAAAACCGGGAATGGATCGGCCTGAACCTTTGAGTTCATGTGATTTGCCGCTGGCTTGGCTGGGTGCAAATACAAAAGTAGGTCGATGGTGCAAGTCTTTCAACTTGGCCGCCACGATGCCCACCACACCTTCATGAAACTCTGGGTCAAATACGCACAAAGCAGGAGGCGGCGCTTCATCGGGGTCCAGCATGTCTTGTGCGATAGCCAAGGCTTGGTCACGCATTTCACCTTCGATGACGCGACGTTCGCGATTGATGCGATCTAGCGCGGTGGCAAGCTCAGTGGCGCGCGATAGGTCATCAGTACACAGGCATTCAATGCCCAAAGTCATATCCGCCAAACGCCCCGCGGCATTAATGCGCGGCCCTAACGCAAAGCCAAAGTCTTGTGCAGAGCACTGCGCACTTTCACGCCCTGCCGCTACAAACAAAGCCCCCATTCCCGCGGGCATAGCGCCTTTACGAATTCGCGCGAGCCCTTGCGCGACCAAACGTCGGTTATTGGCGTCAAGTTTGACGACATCGGCCACCGTGCCTAATGCCACCAATGGCAAAAGACTGTCGAGCTTGGGTTGTGTTTGCGCATCCCAAACGCCATGCGTGCGTTGTAGGGCGCGCAACGCTAGCAATACATAAAACATCACGCCAACGCCTGCCAAGGCTTTGCTCTCGAATGTGCAACCCGGTTGGTTGGGATTGACGATGGCATCTGCATCCGGCAACACAGTGGCGGGTAAATGGTGGTCCGTCACCAATACTTGCAAGCCCAGCGCTTTGGCGGTTGCAACGCCATCCACACTGGCAATGCCGTTGTCCACCGTGATCAAAACATCAGCGCCACTGGCTTTGACGCGTTCAGCAATCGGGGGAGTTAAACCATAACCATCCACCACACGGTCAGGCACGATGTAGGACACCTGTTGCGCGCCCAACATCCGCAAACCTTTGATGGCGACAGCGCATGCAGTGGCACCGTCGCAGTCATAGTCAGCAACGATGCAGAGTTTTTTGTTGGCGGCAATTGCGTCTGCCAATAACTCGGCGGCTTGCGCAATACCTTTCAAACCACTGGGCGGGAGTAATTGCGTCAGCGATATGTCGAGCTGATGCGCCTCATGAATACCGCGTGCCGCATACAAACGCGCCAGCAAGGGGTGGACCCCTGCTTGCTCCAAAGCCCAAACACTGCGAGGTGCTACCTCGCGCGAAATAAATTGCATCACATGTCCTCAGATCTGGGCAGAACGACTAAACGTTCGTGCAATGCAGTTGCGCCAAATCGCTTTGCAATGTTTTGTAAAAGCGCATTGGATTGCCAAAGGTCTTGCCAACCTGCGATTGATTGAATCCTGCTCCAAGCGGAAGCAGGTTGTGTTTCATACATATGTCGCTCATACTCACCGCACAACACCACCCGCATGGTTTCGCCTTGTTGGACGCGTTTCAATAAATCAGCAAAAAGGGTTTGGTCTAACAAAGTCCAAGCTTGCGTCCATCTTTGCCAGTCTTGTTGCAAAGACGCTTTGCGCAAATCTGATATAGCCACTAACTGAGCTTCATTCAATGTTTGCAGCAACGGAGATCCTGCCAAGTTCGTTGGATTTTCTCTCGCAGCACTAGTTTTAGTATTGGTACTAATTTCCGTATTCATTGGCAACACGCCAGCACCATGCCACCACAAAGAGTTGATGGCGAGCCCGCGATTCGCATTGACAACGTGGGTGTAAAGCAACATCTGCATTTCATTTTGCAAACGTCGCAGCAAGGTGGCTGTACCCGACGGCGCTGCACCTCCTACTAACCATGGATCGATATTGCGGCCAATCACCCGATCGAGCGAAGCGGTTGGCAAATTGGCAAACACATCCGACTGGGCTAACCACTGACCAGGCTGATAGGGGTAGAGCGCAATACCGTCTTGCGCGAAAAAATCTTGCATCGCTTCAAAAAGTTGGGCATCGGTGTCTGCGTCGATTTGTAAATGCGCTGGATCGCCCATATTGACTTGGCCATTGCTCACATGCCAATTGCACAGCGTGACAAAAGCCCAAGCCGATGTGTCAGCACTTAAATGTTGTTCAGCCGCTGCATTTGCCGCCCATGGCACACATCCGTCTGCAAAATCCCAACCTAAAGCTTGAGCCTGCGCCACTTCGTGGGGCATAGCCAAACTGGTGGGTAATGCCCCGTGGGGTTCCTCATGGATCACCGATGTTCGATGCATATCCCGTAGCCATTGGCGCACATTAGGCAAGGCATCACTCGCTGGCCAATTGGCTGGTGCGCGATGGCCAGACCACAACGCATAAGGAACCACCCACGTGGGTAAATCAAAAGACATAGCCGCGATTGTCCTTGATGACACAATCACCCCCTGTGAAAACCCGCTCTTCCTCCCTTCCCTATGAATTACTGATCGGCTGGCGCTACACGCGTGCGGGTCGCAGTGCTGGGCGCAATGGGTTTATTTCTTTTATTTCTGGCGTGTCGATGCTCGGCATTGCTTTGGGCGTCGCCGCTTTGATCATCGTCTTGAGCGTGATGAATGGTTTTCAGAAAGAAGTGCGCGACCGCATGCTCGCTGTGGTGTCGCACATTGAGCTAACGACACCTACTGGCGAAGGTTTTGCGGATGTTGACGCCGTATTGAAGAAAGTCCTCCAACACCCCGAGGTGGTGGCCGCCGCGCCTTTTGTAGCGCAGCAAGCTTTGTTAGCCCGTGGCGAAGACATGCGCGGCGCATTGGTGCGCGGCATAGAGCCAGAACGCGAAGCTAAGGTCAGCGACTTCACCTTGCAACTGCCACCTAAGGCAATGGCATCTTTGCAACCGGGCAGTTTCAATGTAGTTTTGGGCGGCGAACTCGCTCTCGCTATGGGCGTGCAAGTGGGTGACCGAATCACACTCATCTCAACTGGCGGTCAGGTGACACCGGCTGGCGTATTGCCGCGCTTAAAGCAGCTCACGGTGTCGGGCATTTTTGATTCTGGTCACTATGAATACGACGCCACTTTGGCGCTCATGCATGTTGAGGACGCGCAACGCATTTTTCGGGTCGAGGGCCCTAGCGGTATTCGTCTCAAGATTCAGCATATCAACGATGCGCGCTCGGTGGCTTATGAACTCTCAGCCCTTTTGGGCGGCGAAGTGATTGTGCGCGATTGGACGCGTCAAAACCGCACATGGTTTGCGGCCGTGCAAGTCGAAAAACGAATGATGTTCATCATCCTCACCCTCATCGTGGCAGTGGCGGCTTTTAATTTGGTCACTACCTTGGTGATGACTGTGACGGACAAACGCGCCGATATTGCGATCTTGCGCACACTGGGTGCGAGCCCATCGAGCATCTTGGCGATTTTTGTAGTGCAAGGCGCGACCGTTGGGGTGATGGGCACTTTGGGTGGTCTGCTAATGGGTCTTGGCGTGGCATTCAATATCGACGTCATCGTCCCAGCGATCGAGCAATTACTGGGTGCGAGTTTTCTGCCGCGTGATATTTACTTGATCAGCCGTATGCCGAGCGATCCGCAGTCCGCCGATATTTGGCCCGTGGCTTTGATATCGCTGGCCTTGGCTTTTGTGGCGACGATTTATCCGAGTTGGCGTGCTAGCCGAATCCAACCTGCGCAGGCCTTGCGGTATGAATAAGCCCAATACGCCTCCCAGTTTCAACCATATGAACACGTCAACCGTTTTAGAGGCGCAACACATCAGCCGGCGGTTCAGCGAGGGGGCCTTGGACGTCTCCGTCTTACAAGACGTGAATCTCTCCGTGGCTGCTGGCGAAACGTTGGCCATCGTCGGCGCGTCGGGTTCTGGCAAAAGCACTTTGTTGCATATTTTGGGTGGATTGGATTTACCGACTACGGGTTCTGTGAACCTGCTAGGCCAAACATTGGGCGGACTGAGCGCCAGTGAACTAGGCGATTTGCGCAACCAGCATTTGGGTTTTGTTTACCAGTTCCACCACCTCTTGCCAGAGTTCAGTGCGATTGATAACGTCGCCATGCCTTTGTGGATTCGCCGTATGGACAGACATGCAGCCAACGCGCAAGCCCAAACGCTATTGGAGTCAGTGGGACTAGGCCCACGCATGCAACATCGCCCTTCAGAGTTGTCTGGTGGTGAGCGGCAGCGCGTAGCGATTGCCCGTGCTTTGGTGACACGCCCTGCTTGTTTGTTAGCTGACGAACCTACAGGCAACCTAGACCGCAATACCGCGGATCTTGTGTTTTCCATGATGCTCAACTTGGCCCACTCACAAGGCACAGCCTTTGTCGTGGTCACGCACGACACCCAACTCGCAAGCCGTTGTGACAGACAACTGCATTTGGTAGCAGGCAGCCTGCAAGACTAAGGCCATGCCTTGGATAGACACCCATTGCCACTTAGACGCTGCTGAGTTTGACGCCGACCGGGATATGGTGCGCCAACTTGCCAAAACTCTAGGCGTAAAAACGTGCGTCATTCCGGCCGTCATGGCATCCCACTTTGACAAAGTGCGGTTCCTAGCCCATCGCCATGCAGACGTATACGCTTTGGGTATCCACCCGCTTTACACACCACAAGCCAGCGACGCAGACCTCACCACCTTAGACAAGCATCTTCATCTTCACCACGAAGATTTGCGTTTGGTTGCGGTGGGAGAAATTGGTTTAGATGGTTTTGTGCCTGAGGTCAACACCCCAGAGGCCATCGCCAAGCAAACGGATTTTTTTGAGGCGCAACTTCAATTAGCACAACGCCACAAACTGCCCGTGATCTTGCATGTTCGGCGTAGCGCAGACGGCTTACTGAAAGGGCTTCGTCGATTTCCCGTAGTCGGCGGCATCGCCCATGCTTTCAATGGCAGCCAACAACAAGCACAGATGTTCATCGAGATGGGTTTCAAACTCGGCTTTGGGGGCGCTATGACGTATGACCGCGCGACCAAGCTAAGAGCGCTGGCCACAGAGTTACCTTTATCGGCCTTGGTACTAGAAACCGATGCGCCCGACATTCCGCCGCATTGGCTCTACACCACCGCGCAGGATAGAGAAAAAGGCCAAGCACAAGGCAGAAACAGTCCCGCCGAGTTGCCCCGTATTGCATCCGTATTGGCTGATCTGCGCCGTATTTCTCTAGCGGAACTTGCCGCTGCCACATCGGCCAACGCGCGCCAAGCCCTGCCCCGCCTACAATCGCCCTTGTGATCAAAACTGTATTAAACGCCGATTTGCACTGCCACTCTGTGGTTTCAGATGGCACCCTCACACCCGAAGAATTAGCAGCGCGCGCCAAAGCCAATGGCGTTGAACTGTGGGCGTTGACGGACCACGATGAAATCAGCGGACAAACACGTGCGCTAGCTGCCGCCAAAGCCCAAGGCATGCAGTACCTCACTGGCACTGAAATCTCGGTCACCTTCGCTGGTCAAACCGTACACATCCTTGGCTTGGGTTTTGACCACGAAAACGCAGGCATTCAGCAAGGATTGCGCAAGACCCGTGGCGGTCGAGGCGAGCGCGCCCAAGAAATGTCTGAAGGCTTAGCCCAAGTAGGTATCCATGGTTGCTACGAGGGCGCTTTGAAATATGTGGGTAATCCTGAGCTGATCTCGCGTACCCACTTTGCCCGCTATTTGGTGGAGTCAGGCGTTTGCGCTGACACCCACGAAGTCTTTCGTAAGTTTTTGACCGATGGCAAGCCTGGCTTTGTGCCACACCGCTGGGCATCACTCAAAGAAGCTGTGCAATGGGTCACGGAGGCAAAGGGCATTGCCATCATCGCCCACCCCGGTCGCTACAACTTCACACCAAATGAGGAATACGCCTTTTTCATGGAGTTCAAAAACCATGGTGGACAAGGCGTTGAGGTCGTGACGGGTAGCCATACCGTCGCTGAATATGTGAAATATGCCGACATGGCTAAAGAATTCGATTTACTCGCCTCGCGTGGCAGTGACTTCCACAGCCCTGAAGAAAGCCGCATCGATCTTGGTACCCTGCCTTGGTTACCTGGCCAACTTACCCCTGTGTGGGAAGCATTGGCCCACCGTATCCAATGAGCACCGCCTCCACGCATACCTCGGTAGACGGTAGCCCCCTCTCAGCGCAACAGGCCTTGGCCGGCATGATCTATGCTGTGGTCGCGATGGCGTGTTTTGCGTTGCTAGACACCACCAATAAATTTCTATTGGCTAGCGTGCCCATGTTGATGGTGTTGTGGTTTAGGTATGCCTTTCAGGCCTTGGCGACGACTGCCCTGATGCTGCCGCGTAAGGGTCGGGCCGTGTTTCAAACCCATTCTTTGAAGTTACAAATCATCCGCGGCTTACTTCTTCTGACGTCTAGTTTTTTGGCTTTTGGTAGTTTGATTCGCATGCCTGTTGCCGAATTCAGTGCAATCGCCATGTTGTCGCCTTTGACTGTGACCATATTGGCGCGCTTTGTCTTGAAAGAACATGTCTCCAAAATGCGTTGGGTTTTTGTATCAGGCGGCTTGTTAGGCGCCATGTTGATCGTTCGACCTGGTGGCAGCATGGATGCAAGCCATGCTTGGATTCCGCTGCTGATGGTGCTGTCGTATTCCAGCTTTCAAATTTTGACCAGCCATATGGCTAAAACAGAAACACCGGAAACCATGCACATCTACACCGGCTGGGTGGGCGCTTTGGTATCTACCTGTATGGTGCTGAGTGTGTGGACCACCGAATTGACAGGCTTTCAATGGATGTTGATGGTGTTGATCGGTTGTGCTGGCACCTTGGGGCACTATTTGCTGATCGTGGCCTTTGCGCGTGCGCCCGCTTCACGCGTCACTCCTTTTCTCTACAGTGGCATTGCCTTTGCCACGTTGACGGGTTGGGTGGTTTTCTCACATATTCCTGACCCGATCGCGCTGACTGGTATGGCCTTGATTGCCCTGTGCGGCTTAGGCGCTGGCTGGCTCGGCCAACGCGAACACGCCAAAAGCATTCCACCCGCGCACGATTGAGGCAATTTAGCCATGGCCCAGTTTCTGCAGGTGCATCCTGAGAATCCTCAACCGCGCTTACTTAAACAAGCCGTCGCTTTTTTAGCCAGCGGGGGCGTGGTGGCCGTGCCCACTGATTCAAGTTATGCCTTGGTATGCCACTTAGACGATAAAACGGCAGTCGAAAAAATGCGCCGCATACGCCACGTCGACGACAAGCACCACCTAACCTTGCTGTGCCGCGATTTATCCGAGCTATCCAACTACGCAAAAGTCGATAACCGCCAATACCGGCTACTCAAGGCGGCAACGCCTGGTGCTTACACCTTCATATTAGAGGCCACCAAAGAAGTTCCTAGACGTGTGAGCCATCCGCAACGCAAAACCATAGGCCTGCGGGTGCCAGAGAACAAAACCTTGCTCGAACTTTTGGCGCTGCATGGCGAACCGCTTCTTGCCACCACATTGATTCCCCCAGGCGAGACGGAGCCGATGAACGACGCACAAGAGATTCGTGAGCGCTTCGAGCACGAACTAGCGGCCGTGATTGACGCTGGCGCTTGTCCGCTAGAAGCCACCACGGTGGTCGATCTCACCAGCATGGAAGGTGGCGGGGACCCGACCATCCTTAGACAAGGTCGGGGAGCTTTGCGCACCCTAGGCCTCGAGTAGGGCCTATGGCTAGTCGATGCAATGCGACAATTCTGTTCATTCATTATTCAAAGCTAAACCCATGAAAGACCGCGTTCTCTCAGGCATGCGCCCCACCGGCGCTTTGCATTTAGGCCACTACCACGGCGCCTTGAAAAATTGGGTGCGTTTGCAGTCTGAGATGGAGTGTTACTACTTTGTCGCCGATTGGCACGCCCTGACAACGCACTACGAAAGCCGCGAAGTCATTGAACAAAATGTGTATGAGATGGTGATCGACTGGCTAGCAGTAGGCCTAGACCCTAACAAGTGCACGATGTTTTTGCAAAGCCGCATTCCAGAGCATGCTGAACTCTTCACCCTCCTCGCTATGGGCACTCCATTAGGCTGGTTAGAGCGCGTCCCCACCTACAAAGACCAACAAGAAAAACTCAAAGACAAAGACCTGGCAACTTACGGCTTTTTGGGCTATCCCTTGCTGCAGGCCGCTGACATCTTGATTTACAAGGCCAAATATGTGCCAGTGGGCGAAGACCAAGCCAGCCATGTCGAATTGACCCGTGAAGCGGCCAGACGCTTCAACCATCTCTACGGACGTGAGTCCAACGCCCTTGAAAAAGCCCAAGCCAGTTTGGCCAAGCTACCCAAAGACAGCGTCAAACGGTTTGAGAAATCGCGCAAAACCTACCAAGAAACGGGTGACGTCAAAGCGTTGGAAGGCGCCATGGGCTATGTAGCCAGTGCCACAGAACTCGACGCCTTAGACCGCGAACGCTTAGAAGGCTACTTCAAAGGCACTGGCAAAGTCATCTTGCCCGAGCCCCAAGTCTTGCTGACCGAAGCGAGCAAGCTTCCTGGCTTAGACGGCGCCAAGATGAGCAAAAGCTATAACAACGCCATCGCCATTCGCGAAGACCGCGTCACGCTGGAGCACAAGGTCAAACGCATGCCCACCGACCCAGCCCGCGCCAAGCGCTCAGATGCTGGTAATCCTGAAAACTGCCCTGTCTGGCAGTTCCACAAGGTCTACAGCACCGAAGACACCAAAACATGGGTCGCCCAAGGCTGCAAAACGGCGGGAATTGGCTGTTTGGAGTGCAAACAGCCCATCATCGACGCCATCCTGCGCGAACAGCAACCCATGTTCGAACGTGCTGAGAAATACCTAAGCCAGCCCAAGCTTGTTCGTGATATTGTCGACGCAGGTACTGAAAAAGCACGCATAACTGCCCGAGCCACCATGCACGATGTTCGGGCAGCAATGGGGCTAAACTACTAACATACAAGCGCAGGAGTAATAAAAATGAGTATGTACATCATCGATGACCACCCCCTAGTCCGTTCCGCCATCGCCATGCTGTTGCGTCGCATGCGTTCATCGACCAAGGTCATCGAATTAGATAAATTTAGTGAATTGCAAGCCGCCATCATCAAAAACGGCGAACCCACCCTGTTTGTGCTCGACTTGCTCTTGCCTGGCGTCAAGGGCACCAGCGCCGTCACCGAAGTCAAAAAAATGTACCCCGAAGTGCCTTTGGCTGTTCTCTCGTCGATGCCTGCAGGTGAAGCAGAAGAAACTTGTATCGAAGCGGGTGCCGACATCTACATCGAAAAATCGACACCCAGCAACGAAATCGGCGAGGCGCTCAAAGGCTTGTTTGCGGCTGAGTCTGGCGACGAAGAGACCATTCCCCTTGGAGACACCAAACTATCTAAACGCCAAAAGCAACTCATCATCATGTTGGACCGTGGCTTAGGTAACCGCGAAATCGCTGAAGAACTCGATATCAGTGAACATACTGTCAAAGTTCATCTCTGGCGCTTATTCCGCCGTCTTGGTGTGAAGAGCCGGACACAAACGCTGCACTTTGCTCGCACGCATGGTTTGCTCTAAGTAACTTTAGCGCTATTGGGTTAGCGCTTGATTAACTTTGCCCGTTAGGTTTTAGATTTGTTACTTTTGGCCCCTAAAAGGGGCCTTTTTCATTGCAGCGGCTCGCGCACCATCAGGTTGAGGCCACTGCTGCCTAGTTTCACTGGCGTGAGGCTCACGCCCAAATCACCCGGTTGCGCCATGGCTTGGCCGCTCTTAGAAATTCGCACTTTCACTGTTACCTCTGACATGCTCGATAGCTTGGCCGCAGGGTTCATTGAAGTGCTGTCATCTAAGACAAAGTCAAAGGGCAATTTATCTGCCGTCGTTCTTACAATTGCGAGCGGCATGCGCGAACCGGATACAGGCGTCGCGAAAACAAACACGGTGTCAGTGGGCGCGACTTTGTCCGTCAGTTCTTTGATAACACTCACCCTACCGGTAATTCGCGCAGTGCTTGCTTGGTTATTGGGAACACCTACGGGAGCGTTTACCGCAGTTCCGGTGTTAGAGGAATTGGTATTGTTCTTCCCTGGCGCATTGGACATTGCATTGCTGCGAGGCGGTGCTGCGGGCAAGCCCATTTTTTCACGCGCTTGCGCAATCGCCCTGTCTAATTCAGGCGCATCGGGAGAGTCTGGCTCGACCACTTCTCTGGCGCGTTCCCAAAAACGCAATGCCGATCGGTAGTTCAGTTCTGTGTAGGACGCACTGCCCGCCAAAAGCAAAGCATTTAGGTGCTGCGGGTCTGCTGTCAAAACGCGTTGAATGATGGCCCAAGGTTGTCCAGCAAAGTTACCCTGGTTTTTTTGTGCCAACACTTCTGCATGTTCTATCGCCAAGTTGTCGTCTTTGCTTAATGCCAACGCCTTTCTAAAACCTTCATCTGCCTCGTCTAAGTGTTCCCGCGCACGTTGCACACGTGCCAGCATGACCCACCCATCGATTTGATTGGGATCGTCTTGCAGTCGACGCGTCAGGGCGGTGGCCATTTCGGTCATTTTTTCGGGTGAAATATCAGCCCCCTGCTCCGTTTCAGCTTGCAGAGCTGCGGGATTTAGTGCCAGGGGTTGGCCTATCACTGCGTACATCAGCATCGAAGCGACTGGCACCAAAAACACAAAACTCATAACCCACACCCACGGCGCGCGCCAAGTTTGGAAATTGGGTTTAACAGCTTTTGTAGCCACACGCTCGTGAACAAGCAATGCCTCTTGCGAAGTGTGACCAGTGTGTGGAGCACTTGAAGTGTGTCCGTCAACATCATCGAGCAGCCGTCTGGCCAACTCCTCTCTGGCGATTCGCAGCTCTTGCCTGCTTAAATTGCCTAATACATATTCTTTTTCTAAATCACGTAAGTGGTCTTTGTAAACCGCTGCATTGGCTTTCACAGAATCGTTGGCACAGTCTTGAATTTTTTGTGCTTCTACTGCACCAATTTGTGAACCGCGCCACAAACTCACACTGATGACAGCCAACACCACAGCTACCATCACTAGAGCGCACAAAAGAAAGCTTAAAGCTGGATTCACATCAATCTTTCAATAACTGTTCGACCCGCGCGCGCTCGGCGTCACTCAAATCTTGTGGCCGCACAACCGCGCGGCGCTGACGCAAATACGCCAATAAAAAGACGGCTGCGATCAACAGCACTACAAACGGACCAAACCAAAGTACCCACGTCAAGGGCTTGACTTCGGGACGGTAGAGGACGAAATCACCATAGCGCGACACCAAAAAATCCTTGATTTCTTGGTCAGATTTGTTGGCACGAATCAAGTCACGTACTTCGCGCCGCAAATCGTCTGCCAATTCTGCCCGGGATGAAGACAGCGATTCGTTTTGGCAGACCAAGCAACGCAACTCTTGAGAGATGTGCACCAAACGTGACTCCACAACAGGATCTTCTGCCAGTGGCACTGCTTCGCGGGCATGGGCAAGGTTTAGGCAAAGGCTGAGCCAAAAAATACAGAGGTACTTCATGATTTACCCAAACTTTGCATCAAGGGCAAAATTTTCTCAGCCAAGAGTTGTGGGGTGACTGCGCCTACATGTTTGAAGCGGATCACACCTTGCTGATCGATCACATAGGTTTCTGGCACACCGTAGACGCCATATTGAATGCCCACACGGCCGTCTAAATCCATCACCGATGTGGTGTAAGGATTGCCATGGCGTTGCAACCACACCGCACTGCGCTCACGCGCGACTTGCAATTTGATAGCGTCACTTTGTTTGGCTGCTGGGTCTTGTGGTTGAATTTCTTTGTAACTTAGTCCAACGATAGGAGTTTGATTTTTTTCAGCAAACGCCACGAGCACCGGATGCTCCTCACGGCAAGCCACACACCAAGTTGCCCAGACATTGAACATCCACACCTTACCCAACATCTGAGCAGGAGAGAAAGTTTTATCGCTCTCTAACGTGACTAACGAAAAAGCAGGCGCTGGTTTGCCAATCAAAGGCGAGGGTATTTCGCGTGGGTCACGGTTTAAACCAATCGCCAGAAAGATCACTAGGCAAATGAAAAGCACCAAAGGAATAAACACCTTTTTCATGCGCGGTACCTTCTGTCTAGAGCTGCCAATAGACCGCCCAGCACCATCAGCAATACACCTCCCCACAACCAAGGGACGAAAGGTTTGTAATAGACCCGCATACTCCACTCAGTACGGGCGTTATCTAAGGGTTCACCAAGCGAAACATACAAGTCACGCATAAATCCAGAGTCAATACCTGCCTCCGTCATTGGCATGGCAGAAGAAAAATAACGACGCTTTTCTGGTTGCAAAATGTCGATCACTTCCTCCCCACGCTTAACCTCTACATCAGCGCGCACGGCTTTGTAATTTGGCCCCGTGACTTCGCTGAGCGACTTCAATTGAAAACTGTAAGGTGAAATGGTGACCACGTCGTTCACATGCATGCGCACATCACGCTCTACTTCATACGAATTCACGCCCGTCACACCCATCACCAGGACAGCCATTCCAAAATGCGCAATGTGCTGCCCCCAGAAAGACAAACCAATGCGACCGTGTTTGCGTAAACGTGTCACCACTTGTAGCAAGGTTCCCAAGCCCACCCAAGCACTCAAGAAGATACCCAGCATGGCACCAAAGGACCAACCACCGAATACAAACGGCAGAGCAACTGCCAACACGACAGCAGCAAGACCAGAGTAACGCAGGGTATGCGCAATCTCAGACACCTTGGCTTCACGCCATCGCGCGATAGAGCCAGGCACCATCAAAAACACCGTAGGCACTAACAGAGGCGCAAACACCGCGTTGAAATAAGGCGGTCCAACGGACAACTTACCCATATTTAAGGCATCAATGATCAAGGGGTAAATCGTTCCAAGCAACACTGCACCGGTTGCGACCACAAGCAATACGCTATTGGCCAGCAAAAATGACTCACGCGATACCAACTCCATGCGCCCGCCTAAAGTCACGCGCGGCGCGCGCCATGCAAACAAGGAGAGCGATGCACCAACCACCACTGCCAAAAAAATCAAGACAAACACGCCACG
>Ga0209085_1001098_pt1 | contig 17446 bp, 14 predicted proteins | sample C_131016_EF_Meta_FD_187310 | JGI IMG/M metagenome (GOLD analysis project Ga0209085, IMG submission 187310) | Freshwater microbial communities from Lake Croche, Canada to study carbon cycling - C_131016_EF_MetaG (SPAdes) (version 2) | ecosystem: Environmental > Aquatic > Freshwater > Lake...
CTTGCGTACTTCCCACAAATTCTTTTGCAAGGAGGCATCAGGCATTGGCACTACTGAGCCTGGCAAACCTAAATCACTCATGAGTTCTTGCAAAGCTTTGAGCTTATCTAGTAGTGGGGCATGTGCTTCACCAGAGAACTCTACCAGCAGAATGGCTTCTGGCGTTCGTGCAGTGTGATCGATCAGTGCAGTCTCAATCGTTTTCTGAAAGCTGGGATTGCTGCGTGCCAAATCAATCATGGTGCGATCAACTAACTCAACTGCAGTAGGACCCAGCTTGACAATATGCTGGGCGCTATCCATCGCCTTGTAGAAACTCGCAAAGTTCACAATGCCCAACACCTTATGCTGTGGCAGTGGTGCTAACTTGAGTTTGAGCGATTTAAAGTAGGCTAGCGTACCTTCGCTACCCACTAGTAAGTGCGACAAATTCACGCTGCCATCTTGGGTGTACGGTAATTCGCTTTGGGGATGAAAGATATCGAGGTTATAACCTGCGACACGCCTGAGAACTTTCGGAAAGCGTGCTTCAATCTCAGGCTGAAGCGTATTGGCCAAGCCCTTAACAAAGTCGCCAAGCTCTTTAGCAACTCCAGAACTGTTTGCATAGTTAGCAAATTCACCAACTTTGCCATCTGCTAGCCAGGCATGAATGCCTAAAACGTTATGCACCATATTGCCGTAAGCAATGGAGCGGCTGCCGCAAGAGTTATTGCCTGCCATCCCGCCAATAGTTGCTTGTCCACCAGTAGAAACATCTACTGGATACCAAAGGCCATGTTGCTTGAGTGAGCCATTGAGGTGATCGAGCACCATGCCTGGCTCTACCTCCACATAACCCTTGTCAAGATTGAGATCAAGAACGTTTCTGAAGTATTTGCTGTTGTCGATGACTAATGCTGCGCCAGTGGTTTGACCACATTGGCTGGTGCCACCACCACGGGGTAGCACAGGAACACCCATTTGGGCTGCAATCTGAATGCTACTGGCAATATCTTGTGCGGTCTTTGGCACAAATACTGCTACTGGCATCGCTTGATAAATAGAAGCATCAGTAGCATAACGACCCCGACTTGCGGCGTCTAGCATTACTTCCCCAGTGGTCTCCTGGCGCAAGCGTTTAGCGAGTTGCGCTTGATCCACCATCAGCTCTTTGAGATCGAGGGGCTTATTCATTTGACTGTCTCTACCAGCTTAGTTTCAGCTTTGAGTAACTGCACTACAACATCACGTTTGTTTCGGACGTGCTGAATCATGATTTTGCGCATACGGGCGCTGTCTCTGGCCTTGAGGGCATCGAGCATCTCTTGATGCTCTTCTACTGCTTTTTCCCATTTGACACCGTCTTGATTGGATCTAAATCGTAAGGCTTCAATCCGCGCGTTGACTTGTGAGAAGAGTTGAGCAAGTACTGGATTATTTGCTGCCTGATTAATCAGATGATGAATACGCAGATTGAGTTTGTAATAAGTAGATAAATCACGGCGTGCATACGAAGCCATCATTTCATATTGGAGGGCTTCTAGTTCAGAGAGGGCGGTATCACTAATATTGTTTGCAGCTAGCTCTCCAGAAAAACCTTCTAAGTCTGCAATGACATTAAAGGTGTTAATCACATCCTCAAGGCTGAGTTGCACGGCAATCGCACCTCGGTTAGCAATCAGCTCTACTAAGCCATCTGCAGCCAAGCGACGAATCGCCTCCCGAATTGGGGTGCGAGAAACATTTAAGCTCTCAGCCAATTCCCGTTCATTGAGTTTGCTACCAGGGACAATCTTGCCTTCCACCAAAAGAAGTCTGAGCTTTTGGAAGATGGCCTCATGCAAGTTCTGCGAATTCGGTTGTTCTATTACCGTCATGGCATCTGTTTCCTAGACTCTAAATTTGTATACAAAAATTTCAATAAGCCATCATAAATCATAAATATCCGCTTTAAACGCTAAATAATGGCTTTATTTTAAGGTTTTCTGTAATTAATTTGTATACAAAATAGAAAATTGGCAAAAATTGTCTTACACTAGAAAGATTATTCAACCTCAAACCAGCGAGAGAAAACATGCTCAAACTCGATAACCACGCATCTGGACGCCATTTCTTACATATTCCTGGCCCAAGTCCAGTTCCTCCGCGCGTGTTGCGTGCGATTAGTTACCAAACGATTGACCATCGTGGTCCTGAGTTTGGTGCTTTTGGTTTGAAGGTGTTGGAAGGTATTAAAAAGATTTTTAAGACCAATCAACCCGTCATTATTTATTCCGCATCTGGAACCGGTGCATGGGAAGGTGCATTGGTAAATGTCCTGAGTCCTGGCGATAAGGTGCTCTTTTATGAGACCGGTCAATTTGCAAACTTGTGGCGTACACTTGGCAAACGTCTTGGTCTTGATGTTGAAGTAGTCGGCAAAGCCGGACAAGACTCTTGGCGTTGGGGTGTCGATGCTTCTGTGATTGAGGAGCGTTTACGCAAAGATACTGGGCATGCGATCAAAGCAGTTTGTGTAGTGCATAACGAAACTTCTACTGGTGTTACTTCAAACATTGCTGCAGTTCGTAAGGCAATTGATTCATTAAAGCATCCAGCTTTATTACTCGTCGATAGCGTATCTGGCTTAGGTTCTGCGGACTATGAGCACGATAAGTGGGGCGCTGATGTGACTATCTCTGGTTCACAAAAAGGTTTGATGTTGCCACCGGGTATTGGCTTTAATGCTTTGTCACCAAAAGCAATTGAGGTAAGCAAGAACAATAAAATGCTTAAGGCCTATTGGGCTTGGGATGAAATTCTTGAATCCAATAAAAATGGGTATTGGCCAACGACACCAAGTACCAATCTCATGTATGGATTGCATGAAGCGATGGACATGATGTTGGCCGAAGGTCTTGATACGATTTTTGCGCGTCACCAACGTTTAGCTGCAGCTTGTCGTGAAGCAGTGAAAGCTTGGGGATTAGAGATTCAGTGCCAGGACAACGATTGTTATTCACCGGTGCTCACTTGTATTGCGACACCGGAAGGCATGGATGCCGATGTCCTCCGTAAACACGCTTTAGAGAAATTTAATCTCTCTTTGGGTACTGGCCTTGGCAAGATCAAAGGTAAGGCATTCCGTATTGGCCATTTGGGTGATTGTAATGAGCTCAACCTCATGGCCGCTCTAAGTGGTGTAGAGATGAGTCTAGGCTCTATGGGCTTCAAACCCAAGGCAAGTGGGGTAGTTGCTGCTCAAGAATTCCTGAAATAATCCATTTTTAGCATTGAGAGCGGGGTGGGGCCAGATCCTCAGGGTAAATAGGACTGCACCCCTTATAATTCAAGTACTTATATAGAAGCGCATAGAATAGATGCGCCATTTTCGAGACAGAAAGATTAAACATGTTAGCGACTAAACCATTCTTAACTCAAGCTGATGTTCAAAAGATTTTGAATGCAGCCGATCAGCATGCAGCTAAAAATAATTTGGCAGTGACGATTGCTGTGTGTGATGACGGTGGCCATATGTTGGGCTTAATTCGTCGTGATGGTTGCGCTCCTGTATCTTCATATATTGCTCAAGAGAAAGCACGCACTGCTGCCATGGGCAAACGTGAGACACGTGTTTACGAAGAAATTATTAATAACGGCCGTACATCCTTTTTATCTGCCCCACATATTTCGGGCATGTTAGAGGGTGGGGTCAATATCGAGGTAAACGGGTTTACCATCGGCGCAGTCGGCGTTTCCGGCGTTAAATCGACGGAGGATGCTGAAACCGCTAAGGCCGGCATTGCCGCCATTCTGTAAGTTACCTTGATAAATACTGATACTGAAATAACTTCTACTTCAGGGGCTGACAACTCAGTCGCCCCTAGTGTTACTGACACCGCCCCTCCGGCAACAATCACTTTTGCTGATTTTGGTTTAGATCCGAAGATTCAAAAGGCGGTATCTGAGCAGGGCTACACCATTCCTACTCCGATTCAAGCGCAATCAATCCCGCATGTTTTAGCGGGCAGAGACTTGATGGGTGCCGCGCAAACCGGGACTGGTAAAACAGCCGCCTTTGTATTACCTATCATTCAACAGATTTTGCGTCATGCTAGCAATAGCGCCTCACCAGCTCGCCATCCAATTCGTGCTTTGGTGTTGACTCCGACAAGAGAGTTGGCAGTGCAAGTTGCTGAGAATGCCGCTAGTTACTCCAAACATACTGATTTACGCGCTGCTGTGGTCTACGGCGGTGTGGATATGAAAGAGCAAGTTGGGATTTTGCGTAACGGTGTTGAGATCTTGATCGCTACGCCCGGTCGCTTGCTTGATCATATCGGCTCAAAAGTAGCCAACTTATCCCAAGTAGAAATTCTGGTTCTGGATGAAGCTGACCGCATGCTCGACATGGGTTTCTTGCCAGATCTACAGCGCATTATTAATTTGATTCCTGCGCAAAGGCAAACCCTGCTGTTCTCGGCAACCTTCTCACCAGAAATTAAAAAACTGGCACAGAGTTATTTGCGTACTCCGGTAACGGTAGAGGTAGCACGTCAGAACGCAGCTGCAGATACTGTCAAGCAGGTAGTGCACATGGTGTCCTCGGCTGATAAGCAAAACGCCATTGTGAGAGTATTGGAGGAGCGCACACGTCAGGGTCTATCACGTCAATGCATCATCTTTACGAATAGTCGTTTGGGTTGCGCCAGATTGTCTCGTGCACTAGAGCGTGATGGCATCAAAGCGGGTGCGATTCATGGTGACAAGAGTCAGGGTGAGCGTACTCTCACATTAGATGCCTTTAAATCTGGCGCCATCGAAGCACTGGTTGCAACGGATGTTGCTGCCCGTGGTTTAGATATTCCGGATATGCCCTGCGTAATTAACCATGAATTACCATACAACGCTGAAGACTTTATTCATCGTATTGGCCGCACTGGCCGTGCCGGTAGTACTGGCGATGCAATTGCACTAGTAGATGCTAGCGAAAAGCGTCTGCTCGATGACATCGAAAAATTAATGAAGCGCAAGCTTGACATCAAACCTTTGCCAGAAGGCGCTCCCTCACAAAGTAGGGCACCTTCAAGCAGCCATTCATCGACAAGATCTTCATCGAGCAATGCACCAGCAAAAACGTCTGACCCATTTTTTTACAAGCCTTATGAGCCAACTGCTGTACCACAGGCTACAGAGGGTACAAAGCCAGAAGAGAAGAAAGTAGGCATTACGCCTGCCAAGCCAACTGTTGGCGCTTTATTGGGCGGCTTTAAAAAGAAATAAAGCGGTATTGATTCACTGGAAGACTAATTTGTTTTCCAAGCACGAGTGGCTGCCATGAGCCACTCTGCAATGGTGATGCTCTCACCATCAGGCAAATTTCTTAATCCCAAATGCTGTGCTGCCTTACGTAGCTCTCTAAGTGAGCACTTTTCATCTTGCGTATTAATCTGGCTTGCTAAGGTTTGCTTACTCAATTTCTCTCCATACTCATCGAGCACTAAAGGTAGATGAAGGTATTGAGGGGTTTTATGTCCCAATATCTTTTGCAGATGAATTTGCCGTGCAGTATTGCTCAGCAAATCTTCGCCACGCACAATATGGGTGATACCTTGCTGCGCATCATCGACTACCACTGCCAGTTGATAAGTAAATAAACCATCGCTTCTATGCAGGACAAAATCACCCACTGCTGTATTGAGGTCTTGGCTTTGATGACCTAGTGCCAAATCTTCAAACTCAATCTGGCAATTTTCGGGAAGGGCAAGTCGCCAGGCGACTTTGCTTGTCTTTAATAATTCTGGTGAATTGATTTTTAACTGATTTGGTCTGCAAGTTCCTGGATAGACCATTTCTTGGTTACGAGGGGTTTCAATTCCCAAGGTAGCCAGAGCGCTGGCAATGGTCTGCCGAGAGCAGGTGCAGGGGTAGAGTAATTTGAGCTGGTTTAGTTGCTCTAAAGCCTCCTCGTAGAGCTCTTGGCGCTGAGATTGGTAGCTAGGCTCTTCATCCCAGGCAAGGCCGCAGGCAAGCAGCTGGGCCCAGATCTGTTGGTCTGCTCCAGGAATGCACCTGGGGGTATCTAAATCCTCGATTCTGAGCAGCCATTGACCCCCATTTTGACGGGCATCTAAATAGCTTCCGAGGGCAGCAACCAGTGATCCGGCATGGAGTGGACCAGTGGGAGAGGGGGCAAATCGCCCCCGATAGCCGTCGGCTGGGGATGAGGGGTTTTTCAGTGTGGACACAGCTAAAATCATCTCATGGCTTCACCCCGTTTTGTACATCTTCGCCTTCATTCCGAGTTTTCGATTACGGATGGAGTCGTTCGTATTGACGATGCGGTTGCCGCTGCTGTCAAAGATGAAATGGGTGCCTTAGCCCTGACTGATCTCAGTAATCTATTTGGATTGGTACGTTTTTATACAGCAGCCCGTGCTGCCGGTATTAAACCTATTACAGGTGCTGATGTTTGGGTGAGTAATCCCCAAGATCCAGATCAACCATATCGTTTATTGCTCTTAGTGCAAAACCATTCTGGTTATCTCAATCTTTGTGAGTTACTCAGTAGAGCGTCTTTAGAGAACCAATCGCGGGGTCGCGCTGAAGTCGACTCTTCGTGGTTTAGTGAGCCTGCTGCTAAAGCAGAAGATAAGAGCGCTAAAAGAACTCTGACTTATGGATTGATTGCGCTCTCAGGTGCGCGCCAAGGTGAGATTGGCGCCGCTTTATTAGCGGGCCAAGAAGATCAAGCCAAAATTACTGCAAAACGCTATGAAAAATTATTCCCCAACTCTTTTTATATTGAGGTTCAACGGGGCGGCCATCAGCAGGATGAGAAGCAGCTCCAGCTAGCCTGCCATCTTGCTAGTGATTTGGGCTTGCCGATAGTAGCGACCCATCCTGTGCAGTTCATGAAAAAGAGTGATTTTACGGCTCATGAGGCACGGGTTTGTATTTCTGAGGGTGAATTGTTAGGTAATCCACGACGCTCTAAGAAATTTAATGATGAGCAATACTTCTTAACGCAAGCAGAAATGGAACAGCGTTTTGCAGATTTGCCTGTTGCAATCACAAACTCCGTTGAAATTGCCAAGCGCTGTAACTTATCACTTGTGCTTGGTCAGCCACGCTTGCCAGATTTCCCGACACCTCCTGGTATTACGCTAGATGAATATTTACTTGCCCAATCTGAAGTGGGGCTTAAGCGTCATATGGAGCGTAATTTCCCGAGTGCAGAAGAGCGCGCTAAGGAAATGCCACGCTATCACGAGCGCTTAGTGTTTGAAGTCAAGACGATTTCTCAAATGGGATTCCCAGGCTACTTCCTGATTGTGGCGGACTTCATTAATTGGGCAAAAAATAATGGTGTGCCGGTCGGTCCTGGCCGAGGGTCTGGTGCAGGCTCTTTAGTGGCTTATTCCCTAGGCATTACCGACCTTGACCCACTGCGCTATAACCTGCTCTTTGAGCGCTTCTTAAATCCAGAGCGGGTATCGATGCCCGACTTTGATATTGATTTCTGCCAACATGGTCGTGACCGTGTGATTCAGTACGTCAAAGACAAATATGGCAAGGATGCGGTGAGTCAGATTGCCACCTTTGGAACGATGGCAGCGCGAGCAGCGATTCGGGATGTGGGTCGTGTACTGGAGCAAGGCTACAACTTTGTAGATGGGATTGCCAAACTCGTTCCGAATAAGCCAGGTCAGTATATGACGATTGAAATGGCCAAGAAGGAAGAGAAGCAATTGGCCGAGCGTGAGAAAAATGAAGACGAAGTAAGACAGTTGCTTTCTCTGGCACAACAGTTAGAGGGTATGACTCGCAACGTCGGCATGCATGCGGGTGGCGTGTTAATTGCTCCAGGACGATTAACCGATTTCTGCCCACTTTATACGCAAGAGAGTAAAGATCAAGATAGCAACTCAGTTATCAGTCAGTTTGATAAAGATGACGTAGAAGCAATTGGCTTGGTGAAGTTTGACTTCCTAGGCTTGACTACGCTGACGATCTTAGCTGCAGCAGAGCGCTGGATTAAAGCACTTCATGCAGATCGTAAAGATTGGAGCATCAGCGATATATTGCTTGATGATGAAAAAGCTTTCGATATTCTCAAGAAAGCCAACACCGTTGCTGTATTCCAGCTAGAAAGTCGCGGCATGCAAGGCATGCTTCGTGAAGCAAAGCCCGACCGCTTTGAAGACATTATTGCCCTGGTAGCTTTGTATCGACCAGGTCCAATGGATCTGATTCCGGACTTTATTGAGCGTAAGCATGGCCGTCAAAAAGTAGAGTACCCAGATCCGCGTATTGAATCAGTGCTACGTGAGACCTACGGCATCATGGTCTATCAAGAGCAGGTGATGCAGATGGCACAGATGATTGGGGGCTATTCTTTGGGTGGCGCCGATATGTTGCGCCGTGCGATGGGTAAGAAAAAGCCAGAAGAGATGGCGCAGCATCGTAAGATCTTTAGTGATGGCGCAAAAGCAGGCGGCATTAGCGAAGGTAAAGCAAACGAGATTTATGACTTGATGGAGCGTTTTGCGGGCTATGGATTTAATAAGTCTCATGCTGCTGCTTATGCGCTCTTAGCTTATCAAACCGCTTGGCTCAAAGCCTACTACCCAGCCGAATTCATGGCGGCCAACTTATCGCTTGCGATGGATGACACCGATAAGGTGAAGATTCTGTATGACGATTGTTTGGCTAATCAGATTCGGGTGTTCTCGCCTGATATCAATACTGGTGTCTATGAGTTCACCCCATTGCGCGCACCTGATGCTGCGCTTGACACTCCCATTACGCATATTCGCTACGGTTTAGGCGCTGTTAGAGGGACAGGTGAGGCTGCAATTGAGGCGATTATCAAGGCGCGCGAGACTGGTGGGGCATTTAAAGACTTATTTGATTTCTGTGCCCGAGTAGATCGCAGGCAAGTGAACCGCCGCGCTATTGAAGCGCTAATGCGTGCCGGTGCATTTGATAGCCTCTATCGTGATTTAGTTCCTGCAGGCGGTAATCTCTATGACATCCGCTCTACCTTGTTAGCTTCATTGGCAAGAGCCATTGAAGCTGCAGAACAAGCAGAAGCCTCGATTCATCAGGTGAGTTTGTTTGAGGCTGCTGGGGAAGAAGATCGCCACCTTCCAGAGTTGGTGCGTGAGCCGGTATGGTCTGAGAAAAAACGCTTACAAGAAGAAAAGACTGCTTTAGGACTTTGTTTAACAGGGCATATGTTTGATGCCTATCGTGATGAGACGGCACACTTCATTCGCCAACCTTTAGCTAAAGTAGCTGAAGGTAAAGATCAATTAATTGCTGGCATCATTACTTCGGCTCGGATGCTCACTGGTCAACGCGGCCGGATGATGATTGCCACGATTGATGATGGCAGCGCTGCTATTGAAGTGACCCTTTATAGCGAAGTGTATGAACCGAATCGTTCCTGGCTCAAAGAAGATGAGATGTTGGTTGCCAAGGTTAACGTCACACCAGATAAATTTTCGGGTGGTATGCGGGTTGTTTCAGAAGCGGTAATGGATATTACCGGTGCGCGTATGCGTTTTGCTCGAAATGTACACGTATGTATTGATTCTGCAATTGACCTCAAGATGCTACGTAGCCAAATCGGACCATATTTAATGGCCAATCGTGTCAGGGATCCAAAGTTGAGCCCTGCTCGACCAGTAATGCCTGGATCTAATGATGGCGTAAAGGGTTTAATGCTAACCGCAGCCGTGACTACGAGTGGTGGGGCTTGCTTAATGCAATTCCCAGAAGAGTTACGCATTTATCCTGATGATGCTTGCTTGCATAGCCTCAATCAATTGCTAGCCTCAAAACAAAAAGACCCAGTTCAGGTCCAGTACCACTAAGTACTTTTGAGCGCTTGCTCAATTGCTGTAATGACTTGAGCAGGTTCTAATAAATCCAGGCACTCACTATTGCTGTCAGCACGATCAAGGCAACCTGCTTTGCGGCAGGGTACACATTCGCCAGGACCTTGCAAGATAGTGATATTGCCAACAGTTTGAGAGCGAGCCCGAAGTTGATAAGGTTGTTCACCAATAAAACCATTAGGCCATGGGCCAAAGTTGGTCGGTGGTGTTGCGCCAAATAAAGTGATCGTCGGAGTGTTGCAAGCTGCTGCTAAATGGGTAATGGAGGTATCTACGCCAATATACAGTGCAGCACCACGTAATAGTGTGCCCGCTTGTGGAATAGAGAGTTTGCCTGCAGCATTAATGACTTTGGCAGCAGTCGCATCATCTAAAAGAGAGATGATGTCATGATTAAGTTGCACGTCTTGCTTGGCTGGGGAAGCGCTTAATACTACTTGAAACCTTCTACTAACAAGCCAAGCAATCAGATGTTGCCAGTGCGCTAGAGGCCAACGCTTATAAGCTGTTAAGGGTCCTGGATGGACTACTATGTAGGGCTGGTCAAGCGCATTCGTAATGTCTGGTGTGAGAGCCTCACCAACGGGTGGGACAACTGAAATTGGTTTGCTAAATAGGTCCGCATGGTTTTTGAAGAAGACTTCGAGTAGGCGAAGTTTCTCTGCAATGACATGTTGCTTAAAGTAATCCACATCCACGGTATGCATACAGATGAATTTTTTCCAAGCGTTCTGCTTTTCACTTTTACTTCTCTTGGATTTATCCTCTACCTCTTTGCCTTGGGGGTGACCACCCAAGACTCCAACCCTTCTAAAAGCAGCAACTAAACCATACATATAGGCCCGATCGCTAGGTTGAGTAACGACAGCCAAGTCATAGCGCTGAAATAATTGATTGAAAAGTGATAGGTATTCGCCAAACCCGGGGCGATCGGAGGTCTCAATGATCTTCGTGATGTCAGGGTTGCCATACAACATATCAAGCTTGCCGCGATAGCCCAGAAAATGAAACTGCGCATCTGGCCATAACTCTCGAGCTTTGCTTATCAGAGGGGTGGTGACCAGTACATCGCCAATTTGTCGTGTAGAGATGAATAGTACTTTTTTAGGCTTCATGCAGACGACTCTTGCATTATTTTAATTTTTTCTTTTAGTCGTTCTATGCTTGCAGTATTCAGAGACTGATCCCGAACCCGATGGTATAGGTGAATCACTTCCGTAGCCCAGGACCCACTCTTACGTTGAATGCCATGATGCTCGAGTCTAAAAACAAAATCAGCATCTTCATGAGCCCATCCAACTAAGGATTCGTCAAAGCCATTGATTGCAAGAGCATCTTCTTTCCAGCAGGCCATATTGCAACCCTTGATACGCCTCCAGTAAAAGCGTTTGAAGTTTCGCCAGCTACCATCTCCTCGTTTAATGAGGAGTTGAGCAATTTTATTGATATCTCCAGATATCCTGTTTTGAAAAATATGATTTTTAAAGTCTACAAAATTCCACTGATTATTCGAGAGCACAGTTTTAGTCAGTTTTTCACTGAGCAGGATTCGACTACCAGTCACCATATGCCTTGCTTTGGCAAGTTTACGGTGTTGAAAGATAAAGTCTGTCTGGGCTAGGCAGTCACCATCCAGGAATACCAGGTAATTTCCTTCCGAGGCTTCAATTGCTTTGTTGGCAATCCGCGTTTTTCTGCAGCCATCATCTTCTTGCCAAACATGTTTGATGGTGATCGAGGATTGGGAGAGTATTGCATCTATTACTTTTTTGGTTGATGGACCAGACCCATCATCAGCAACAATGATCTCGAAATCACGATCTGTCTGCGCAATTAAGGACTTCAAGCAAAGGCCAAGCGCTTCGGGCCAGTTGTATGTGGCCACAATGACAGAAATTTTAAAGTTGCTATTTGACAAAATTACCCAGACTTAGCTTTTTTATTGAGATACCATAATTTTATATAACGATAAAAGGAGCCTTGTGCATTTGCATAGGCTAAAGAAAGTCCTTGTGGACCATCTAAAAAGCCTAAGCGCAAAATATAGGTTCTAAAAAAAGCCCAAGCTCCATGAGTAATTGCCTTAAAAGGTGAGCCTTTTCGTCCCTTTAGGAAGGCCTGCTTTGCAGAATCGGTGGAATATCTCTCCATCTTTTCTTTAACCTGTGTGTAATTCATAAAGCTATAGTGCAGCATTGAATTTTTTAGTTTGTCTACCTGCCCATTGGGTATTAAGCGTTCATGGACTAAGTCATCAGAAAAGCGAGCGGTGCCTCGTTTGAAAAGGCGATCTACGTAATCTGGGGTCCAGCCAGAATGCTGAATAAAACGACCGCAGTACCATGATGAGCGGGGAATGGCAAAGCATTCAGTTTTAGCTGGATGATCGATGGCAGCCAGAATTTCTGATCTAAGGGCCGGCGTCAGTCTTTCATCGGCGTCTAAAGAGAGCACCCATTCGCTCGTAGCCAGATCCAAAGCACGGTTCTTTTGGGGGCCAAAACCAGGCCAATCGGGGGGGCTAGCAATCACAGCCCCATAGTTTTGGGCTATTTCTAGGGTTCGGTCGGAGCTGGCCGTATCGACCACAACGATCTGCTCGGCCATACCCTCCAGTGAGGCCAGACAATCGTCCAAATTGGCCTCTTCATTGCGGGTAATGAGTATGACTGATAAGGTGGGCATAATTCATTATATGAATGCTCAAGACCGAACCTCCCTAAATCGCTTAATTACCTACCTTAGACCCCATATTGGCTTGATTATTGGGTCTTTAGTAGCTATGGCATTTGTGGCAGCTGCTGAGACTTCGATCCCCGCCTTAATGAAGCCTTTGCTTGATCGCGGCTTTACGGGTGAGCTGAATAATAAGCTTTGGCAGGTACCTGTTTTCTTAGTTGGCTTAGCCATTGTGCGCAGTATGGCGCAGTTTTTATCAAGTTATTTGCTTACGAGAGTAATTAACTCTGTCTTGCTAAAGTTGCGCGAGCAAATGTTTCAAAGTTTGCTGCATGCGAGTACTACTTTCTTTCAAAAGAACTCTGCATCCAATTTGATTAACGCAGTGGTATTCGAAGTTAATAATGTTCTTACCCTAATGGGTGGAATGTTAATTAGTTTGGTACGCGATTCTCTCACTGTAATTGGACTGATGGGCTACTTAGTGTATTTAAACTGGAAGTTGACTTTAATTGTATTAGTCATTTTCCCAATCATTGCTTACACCATGAGTAAGATTAACGGCCGCCTTCGATCTCTCAATCGTGAGCAGCAAACTCTTACGAGTGATCTGGCCTATATCGTTGAAGAGGCTGCTGCCGGTTATCGGATTGTTAAGGTGTATGGCGCCGAACAATATGAGATGAACCGCTTTCTCGAAAAAGCTGAGCGCCTTCGTCAATTTGCTCTGAAGTCAGCTGTAGCAGGTGGCTTGAACCAGCCAATAACGCAGCTCATTGCCTCGATGGCTTTGTCGATAGTGCTAGTGGTTGCCTTAATGCAATCTGCTACAGAAGGTACAACGGTAGGTGGATTTGTAGCCTTTGTGACTGCAATGATGTTGGTGATTTCACCCTTAAAGCATTTGGCTGATATCAATCAACCCTTGCAACGAGGCCTTACGGCAGCTGAGATGATTTTTGGGTTAATGGATCAGCCTTTTGAGGAGGCAGAAGATCGCAGAGTCAATATGAAATCATTGAATAAGGTAAAGGGCGATATTCGTTTTGATGATGTTGGCTTCTCTTATGAACAAGAGGTAGGTCGACAAGATGCCTTACGTGGAATTAATTTATCCATCAAACCTGGTGAGGTAGTCGCGTTTGTTGGGCCATCCGGCGGTGGAAAATCTACCTTAGTCAATTTACTGCCACGTTTCTTCAAGCCGACTAGCGGACATATATTCCTAGACGATATTCCTTTAGAAGATATTGTTTTAGCGGATGTCAGAAAACAAATTGCCTTTGTGAGCCAAGATGTCATTCTATTTAACGATACGATTGCGGCAAACGTAGCCTATGGTGCTAGCGGTCAAGAAAGAATAGATCGGGGAAGGGTAATGGAAGCCTTGGAGGCTGCTAACTTGAGCGCTCTCATTAAGGAGCTACCAGAAGGTATTGATTCAATGATTGGTGATAACGGCAATCGCTTATCTGGTGGTCAGCGTCAGCGTCTGGCAATCGCTCGGGCTATTTATAAGGATGCCCCCATCTTAATTTTGGACGAAGCTACCTCTGCTTTAGATTCCGAATCGGAGCGCCAAGTGCAAGATGCCCTAGACCGCCTGATGGCTGGTAGAACAACCTTAGTCATTGCCCACCGCCTTTCTACGATTGAGCATGCTGACCGCATTGTGGTTCTAGAGAATGGCCAAATTATTGAGAATGGCTCGCACGAAGACTTAATTAAAAAAGATGGCCTGTATGCAAGCCTGCACCGCATCCAGTTTTCAAAGGCCTAATTAAGGTTAATGAGGCAATTTAATCAGTACAGTTAACTCAGGACAATATCGTATTGCTCTTGGCGAAAGCTGCCTTCAGCTTGAAGTGTGATTGGTTTGGCAATAAAGTCACCCAGTTGAGCTAAGAACTGATTTTCTTCTTCTAGAAATAAGTCAATTACATCAGGGGCCGCAACGATTCTAAATTCGCGCGGATTAAACTGACGATGCTCCCGCACAATCTCACGCAAGATTTCATAGCAAATGGTTTGAGCAGTTTTTACTTCACCTTTTCCCATGCAAGTAGCGCATGGCTCACAGGTGATATGGGCTAAGGATTCACGTGTCCGTTTGCGAGTCATCTCTACTAAACCTAGCGCAGAAAATTCGCTAACTGAGGTGCGGGCATGATCACGTTCAAGATTGCGTTTGAGTTCAAAGAGAACAGATTCTTGATGGTCTTTGCCGAGCATATCAATAAAGTCAATAATGATGATGCCACCGAGGTTGCGTAAACGTAATTGTCGAGCAATGGCTTGAGCTGCTTCTAAATTGGTTTTAAAGACAGTGTCATCTAGATTGCGAGCACCAACATAACTGCCCGTGTTCACATCAATTGTTGTCATGGACTCCGTTTGGTCAATCATGAGGTAGCCCCCAGACTTCAGATCTACTCTACGACCTAAGGCTTTATTGATTTCAGCATCGACATCAAATAGGTCAAAGAGCGCGCGCTCACCCCGATGCAGCGTCAGCTTGCTCAATAGGTTTGGCATATACAGATTCGAAAATACTTTGAGCTTTTCAAAGTTCTCAGCAGAATCCACCCGAATTTGGGTAGTCTCTTCACCGGCGATATCTCGCAAAACGCGTTCAGCTAGACTTAGATCCTGATATAGCAGGCTTGGTGCTGCCTGCTGTTTTTTTGCCTCCTGAATATTTTCCCAGGTAGTGCGCAGGTAATGCATGTCATGTAAAAGCTCGGTATCGGAAGCCTCTTGGGCGCTAGTACGCACAATGATGCCGCCTTTTTCATCAGCAGCCATCAGACCAGCTAGTCGAGCTTTGATTGCTTCACGCTCTTCTACCTGATCAATACGCTGAGATACACCGATATATTTTTCGTTAGCAGGGTCGCTGCCTGCTGGAGGTAAATAAACCAAATTACGACCGGCAATACTCAGTTGCGCTGTCAAACGAGCGCCCTTTGTCCCAAGGGGATCTTTCAGTACCTGTACTAAGATTGTTTGGCCTTCAAACAATAGCTTTTCAATTTGAGCTTGCGGATTATTTTGGACAATGTCAGCGACGTGCATAAAAGCAGTACGCTCAAGGCCAATTTCAATAAAAGCAGATTGCATGCCAGGAAGTACGCGAACGACTTTAGCAAGATAGATATTGCCAACAATACCGCGTTGACGTGTGCGTTCAATTTGTAGCTCTTGAACGGCACCTTGCTGGATCAAGGCAACCCGCGTTTCTTGCGGGGTGATATTGATGAGGATTTCTTCGTTCATGTGCATGTCACTTGAGCGCGCTCTAGAAGTTGTGCAGTTTCAAAAATGGGTAATCCCATGATACCGCTATAACTTCCCTCAATCGAAGGGATAAACGTACCCCCATGCCCTTGGATGCCATAGGCGCCTGCTTTTCCAAAGGGCTCGCCGCTGGCAATATAAGCAGCTATCTGCTCTGGCGATAGCTTAGCAAAATGAACCCTTGATACCTGTACTAAGCAAAGCGCTTGCTGGCTTGGATCAATAGTCAGGGCAACAGCCGTTAGAACTTCATGAGTTTTACCGCTGAGCATATTTAATATGCGGGCAGCGTCAGTTACATCCGTAGGCTTTCCTAAAATTTCACCTTCACTATTGCCGGGTAGGCTCACAGTGGTATCGGCACATAAGATCGGTGCCCAAGCAAGACCACTTTTTTGCCAACGTGCTAAGGCAGCGGTACTTTTCGCTAAGGTAACGCGCTCAACATAGGCGCGAGCTTTTTCATGAAGAAGGGGGGTTTCAATACTTTCACTATCTTCACCCGAGTTAGGTGCCAACATCTCATAGCGCACCCCCATTTGTTTTAGTAACTCTTGGCGTCGTGGACTTTGTGAAGCGAGATAGATAAAAGAGTACATGGCATTACTCACGATGGTAGGGGTGCCCCTGTAAGATGGTCCAGGCGCGATATAACTGCTCAACGAGTAACACTCTAGCCATGGCGTGTGGCAAGGTTAAGCTAGAGAGTCGCCACATTGCTTGTGCATTGGATTTTAGACTAGGGTCTAGGCCATCAGCACCACCAATTAAAAAGGTAATATCAAAACCCTCTTGGCGCCATGCGGCCAATTGAGTTGCGAGGTTTTGTGTTGTCTGATCTTTGCCACGCTCATCTAGGGCAATCACCCTTGAGCCTTTTGGAATAGCGGCAGCAATCTTGATCGCTTCTTTAGCAGGCGTGAGATCAGGTTTGATTTCTTTAATTTCAATACTGCAGTCTGCTGGCATGCGTTTGACATAGTCTTGGGTTGCAGTAGCAACCCAATCGGGCATTTTATGACCAATAGAAACGATGGTTAAGCGCATGAGTAAGATGAAGAATCAGGTAAAGAATGGAGCAGGAATAAAGCGAGACGAACTTATTCGTCATCCTCTAAATCACTGGCCTTTACAAGTCCTTTGCTACCAGCTAACTTAACGCGTACCGGTTTTGCGCCCCACATACCTTCTAGTTGGTAGTAAGAGCGCAACATCGGTTGCAAGATATGGACAACGATATCGCCGCAATCCACCAAGACCCATTCGCCGGTTTCTAACCCTTCGATAGAAATCACCTCGCCACCCTTAGCGTTAACATCTTCTTTAACAGACATCGCCAGTGATCGTGTTTGACGATTACTTGAACCGGTGGCAATGATCACGCGATCAAACAGCTCACTGAGTTTGGTAGTGTCGTAAACGCGTATATCTTGCGCTTTAACATCTTCTAGGGCATCAATAATGACGCGTTGTAATTTACGTAAGTCCATGGTTTCTCAATGATATTTTCTAGTATTTAGGATGATCTTAGCTTGATTACTGATACAAGCCCAGCTTTGTAATGATTTCTAAGGTGTGTGCGGGGATTTGCTCGGAAGCAATTT
>Ga0209085_1001100_pt1 | contig 17422 bp, 15 predicted proteins | sample C_131016_EF_Meta_FD_187310 | JGI IMG/M metagenome (GOLD analysis project Ga0209085, IMG submission 187310) | Freshwater microbial communities from Lake Croche, Canada to study carbon cycling - C_131016_EF_MetaG (SPAdes) (version 2) | ecosystem: Environmental > Aquatic > Freshwater > Lake...
ATGATGGCGCCTTTCTTTTCCGTCGGTGCGATTGGGATGAATCTAATGAATGCTCGGCTGGTTCATTTGTTGGCGGGGGTGTTGGGGTGGATGGCAACGTGGCCTGGGGGGCACTTTGCGGTGGCGGACCTGAGAGTGTGGTTCGAGCGAGCGCCGCTGGTGGAGATTGTGGCGGTGGAGGGGGCGGCGCCGACTTTGGTGAGAGGTGAAGGAGGAAAATGGTTGATTGAACCCGGCTCGAAAATGGCTTGGGCAAATTCCGTGCGGCCGTTTCTGAATTATTTTGGGGTGAATCGGTTGAATGGGGTAATTCTAACGGCAGGATTCGCGAAACGATCGGGCTCCGCACAGGAGTTATTGGGGTCGATGCCAATCGGGTGGTGGGGAGAGTCCGGGTTGGGAGGGAGATCCGGGGCGTTAAAGCAGTGGAGATCGGAAATGGTCGAAAGAAAAAAGGGAAGGAGATTTTTTGAGGCGGGAGATCTAGTAGAGTTAGGTCAGGAATGGAGAGTGGAGGTGCTTTGGCCGGCAGAAGGAAGTGCATCAGGAAGGGCGGAAGAGGACGGACTGGTGATGCGTCTAGAGTGTGGACAAGCTCGATTGCTTTGGGCGGGGTCAATTCCGGGCGAGGTAGAAAGGAAGTTGGTGCAAAGGTATGGGGAGAAATTAAGGGTGGGCATTCTCGTCCAAGGACCCTCCCAAGGAATGAATCTTACGGCGGATTGGTTGAGGACTGTTCGACCGAACTATTTGATCCGTTCGTGGAAATCTCTAGAGGATGATCCTTCCCTCTCGGTCGACTTCGATCAAATTTCAAAAGAAATCGGGTTGACCCTTGTGCCGTTAAAAGAAAGCGGGGCGGTGCAGTTGAAACCTGGACATGAAGGAGGGTGGATCATCCATCGCTGGAGAGCTGATTAGCGGCGGAAGAAAAGGTGGTTAGAGAGATAGTAGAGTTTGCCGGCCTGGAGGTGAAAAGATTCGGGAACGAGGCTGACTTGGACTTTTGTATTTGTGTCCTGCTTTTGGCCCAGGAATCTGAAAAGTTTTCCAAAATGAAACGGGGCGGTGTAGCGGATGACGGGAGCATCGTCGGGCAGCTTGGCAATTTGGCGAGCATCGGCGATGGCGTCCTCAAGATATCCGGTGGCATCGATTAATTTCAGCTCGAGAGCCCGTTTTCCTGAAACGATCCGACCATCCGCCACCTCGGTTGGTAATTTATGGTCAGGAAAATTACGTTCGGTGACAACGATGGAGGAAAACCTGTCGAAGGTTTCGGCAATCATGTCTTGGACCAGTTTCTTTTCTGTTTCAGAGGCGGGGCGGGCGGGGTTGAGAAGATCCTTGAGAGCGCCACTTTTGAAGGTGAGAGTGGAAAGGCCGAGGATTTTGGAAAGCCCCTCGTAGTTCAGCGACTGCATGATCACTCCGATGCTGCCTGTGATGCAAAGATCGTGGGCGACGATGTGGGAACCCCCCATAGCGGTGTAGTACCCGCCTGATGCGCCAACAGAATCGAGATAGACGATCACGGGTTTATCTTCGCGGACGAGGGTGAGTTCATGATAGAGGTTGTCGCTGGCGGTGACTTCGCCTCCGGGGCTGTCGATATGAAGAAGAATGGCCGCCACGGAATCGTCATCGGCGGCCTGACGTATCTGAAGAATGAGATCGTCCACCATGCTGGATCCGACATCGCCGGGAACTTCCTGGGCGATGACTCCAAAGAGATCGATCTTGGCGATGCGCTTTTTCTGGGATTCGTTTCCTTCGACGAACTCTTCCTCGAAGTAAGGGGCAGATTCGATATGGGAAGGGCCAGAGAAAAAGGAGTGGTCGCGGGAAAGGAAGAGGAGATTGGCGAGGAGGCTGCTTCCGAGCAGAATCAGACCGACGATGAAAAGAAGCTTGGAATGGCGTGCCATGGGAAGAGAGAGGATGCTTCAGATTGGGGCGCGGGGCAAGGGGGTGTGGAGTCGGGTAGAGGAGGCGGTGGGGAAAGCCCGAAGGGGTAGGGGAAAAGTCGCAGTGGGGGTTTCTGGTGGTGGGGACAGCGTGGTTTTGGCCGAGGCGATGTGGCGGACGGGTATGAAGCCAGTGATTCTGCATTTTGACCATCGTTGGCGGGGGCGGGTGGGAGAAGCGGATGCACGATGGGTCAAAGCTTGGGGGAAAAAGAGGGGATTGCGGGTGGTGTTGGGTCGGGCGAGGAAATCAGGAAGAACAGGAGAGGGGGAGGCGAGGGAGTTAAGATGGGATTTTTTTCACAACGCGGTGAAGCGGGTGGGGGCGCGGGAGTTGTGGTTAGCCCAACAGGCGGATGATCAGGCGGAGACCGTTTTGATGCAGTTGCTTCGTGGGGCAGGCCCGGATGGGTTGGCAGGGATGGCGTTGCGGTCGAAGCAGATTGGGTTGGAGGTGGTACGGCCTTTATTGGGATTGACGCGTGAAGAGGTGAGGAGGGCGGCGAAGGAGGTGGGGTTGAATTGGCGAGAAGACAAGACCAACGAGGATGAGAGGGGTTGGAGATCCCGGATCCGGAGAAAGGTTTTGCCCTACTTGGCGAAAGTTTATGGAAGGGAGGTGCGGGGAGCTTTATGTCGGGCGGCAGAGATTTTTGCTGGGGAGAAGGAGTATTGGGAAAAAGAACTTCGAAAAATTCCGAATCAACCTGACGTCAGGGAGTGGCGAAAAAAACCGATCGCTTGGCAGAGGCGGGCGATTCGGATCTGGTTGGGGCGGCGGGGCTATGGTGGGGTGAGTTTGGTGGAGGTCGAGGGAGTGAGAAAATCTTTGGTCAACGGGAAGACGGCAACATGGCAGTTAAGGGGTGGATGGGTGCGACGTTCCAAAAATAAGTTATTCTGGATTAGGGATATGGGTCGGATTGCTAAAAGAACACAACGATGATATCTTGGATTACTTAATTTCATGCCTAATCCACGTTCTCAATCCCGTAAACCGCCCAAGTTACCCCGGCCGCCGATGCGGCGTCAGGACCCTTCGAAAGGGGATGGGCCAAACTGGCGGGGAGTCGTCTTGTTTCTTGTTTCTGCCTCGATCCTGCTTTTGGCGTTTTATGCACACCAAAGTCAGAACGCAGCCTCGGTAAGGGAACTCTCTTTTGCGGAGTTCGAGGGGTATTTGAAGGAGGGGAAGGTCAAGGATGTGACTTTGAATGTGGAGCCTGCGGCCGGGATCCGTTGGTTGTCGGGAAAGTTCGAGCCTTCTGAAGTTTTGAAAAAGAGTATGCGGTTAGATCCTCAGGGAAACAGCGGCTATCGGGTGACGGTGGATCTGGAATTTAAGAGGGATTTAGACAAGGTTTTGGCGGCGAACGGCTTTCCGCAGGTCAGCCAGAAGGTGATCGATAATTCGACATGGCAGGCCTTGGCTGGGACGCTGCCCTTCGTTCTTTTTGTTCTGATCATGTATTTCTTTTTCCGTCAGCAGATACGGATGGCAGGAAAATCGGCGTTCAGCTTCGGCAAAAGCAAAGCGCGGATTCTTTCGAAGGATAAGAACAAGGTCACCTTTGCGGATGTGGCGGGCGTGGAGGAGGCGAAGGATGAGGTGAGTGAGATTGTGGAATTTTTGCGGGATCCAAAAAAGTTTCAAAAATTAGGTGGGCGGATTCCCAAGGGAATTTTGATGGTGGGACCTCCGGGAACGGGAAAAACCCTTTTGGCCAAGGCGATTGCGGGGGAGGCGGATGTTCCGTTTTACGGGATCAGCGGTTCCGATTTTGTGGAGATGTTTGTGGGTGTTGGAGCCTCCCGCGTTCGGGATATGTTTGAGCAGGGCAAGAAGACAGCACCTTGTCTGATCTTTATCGACGAAATTGATGCGGTGGGGCGGAGTCGTGGTCACGGATTGGGCGGGGGACATGACGAGCGGGAGCAAACCCTGAACGCGCTGCTCGTCGAGATGGACGGGATCGATACTGCCGAGGGAGTCATCATCATTGCGGCGACGAACCGAAAAGATGTTTTGGATCCAGCCCTCCTGCGCCCGGGGCGATTCGACCGAGAGGTGCACATCAATCTTCCAGACGTGAAGGGGCGTGAGGAGATTCTGAAAGTTCACGCCAAGAAAGTGAAAGCCGTAGAGACGGTTTCCTGGGGCACCTTGGCCCGAAGTACTCCTGGATTTTCTGGAGCTGAACTTGCAAACGTGATCAATGAGGCTGCTTTAATGGCAGCTCGGAGAGATGCAGAGGCGATCACTCAGGCAGATCTGGAGGAGGCGAGGGATAAGGTTCGTTTTGGGCGGGAGAGACGGAGCCTGGCGATGAGTGATGAGCAGAAAAAGCTGACGGCCTACCACGAGGCTGGGCATGCGATGTTGAACATTGCTCTCGAGCACACTGATCCGCTGCACAAAGTTTCGATCATTCCGCGCGGACCTGCGTTGGGTGTGACGATGATGTTGCCGACGGAAGATCGGTACGGGTACGGAAAGAAGAAGGTATTGGATGATCTTTGCGTGGCAATGGGGGGACGTGTGGCGGAAGAGATGTTCTTGGGAGACATTTCAAGTGGGGCGAGTGGGGACATTAAGATGGCCACCTGGTATGCGAAGAAGATGGTTTGCGAGTGGGGAATGAGCGGAAAGATGGGCATGATCGAATACGGGGATCACGAGGATTACGTGTTTCTGGGTCGGGATATTGGGAGATCGAGGGGATATAGCGAAAATACGGCGAGAGAGATCGATGGGGAAGTGCATCAGATTGTGAACGGGGCGTATGAACGTGCGAAAAAGATTTTGGAAGAGAATCGGGCGAAGGTGGAGTTGATTGCCTCTGCCTTGTTGGAGTATGAGACGTTGGATGGGGCTCAGGTAGAGGAGATTGCGAAACACGGGCGGATGATGAATCCTCCGCCCAAAGGGCTTTCCGCACCCAGCGCTCCAACGCCGAGCGAATCTTTGCCGGCGAACCGGCCGATCGAAAAGATGAAGGATAAGGGTGGAATTCTTCCTGGTTTGGAAGGCGCGCCCGCTGGGGCTTAGCCCATTTTTCGAAAGCGATGAATCCCCCGGCCACGCAAGGGTGGCAATGCGGGAATCGGCGGATTGATATCAAGGCTACTCGGCCTTTTCTTCTGGGAATTCTTAATGTCACTCCTGATTCGTTTTCCGATGGGGGGAGGTATCAGCGGGTTGACGCAGCGGTGAAGCACGGGTTGCAGTTGTGCGAGGAGGGGGATGGTTTGGATGTAGGGGGGGAATCGACGAGACCTGGGGCAGAGGCGATTTCTTCGAAGGAGGAAAGGGAGAGGGTAATTCCGGTTTTACAGCAGATTCGGAAAGAGAGGTCCGATGCATTTTTATCAGTGGATACCTACAAGGCGGAAGTTGCAAAGGCGGCTTTCGAAGAGGCGGGAGTTGATGTGGTGAATGACGTCAGCGGGGGGAGGTGGGACGAGGGGATGTGGAATTGGGTCGCAAGTGTAGGGGTTGGGTATGTGTGCATGCATGCGGGGGGTCGCCCCAAAGAGATGCAAAAAGATCCTTCCTATCAAAACGTGGTCCAAGAGGTGGGGTACTTTTTTGAGGAGCGAATGAATGGAATGGAGAAAGCGGGGATTGAGGCGGAGAGGGTGGTGCTGGATGTAGGGGTCGGATTTGGGAAGTTGGCCGAGCACAACCGAGCCTTGTTGGAGGGTGATTGGGGAGGGTTATCTCGTCCTTTGATGTGGGGATTGTCGCGTAAATCGTTTCTTGGGGTGACGGAAAAAGAGAAGGGGTTGAGGAGTCGAGATGAGGCTTTGGACTGGTGGCACCGGGAATTGTTGCAGAGGGGGAAACCCATGGTCTGGCGAGTGCACGAGCCTGCTCGGGTGAAATCGGCCCTTTCTTGATTTATGGATTTTCTGGTGTGCGTGGGGAAAGGGGACGCTAGGATTTCGAGATGAGTGAAGAGATCCAGTTAAAGCGTGAGGTGGAGGGGACAGCGATTCCTGCGGGGACAAAAAAGAAACTTTCACAAGGAACAGCCGTGGTGGTGACCCAGGACTTGGGGGGGACTTTTACGATCCATGCAACGGCAGAAGGTGGGCTTTTCCGTATTGAGGGGAAAGACGCAGATGCTTTGGGCAGGAAAGTGGTCGAAGTGCGTTCAGTGGCATCAGGGAAGGAGGCTGGAGAAGAGGAGATCTGGGGAGTGCTCAAAACCTGTTATGATCCGGAGATTCCCGTGAATATTGTGGATTTGGGTTTGATTTACAGCATGGAGCTCAAAAAAACGGATGGTGGGGGAAAGCGGGTGGACGTGAAGATGACATTGACGGCTCAGGGCTGTGGAATGGGGCCCTCGATTGCTGCGGATGCCCGGCAAAAGATTCTTACCCTACATGGAGTACAGGAGGCGCAGGTGGATGTGGTTTGGGAGCCACCTTGGGGGCCTCAGATGATTACGCCGGATGGGCGCAAAAAACTGGGAATGGACTAGTCACATGTTTGTCATTCCCTCGATTGATCTGATGGCGGGAGAAGTGGTCCGCCTAGCCCAAGGCAAGGCGACCGAGAAGAAAGTATACAGCAAGGATCCGATGGCAATGGCAAGGCGTTGGGAAAAGGTGGATGGGAAGGTTCTTCATTTGGTCGATCTAGAAGGGGCCTTTGAAGGCCAGATGCGAAATCTGGAGATGATCGGGCATATTGCCCGTTCGCTGAAGATGCCCTGTCAGGTAGGCGGTGGAATTCGAGATCTGGCAGTGGCGGAAAAGATTCTGAAGGCTGGGGCACAACGTGTGATTTTTGGAAGTGTTGCCTGTGATTCTCCGGAGACGATTGATGAAGCGGTAAAGAAATTCGGACCGGAGAGAGTGGTGGTGGGGATCGATGCTCGTGATGGAGTGGTAGAAACGCGTGGCTGGACCAAGCCGAGCGGGTGGAAAGCTGTGGATCTTGCCGCACGGATGGCAAAGGGTGGGGTGATTCGAATCATTTATACAGATGTGGTGCGTGATGGAATGATGACCGGTCCGAATATTCCAGCGGTGCAGGAGATGATCCGTGCCTTTCCCGGAAAAGTAATCTCCTCAGGCGGAATCAGCGGTCTGAAAGATCTTCAGGCTCTCGACAAGGCGGGTGGGGTGGAGGGGGTGATCGTTGGACGGGCGCTTTACGAAGGCGCGATGGAGGATGAAGTGTGTCGGTTGAGTACGTTTTAAAGGAAGCGGCGAGATCAGGCGACGGGCCGACGATTGATTACGCCAAGGAGTTGAATTCGGAACAACTGGAGGCTGTCACGGCTGCTCCTGGTCCGATGTTGGTGATTGCAGGTGCGGGGAGTGGGAAGACCCGGACCTTAACGTATCGGGTAGCATGGTTGGTCGAGCATGGGGTGGCTCCGGAGGGTATTCTTCTACTCACTTTTACCAACAAGGCATCCAAAGAGATGTTGGCCCGGGTTGCATCCTTGTTGCCGCACGACCTTACCCGTTTGTGGGGAGGGACGTTTCACCATGTGGGGAACCGGATTCTGCGGCGGCATGCCGAACTGGTGGGTTATCCCAAGGATTATACAATTTTGGATCGGGAGGATGCGGAAGATCTGATTTCGGCCAGTCTCGGCGAGGCGGGGGTCGATCCAAAAGACAAGCGTTTCCCAAAAGCGCAGGTGTTGGCGGAGATTTTTAGTTTGGCGGCAAACCATCGCACGAATTGTGGGTCGATCCTGAAGAACCAGTTTGGGTACTTCACGGAGTTTGAAAGCTGGATTACGAAGGTCGGGGAGATTTATCTGCGCAGAAAGCGGGACAGTTCTTCGATGGATTATGATGATTTGCTGACTTTGCCTTTACGCCTGTTGGAACAGGAGGGGGAGTTGAGGGAAGGGTATCGGGCAAGATTTCAGCATGTGCTGGTGGATGAGTATCAGGACACGAACCGATTGCAGTCTGACTTTGTGGATGCGATTGGAGGGGGTCATCATCAGATCATGGCTGTGGGGGATGATGCCCAAAGCATCTACTCGTGGCGCGGAGCCAAGGTGGAGCACATCCTGAGTTTTCCGCAACGCCATCCGGGAACCAAGATGGTCAGGCTGGAGACCAACTATCGAAGCATTCCTCAAATTCTGGATTTAGCGAATCATTCGATTTCTCATAACCCTAAGCAGTTTCCTAAAAATCTAAAGGCGGTTCGGGATGCAGGGGTCAAACCAGCGGTGGTAGCGTTGGAGGACGGAGGTCAGCAGGCTTCTTTCGTAGCGCAGAGAATTTTAGAACTGCATGAGGAGGGGGCAAATCTTTCGGATATTGCGATTCTTTATCGGGCTCATTTTCATGCGATGGAGATGCAGTTGGAGCTTACTCGTCGTAATATTCCCTACACAATCACGTCGGGGCTGAGGTTTTTTGAACAAGCTCACATCAAGGACGTGGCGGCTCATCTGCGATTGTCCTTAAATCCCAAGGATGAGGTGGCGTTTCATCGGATGGCAAAGCTGTTGCCTGGAGTGGGACCGAGATCGGCAACCAAGATGTGGCAGGAGGTTCAGTCCGGAAAAGGTTTGGGTCAGCTCAAAGTGCCGGAAAAGGGGGCGAAAGGATGGAGTCAGATGGTGCAGACCTTGGCTCAGTTGAAGGAAAAGGATCCTTCCGAACAGGTGAAAATTGTAGTGGAGGGGAGTTATGGGGATTACGTAAAAGCAAAGTACGCGAATGCGGCGAACCGATTGGATGATCTTCGGCAGTTGGAGGATTATGCAGCGGGTTATACGGACATGGCGGAGTTTCTTGCTCAGTTGGCTTTGTTGGGGAATACGGAGACCGAGGTGGCCCAGCGTTCCCGAGATGAGGGGGGAGAAGCGGTGAAGTTGAGCACGATTCATCAGGCCAAGGGATTGGAGTACGGAACAGTATTTGTCATCATGCTATGTGAGGGGATGTTCCCTTCGAGTCGTTCCATGGAAACTCCAGAGGGGGAAGAGGAGGAGCGGCGACTCTTTTATGTGGCAGCAACAAGGGCAAAAGATGAGTTGTATTTGACTCATCCAAGATTGCGGATGGGAAAGGGAGGGGATGCTTGGCAGACACCTTCGCGCTTCCTGAATGAACTTTCGAAGGAATTAGTTAACGTATGGCGGGTCAAAGGAGCGGCAGGAGCGGGAGACTGGAGCTAGATCTGGGAGTGATCTTTCTTCTTGGACCCACGGCGGTGGGTAAATCGCGATTGGCGATGACGTTGGCGGAGCAGACCGGAGCTGAAATTGCTTCTGTAGATGCGTTTCAGGTTTATCGAGGTTTGGATGTTGGAACTGGAAAGGCGAACGAACAGGAGCAGGCAACGGTGCGACACCATCTGATCGATCTCGTGGAAGCGGAGCAGGATTTCTCATCTGCAGATTATGGGAGCGAGGCACGGCGTGTTCTTGCCGATCTTGAGGGAAGGAAGGCAGCTTCCATTTGGGTAGGGGGAACTGGATTGTATCACCGAGTCATGACCCAGGGCTTATCTAAAGCGCCGGGAACTGATCGTGCCGTTGCAGAGAATCTGGAGAAAAAGACGACGGAGGAGTTGGCTGAAACTGTTCTCAAAACCGATCCTGTGTGGGCCGAGAAGGCCGACTTACAAAACCGGAGGAGAGTAGTGCGAGCTTTGGCTGTCTGGGAACAGACAGGGAGAAAGATGTCCGATTGGCAGAAACAGGATACGGACCAAGGTTTAATGGCCGAGGTGGAAACATGGTGTCTTGTTCCACCCATTGAACTCTTGGGGGAGGTGATTCGAAAGCGTGTGGAGGGAATGTTGGGTGGCGGGTGGATTGAGGAGGTGAAGGGTTTGATGGGGCGGTCTGGTTGGGAAGGGTGCGCGGGATCGCGGGCAATTGGTTATGGGGAGGTGGCGGAACTGATTCGCGGGAAAATCGGACAGGAGGAGGCGTGTGACAAAATTGTGTCAGCGACGAGGGCGTATGCGAAGCGTCAATTGACCTGGTTCCGTGGAATTCCTAAAGTCCGAGTTATCGAGATTGATCCCCGAGAGCCCCTACCAAAAGCTGGGGTGGAGATGCTGGTGCGAGCGCTGGAGGTGGGGGCTATTCCGAAATGATGGTGACGACGGGTCGGGATAAAGCGATGGAGCGGGCCTTTTTGGTGGGTTTAGAGACTCAGAAATCAGGGCGGTACGAGGTGGGCGAGTCGTTGGATGAGTTGGCTTTGCTGGTTCAGAGTGCGGGTGGGGAAGTGGCCGATCGGGCGACCCAGAAACTGGATCACCCTGTTGCACCGACCTATATCGGTAGTGGAAAGGCGGCGGAGCTTGCCTTGGCTGCGAAGGCAAAAAAAGCGGACACCATTATCTTTGATGACGAGTTGAGTCCTGCTCAAGCGAGGAACTTGGAAGGAATCTTTTCCTGTAAGGTGTTGGACCGAACGCAGTTGATTTTGGATATTTTTGCGCAACGGGCGAAATCGAAGGAAGGGAAGTTGCAGATCGAGCTGGCCCAGTTGGTTTATCTATTGCCGAGATTGACGGGCATGTGGACCCACTTATCAAGGCAGTCGGGTGGAATTGGGATGCGGGGGCCGGGTGAAACCCAGTTGGAGGTGGATCGGCGGCGGGTGCAGGAAAAGATCACCCGACTGGAGCGGGATCTGGCGGAGGTTCGGAAGCACCGGATGATCCAGCGGGAGGGAAGAATGCGCCAGCATTGGCCCGTGGCTGCACTGGTGGGGTATACGAATGCTGGAAAGTCGACTTTGATGAACCGATTAACCCATTCGGAAGTCGTGGCGGAGGATCGCCTCTTTGCGACCTTGGATCCTACGATTCGTCAGTTTCGCATGCCGAATGGGGTGAGGGTGCTGTTGGGGGATACGGTGGGTTTTTTGAAGAAGCTTCCGACCCATCTTGTGGAGTCCTTTCAATCAACTCTGGAAGAGGTGGCCTTTGCGGATGTTTTGATTCATGTGGTGGACGCGAGTCATCCTCAGCGTGAAGAGCAGAGGAAAGCAGTGGACGATGTTTTGCAGAAGATTGGCGCGGGGGACAAGCATACCCTGACGGTTTGGAATAAGGCGGATCGGTTGGAGAACTGGACAACATTGGAGTGGGAAGCAAGGACAGCGCCTCACGGGGTGGTCATTTCAGCAAAGACGGGAGAAGGAATCCCGAACATGTTGTCGGAATTGGCCTCGATGTTGACGGCATGGAGTAGCCGCGTTCGGATCCGGGTCCCACAAAGTGAAGGTGCGCTTTTAGCTTTGTTGAGCCGAGCAGGCAGAATACTGGAAAAAAGGTATGAGGGGAACGAGGTGGAACTCGTGGCACACATTCCTCCCTTCTTGAGGGGGAAGGTGGCGCCGTTTATCCTACCTGAGGATGGCAAGAATCCGGGAATTACCCTCGGGAGAGAGACCGAGGGAGCGGTTGATGAGTCAAGGTCCGGAGGCCTTGGGGGCGGCGGAATTGTTAGCGATCCTGTTGCGGACGGGGTTGCCGGGTAAGTCGGCAGTGGAATTAGCTGCGGAGATCCTAGGGTCCAGGGAGGGGTTGGGGGGATTGGCGCGGATCACTCCGAAAAGTCTGCAAAAAGAATTTAAAGGGTTGGGAATCGCCAAGGCGTGTCAGGTGGCAGCGGCGATTGAGTTAGGGAGGCGTGTGGGAGTGGCGGAAGTTTCAGGTGGGTTGCTAGATACTCCAGCCCGTGTGGAGGAGTTAATGGGGCCGGAGTTGAGGAGGAAAGATCGGGAGGAGGTGTGGGTACTTTTATTAAACACGAAACTGAGGCTTTTGCGGCGGACTCAGGTGAGTCGGGGTTCGGTGAACGAAACTGCAGTTCAGCCACAGGAGATTTTGCGAGAGGCGTTGGGGTCGGAAGCAGTGTATGCCTTGGTTGTGGTACATAACCATCCCTCGGGTGATCCTGCCCCGAGTCCTGCGGATCTGGATTTCACAAGAAGATTAAGGGATGGAGCAAAAGCGGTGGGGGTGCTGTTACAGGATCATGTGATTATCGGCGTCGCTCGGGACGGGCATTCAGGCTACTATAGCTTTAAGGAGGCAGGATATTTGTGAGTGAAATTCATTCAACCGCGATCGTGGAGAAGGGGGCCAAGTTGGGGAAGGGGTGTGTCGTGGGGCCAGGGGCGATTCTAGGGGCAGAGGTAGAGTTGGGAGAGGGTTGTGTGGTGGGGGCGAGGGCGGTTTTAGAGGGAAGGGTGGTCATGGGGGCGAAGAATCGGATTGGGGTGGGGGCAGTCATTGGGGGAGAGCCGCAAGACATGGCGTATCAGGGTGCGAAGTCGGGAGTGAATGTGGGTGATGGGAATGTTTTTCGAGAGTATGTCACCGTTCATCGTGGGACGAACGAGGGAACGGATACCATGATTGGAAATGGGTGTTTTTTAATGGTGGGAGCACATGTGGCACACAATTGTCGTTTGGCGGACGGGGTGGTTCTGGTGAATGGGGTGATGTTGGCGGGTTATGTGGAGGTGGAGGAGAAGGCATTTCTGGGTGGTGCGGTGGTAGTGCATCAGTTTGTGAGGATTGGAAAGTTGGCGATGGTTCGGGGTCAGACGCGGATCGGAATGGATTTACCGCCCTACTGCATGGCGGTGGCCACGAATGCAGTATGCGGGCTAAATCTGGTGGGGATACGGCGATCGGGGGTTGGATTGGAGGGAAGAAAGGCGTTGGAGCGGGTCTACGATGAGTTTTTCTTTGGGGGAAAGAATCGGATTCAGGCGCTGGAAACAATCCGCAGTGGGAGGGATATCAAGGAGAAGGAGGTGAAAGAGTTTTGTGATTTTGTTGAAAAGACGAAGAGGGGGATCTGCCACGGGTTGCGGGCAGGGGATTTGCGGGAAGAGGAGAACTAGAAGCGGGACTGGATGCCGACTTCGAGGGCGAAGTTGTAGGTGTTTTCGAAATCGTAGTTTCCGATCCGAGGAGTGAAGACTCCGAGAAGTTTGAGGGCCCCATAGAAGTCTACCCCTGGTGTTACCGTGTAGTTGGCACCGAGCTGACCATTGAAGCCAAATTGGAACGCACTACGGCAGTAGTTGGCTTGGACATCAGTGCCGGCAATATTGATATTATTTACATCAAGTTGTTGCCAGATGGCACCGATACCACCACCAATGAAAGGCTTGAATGCAGTCGCTCCAGGCCATCGTGCAATTGCACTGATTTGAATAGGAACTTGAATAAGTTCACCATCCGCAGGGCAAGTATAGGTCCCAGAACCTGTAAGGTTTCCGTTTGGCAGAGATATTGTTCCATCCAGACTGACTGTATAATTCTGCAAGGCATTGTATATCACCCCAGATTCCAATGCTAATCCAAGCCAGTCGTAGACATTGTATCCGAATTGCGTGTCAAATCTGAACCCAGGTTGGAATGTGAAGTTTTCCGCTGTGACATTGCCAGCCGCCGGAAATCCAAGGATGGTTCCGTCTATTGTTAAAGGATAAGCCTGCATATTGTGTCCATTGTAGACACGGCGGGCTGTGAGTTGGCCTTGAATTGAGCCACCGACGGCTGCGTTCATAAAAAAGTCGTCGTAGGTTCCCAGGTCGGCAGTGGTACCTGCGTCGGAAAGAGGAGCGGGTTTGCCGGAAACGGTTTGAAGCGGACTAGGTGAACTTGGGGCAGAACCGGAAAGCGGATCTACGGGAGCCGATTCGGCGGGGGCGGAACCCCCCATTGGGTCGATTGGATTAGCCATTGGAATTTGTACGGCGGTGTCGGCAGAAGATGGGATAGAGACAGGAACTGTGGCTGGGGAAGATGCGTCACCGATTGGAGCGATAGAGATCTTCTTGTATTGGGTGGAATCGGTGGCGGGAGCGGGTGGGAGGAGAGAGAGTGTGGGGGGGCCACCAAAACTATTTCCATCGTCACGAAAATTCAGGGAGCTGAGGGGAACGACCCGTTTTGTTCCATCCGGATACGTTTTTAGAACCTGTCCCTCTTGTTGCTGGGCAGGTTGAATCGATGGAGATGAGGTGGTAACTGCGGGGGATGATTCCGGAATCGTTAATCGTTGGGCATGGAGAATGATTGGGAAACAGAGTCCAACCCAGGCTATGAAAGGAAGTGCGATTGGCTTGCTAAGAGTTGGGAACCTCATCGATCTACCAATGACATTGGATACAATATGTAGTGCCTGCAAAGAAAAGGACTCAACTTATAGGGATGTTATTCACATAGTTGTTTCAAGGTCAGAGCCCGCAGAGGGGCAAGGGACGAGTCTAGGAGAAGGGTGGGGTCTGACCCCGATCAGAAGCGCCAAGCGAGACCGATCTCAGCGGTGTGATTAAACATGGCGTGGCTAGTGCCAAAATCGGCGAAGTTGGGGTTCGGCATGGAGAGGCACTTGTAACCAATATCGAGGTCGAATCCTGGTTGGATGGTGTAGGTGAAACCGGTCGTAAACTGCCATGCAAAGTTCCACTGGTAGGAGGTGTAGGTGCCGACTTCGGTTAGGGCAGTGCCCGACTGGTAGATCATCCAGTTTGCTCCGACACCTGCACCGACATACCCACGGAAAGGGCCCTGAGAAAGATAGTGGTAGGTTGCATTAAAGAGGATGGGGACTTGATAGAGGGAGCCTGTACCGTAACGGGTGTTATTTCCCCAGACAACGGAGTGAATTGAGTTGTAGATAAAGTCACCTTCAGCTGAGAGGCGGAGTTGGGGAAGGACATTGTAGCCGGCTTCGAGATCGTAACGGATCCCGGGATTGAAAATCGTCTTGCTATAGATCGACTGATTGCCGAATCGGGTGCTCCAGGGTTGGAGAAGGTTTACGCCAACGGCAGTGCGAAAAGCGGGGCCTTCATTCGGGCCATAAAAATCTTCAAGTGATCGAGGGAAGCTATCCGAGTCCTCAAGGGTGATGGGGGCAGGAGTTGTGGGAGAAGGAGAGTTTGTGCCAATTGGAACGATGCCAACGTCTTCAGGGTGAAGCGAGGGGGAGGGGGTGGTGAGAGTGGGCCCCGAAGAATCAGACGTAGCAGTTCTAAGAGTCACGGCCTCAGAATTGGTCTGGGCGGAAGCAGGTAAGCTGAATATCAGAGCGATCAATAAAAAGCCCCCCCAGTGGGGGAGGCTTTTTATAAAAAATGAGATTTGAGCTTTCAGAAACGCCACGCCAATCCAACTTCTGCTGCGTAGTTGTATGACGCCTTGATTTGACCGTTTTGGTCCTCACCCAAAGGATTCGGGGTGCAAAGTGTCTTAAAGGATGCGTTTAAATCAAAACCTGAACATATCGTATAACAAACCCCGGTCGAAAGTTCGAAAGCGTAGTTCCATTGACAACTTGTTGCATTATATGGCTCTCCGTTATCATGTTGAGTCGAGACGTTGGCAAAATTCCAATTTCCGCCAACTCCACCCCCAAAAAACCAGCGAATCGGGCCCTTTGTGGGAAATTGGAATCGAGTATTTAATAATATGGGAACTTGATAAAGGTCTCCATTTCCAAGATCTGGATTCCCTCGGTAGACCGAGTCCCCGTTCGTGGATACGGAATGAACCGTGTTATGGATAAATGCTGTTTCTATCCCAATTGAGAACCAATCCGATACATTATAGAAAGGCTCAATGTCAAACCGTATGCCTGGTTGGAACGTTGTTGTAAAATAATCACCACTTTCTCTTCCACTCAATGACTGTTGAAAGGCAATGCCTACATCTGTTCTTAATCCAAAACCCTCGATAGGGCCATAATCATCGGTATCTGACATAGGGGATGGGGTAGTGTTTACTGTTTTCGAAGATTCTGGGGTGACAACTGAAGTACCCGAGGGCATCGGAGTAGGGGTTGATGGGGGTGTAGACACTGTTGCAGCCGGTTGGCCGATCGGGACAATCCCATCTTTCCCTGGGTCGTAGGCGATAATACGGGGTGCACCTCCGTGTTTTTCTCCGTTATCGACTGCTTTTCCGATCTCACTCCAACGGACGACCACTTTGGTACCGTCCGGATAGATTTTCATCACCATTGGATCATTTGTGGATGTGGTAACGGCTGGTTCTCCAAAAACCCCGATAGGGGCAAGAGTAGTAAGGATTACGGTTATATATTTTACATATTTATACATAATTAATCTTCAGTTGTGTTGTGAGGCTTATATCGTCTAATTAACGACAAATAGGCGCTCATGTGCCTCTTTTTACCTATATATGGTATGAGTCAATAAAAATGTTAATAACTTTTAAATAACTTATTATCGAAAACAAGTAATAAGTATTCTTCGTCATAGCGGTAGGAGTCGGAACTAGTTATGTGCAGAGGGAAACTTTTTCCCGTTTGATTCAAGACTTGCGAACTAAAGGAGGAATGTTTTAGGCAGTTTTGATTCCAGAAATATCAAAAGGTTCTAATGCTTTTTTGAGATCGGCACCGGGAGGCAGATGGACCGTTCTCCAACCCGCTTTGGCTGGGGTTTCAAGATTTTCGGCTAGGTCGTCAATAAAGAGGGAGGATTCAGCTTTCGCTCCTGTTGCCTTGAGCGCTTTCTCGTAAATATCTGGGTGGGGTTTTCGACATCCCGCTTGGTGGGAGTAGATGCGATGCGGAAAGAGCGGAAAGAAGTCGTAGGTGGCCTCGAGATGTTGGATGTGGGAAGCGCAGGTGTTCGAGATCAGTGCAAGGGGGTAGTATTTGGCGAGTTGTCGAGCGAGGGCCACGCGTTCGGGTAGGGGATAAAAGATGTCGCAGAATGCCTCTTGAAGCTCTTGGCGCGTGTGGGAGAGGTCGAGATCTTCGGCCAGAAGGGCGAAGTACTCATCGCAGGTGTGGTGACCTCGTTCGTAATCGTGAGCCCGTTTGTGGGACCATATCTTATTGCAGAAAGTCTCTACGCTTTCGCCTGTTCGCCGAGCCAGGGCTTTTAGCTTTTCGCCTGAGCGAAGTCCTACCAGGACGTTCCCAAGATCGAAAAAAAGGTGGGTGATCTGCCGGCTCATCTCGGTTCAGTAGTCCGGCGACTATTTCGACGTCTGAATATATTCCCCAGCCCAAGAGTCGGGTGGGGGAGACTCGATGAAGCCTTCGCAGATCTTTTGATAGGTTTTAGAGGGGCCGTCGTGTGGGTCCAGGACGAGAGCTTCTTGGAACTTGGCAATCGCCTCCTTGAACTTCTTTGTGGCATGAAGTTTCCATCCTTCTTCAAAGATTTTAACTACCTTCTGTTTAGGTTCCGAAAGTTCCCCTTTTTTCGCTAGGAGTTCGTAGCAGGGCACGGGCTCGGTCTTTCCCTTGACGATCATGTTCGCAAGGAAACGGGCCTCGATCTTCTCTTTGGCCATCTCGTAAGTTTTTCCGCCGATCATGATGTGGGTGTCGAAGGGTTTGTTGGCGGGCTCAAAGCGGGCGGCTTGATTGACTGCATCGCCCATCACGGTGTACTGAAACTTTTTGTCCGAGCCCATGTTGCCAGCGGCAACCTCC
>Ga0209085_1001103_pt1 | contig 17392 bp, 19 predicted proteins | sample C_131016_EF_Meta_FD_187310 | JGI IMG/M metagenome (GOLD analysis project Ga0209085, IMG submission 187310) | Freshwater microbial communities from Lake Croche, Canada to study carbon cycling - C_131016_EF_MetaG (SPAdes) (version 2) | ecosystem: Environmental > Aquatic > Freshwater > Lake...
GTTAAATGATTTTATTCAAACACACGAAAATGCAATAGATGAAGATGTTTGTAATTTTTTAATAGAACTCTTTGAGCAAAATCCCGAATATCATGATAATGAAGAAGGACAATCATATTCCCAATTTAATTTGACTGAAGTTCGGGAATTATCAGAGGATGTGAATAAAATTCATAATGATTTAATTCGCAATGTATATACGCATCGTGATGAGTATTATGAATACTATGATAAAAGAGTATTTCCAGATTCACACGCATTTGAAAAGTTTAAAATTCAAAGATTTATGCCTAATGATATAGAGGAGAATGAAACTTATGTTGATGTTCAAGACTATACTTCAGCTAGGCGTTTTCTTTGCTTTATGTGGTATTTGAGTGATAATGAAGCAGGTCAAGATGAATTTTTAGATTTATTCATTCAGCCCAAAAAGGGGAAATTGGTTATATACCCTTCACTTTGGTTATTTCCTCACAAGAAAATAACTCCAGTAAATGAACCCCAATATATTTTAAAAACATATTTGCATTATAAATGACTATGGAAAGAGTAGAAACAACAGTTCTTCGTAATTTATTATTTAATGATGAATACTGTAGAAAAGTATTACCCTTTATTCTTCCAGAATACTTTGATAACTTACACGAAAGAATTGTATTTGAAGAGATTAATAAATTTATTGTATCTTATGAAAATCTCGCAACAAAAGAAGTTCTACTCATTGAAGCAGAAAAAAGAAAAGATTTAAATGAGGATACATATAAAAGCTTCTGTAGCTTTGTTGAAAATCTAACAGAGACTCAATCTGATTTAGAATGGTTAATTGATACAACTGAAACTTGGTGTAGAGATAGAGCAATCTATCTCGCTCTAATGGAAAGCATTCAGATTGCAGACGGTGAAGATAATAAGAGAGGTCGTGATGCTATTCCTGGTATTCTACAGGAAGCTCTTTCAATCTCATTTGACGAGCACATAGGTCACGATTTAATTGAAGACTATGAAAGACGATATGATTTCTATACAAGAAAAGAAGAAAAGCTTTCCTTCAATTTAAACTTCTTTGATAAGATTACAGGAGGTGGGTTGTCTAAAAAGACAGTATTCCTCATTATGTCTCCTCCAAATGCAGGTAAATCTTTAGCAATGTGTTCTTTTGCTTCTAATTTCATTACTCAAGGTAAAAATGTTTTATACATTACAATGGAAATGGCTGAAGAGAAAATTGCACAAAGAATTGATGCAAACCTCTTAAATGTAAATATTTCACAACTTGATAGCTTAACAAAAGAAAGCTTTGAAAGTAAAATTGTAAAGCTAGCTAAAAAAACTCAAGGCAAGTTAATCATTAAAGAATATCCAACTTCATCTGCACACGTCGGACACTTTAAGGCTCTACTTAATGAACTTGCTTTGAAAAAACATTTTCATCCAGATGCGATATTCATTGATTATTTGAATATCTGCGCATCAAGTCGGTATAAATCAAACTCTGGAGTAAACTCTTACAGTTATGTAAAGAGCATTGCAGAAGAGATACGAGCACTTGCAGTTGAGTATAATGTTCCCATTATCTCTGCTACACAATCTGGACGTAATACAACAACTGACCCTGATATGACTGATGTGTCTGAATGTATATTTGTAGATGAGAAAATAGAACTTACTGATGGAACTATCAAATGTATTTCTGATGCGTCAATTGGAGACCAAATAAAGTCTCAAGACGGATATAAAACTATAGTTATGATTCATCATAAAAAATATAAAGATTGTATTAAAGTAACTACTAAAAGTGGAAAAACCATTATAGTAAGTAAAGACCACGTATTCCCAACTAATAAAGGGAGAATATCTTACAATACTGGATTGACTCTTGGTGATTGTTTAAATTCTAAATAATTAACTATATCCATTGTTGTCGGTATAAATAATATAACAACAATGGATATAATGTTAAATGAAAAAAATTAAAGATTACAAAGATAAATTAGAATGGATGAGAAATCTTAAAAAATATTCCTCATATTTCAAAAATGATAAATTCTTGAATAACATTGAAATCATTAAAGAATATATAAATTCATTCGTAAAATCTCCAACCACTGCAGAGTATCGTTACTTGGAACTTTTATGTGATTTATGTTCTTTATATGATGATAATATTCAAGAAAAGCTAATAGAATATAAAAATGAATTTAAAACTAGTATCAAGGTAAAAATTAGATATGGAGATGTGAAGCAAGAACAATTTATAGAATCTTTAAAATGTAGACCAAAACCTACACCAAATTCTTGGACTATGATTAGTTATTGGACTAAAAAAGGATATACTGAAGATGAAGCTGTATTATTGAGGGATATTAAGCAATCTAAAGCTGCTAAAAATGCAGCTAAAAAACGTAAAGATAATAATAATTATAAAGGAGAATCTCCCCTATCAATATTATATTGGACTAAATTGGGATATACTCCCTCCGAAGCTGAATTATTACGACAGCCATTTTTATATAAATGTAAAAATACATTATCGCGCTATATTGAAACTCACGGTGAAATTTTAGGCACAGAAATATTTAATGATGCTAAACAAAGTAGAAAAGAAAAAATCATTTCAAAATATGGCTCATTAGTTACAACTTCTCATACCTCAAAAGAAAGTTTAAAAGTATTAGTTAAACTCTATAAAAAGATACGAAAAAATGGAATACTTAAATCTGATATTGTTTGGGGTATATCCAAAAATAAAGAATTTGTATTAACAGACTTTGAAACTAATAAAAGTTACTTTTATGATTTTGTAATAAAAAGTAAGAAAATTATAATTGAATATAATAATAGTTTTTGGCACCCAAGAGAGGATAGAGAATGGAAAGGTATTTTAGATTATGATGAGTTATTACAGAAAGATAAAATAAAAAAGGAACTTGCGTTCCAAAGAGGTTATATGGTATACTACATTTGGGAAGATGATAATATTGAGGAGAAGATTAATGAATTATTTTTGGAGGTAATAAATGACTGACCTTGAAGAAAGATGTTTATTGAATGCTCAACATTTTATTCAACTAGGCTTGAGTAATTTAGAGTTATTTGAATTAAGTGACCTTTTAATCAAATTAGAAGAAGATAAAAAGGATAAGAATAAGTTCACTGATAATTATATTGATTATAATGATGAAATTGTATCAATTGAAGAGATTGGAATAAAAGAAACTATTGATATTGGAGTTTCTGGAGATAATCTATTTTATTGTAATGATATACTTACAAAAAACAGCTTTGGAGTTGCGGCAACTGTTGACCAAATGGTAGCTATCATTAAAACTGATGAACTAGACCAACTTGGTCAGGTGATGTTTAAGCAAATTCGTAACCGTGATAATGATGTTTCCAAATATAAAAGATTTGTAGTTGGAATTGATAGAAATAAAATGAGACTTTTTGATGTTGAGCAAAGTGCTCAAGTTGATGCTCTTGACGAAGTTCAAGATGAGTCTTATAATCAAGAAGATATAAAAACAAGTAAATTCGCAAACTTTAAATACTAATATGACTACACAAATTGACTCACAGAAATATATTGAATTTGTTAGGCAAACTACTAGTCCTGCAAGTAGTGATTTTTCAAGCCTTATTGCTCGTATGAACGAGCTTAATGATGAGGGAGCATCTGTTACTCATTTGGTAACAGCAGCATTTGGAATGAGTGCTGAGGCTGGTGAGTTTACTGAAGTAGTTAAGAAAATGATACTACAGGGTAAACCATATAATGATGACAATCTATTCAAACTTCGCCGGGAATTGGGAGATTTGGTCTGGTACATGGCGCAAGCATGCATTGCTCTTAATATGAGTTTTGATGAAGTCATGCAGATGAATTTTGAAAAACTTTCTGCAAGATACCCCGAAGGAACTTTTAATGTTGAACGGTCAGAAAATCGTAAAGATGGGGATATTTAAAAAATAAAGTAAAGGAGGCTTAAAGCCTCCTTTTTTAATACATAGTTAAAATAATAAATAACTAATAATAGTTAGTAAAAATGAAGTCTTTTAGGCAATTTATAATTGAAGCTCGTGAGACGGTAGCCTCACAACAAGCCCGTCAGATGGGATTAAAGAGTAATGCTCATGGAGATTATTATGATAATCAAGGTAAGCTCGTAGCAAAGACTATTGGGGGTAAACTTCAAGTATTTAAAGGTCGTCAACCTGGAGCAAAGGGCCAAGCAAATCAAAAGCAAGCAGCACCTCAACAGCAAGCTCCACAACAAGCTACACCTCAACAACAGCCTCAAGACCAACAACAAGGGCAAGACCAAGGCAAGGGTGTTGTGGTAACTTTAGGGCGCTTCAATCCTCCTGCTAGAAATCACGAACAATTTATTAAGTATGGTCTGGCTAGAGCAAAGGAAAGTGGGTTTGATTATAGAGTTTATCCAAGTAGAGTTCAGGATAAAGGAACAAATCCATTAAACCCAACTTTAAAAATTCAATATATGCAGGCAATGTTCCCTGAATATGCAGATTATATTATTGATAGTGATGAGATGAAAACTATTTTTGATATACTTACATCTCTTTATAATGATGGATATTCGGATGTAAAAATTATAGTTGGTTCTGAAAGGCTTGGAGAATTTCAGAGTTTAGCTCATAGAAATCAAGGACAAGGTTATGAATTCGCAAACATAGAAGTATTGGCGGCATCAGTAAGAGACCCAGATAGTGATACTGCAGGGTCAGGTTCATCTGCTGCATTGAGAACTGCTGCGGCTGAAGGTAATTATGAGGCATTTGCTTCTAATCTGCCACCTAGGATGAAGAGAGCAGATAAGGAGCAATTCTACAGTTCTATATTAAAGTCAATGAAACTTGGTGAAAGTTATGAGTTATGGAGAATTGCCCCAGATTTAGATAAAGAAACTTTAAGAATAAATTATAAAGAGAATAATTTATATCCAGTTGGCTCTTTAGTTGAAAATCTTAATACTGGACTTCGTGGACGAGTAATGAGGCGAGGAACTAATCATTTAATTTGTGTAACGAATGAAGGCACAATGTTTAAGAGTTGGATATCCGCAGTCCACCTTCCTGAAGACGTTTATGAAGTTGGAACTGATAAGTATAGGGAAGCTCTTCAAAAGCTTACTCCAGGTCATCCTGTAGGTTCTTACACTGGTATTTCAATCAAAGAAACAGTTCCTAAAAATCTAAATAGATTAAGAAAAGAAATACGAAACGCAAAATGAGAGTATTTAATGAGAATAAAGAATTAATTACCGAAACTGAAAGTGGTGAAGGACGACAAGATTTAAGTCCTTCTGGAATACGACGTTCATTAGACGCTCAAAAAAGGGCAGATCAAAAACTAAAAGAAAAAAGAAAAAAAAGAAAATCTGCAAAACGTTATAGAGATTATCAAGAACGTGTTCAAGCTTATAAAGAAGGAAGACAAAAATGGCTAGAACAGCAAGCTGCAGAAAATAAAAAAAGGAGAGAAGCTGCTACTGGAACATCATCAGGAGGTGGTGAAGTTATTTCTTCAAAAGACTCAGATGCAACTGCTACAGCAAAAGGAATTAGTAATGTTGCTAGTGTAGCTGGTAGATTGCTTGGAGTTGGGGTAAGAGCTGCAGGAAAGAGAATGAGGGAAAAAGAAGCAGCAAGGCAAGCAGGGCAAAAGAAAGCTGGAGAAAAAGCAGCAGAAACTACAGCTGCAATGAATCAGAAACTTCTACCACCAGGTAGAAGTGGTCCTGAAAAAACTGATAAGACTAGACTACAGCAACCTGGAACATCTAGACTTCCAGAACCTACGCCTAGACCTTTCACAACAGGTCAAATGGTAAGATCAAGTAAACGCATTTTACCTCCAGGCGTAAATAAAGCCTCGGAAAGTCCTATTTTAAAACGACCAAGTAGTGGATTAGTTGATCCAAATGCACCAAAAGTTGATACAACTCCTAGACCTGAATCTTTAGGCCAAAAAGCCAGAAGAAATACTAAACTTAGAAATAAACTTATAACAGCTAGAATGGAAGAATATGAGTATTCTTGCTGGAGAGAAGAGTTTCTTTATGAACTTGGAGAGTTAAGACAAAAAACAAAGAATAGAAATCTAGATAAAGACCCAATAATTGATATAATGAAAGGTAAAAATAAAATTACACTTAATCCAAATGTTTCAGAATCTACTGAAACAACACAAGCTAAAATTAAAATGTTAAAATATGCTGCATCTCAATATTCAAAAATGAATGAGGAGATGAATGGCGCTTCACATATGGCGAAAGCTACTCCTAGAATTACAGGACACGATAAATCATCTAGTGATAAAAATAAGTTAAAGCAGCCTGGAAAATATTCTGCGGAATTTGTGCGGGATGAGATGAGGAAAATGTTTGCAGGGAGTCGTAATTATTTTTTTGATGATAATAATTCAAACGGTTATTTAGATGATGGTGAAGTTTCTAACTTATCAAAAAATGATTCCGAAGATTCTGAATCATCTGCTAATGAATCTTTTGACGGTCATCGTCATCATAGCTCGGGTGAAACTACTAATGTTTCTAACTCAAGTTCTGAAGCTAGTGCTCGCAAAAGGAGAGCTACTTCTGCCGTTTTGAAAGCAATGGCTGCTATGAATAAAGATGTAGAGCCAAAGGCCAAGAAAAAGAAAAAGAAGAAGAGCGAACAATGAAAAACGAAGTAAGATACTGTCCGATGTGTAAAAAATCGGAAACAAGAGATAAATGCTCTTATGGCCCTAAAGTTTGGGATACATTAGCAATGAATGAGAATGTAATCAATGAGGGTCGTAAAAGGGATCATCTTGCAAATGCAGTTCTCGGACTTTCTTTTGCTACAAATGTTTTACAATCACCTTCAGCTCTCATTAATAGTGGAAAAATTGAAGGTCCGGGGATGCAATTAATGTCTAGAATGATGAGAAAAAGAGGAGAAGCTAATAGAAATTTAAATTCAGCTAGAGTTTCAGATCCAGCTAGAAATCGTAAGAAAAAAGAAAAAGAAGTTAATGAAGAAATGAAGATTAATAAAGCGACTTTAATGATGTTAATCATTAAAAAGTTAATGGATGAAAAGAAAAGAAAAAATTATCTTCTAAACACTGGTTATATTGGAGAAGCTAAAACTCCTGCCTGGGCTCGTAATGAAGGCAAAGATTTAAAAAAGGGCGGACTAAATCGTAAAGGTATTGCTTCTTATCGTAGAGAGCATCCTGGTTCTCATTTATCAATGGCTGTAACTACAGAGCCTTCTAAACTTAAAAAGGGAAGTAAGGCGTGGAAGCGTAGGCATAGCTTTTGTGCGAGAATGTCTAATATGCCCGGCCCAATGAAGGATGAGAAAGGTCGTCCAACGAGAAAGGCTCTTTCACTACGTAAGTGGAATTGCTGAAAAAACTAAATAAGAATAGGACTAAATAAGTCCAAAAATAACCCATTTGAGGACAGACCAATGAACGCTTTACTCCTACTTATTAAGCCAATTCTTTTCTCCTTTCTAACTTCAAAGGCAGTAAAGGACTTGGTAATTCAATTACTTGAAGGTTATGTAAAAACTACTGATAATCAAGTTGATGATGCTTTAGTGAAAATCGTAGAAGAAAAACTTTTTACCGCTCAATGATAAGACTTGAGTGATGATTAATAAAAAGGGATAGATAACTCTATCCCTTTTTATTTTTTATAGAATTTAAAGTCAATAAATATTAATAACACATATTTTTTATAGGAACGTAATATGGCGATTTGGGGAATTTCAACCACAACAGAAACTTTTGAAAATAATTATGGAATACCAAAGAATTTAAAGGAAGTTGATAGAAATCACACTCCTCATAATTGCTTTGCGGATAACCGTGGATGGATTTACCGTAATTATTCTGATGGTAAGTTTTCTGGACTTTCCACTTCATATAATGATGAAGTTATAGTAGCTGTTGCAGGATTAAATACTACTGGAATTGGATCTAATACAACTGGTCTTGGAGTTGCAACTCCAGTTGCAGTGTTCTTTGCCGACCCTAACAACTCCTCAATTATTTCAGTTGGTGGGGGTGCTACTACCGGAATCTCTACTGGAACTAATGGTGAAGTTCATTTAGTATATAATGAAGTTGTATATGTTAGCGCAGGGGCAACTGTAAGTATTCGTCGTTCAACTGGAAGTGTAATTATTGCGACTGCGACTTCTACTGGAGTTCCAGTGCAAGTAAATGTTCCTGGAGTTGGTCAAACCTACATTGAATTTAACGGACAAGTTACTAACCGTATTGCGTTTACATTCACAATTCCAAATACTGGAATTGGTACTGGATTAAGAATTAATATGGCGGCAGGCGTAACTGGAACTATTGTGGATGCATATGATGGAGCACCTGTAGAGAAAGTTTTCACCCCTGATATTATTCGTAATGTTGGTGGAGCTGGAAATACTGTTGATGTTGGAGTTGGAACTACAGTTTTAACTATTGTTGCATAATTTATATGAGATTTGATGAATTGAATGAAGATAATTTTATTCTTTTTGCTATTAAGCATTATGAAAATCCTCAAGCAGTGACTGAAGATGATTTTTATGATGATATTAAGCGATTTAAATGGATAAAAAGATTATTGAAGAAATATAAAGTGAATGGTGAGATGAATATGCATTTACTTATTAATCATTTTTTAATTCTTTATAACATTTTTGGCGATGCTGCAACTCCTCTTCTATTTTTTAAAGTAGATTCGGAATATTGGAGCTTCATAAAGACTATAATAATATATCTTGGACGTTTCCCTGAATATCCAAAAACAAAATTACACGATATTCCAGTTGATATTGATTGTTTATCCCATCTCAATGAACTCTAATGAAAGACCGAATTTTTGAAAATGCTTTAAATGTTATCAGAAACTATTTGAAGGAAGAAGGTTTTTCTGCCGTACCTCCTACAAATAATGCAAGTAATTCAAATATTATAGATGTTGAACAAAAAGGTCCACCAGTAGACTTAAGAAAGAACAAATATAAAAAACTACCAGGCCCATACAGAGACTTATTTAGGAGAACAAATAGTGTTAAACCCCAATACCCCAGTTGATACACGAGTTGCAATACTAGAAGAAAAGTTCTCTGTATACGAGCAGATGATGAATAAAATGGAATCTGCTATACACACAATAAGTGAAACCTGTCAGGGTATTTCAAAAATGCTCGCAATTCACGAAGAAAGAATTGAAGCTACATATAAAGCAGATAGTTATATACTTGAAAAGATTAAAGATATTGAAACAAAGAATTCAGAAGATCATAATAAAGTAATCACAAAGATTGAAAAATTAGAAGAAAAAATAGAAAGTTTAATTAAATTTCGTTGGTTAGTTGGAGGGGCAATAGTATTCGTTGTATTCATTTTTAATCAGCAACAAGTTAATTTTATGGATTATTTGCCTAATAACCAGCAACCTGATATGGTAAGACCAGTTAAGTGATTTTCTGAATGTCCTTTATTGAGCAAAATTATATTGGGATGATTTCTTCCCGATTAGATAAATTTACACAGAAAAATAATACTACTTACAACTTTAGATGTTTTTATTGTGGAGATTCTAAAAAAAGTCAATCAAAAGTGAGAGGGTATTTATACTCAATTAAGGATACTTTTAATTATAGATGTCATAATTGTGGTAAATCAATTTCATTTAAAAACTTTCTTAAAGATATTGATCCAATTCTATATGAAAAATTCATATTAGAAAAGTTTAAAGGAGTTAAAGAGCAAGAATTAAAATTAAAACCAGTAGCGATTAAGAAGGTAAAAAAAGAAAAAAAGTATTTTGATTTACCTCTTATATCAGAACTAAATACAGAACATCCCGCCAGAATATATCTTGAACAAAGAAGAATTCCGAAAGATAAGTTTAATACTTTATACTTTAGTGAAGCTTTCAAACAGTGGACTAATACGCAAAAACAAACATTTAATTCATTGAGGTATGATGAACCTCGTATTATCATACCTTTAATTTGTGATGGGAATATATTTGGCTTTCAAGGGCGAAGTCTTTCTAAAAATTCAAAATTAAAATACATAACAATTATTTTAAATGATGAATATCCTAAAATATATGGATTAGAAACAATAAATTGGAATCATAATGTATATGTTTTAGAAGGTCCTTTTGATAGTATGTTTGTAAAGAACTCAATCGCAATGGCTGGAGCTGATATTAATATATCTGAACTTGAAAATAAAAAAGATATTGATTTTATATTCATATATGATAATGAGAAACGAAAAAAAGAAATCGTAGATAGAATGGAGAAGACCATAGATCAAGGTCATTCTATTGTTATATGGCCGGATGACTTGAAAGATAAGGACATCAATGATATGATATTACAGGATATTCCAGTGATGGATATTATTAAGAATAATACATTTAGAGGCTTACAAGCAAAAATTAAATTTAACGGATGGAAAAGAGTATGAGTCAATTAGGTATTACAGTTAAAAAAAGAAAGGGTTATACTGAACCTCTTGATTTAGAAAAACTTCATAAAATGGTTGAAACTGCTTGTGAAGGATTGAGTGGTGTTTCTGCTTCTCAAGTTGAAATGAGTTCAGGAGTTCAGTTTTATGATGGAATTGATACTGTAACAATTCAACAAGTATTAATTAAGTCGGCTGCAGATTTAATTTCTTTAGATAATCCTAATTATCAGTTTGTAGCGGCTAGACTTCTTTTATTTTCTATTCGTAAATCCCTATATGGTAAGATTAAGGACCATCCTTCCTTTTACGAACATATTCAAAACTGTGTTAGTGAAAATGTATATGCCTCGGAAATACTGGATAATTACACTGAAGATGAGTTAAATAATCTAGGTTCTTATATTGACCACCATAGAGACTATCTATTTACATACGCAGGACTTCGCCAAGTAGTAGATAAGTATCTAGTTCAAGATAGGAGCACCGGGCAGATATACGAGACTCCTCAATTTATGTATATGATGATTGCAGCAACTGGGTTTGCAAATTATCCTAAAAATACTAGACTTTCTTATGTTAAAAGATATTATGATGCGATCTCAAAACATAAGCTAAATGTACCAACACCAATTATGGCTGGAGTAAGAACTCCACTTAAGCAATCTGCATCTTGTGTTCTTCTAGACTGTGGAGATTCTCTTGAGAGTATTATCGCAACTGATGGTGCAATGATGCGTTATATTGCTGGTCGTGCTGGAATTGGATTGAATATTGGAAGACTTCGTGGAATTGGAAGTAAAATTCGTGGTGGAGAAGTTGTTTCTACGGGAATTATTCCTTTTCTTAAAAAGTTTGAGGGTTCATTGAAGTCTTGTCATCAAGGTGGGGTAAGAGCTGCAGCCGCTACGGTATATTTTCCAATTTGGCACCAAGAAATTGAAAGTGTTATTGTGCTTAAAAATAACAAAGGAACTGATGAAAATAGAGTTAGGAAGTTGGATTATAATATCCAATTCTCTCGCATTTTCTATGAACGATTTATTAACAATGAAAATATTACGCTATTCTCCCCAGATGTTGTCCCTGGACTGTATGATAGCTTCGGAACGGATACATTTGATGCTCTCTATGTTAAGTATGAAAATGATACATCTATTCCAAAGAAAGTGGTTAAGGCTCAAGACCTTATTCTAGATGTTCTGAAGGAAAGGCTAGAAACTGGTCGTATTTATTTAATGAATGTAGACCACGCAAATAGTCACAGTCCATTCAAAGATCAAGTTGTAATGAGTAATCTTTGTGTTTCTGGTGATACTAAAATTAAAATCAAATACCCAGAAGCAATATATGATGATATTGGAGAGATTTATGATTGGAAAGTTTATGAAAAAGAAATTGAAATTGAAGAATTGGAACAGTATATTTGCGATAGAGATTGTAGAATTAGTACTTATTCGGCATATGAAGGAGACCCTTGTGAAGATGTTCCTCAAATAGAAGTTCTTTCTTATAATATTCAATGTAATCAAGAAGAATGGAAACCAATTACTGCATTTGCGGAAACTTCACCAAAATCAAAAGTAATGAAAATTACTGATGAAGAAACTGGTAAGAGTATTGTGATAACACCAGAACACCAAGTATTCACAAAAAATCGTGGGTATGTGATGGCGAAAGACCTAACTGAAACCGATGAATTGGTAATTAATTAATAGATAGGAAGTGTAATTTCTATATTTTATAAATAGTTATGAGATTACACTTCCTATTATGAAAACATATATTGTTTATAAAATTACCAATAAAAAAAATGGAAAGTCTTACATTGGAAAATCCGAATATCCATTAGAGCATCGTTGGAACCGTCATTTATCATCAGCAAGAAATGGCTCTAAATTTAGATTTCATTGTGCGATTAGAAAATATGGAGAAGACTGTTGGGATTTATCTGTGATTGAAACCTATCTAACTGAAGATTCAAATTTAATTAATGAAAAAGAAATTCATTTTATTAAATTATTTGAAAGTGATACTAAAAAAGGTTATAATGCAACATCAGGTGGGACTGGTGGATGGATGATTCCTAGATGTTCTAAAGAGATTCAAGACCAATGGAAAGAAAAGTTATCCGAAAGGAGCACTGGTTCAAATAATCCAAATCATTCTGGATATAGTGATGAAGATTTAATTAACTTTGGTCTTAAATTTATTGAAAAATATAATTTTATTCCAGGTCAAAAAAGATTGAATAAATTTTGTAAAGAAGAATTAAATGTAGATTTTCCAAAAAGTTTTTCTAAAAACCGATTTGAGGGAAAAAGAGAAAATTACACTAAAAATCTTGAAGAAAGAAGTGGTTTAAAATTTAATCCTAATCATAGGACGTTAGAAGAAAGAAAAATTATTGCCGAAAAGGCATCATTAACATCAACCATTATGTGGAAAAAAAGGAGAGAAACTAATGCTAAAGATTGAATACCTTGAAGAAGAAATTCCAGTTTATGATATTACAGTAGAAGGGACTCATAACTTCTATGCAAATGATATTTTGGTACATAACTGCACAGAAATCTGCGAACCGACTACTCCAATTGAAGACTTAAATGACGAGAATGGAGAAATTGCATTATGTACGTTATCTGCATATAACGTAGGACTTATCAAATCAGATAAGGAGCTTGACGACCTTTCAGATCTTGTAGTTAGATTTTTGGATGAGCTTATTGATACTCAAACATATCTGGTTAAAGCTGCAGAAATTTCAACAAGAAATCGTAAGATGCTTGGAATTGGAATTATTGGATTGGCTCATTATTTTGCAAAACTTGGAGTTAGTTATGAAGAACCAGAAGCTTGGAGTGCAACTCACGGACTTGCTGAAAGTATTCAATATTATCTTTTGAAAGCCTCAAATAATCTTGCAAAAGAGAAAGGAGCTTGTGGTTATTTTAACAGAACTAAATATTCGGATGGTATTTTACCAATTGATACTTATAAAAAAGATATTGATGATATTTGCAATGATCCACTTCAACACGATTGGGAATCTCTACGTCAAGATATCTTGACTTATGGGTTAAGGCATTCTACACTTACAACAATAATGCCTAGTGAAAGTTCTTCAATTGTTTCAAATGCTACAAATGGTATTGAGCCTCCTAGAGGTCTTCTCTCCTATAAGAAATCAAAAAAAGGACCAATCAAACAGATTGTTCCACAATATTCATCATTGAAGAATAACTATACTCTTCTTTGGGATATGAAATCTAATAAGGGATATTTCAATGTTGTTGCAATGATTCAAAAATTCTTTGATCAAGCAATTAGCACAAATTGGAATTATAACCCTGATAATTTCCCAAATAAGGAAATTCCAATGAGTGTAGTTGTAAATGATTTTCTATCCTCTTATAGATTAGGCCATAAGACTGCATACTATAGTAATACATACGATGGTCGCAGTGATGGGGTTGAAGACAAAGAAGAACCTAAAGGTGATATTCAAGATTTAATTAACGAATTAGCCAATCAAGATGGAGACGATTATTGTGAATCCTGCACAGTCTAAAATTAAAGGTATGACGGTTTTTAATACCAATCAAGTGGATACCCTTAAACAACCTATGTTTTTTGGGGCTCCACTTGGAGTTCAAAGATATGATGTTTATAAGTATCCAATATTTGATAAGCTAACCCAACAGCAGTTAAGCTTTTTCTGGAGACCAGAAGAAGTATCTTTACAAAAGGATAAGTTAGATTATCAAAAATTGAGACCAGAACAAAAGCATATATTCACATCTAATCTTAAGTATCAGATTATGTTGGATTCAGTTCAAGGTAGAGGTCCTGGTTTGGCGTTTTTGCCTTACTGTTCTCTACCTGAATTAGAGTCTTGTATGACTGCTTGGGAGTTTATGGAGATGATACACTCTCGTTCATATACTCATATCATTAAGAATGTTTATCCAAATCCAGCAGAAGTATTTGATAAGATTATTGACGATGAAAATATTCTGGAGCGAGCCAAAAGTATAACTGAAACATATGACGAGCAGATTAATTTGGCTCAACAATATGGCTCTTCAAATCTTTGGAAATTTAATAATGAAGGAGTAGATATTGGTAAAGATGGTTTGTATGATGTAAAAAGAGCATTATATCGTGCAATTATGAATGTAAATATTCTTGAAGGTATTCGCTTCTATGTAAGTTTTGCTTGTTCTTTTGCATTTGGCGAACTTAAGTTAATGGAAGGCTCTGCAAAAGTTATTGAACTTATTGCAAGAGATGAAGGGGTTCATTTATCTATCACTCAAAATATTCTTTCAAAATGGAAAGCTGGAGATGACCCCGATATGATTAAAATCGCTCAAGAAGAAGAGCAATGGACGTATCAAATGTTTGAAAGGACTGTAAATGAGGAAAAGCGTTGGGCTCAATACCTATTTAAAGATGGTTCAATGATTGGACTTAATGATAAACTTCTATGGATGTATGTTGAATGGATTGCTAATCGTCGTATGAAAGCGATTGGACTTAAGCCAATGTATGATGTTTCCGCCAAGAATAATCCTCTTCCTTGGGTAGACGAGCATTGGTTAAATAGTAGAGGTATGCAGGAAGCTCCAATGGAGACTGAAAAAACTTCATATTTGGTTGGAGCAGTTAAACAAGATATGGACTCTAATGCATTTGCAGGATTTAAATTATGAACCCAAGAAAATACAAACAAAAAGAAAATCAAAAAAAGAAAGAGGAAAAGGCTAAACTTATGGAGCCTATCCTAATTTTTCAAAAACTAGAAGAAATCATTTCAGAGGAGCAGGGCTAGTCCCTTCTCCTCTTTTTTATAACTTTTATAAATACTAAAAAGACTTTATTTGTAAATGGATACTACTCATAATTTTAAGAAACCTTATAGTTCATTTTTGGAAGGAGTTGCTTCAGAGCATCCTGATGCTGAGGGTCAGCCAGACCTTCAAAAAAGAGCTGATGAAATTCTAGCAAGAAGAAAAAAGGCTAGAGAAGATGCTAGAAATCCTCAAATTCAGAGAGCAAAAAAAGCTGCAGCTTTCTTCTCAAAAAGTGCAATTAGAAAAGAAGAATTTGAATTAGGCGAAGCTAAAGACCAAGAATATTCAATGGCTCGTAGTGAACTTAATACTGCTAATGATGCTATTAAAAGATTAAAGAAAAACTTAAAAGGTGAGGGTGAACTTGAGGCTTGGGTTCAATCAAAAATAACAAAAGCTTCTGATTATCTACGTTCAGCATCAGATTATGTTGAAAGTGGAGAAAGTGATATTAAAGAAGCTCATATGACTGCTTCTGATGTAAAGCAAGAAGAAAAACTTAAAAAGAAATATGATTCATCTGGAATGAAAGCTTCAATGATTAAGCAGTATGGTCCAGAGAAAGGAAAGCAAGTATATTTTGCTACTATTCGTAAGCAAGCAATGAAAGAAGCTTTAGAGCTTAATGAGATGCAAGTTCCAGATGCTGATAGTGAGGATGGTCCTTCCACGGTAAGTTCAGCTGAACCTTTTATGCAAGAATTAGCTAAAAGGAAAAGACGCGACCAACAGAGAAAATTAGCAGGACAAGCTGCAGAAGTTGCACGAGGACTTCAACAAGGAATTGCAGATGATTATAATTATGAGCTTGATGAAGCTAAACTATCAAGAGAACAAAAAAAGGAAATTAACATAGAAAAAGATAAAAAAAGGACCAGAGGTGGTCCACGTTATGATAGTAAAGGGCGTAGATTAATAAGGGGGAAGACCCGTATATATGATTGGGATAGAGTTATAGGTGGACCCCCAACAGCCAGAATACACGTTGTAAATAAAAATACAGGAAAAATTGAAAATACACTAAGTGATACCGAACATTATAAGCATCACGAAGAAGGTAAACTTAAGCCACATCAAGCGTATAAATATACAGAATTTGATGACCCAAGTAAAGTTCCTAAAGGTGGGGTCAATCCCAGTATAATTAGACGAATTAAAAAAGAAATAAAAAGAGGTAAACCTATAGCTGGAGCTACAGCAAGAAGGGGCGTTGTTGCTTCAGGTATGGCTCAAACTTTAGAGAGGCACGGAATACCCGCAAAAAGAGTTAAAATGCATTTTACTGGCGATATGCCGAGGCATATTTCAACACCAGAAAGAAAGAGCATAGTCTTCAAACATATATTAAAAAATAATCCCGCTGGAGGAGAATTTACGGACGATTATGCTCCAAATGTTGAAGCCGCAAGAGAACATCCAAATCTTAAGGCATTTATAGCAAAACCAAACACAACAGGAAAAAACAAAGGAAAAGTTATGAGAAAACCTTATAGGCAACAAAGAGAAGAATTTGAACTATGGGTAAATGCCCTTCTAGATGAAGGCTATGACCTATCAGAGTTCTCTATTGACGAGCTATATGAAGGCTATGAGGAGCTTCTAGACGAAGCAATTACTGCTGTAGCTGCTCCTGCACCAGGAGGGGATAAAAATCCAAGACCAGTCAAACCTAATAAGAGAAAATTAATATCTCCATATAAGGATAGACCTAAAAAGGAAGTTAAAGAAGAAGTAGTGGAAGTATCTCCTTATGAATTCTGGAAATCCTTTATTGGAGAAGAGGAAGAAGTGAGTGATGAAACTATTATTGAAGAAACTGAAGAAGTGATTGAAAGAACTCCAACTTCTTATGACTATTGGAAAGCCGTAATTACGGAACAAGGTGATATAACTAAATTATGAATATAGCTGTTAAGGAGCTTGAAAATAAACTCATCAAAGCAAAAGATACCTCTTATGATGGTATTGATGCTTTGATGAGAATTATTATGAGAAAATATAACCTAACAGCAAAGGAACTTAATAATTC
>Ga0209085_1001105_pt1 | contig 17375 bp, 16 predicted proteins | sample C_131016_EF_Meta_FD_187310 | JGI IMG/M metagenome (GOLD analysis project Ga0209085, IMG submission 187310) | Freshwater microbial communities from Lake Croche, Canada to study carbon cycling - C_131016_EF_MetaG (SPAdes) (version 2) | ecosystem: Environmental > Aquatic > Freshwater > Lake...
GTGTGAACTAAGGTAAAAAATGGTAATTAGCACCCATAAATGTAAGGCAAAATACTCTCATGCGTCTTGACCATGTTTCCTATGTTGCATCCCATGATCAAATCTCTGATGTGGTTAATCGAATTGGATCACAAATCGGAACCGCATTTATTGATGGTGGAATTCATCCTAAGTTTGGAACCAGAAACTTCACAGCTCCTTTATTAAATGGGCAATACATTGAAGTTGTTTGCCCAATGGATCATCCAGCAACCGACGCAACACCATTTGGTAGGGCTGTTAAAAAGAAAGCTGAAGAAGGCGGCGGTTGGTTATCGTGGGTATTTAACGTCGATGACATTTCACTCATAGAAGATAAGTTTGGTAGAAAAGCTGTAGAGGGTAACCGTAAAAAACCAGACGGTACCGAGTTAAAATGGAAGCAAATAGGTGTAAAAGATATTTTTTTAATGAACGAATTACCATTTTTTGTTCAATGGCAAACAAAAAATCATCCATCAGAAGATGGAACAGCTGAGGCAAAAATAAAAAAATTGTATATATCTAGTGAAAATAAACTCGAAAAATCTTTTTTTAAAAAAGAAATTTATAATTCTTTAACAAATACAGATATCGAGTGGATCAACCCAAATCAAATTGATAATTTCATAGGAATTGATTCAGTGGATTTCGAAACGCGCAATGGCTTTATCTGTATAGAGTAAACTTACTAGTTGTTTAATTATTTATTACTCCATTCAGTGTAAGCATTATTGAGCATTTCAAAATCTTTGTTTAACTCATCAGAATTACCTGCAATACTAATTCTTAATGCAGTACTGGCAGCAGATCCAAATTTTGAACCAGGGCAAGTAGCAACGTTTTTTTCTAAGAAAAAACTAAATGAGTCTTTATCATTTCCAGTCTCAATCATTGCATAAAACGCTGAATTTGGCTTTACCAACATCGCCGTATCCGGCATTAGATTTAATAATAAATCGTGCCTACGTTTCATTTCGGCAATTACAGATTCTCGGAAAATACCGCTTTCATCCATAGATAAATATTCAGCAATTGCCATTTGTATAAATCTTGGTGCACATGAAATAGTTAGTGAGATAAAATCTGCAATAGTTTTGGAATACTTTTTATTTGCCAACACGTAACCAACTCTTAACCCCGGTGCGCAATGTTCTTTTGAGAATGTACGAATTCTAATTGCATCTATATTTGGAATTAATGCCATTGTGGAGTCATATACTAAATTTATATATGTTTCATCAATTATCATTCGAACATCATTATCAATTAAAGATTTTACTGCACTTAATATCTGTTTTCCATCGTATGCAATTCCAAGAGGGTTCGAGGGATTATTTATAATTATAACTTTAGGTGGATTTTTGATGTCGTTATCTAAATAATTTATGGTTGGGAAAACGTTATTATTATTTGGGTATAGGGAGTATGACAAGGTTTTAAGTCCAAGAAAATCGCACGCAAGTTTATATGTCGGGAAACCTGGGTCTGGAATCAAAACCGTATCTCCAGGTGATGTAACAGCTGCCAATGCTGCCATAATTAAAAAATTTGCAGGTGCAATTGAAATATCATTTTCAGTTTTTGTAAACTGCGCCCACTGTGTTTCAAACAATACATCAATTAAAAAAGGCTCACCTTTTGAAGGAGAATATCTATGAGGTTCTTGAGAAGTTTTTAAAAGAATTTTATTTACAGCATTATTTCTGAAACCCGGGGTGTCACCAATTTCCATTCTAGCGACGTAATGACCTAGTTGTTCTCTTTCATTAGCTAAAGTTAAAACATCAAACATCGGCTGTGCATTAATGAGTTCGGACCACTTTCTGCCTGAGTTCATTTATTTGCTTTTCAAAATCTCAATTAATTATTTTTATACGAAAATTGGTCAGATGGAAATTTACTATTTTTAACATCTATGACAAATGCCTCAATAGCAAGTTTAGAAATATAAAAAACCCCATCATTCTTAAAAGCTTCAATATTTTCCAAAATATTTGTTTTGCCTTCTTCATATTTTGAGATTATCTGAGGTACAAAACATTTTGCAAACTTAGGCCTAAAATCTGGGTACAAGCCAATCAGATCATGCAATATTAAAAGCTGTCCATGGACGAATTCTCCAGCACCAATCCCAAAAATGATTATGTTAGATTCACTAGAAATTTTTTGAGCTAAATTTGGTGGAACTGCCTCGAGCAAAATAGAAAAAACACCTGACTTAATTAATGATCTAACTCCGTCTTCTAATCTAGATATTTCTTTTTTATCCCTTCCAACCACTCTATATCCACCTTGTTGCGCAAGTGATTGAGGAGTAAGACCAATATGGCCAATTACTACTATTCCACTTTCTACAATTGCTTTAACACGTGACAAAATTTTCTCATTGTCTCCCTCGAGTTTTACGGCATCACAGCCAGACTCTTTTACAAAGCGCATGGCATTTCTTACAGCATCTTCGTCAGATACTTCATATGAGCCTTTGGGCATGTCACCGACTATAAATTTATTTGGAGCGCCTCGCCTAACCGCAGAAGAAAGCATTATCATTTCTTCCATTGTTACAGGAGTTGTATCTTTGTAGCCTAAAGCAACCATTCCGCCAGAATCACCGACTAGAATCATGTCTATATCCGTTGACTCTATAACTCTTGCAAATGAATAGTCATAGCAAGTGAGCCAGGTTAACCTCTCGCCACTTTCAAATTTTTTGTTTAAAGTCCGTGTATTCTCTTTCAAATCCCCCCCAAAAACCCAATTGTTTCTATAATACTCCTAGATAGAGGATATCTTTATCTATATATTAAATATTATGGAGGATTTATTTATACCGGCGCTGATCTCATTGCAGATTTTATTGCACTGAAGCTGTACCCAAACGTTTTTTTGGTGACAGGTGGAGCTTGTGCATTTATGGTAGATGCATTAGGAAGACACAGCTCAACTAAATTCACTTGCTTTCAGCATGAGCAATCGGCTGCCATGGCTGCAGATGCTATTTGGAGAACAACTGGAAAAGTTGGAGTAACTATGGCAACAAGTGGCCCCGGCGCAACCAACTTAATTACAGGTATTGCCTGTTCTTGGTTTGATTCAATTCCTAGTTTTCATATTACCGGGCAGGTGAATCAATCTGAGAGTCGTGAAAGTTTGGGGGCAGAAGTTAGACAAGCTGGATTTCAAGAAACAGATATTGTCGGCATGGTTAAGCCAATTACTAAGTGGGCACACAAAGTTGAAAGCATTGATGATTTAGTTGAATCTTTAGATTTAGCCTTAATTAAAGCTTCTACTGGAAGAATGGGCCCAGTTCTTTTAGACATTCCAATGAATATTCAGAAGGAATTAGTTTCAGAAGACCAAAAACGTAAAGCACTTCAAAATAAAAGTAAAACTTCAGACACAAATTCGAAATCTAATCCTACACTCAAGAATTTTCTTTCAGATTCCGATCGACCACTTGTTATAATAGGAGCTGGACTGGCATTAAGTTCTGGAGCTAAAGAAACTCAAAATTGGTGCGAATCATTTGGGATCCCATATGTTGCAACTTGGGGAGCAATATCTTATTTAGACAGATCAAAAAACGGATATCTAGGAACAATTGGAGTTTATGGATCTAGACTCGCAAATTGGTGCGTTCAAGCTGCTGACAAAATTGTCGTACTTGGAAGCAGATTAGACAATCGACAGAGAACTGGAAATCCAAACGGATTTGCTCCATATGCAAAGATTCTTGTATTTGACGTTGATATAGAAGAGCTAAAGAAATATAAAATTCATGACAATTATAAAACTGTAGAGTTTAATCTTAAGGAAAGCCAAATTCTACTAAATGAATCTATGAAAAACTATAAGGACAGCACCTGGCAAATTCAAATTTCAAATATAAAAAAAGAAATAAATATTGGTTTTGAAAGTTCAGTAAATTTCGGCGAATTGAACCCGTACACAGCTGTACAAAAAATTCAGAGTAAATTTCAGGCTAATTCGATTGTAGTTTCTGACTGTGGTGCAAACCTTTGTTGGGTTTATCAACCATACCAACCTGATTCAAGCTACCTATTTACTGCAGGTGGTAATTCTCCAATGGGTTACAGTTTACCTGCAGCAATCGGAGCTCAGATAAGTAATCCACAAAAAACAATTTATTGTTTTATAGGGGATGGTGGGTTACAAATGAACATTCAGGAGTTGCAAACTTTGGTTAACTATAATTTACCGATCAAAATAATCATTCAAAATAATTTTGGGTATGGAATTATAAAGCAATTTCAAGATGCTTATTTTGATGGAAGATATTTTGCTACTGGTGAAGGGTATTCCCAGCCTGATTTTAAGAAAATTGCAGGCGCATATGGAATTTCATATCAAAAAATTACAAATGAAAATGAGTTAGACAACTTAAAATTTGAGGGGAAAGTAGAGATTATAGATTTACATTTCTCGCCTAACTCATTAATTACTCCCAAAACTGAAATGGACCGTTTTATTCACGATCAGTTTCCATATCCAGAAGATAATTCAATCCGTTTGCTACCCTATGATTATCCTTCTAATCCTAGTAAATTAGGTGGCATAAGTGCCTCTACGGTATAAATAAATACTAAAATACTTATACAAAAGATTATTAGACACTTGTGATACTTAATAGTGATATAGATGAAATTATTCAGAATACAAGTTTAACGAAAGATATTACTGATTTACCCATCCTAATAACTGGAGGCACTGGATTCATTGGTTCATGGTTGGTAGCAGTATTAAATCAATTGGCGGTACGTAAAAAAATAAATAACTCAATTCTTATTTTAACAACTGATAAAGTTAAGGCTATTACTTTATTTAACAATTTACATATTGCAAACATCTCAATTTTCACTATAGATGAGTTACAAAATCAAATATCAAGTGGGTCAATACGTAACCTAGGGTATGTATTCCATTGTGCTACTTCGACAAAATTAGGCACAAATGATAAAAAAAATGATTTCAATCAAACTATAGATCTCACACTCAAAATTTTAAAGGTTATTGAATCCACAAATACAGTTCCAAACTTCATACATTTAAGCAGTGGAGCAGTTTACGGTCCATTTAGGAATAATTTTAAAATGTCCGAGAGTGGTACACCAGAAAATTATAGTTTGCCTCTGACCCTATATGGGGAGGCAAAGGCAAGCATTGAGGATTTGATTATAAAAGCTGATACAGACGGAATAATTAAGGGAAGCAACCCCAGATTATTTACATTTTATGGACAAGGTTTAACATTAAATTCTCACTTTGCAATCGGAAATTTTATCAATAGTGCATTAACTAAAGGAGTAATAGAAGTTAATGGATCACTAGATACGGTCCGTTCATATTTATATATGGTAGATCTTGTCAAACAATTGTTTTCATTGTTAACTAAACCAACATTAAAGATTCTCCATATTGGTAGTGCAAATTCAATTACAATTGGCGAATTGGCAAGTAAAGTATCTGAGCATTTTAATAAATGTCCAATAATCTTCAAAAATAATTATATAGACCCAAATTACTACATACCTGATGTGACAATTACATCTAAATACTTAGGCGTCCGTGAAGAAATATCTCTTGACGAAGGCCTATCTAGATGGAAAAAATCTTTAATAAATTGATTTTAAAAAAATAATTTAAAATTTATATTATATTTAACCAAGGTGGAGTTTCTAAAAGTGCTTCTTTTTCTAGCTCTCTTTTTTCGCGGAGAGTATCCATAGGCTGCCAAAATCCTTCATGGTGATAGGCCATAAGTTGAGATTTATTAGCTAAACGTACTAGCGCTCCAGTTTCAAATGGTTCATTTATTGATTCTACATAACCAGCAACTTTTGGATCCAGCACAAAAAAACCTCCATTTATCCAACCTTCATCTGATTGATTTTTTTCTCCAAAATGTGTAACTTCATTGTTTTCAATTTTCATATATCCAAATCTCGCTGGCGGACGTACGGCTGTAACCGTCGCTAATTTATTGTGCGCAGAATGAAAATCCAATAACTTTTTTATCGAAACATTTGCTAAACCATCTCCATAAGTGGCTATTACTTTCTCGTCCGGTAAAGTTTTCATTACTTCTGATATTCTTCCGCCGGTTTGAGTATGCAACCCAGTATTAATCGTTTTAATGTTCATCTTCTTGGAACTCGAGTCCAATATCTGATTGTTTTGGACCCAACTCTCTATCACTTCACTTTTATAACCTGTTGAAATTATAAATTCATTTAACCCTTGCAAACAAAATATATTCATTAAATGCCAAATGATCGGCTTATCATTTATAAGTACCATGGGTTTAGGTTTATCTTCTGTCTCTTCAGAGATACGAGTTCCTAGACCACCTGCAATAATTATTACTTTCATTTTGCATTACTGAACAAATTATTAAGCGTCTCAATTACATAATCTAACATTTGTTCAGATAAACCTGGCCAAACTCCAATCCAAAAAGTTTGATTCATGACAATATCAGAGTTCGTTAAATCTCCAACTATCCTTCTAGGGGTTCCTATAAAAGCTGGTTGCCGTAAAAGATTTCCACCAAAAAGTAGCCTTGTCCCAATTTTTCTTTCGTTTAACTTAATTACCAAATCATTCCTAGAAATCGGTGAACTATCTTTAACTGTTATTGCAAAACCAAACCAAGATGGCTCGCTATTTTCGGTAGGTTTTGGCAACATTAGAAATTCTTCCAAACCTTTTAGATTCTTGTATAAGTAGTTCCAGTTATTCCTACGTCTTTCAATAAATGAATCTAACCTATCTAGTTGTGCTAGGCCTATGGCAGCCTGTATATCACCAGATTTTAAATTGTAACCAAGGTGTGAGTATGTATATTTGTGATCGTATCCTTCTGGTAGCTCACCTAATTGCCACTCATATCTTTTCAAACAAGTGTTATCACAGCCTGGCGCGCACCAACAATCTCTGCCCCAGTCACGCAATGATTCAACAATTACTTTATGTGCAGCTTTTTTAACGAGTACAGCACCGCCTTCGCCAGTAGTTATGTGGTGGGCCGGATAGAAACTAAAAGTAGAGAAGTCACCAAATGAACCCAAATTCTTATCCTTATAAGTGCCTCCAAGAGCGTCACATGAATCTTCTATTAACCATAAATTGTATTTTTTAGCTAACTTTTCAACTAAGTCTAAGTTAAAAGGGTTGCCTAAAGTGTGAGCCATCATTATTGCTTTTGTTTTTGGAGAGATAGCGGCTTCTATTTGTTCTTCATTTGCTACATAAGTTTGCATATTAATGTCAACATAAACAGGCATAAGATTATTTTGTAAAATTGGTGTTACGGTTGTAGGAAAACCGGCTGCTACCGTAATTACTTCGTCACCACTTGAAAGTTTTCTCTCTCCCATTTTAGGGCTAGTCAAAGCTGTGAGCGCAAGTAGGTTTGCAGAAGAACCAGAATTAACCATAAATGAATGGCGCATTCCAACCTTCTTAGCAAATCTAGATTCAAACTCTGATGTGTATGGCCCAGCAGTTAACCAAAATTCAGCAGAAGCATTCATTGCATTCTTTATTTCTTCTTCGCCGAATACTTTTCCAGTTACAGGTATATGAGTTTCCCCAGGTATAAAATTCTTTGGTTTATGTAAAGTATTTACACTTTCTTTTGCAAGGTCAACTAATAACTTATCAAATATCGACATAAACTCCCTATTTTTTTGTTCTATAAATCACTCCCAAAGCATAGTTGCACTATGATTCAAGGGTGGTAAATTCATTAAGTTCGAGCCTAAATTCTATTAATGAACCTGTTCTAATAACTGGTCATACGGGGTTTAAGGGTTCCTGGATGACATTATTGCTGGAGAAATTAGGTATAGGGTGGTACGGACTCTCTCTTCAACCGAAGCCGGATTCACTTTATAATTTAATTACCAAAAAAAAGAAATCAAATGAGTTCTTTGTTGATATAAGAGATTATGACAAGCTTAAAAAAATAATTAGTAGAATTAATCCAAAGTATGTTGTTCATTTGGCTGCTCAACCACTAGTCCTTAATTCGTACTCTGAACCCAGGGAAACTTTCGAAACTAACGTTTTAGGTACGGTAAATTTATTAGACGTGCTAATGAAATATACTTCAGCCAGCAGAATAATTGTTGCCACAACAGACAAGGTTTATAAGGAAAAAAAACTTAAAACATCTTTCAAAGAGTCTGATTCTTTAGGGGGAAAAGATCCATATAGCTGGAGTAAGGTTGGAACCGAAGCCACTGTCGGAGCTTGGCAACAGATTTCTAAAATTCAAGGCGGGCCAAAAATTATTTCAGTCCGAGCTGGCAATGTGGTTGGAGGTGGTGATGGTTCCGAAAATCGATTATTACCAGATTTAATTAAAGGGTTTATTGCAAATTCCAGCATAAATATTAGAAATCCGAACAGCACACGTCCATGGCAACATGCACTAGACCCTCTTAGTGGATATTTATTAGCTCTTGCAATAGATACTAATGAAAATGCATTCAATTTTTCACCAGACGGTAAAAGTTTAACTGTGCACGAAGTAACTGAAATAGCCCGCCAAGCTTGGGATAGTCCAACCAAAATAAATATTAGTAAAGAAAAAGATTCTCTTGAGACTAAATCTATTTCACTTAACTCTGCAAAAGCATCACAAAAATTAAAATGGAATAGCTATTGGACGCAGGAAGGTTCAGTGCTTTCTACTGTTAAATGGTGGAAAAATGTAATAAGTAAATCATTGTCGCCAAATGAAGCTTGCATGAAAGATATAAGCGAGTTATTAGATGAGTCCTAATAAACCAAATGTGACATTGTATTTAGGAATTTATAATGGCGAGGAGTATATAGAAAGCTTATTCAAGCAAGTTCAAGCGCAGGATTACCAAAATTTTAAGATATTAGTAGTAGATAATAATTCATCTGATAAAAGTGGAGAAATGTTTAAAGAATGGAAAAAAGTTTATAAAGACAGATTTCAATTTGTTAAAAATAAAGTGAATTATGGGGGACATGGTAGCTTATTCAAAAATATGGATAAAATTGATACTAAATGGTTTTGTTTTTTGCACCAAGATGATTTTTATAAACCGAATCACATCAGCACTATTATCGACTTAATTATGAAATCGAGCAAAAACACTGTAGGAGTTTCTACAACTATGGGTTCAATGACTAACAGCGGTAAGGTTTTAAACTCAAAACCTCGTATGACCTGGTTTTCCTACAACTTAGACGAACCTGGCCAGTTTTTACAAAATCTCAGAGCACAAGCAATTCCATATCCGGCGTCAGCTTTCAATTTAGGCATTTTTAAAAAAACCATAGTGCCTTTCCATAGCCCAACTTTTTCAGATACCGAACAAACTTTAAGAATGTTGGGTTATGGAAGATTTATTATTTCTCAGAAAGAAACCATGTATTATAGAGAGAACCCTACGAGTGAATCTCATGGCTTAAATTCAAAAGAAAGAACGACCGGAACCATAATTTCATTGGCACGGGTCTTTAATTCTATCGAATTTGACTTTATTTTAAATAAAGTAGAAGAAAATAAAAGAAGTTTATTTGCAAATGAACTTATAAAAGCATTGTCACACCGTATTCCGAAAGGGGATTTATCCTTCACACTTGAAACAATTGCCCTTGAAAAAATGATATCTAAGTGGGGATATAAAGAAAACGAAATATCTTTATTACTTGCAAAAAATTATGCGAGCATTTCATCTGCTGCCACCGTTAACATAATTAATAATTTAAGTAATGCAAAGGTTAGAATAAAAAAAGTTGACAATGGTATTGAAAAGCAAACAATAGCTAGTAGAATTTGGGGTATTTATTTCAACTTTAACCCAGAAAAATTTAAAAGATTTAATAAATTTATAATAAAAAGTATTTATAAACTCATATTTATTATTAAACCTAGCCATAGACTCAAAAACAAATGGAAATAAAAAACATAATACTGGTCGGAAAATACCCCGAGCAAATTGAATCTATTAAAAACCAGATTAACAATGGAGATAGTTTTTTAAACATAGTAAATGGAAATGAACATTGCGATCTATATTTAGCTTTTGATTTAATTGATTTAGTGTGGCTCAATAATCCAGAGAATCAAAAAGTTACTAAAGTATTAATTCGGCAGGAGCCAAAAATAGTGATGTGGCAAACATACATTAAAAGCAATATCGCTAAATTTAACCATATAGTAGATATTGGCAAGCCCAGATTTATTCAAAATGAAGTTATCAATTGGCCACAAGATTTAACATTGTATGTCGAAAATCAAAAAACTAAAAACAATAGAATTGTTATGGTTAATAGTAATTTATTGAGTTTGGAGATAGGTGAGAATTATTCGCTTCGACGGAGGGCAGTAAAGCGAATTTTGGATTTAGATTTATATGGGTATCAATGGAACAATAGTTATTCAATTAAAATAAGGACTTTATTGATTGAGTTAAAGAAATTCATGAACAAAAAGAGCATTTTGAACATTAGAGGCTTACGTTATTATTTCAGTAATTATGATAATTATTTAGGAGAAACAAAAAACAAAAGAGAAACTATTTCAAATTACAAATACTGTTTAGTTATTGAAAATTCATCATCATATTTATCAGAAAAATTATTTGATGCATTGTTATCTGGATGCATACCTATTTATGTCGGTCCCAATTTACTAGACTTTGAAATTCCTCAAAATCTATATTTACAAGCTAAACCAAACTTGGTAGATATTGAATTGAAATTTGAAGAGGCAAAAAAAATAAATTTTGTAGAGTGGACAAATAATTTAAATCTTTGGCTGAAAGATTCAAAAACCTACGAAAACTGGTCAAAAGATTTATTTTTACCAAAATTATTGAAAATAGTTCAGAACTATCACCAATAACAACCATCTTCAACCAGCGGTGCTGATTTAGGAGTTTCCTCTCGGGTTGGTCGCGTCCAACTCGAATTAACAATTTTTTGTAAATATTCTGCCTTTTCCCATCTTTTACCCATAATTCCAAAAAATAGCTGCAACCCGCCTCCCGCATGAATTCCTATTTTACCTAATTTTTTTGCATGGTGGGCTAATGGGTAGGAATATGATCCGGCAGAAACTAGAGCTACTTCGAAATCTATAGTATCCATTTTTGCCTTTATTTCGTCCAACAATTCAAACCAACTTTTAGCAACTGGGTACTTTGTATTAATTGACATTGGTGATTTTAATGTTTTAAGTTCAAAGCTATGGAAATTATATTCTGGAAACACATTAATTATCTTAGCAAACTGTTTTTCTATTGATTCTGAAAAAGGACTTATAACTAAAACTTTTTTACCCTCAAGTGCCTTTACCCAGGGAGCAATACGGTAATCTTCTGAATAAGGCTGAACCCATGGGGCGGTCATTCCTACAGGAATTATCTCTGGAATTCTATTTACAAAGTCAGATTCTATATAACTAAATGCAGTACCCCAAGCACCCAAGATATCTGTATCTGAAAGAGCATTTGTATAAAGCGAATAAAACTCATTAGCTTCTTCAATATTTTCAAAATAAAACCCAGCATTGGTATTTATCTCTTTTGACCTTTTTCTCCAGTTAGGCTTAACTTTAAAAACAAAATTTCTAAAATAAGGTAAAGATGTTATTTTTTTGAACTCACCCAAAAATCTTGATTCAGTGCCACCTAACCTTCCAACTAAAGCCGGCTTATTTTTAAGTATTAAATTAAAAATCGAAATATCCGCAATTGCGGGATTAATTTTTCGAGCTACCTGATCTGATCTATACCAATCCCAAAGTGGCCAGCGTTTTGCTACCTCATGTTTAATACCGTAAGGGAAGAATCTATTGTTCATGTTTTGACCTGATAAAATTTATGGGCTTGGGATTTAATCAAATAGTGAGATAAATGTTTTTTTGCGTTACTTAAATTTTGAATTCTTTTCTGATTTAAATCTTTGTCAGAATAATTTGTATTTAATGCATTCAGTATCTCTATAGATTTTGGTTCTATAATTGACCCAAAAAATCCTAAATTTATCCACTCATTTGCACACGAAGTATTAGTTTGGATCGGATAGGCTCCAAGGCATAAAGCCTCTAGAAAAGAAGTACTAATACCGTCACTTTGAGAGGCTCCAATATAAACTCTTGCTTTAGATAAGTAGTCCAATAGTAAAGCCCTTGGTATTTTTTCACGCACTTTAAAGCAGCTTACCTGGTTCGGAAAAGCACTTTTAAACTCCTTAGATTTCTCAAGTAAATCATCAGTCACAGAATGAATAACAATTTTTATTTCTTGCTTATCAACCAAATAAGCACTAAGGGCATCGATTATTAATCCCCCTAAACCAAAAACTCCGCCATAACACTTAGCTACTATTAAGTTTCTGTCTTCAGAAGCAACAATGTTTAAATCAAATACATCATTTTTAAATCCCCCAGCGTTAGGTATACATGGTAGAAATTTACCAATAAACCCTAACTCTAAGGCAATTTCGTAATCTCTCTGGCATTCACCAGAATAAAACTGAGCCTTGCCTAAAACTGATTTAATTTTTTTATTTTCTTCCGGAATATTTTTAAAATAATATATATCACTACCATAATTAGTCAAAATCAGTTTATTCTGCTCCAATATTCTCTTAGGCATTGAATCATATAAATATCCAGCCCCCTGGATTTCAACAGCATGAACAAAAATGAATTGATCATGTATCAAAACATTTTTTAAGAGAATCTTCCTAAAGTTTTTATTTATCATTTTTAATAAAAAATTTAATATGTAGTCTAAGTAACCGATATATTTAAAGTAAAAGTATGGTTTAGGCAAAGTAAATTTTGCGCTGTTTTTCATTTTAATTAGTTTTGCTAATTCAGAATTCATGTATTTAAATTTTTTTGATGGAAACAGAACAAAATCTATATTTTGATCCTCAAATTGTGATAACCATCTTGCTAAGTGAATGCTATCAAACATTCCAATTACAAGAACTTTTCTACGTTCCATAATTTGACCTACCAAATTTCTTAAAAATTAAATCTATGATTGGGTTAAATATTCTAGAGATTGGCAAAAGGAATATATAAAAAATCTCATAAACTTTAGCTTCTTCAACCCAACCTTTCCGATTTTTAAAAGATTTAAATAAATATTTTTTGGCTGGTATGTTTTTATCGAAGTACGATATCCGGGCTGCCATGTAGTAAGCATTTCCTAAGGCCTTATTTTTTAGGCGTGTAGATACTTGATATCTAGTCAGAAAATCTTCAACAACTAAAATTCTTTCTTGCGCCATCTTTAATCCCCTCTTACTTACAGAGGTTGAGGAAGGGTGATGCCGCCATTGAGCTAATACTTCTGCTCGATGTTTTATTTCTCCTAATCTACTTAAACGCAACCAAAAGTCGTAATCACCCACATAGGTCCATTTAGGATTTCTACCGTTTAACTTCAAGGCAGCCGACTTACGAAAAACTACTCCCGGCCCAGGCAGTGTGACACATCTTCCGATTAGTAGATCATCACTATAGTCTGGCACTTTTATTACTTTAATTACATTTCCGCCCGCGTCGATCATCTGCCAATCTGGATAAATCGCCATCAAATTTTCATTTTGGTTAAATTGTTGAAAAATATTTGTAAACAACCGTTCAGTAAATAATGGGTCATCAGCACTTACAACAAGCAAAAGATCACCACTTGCTTCTTTAAATCCAATGGAGACTGTGTCAGATTCGCCAGAATTGTTCTTATTAATAATACGAATTTTATTTTCATACTTATTTAATATTTCAAGAGTATTGTCGGTGGAACCATCATTTAAAACTATGTATTCAAAATTTATTTCAGAGCAACATTTCAAAACTGATTTTATTGTTTCTTCGATATAGTCAGATCCATTGTAAACAGCGGTAATAACTGACAACTTGGACTTAAGCATGAAAATAACCTACCATTAAGATATGACAAAGATTGCTATTATTGGCACAAAGGGCATGCTTGGGTCGACAGTTTGTCGGTATTTGTCAGAGAAAAATTACCAAATACTTGAAGTTAACAGTAGCGGTAAAACGCAAAGTAGTAATCCGGTTACTCAATTTGATATCGCAGTGAATGAAATAGAAAAGCTAGAGAGCAATTTAAAAGGTATTGATTTTGTTATAAATTGTGCAGGATTAATTAAACACAAAATTGACAAAAATAGTACAGAGTCATTAAATAATTTGGTCAGAATTAATTCACTTTTCCCGATTCAATTGACTAATTTATCTCATAAACTAAATTTTAAAGTAATACAAGTTGCAACAGATTGTGTTTATTCAGGCGAAACAGGTAATTACTCAGAGAGTGATGAAAAAGATCCAGCTGATTATTACGGTTATTCAAAGGTTCTAGGTGAACATAACGATAATAATTTAATTACCCTTCGTTGTTCTTTAGTAGGCAGAGAGTTAAATTCTAAAGTTGAGTTTCTTGAGTGGGTTTTAGACCACGGCAAAGAAAAAGAAATTACTGGATTTACTGACCACTTTTGGAACGGATTAACAACACTTCATTTTGCAAAAATTGTAAATGCCATAATTGCGGGAAATAATTTCAAGGCAGGTACTTTTCATTTAGTACCTAGTGATTCAGTTACTAAATTTGAGCTAGCTAAAATTATCCTTGAATTTTTTGGAAAGAGTGATGTAAAAATTACCCAAAGTCAGAGTTCTAAGGCAGTAAATCGGATTCTTACAACAAATTATCAGGAGTTTAACAACGACATGTGGGGGTATGCTGGGTACAATAGCCCTCTAACTATTTCCGAAATGGTGAAGGAGTATGCACTTTGGGCCTAACCACAATACTTTGGTCCAAGTACAAGACAAATGTCTAATTTATCAAAATCTTCAATCGTAACAATTACGGGCGGCACCGGCTCTTTTGGTTCCACAATGGTTAGAAATTTAATTCAGAAAGATATTGCTGAGGTCAGAATCTTTAGCAGAGATGAAAACAAGCAGGATAGTTTAAGAAATGAATTAAAGGATTCTCGGGTAAAGTTTTTTATAGGGGATACAAGAGATTTAAATAGCGTTGAAAATGCAATTAAAGGCTCTGATTATGTATTTCATGCGGCAGCTTTAAAACAGGTACCATCTTGTGAATTTTTCCCAATGCAGGCAGCAGCAACCAATATAAGCGGCAGCGACAATGTAATTAATGCAAGTTATAAATATGGAGTAAAAGGAATTGTTTGTTTAAGCACAGATAAAGCCGTTTACCCAATAAATGCCATGGGTATTACTAAGGCATTGATGGAGAAGATCGCACAATCTTATGCAAGAAATAACCCAAAGAGTGATACTAAAATTTCCATAACCCGATATGGGAATGTAATGATGTCAAGGGGTTCAGTAATCCCATTATTTATTAATCAAATTATTCGTGGCGAGCAAATAACAGTTACCGATACCAGTATGACAAGATTTATGATGTCACTAAGTGAATCAGTGGATTTAGTTACTTATGCTTTTACAAATGCCGAATCTGGTGACTTATTTGTTAAAAAAGCTCCTGGGTGCACGGTGCAAACAATAATTGAAGCACTAGCCGAGATATTTAAGAAGAAAGTTGAAATTCAAAAAATTGGAGTTCGACATGGCGAGAAAATGGCAGAGGCATTATTAGGTTCTGAAGAACGATCTCGAGCAATTGACAGCAAGGATTATTTCAGAGTTCCAGTTGACGGTCGAAACCTAGATTATCAAATTTACTTTGATAAAGGTCAGAACTCATTGCCCTCATCAGAACCATACACATCCAGCAACACGAAACAATTATCTATAAAAGAAGCTGTAGATTTAATTTCTAATTTACCTGAGTTTATTAAATACAAAGCAGAGATAAAATAATGACAAAATTAAAGGTAACAACGATTGTAGGTACCAGACCTGAGATTATTAGAATGTCAGAGATTATTAAGAAATTTGATATCTTCTTTGAACATAGATTAATTCATACCGGGCAGAATCCAGACCCACTACTTAAAGATATTTTCTTTAAAGATTTAGAACTAAGAGATCCAGATCTTTATTTTGGTGGTGACCACACTTCACTAGGTGGATTTTTAAGTAATCTATTTGTGTGTATTGAAAAAGAATTTACAAGCTATAGACCAGATGCTGTAGTAATTCTCGGTGACACTAATTCCTCTCTTTCCGCTATTTTGGCTAAGAGGTTCGGAATTCCGGTATATCACTTAGAAGCAGGTAATAGATCATTTGATCAAAATGTTCCTGAGGAAATTAATCGAAAAATAGTTGACCATACGGCTGATTTTAATCTTGTTTATACTGAACTTGCTCGGAACAACTTAATTGCCGAAGGTTTGCATCCTCGAAAAATAGCTTTAATCGGTTCACCATTAAACGAAGTACTTCAGGTGCACAAAGAAAAAATAAATAATTCGAAAGTATTGTCTGACCTAAAGTTAAAAAAGAATGAGTATATTTTGGTGAGTGCCCACAGACAGGAAAATATTGATTTTAAGTCTAGATTTGATTCATTTATTTCTACTTTAGAACAAGTTAGCAAAGTTTATAAATATCCAATTTTAGTGTCTACTCATCCGCGAACCAAAAAGCAAGTTGATACTCATCGCATTTCCAAAGATATGAATATTATATTTCATGAGCCTTTTAATTTTACTGATTATAACCATTTACAAAAAAATGCATTTATGGTTTTATCCGATAGTGGAACTATTAGTGAAGAATCTGCAATGCTTGATTTTAAAGCTATAACAATAAGAGACTCAATGGAAAGGCAGGAAGCGCTTGAGGCGGGTTCAATTGTCATGTCTGGCACAAAATCTCAACAAGTCTTACAAGCAATTGATTTAGTTCTAAAAAATAAATCAGGCTCTAGCATTCCAACTGAGTATCAAGTAAGTGATACGTCTAATCGCGTACTTAGTTTTATAGTTTCAACTGTTCACCAACATAATTTTTGGAACTCACTATATAATGATTAATTGTAACGTAAAGTTGTAATTCCATATTCTTTATGATTAAAAATCTGAAAATAACACTAAAATCAACCACACTTTATAATTCTTTACAGATACTTGATTCTGCTGATCGTAAAAAATTGTTTATAGTTACTATATTTCAATCAGCTCTTGCCTTCTTAGATTTAGCCGGCGTTGCTCTTGTTGGATTAGTAGGAGCACTAGCAGTTACTGGTGTCCAATCAATGAACCCCGGAAATCGCGTCAGCACAGCTCTAGATTTTTTAGGAATACAAAGTTTTACAATTCAAAAACAAGTTGCCATATTAGGTTTATTAGCA
>Ga0209085_1001106_pt1 | contig 17374 bp, 15 predicted proteins | sample C_131016_EF_Meta_FD_187310 | JGI IMG/M metagenome (GOLD analysis project Ga0209085, IMG submission 187310) | Freshwater microbial communities from Lake Croche, Canada to study carbon cycling - C_131016_EF_MetaG (SPAdes) (version 2) | ecosystem: Environmental > Aquatic > Freshwater > Lake...
GATCGCATGTACGAGATTTTAGAGAACTCAAACAAACTCAGTTGGGCGCTAGAAGAGTTTGCATCAATTCTTAAAGCACCACCTGCTCCCCCACGTGTTGATCCCTGGAGACGTACATCAGGAATGCATAAGATTAAACGTCGTGATCAATTGGCAATTATTAAAGAATTATGGGTTACACGTGACCGGGTGGCTGCTGAACAAGATATTGCCCCTGGAAAATTGCTTAATGACAATGCGATCGTAGAACTTGCGATGGCGGCAGCTGTCACAAAGAAAGAGTTCGAAAAAACTTTACGTCCACTTGGTCTGCGTGCTCGCTGGTTAGAAAATTTACCGTTGTGGCTAAGCAGTATCTCCACCGCGATTGCATTGCCAGAAGACCAATGGCCAGCGATGCGAACTAATGCAGATACTTTGCCCCCCATCAAATTGTGGCGGGATAAATTTCCCGAAAAGTTTGCACCTCTGTCACATGCTCGTGCAGCAATTGAGTTGATCGCAGACGAGAATGAAATTCCAGTAGAAAATTTGATCACACCCGAACATGTTCGTAGGGTTTGTTGGAAGCCGCCAACTGGCGCAACGGAAACATTGTCGGTAGCTGCAGTCGAACAAGCCTTAACTGATCTCGGTGCCCGTCAGTGGCAAATAGCCCTTGTGGCCCCAGCGCTGGCTTTGGCCCTGCTGGAAAAGGAACCCCTTCCCGTACCTGAGGCTCCAGCGGCTGAAGTGACGGAAACCACGCCTGAGGAGGCCTGATTTACGCAACATAAGAGTTGCGTAAATACCCCTTTTCCCTTAGATTTTGGGACATGCTCAGCACTTTCGTCATCGCCCTACGAGAAGGCTTAGAAGCCTCACTGATCGTAGGTATTTTGATTGCCTACATCGTCAAAACCAATCGCAAGGGTTATTTAATCCCTTTGTGGGCGGGCGTGATTTCCGCAGTCATCGCAAGTATTGGACTTGGCGCTTTTCTGACATTCACATCTGTAAAGCTAAGCGATCGCGGACATGAATTATTTGCTGGAGTTACATCATTCATTGCAGTTGCTCTAGTTACCTGGATGGTTTTCTGGATGAAGAGAACTGCACGAAACTTGCGCAATGAATTGCAGGGCAAGTTAGATATCGCAGCAACTGCGGGGCCGCTAGCCCTTGCCGGGGCAGCGTTTTTCGCTGTTATTCGAGAAGGTCTAGAAACATCATTATTTGTCTACACAAATTTTCAAACAGTTGCAGATGTAACAAGCTCTGCAGTCGGTTTGATTTCTGGGTTTGCTGTTTCTATAACTCTTGGATATTTGATCTACAAGAGTGCAATCAAATTAAATCTCTCAAAGTTTTTCACCTACTCAGGCGTCGCATTGATTATTGTTGCTGCCGGAGTCTTGTCCTACGGCGTGCATGAGTTCCAAGAGCTGGGGTATCTACCTGGGCCAGATGCCTTCGCATGGGATGTAACTTCATTTATCGCCAAGGATTCAATCCTGGGTGCATCGCTATCTGGCACTATCGGCTTTGATACAACGACTTCATGGCTTCAATTGGCTGTTTATGTTCTGTATCTGGGCTCAGTACTGGTGCCTTACCTGTCGAAGCCTCGCGCAAAGACGCTGGTCAACGCTTAATTCGCTACTGTTCTAAATCCTTACTGACGAGTAACATTTGGGCTACGCCCTAGGTAAAGGAAGTTTCATGTCCCGCACAGTTGTCCTTGTAGATGCCGTCCGCACGCCATTTGGAAAAGCCGGAGGAATGTACGCCGGTACTCGCGCCGATGATTTGATGGTTCGTGCAATTCGCGGATTACTTGAGCGAAACCCAAAAGTTGATCCGGCATCAATTGAAGATGTTGCGATCGCAGCTGCAACACAAACTGGCGATCAGGGAATGAATATTGGCCGCAGCGCTGCTTTGCTTTCTGGATTACCAAACACTGTCCCCGGTTATTCAATTGATCGTTGGTGCGCGGGTGCATTAACTGCTGTTACAACAATTGCAGGTGCAATTGCAATGGGAACAAACGAAATTGCTATTGCTGGCGGTGTGGAACATATGGGTAACCATCCAATGGGTGAAGGCATGGATCCAAATCCACGTTATTTAGCAGAACGTATTGTTGAACAAGATGCACTTGCAATGGGCGCAACTGCAGAACGCTTACATGATCGCTTTCCACAATTAACTAAAGAACGTGCCGATCGCTACGCAATGAATTCGCAACTTAAAACTGCTAAAGCATATGCAGATGGAAAAATTCAACGAGATTTAATTCCAACAGCTGCACGCAGCGCAGAATTAGGCTGGACGGTTGCAACTGTTGATGAAGCACCACGTCCACAAACAACCATGGAAGGTCTTGCAGGATTAAAGACTCCTTTCCGTCCAGCAGGTCGTGTAACACCGGGCAACTCATCTGGATTAAATGATGGAGCCACTGCAGCAATACTTGCTAGTGAAGAAAAAGCGCTAGAACTTGGCTTAACAATTAAAGCAAAGATGGTTACTTATGCCTTCGCTGGAGTTGAACCAGAGATCATGGGATACGGACCAGTGCCGTCAACACTTAAGGCACTTAAGCAAGCTGGGCTAAAGATTGAAGATATTGGTGCCTTTGAAATCAATGAAGCATTTGCAGTGCAAGTTATTGCCTTCTTAGATCACTTTGGAATCGCAGATGATGATCCTCGAGTAAATCCCTACGGAGGCGCGATCGCAGTTGGCCATCCATTGGCTTCATCCGGCGTGCGTTTGATGCTCAATTTAGCTCGCACCTTTGAAACACAAACTGATGTTCGTTATGGAATTACGACCATGTGTATCGGTCTAGGTATGGGTGGCACTGTCATCTGGGAAAACCCAAATTTTAAGGGAGCAAAGTAATTATGAGTGCAGAGATCACACTTCCAGCAGGAGCACCTGAAGAGGTTGTTACACATGCATTTGTTCGCGATATCGACCTGTCTGCCTTTGGTGGCAAAGGATCACTAGCCCTTATTACTTTAGATAACGGCCTTGATCACAACCGACCAAATACATTTGGAGCTCAATCACTAAAGGCTTTAGATCTCGCAATTACAGATGCAACAAGTCGTAACCCTGCCGCTATCGCAATCACTGGTAAGCCCTTTATTTTTGCAGCTGGCGCTGACCTCTCTGCGCTCTCATTTTTAAATGATCGCAGCCAAGCACTTGCTATTGGAAAGCTTGGACATGATGTATTTCGCCGACTAGGTGAATCAAAGATCCCAACTTTTGCATTTATAAATGGGCTTGCACTTGGTGGTGGCTTAGAAGTTGGCTTGCATTGCCATTACCGCACAGTTGCTTCAACTGCATTTACTGCACTTCCAGAAGTCTTCCTTGGATTAGTTCCAGGATGGGGCGGAGCGACAATCTTGCCTAAGTTGATTGGGCCAGAACGTGCTGTTCAGGTCATCATGCTCAATGCACTCAATAACAACACAATGATGAAGGCTAAAGATGCTGTAAAACTTGGCGTGGTTGATGCGATGTTTGATCCAGCAGATTTCTTAGAACGATCTATTGGTTTTGCAGTTGGAGTTCTAAACGGTACAACAAAGATTGAGCGTGCTGATTACAGCATCGATCCTGCATGGGAAACAGCTTTAGCAACTGGTAAAGCTGCAGCATTAAAGAAGTACGGTGGCGCAACGATCACATCGCCCATGAAGGCTCTTGAACTTATCGCTGCTGCAAAAACCAACACGCTAGGCCAGGGTTTTGATGCTGAAGATCAAGTTCTTTCAGATCTAACAATGTCGGATCCACTTCGAGCTTCTTTGTACGCCTTCAACTTAATTCAGAAGAAGCGCAAGAAGGTAGAAGGTGCTCCAAAGCCAGCATTGGCACGCAAGGTAACAACGGTTGGCGTTGTCGGTGCAGGCTTGATGGCATCGCAGTTGGCACTGCTCATGGTGCGCAACTTGAAGTGTCCAGTAGTCATGACAGATATAGATCAGGCACGTGCAGATAAAGGTGTTGCCTGGGTCAAAAATGAATTAGCAAAACTGGTTGAAAAGAAGCGCATGAGTCCAGAATCTGCTGGTCGCCTTGCACTGCTCGTGTCGGGCTCTGCAGATCAGTCCGTTTTTGCAGGGTGTGACTTTGTTATTGAAGCAATCTTTGAAGAGCTTGCCTTAAAGCAAGAATTGTTCAAGAAACTTGAGTCAATTGTTTCTCCTGAATGTGTCTTGGCAACAAATACTTCTTCACTCTCGGTTGAACGCATGACTGAAGGTTTGAAGAATCCCGAGCGCGTTGTTGGCTTCCACTTCTTCAATCCAGTAGCAGTAATGCCATTGCTTGAAGTTGCTCGTACATCAACTACAGATGATGCGACCACGGCAACTGCAATTGCTGTTGGCAAGGAACTTAAGAAGACCATGATTATCTGTAAGGATGCACCGGGTTTTGTTGTAAATCGTTTACTTACACGTTTCATGGGTGAAGTAACGGACGCGGTTGATGAAGGAACTCCGCCTGCTGTAGCCGATTCAGCAATGATGGAAATCGGATTCCCAATGTCGCCTTTCCAACTGCTAGATCTAGTTGGTCCCGGTGTGGCTTTGCACGTTTCAGAGACTTTGCACAACAACCTTGGCCCTCGTTATCGAATCTCTCCAACGATGCAACGCATGGTCAAAGAAGGGGTCCGTAACTTCTACATTAAAAATGAGGATGGATCAGTCGGTGCAAACCCTGCAGCGTTAGCCCTGATTGAAAAGGGAACAACACCATCGACAGCCGAACAAGTTCGCTCGCGCGCTTTGAAGGCGTTGGCTGAAGAAGCTCGCTCAATGTTGGATGAGGGCGTTGTTTCAACACCTGCCGAAATTGATCTATGCATGTTGATGGGTGCTGGCTGGCCAATGCATCTTGGAGGAATTTTGCCGTACTTGGATCGCGAAGGAATTAGCGAATCAGTTACCGGAAAGCGCTTCCACGAAAAGGGTGTTGCATCCCTGCCTGCCTAACAACCCTGACTTTTTAAACTAGTCAGAGTTATTAGAGAAGTGAGCGCAATACGTACTGCATGATTCCACCGTGGCGGTAGTAATCAGCTTCGCCGGGTGTATCGATACGAACCTTTGCGTTAAATGTAATTGACCCTGCAGTAACTGTTAGCTCCTTTGGAACTCCCCCATTGTTAAGTGCAGTAATTCCAGTGATTGCAAAAGTTTCAGTTCCGTTTAGACCAAGGGATGCAGCAGTTTCGCCATCCTTGAACTGCAAAGGCAATACGCCCATACCAATCAAGTTGGAACGGTGAATACGTTCAAAGCTTTCAGCAATTACTGCGCGAACACCTAATAACGCAGTTCCCTTTGCCGCCCAGTCACGTGATGATCCTGATCCGTATTCCTTACCAGCAAGGATTACAAGTGGTGTTCCTGCAGCTTGATATGCAACTGATGCATCATAAATTGTTGTTTGTTCACCGTTAGCTGCGAAGTTACGAGTAAATCCGCCTTCAACACCATCTAGTAACAGGTTCTTTAAACGAATATTTGCAAATGTTCCACGAATCATAATCTCGTGGTTACCGCGACGTGATCCATATGAATTGAAATCTGCGCGTTCGATTCCATGTTCTGCCAAGTACTTACCTGCCGGCGAATCAGCTTTGATGTTTCCAGCAGGTGAAATGTGATCTGTTGTTACTGAATCACCCAGAACTGCCAAGACACGTGCACCAGAAATGTCTGTTACAGGTGTTGGCTGCTTTGGCATACCTTCAAAGTAAGGAGGTTTGCGCACATAGGTTGATTTGGTATCCCATTCGAAAGTCTTACCTGTTGGTGTAGCAAGTGACTTCCAGCGATGATCGCCTTCAAAGACGGTTGCATAATCCTTTTTGAACATCTCTGATGAGATTGATGAGTCAATAACACTCTGAATTTCTTGTGGAGTAGGCCAGATGTCCTTGAGGAACACATCGTTACCCGCTGTGTCCTTACCCAAGGCATCTTTCTCGAAATCATGATCCATCGTGCCGGCGATTGCGTAAGCGACAACTAGGGGAGGTGATGCAAGGTAGTTCATCTTTACATCTGGGCTAATGCGGCCTTCAAAGTTTCTGTTTCCTGACAAAACTGCCGTTACTGCTAAATCAGAGTCATTGATGGCCTTGCTAATATCAATTGGAAGTGGGCCAGAGTTACCGATACAGGTAACGCAACCATAGCCAACAAGGTGGAATCCAAGTGCTTCCATGTAGCGGGTTAAATCTGCGCGATCGTAATAATCAGTAACAACCTTTGATCCTGGAGCAAGAGTTGTCTTAACCCAAGGCTTTGATTTCAGACCTTTTTCAACAGCTTTTTTAGCAAGCAGCGCTGCACCAATCATTACTGATGGATTAGATGTATTTGTACATGAAGTAATTGATGCAATTACAACATCGCCATTTTTTACACGAGTTGATCCCGCGGCTACCTCACCCTTTGCAGTCTTGTCACTGAAATATGTTGGAACAATTGTTGAAAACGCATTTTTGGAATCGCTCAGAGAAATTCGATCTTGCGGACGCTTTGGTCCTGAAATCGAAGGAACGACAGTTGAAAGGTCTAGTTCTACAACCTGTGAGAAACGTGGCTCAACTGAAGGGTCGTGCCACATTCCCTGCTTCTTTGCATACTGTTCGACTAATGCGACCTGATCATCACTGCGACCTGTTAAACGAAGGTAGCGAAGTGTTTCTTCATCAATTGGGAAAATTGCACATGTTGAACCATATTCAGGGCTCATGTTTCCGATTGTTGTTCGGTTAGCCATAGGTACCGTTGTTACTCCTGGGCCAAAGAACTCCACAAACTTTCCAACTACGCCGACTTTACGCAAAATTTCAGTAATCGTTAAAGCCATATCGGTTGCAGTTGTGCCAAGCGGCAAAGCTCCAGTCAGCTTGAAACCAACTACACGCGGAATCAACATCGAAACAGGCTGACCTAGTAAAGCGGCTTCTGCCTCGATTCCACCAACACCCCAGCCGAGGACACCAAGTCCATTAACCATCGTTGTGTGTGAATCTGTTCCAACAACTGTGTCGGGGTATGCGCGAAGGGTGCCATTAACTGTGCGAGTCATAACAACGCGCGCTAAATATTCAATGTTTACCTGGTGAACGATTCCTGTTCCGGGTGGAACTACTTTGAACTCATCAAATGCGCTTTGACCCCAACGCAAGAAACGGTAACGCTCTTGGTTTCGCTCGTATTCAATATCTGTGTTTTGCTCGAATGAATCCTTGCTTCCAAACTTATCTGCGATAACAGAGTGATCGATCACAAGCTCAGCAGGTGCAAGTGGGTTTACCTTTGAAGCATCTCCCCCTAGCTCGACAATTGCCTCGCGCATCGTTGCAAGATCTACTACACAAGGAACTCCGGTGAAGTCCTGCATAACAACGCGTGCAGGTGTGAATTGAATTTCAGTATCTGGTTCAACGGATGGATCCCACGCGGCAAGTGCCTTGATGTGATCGGCTGTGATGTTGGCGCCATCCTCGGTACGAAGTAAATTCTCTAGAAGGACCTTGAGGCTAAATGGAAGGTTTGAAGCACCGTCAATTGAGGAGATATCAAAAATCTCAAAACTCTTGCCCGCAACATCTAGATTCTTTTGTGCGTTGAAAGAGTTTTTACTCATTATTTGCCTTTCGTAGAAGCCTTTAGAGTGCTGAAGATACCTCAGCGCGCGTATACAGAGCAACACATTCGATGTGATGTGTCATTGGAAAGAGATCAAAAGCACGCACTTTTACGAGTGAATAACTGTGATCTGCAAGATAGGCGGTATCTCTGGCCAATGCAGCAGGATCACATGCCACATAAACAATTGCACGTGGTGCCAATCTCGCTATTTGAGCAACTGCTTCCTTACCTGCCCCATCTCTAGGAGGATCTAAAACAACTACATCTGCTGCCGTAATTCTTGGCATTAACTTTGCAACATCACCAGTTGCAATTGTTATATTTGAATAAGCAGCAAAATTACGAGCCGCATCAGCTGTAGCAACCTTGCTGCCCTCAATTAAATCCACATGACCTGTTGGGCCAACGGCATCAATAATTGCTGCTGAAAATAATCCCACGCCACCGTACAGATCTAAAACATGATCACCAGTTTTTAACTGTGCGAATTCAAGTACTGCTTGTGTTAGTACTTCTGGCGCCTTTTTATGACTCTGCCAAAATGATTCTTGACTTACTTCTAAAGATCTTTCCGAAACATTTTCATTAAGTACTGCTGGGCCTTCAGTTAATCGTGCCTTTTCTTCTCCGCGAGTAGGTGCTAACGCAATTGAGCGTTCCCCCGTGTTTGATGCACTGATTTCAACTCGAACATCACCTTTAAAGTCTCTACTGGCGATTTCGGAAAAGTTCATACTTTCAATGCAAATTATGCAGTCGGCGACTGGTGCGATTGAATGAGACCTGGATTTGTAAAATCCTAATTTGCCGTTTCGGTCAGTTGTCGCAATAGCACGTGTGCGCCAATGTGTGCTTTCCCCAACCTCTTCAACTTCAACTCGCAGATTCATTTTTGCGATGCGTGAAAACTGTTCGGCAATTACATCGGATTTGAGGGACCGCTGGTGGTCCACAGAAATATGCTGGAAATCGCATCCACCACAGCCATTGCGATTGGCAAAGCGGCAAGGAGCTTCAACACGGAACTCTGATGGTGTTTCTACAGAAACCACATCGGCACGATTAAATGATGACCCAGTGCTAGTAATTTGAATTGTGCAATCTTCGCCCGGAATCGCATGTCGAACAAATATAACCGCCCCGTCATGGCGCGCAATAAAATGTCCCCCGTGCGCCACTTTTTCTATCGTGACCTGTACCAGATCTCCGGTTTTTAGGGTCGAACTCTTGTTTGATGCCATAGATGTAAGCCTATGGGTGTAAGTTACCTCCTGTGCACGTAGTCATCATGGGTTGCGGTCGAGTTGGTTCATCACTGGCGACCGAACTCGAAGCAGCCGGTCATACAGTCGCAGTTATCGACCAGGCTCGTGAAGCTTTCCGTCGGCTAGGTCCAAATTTCAAGGGTCGCACTGTCACGGGAGTTGGCTTTGATCGCGAAGTTCTACTTGAAGCAGGTATTCAAGATGCAGATGCATTTGCAGCTGTAAGCAATGGCGATAACTCAAATATTCTTGCAGCTCGTGTAGCTCGCGAAACATATGGTGTGCAAAATGTTGTGGCACGTATTTATGACCCAGGTCGTGCTGAGATTTATCAGCGCCTAGGTATTCCAACTGTTGCAACTGTTTTATGGGCAACAGATCAGATTTTACGTCGCCTTGTTCCTGAAGGATCGCGATCTGAATGGCGCGATGCAACTGGGATGGTTCAGTTGTGTGAAATGCATCCTCAAAGTGATTGGTACGGTCGCCCAATTCTTCTCATCGATTCACTGACACCTGCGCGCGTTGCCTTCATTACACGCCTAGGCGAAGGCTTGATTCCAGATGAACACACTGTCTTACAGCAAGGCGATCTAATCCATGTCATGGTTTCAGATGCAGATGTAGCGCGAACCGAAGAAATTCTTGCAAGTAGCCCAGAAGGTGAACGTCAATGAGAATTGCAATTGCAGGAGCTGGAAATGTTGGACGAGCGATTGCTCGTGAACTTTTGGATAATGGTCATCAAGTTCTCTTGATTGATAAAGATCCAAAGGCTTTAAAACTAGAGAGCGTTCCAGATGCTGAATGGTTAATGGCTGATGCATGCGAAATCACATCACTAGATAACGCACATCTAAATAACTGCCAGGTGCTAGTTGCAGCAACCGGTGATGACAAAGCAAACCTTGTTACATCATTGCTTGGCAAGACTGAATATGGTGTCCCCCGAGTTGTTGCCAGAATTAACCATCCAAAGAATGAATGGCTCTTTGATTCCTCATGGGGTGTCGATGTCGCCGTATCTACACCGCGCATTATTGCCGCACTTGTTGAAGAAGCGGTAAGTGTTGGCGATGTTGTTCGCTTGTTCTCATTTAGAAAAGGTCAAGCAAATCTTGTAGAACTTACATTGCCAGATGGATCTGCCTGTATTGGAAAAACTGTTGAAGAAATTGCACTACCTGAAAATGCAGCGATTGCAGCTATTGTTCGAGATGGCCGAGTTATTACCGCAAAGCCGCATGATGTTTTTGCTGCTGGAGACGAACTGCTGTTTGTTGCATCGGCTGATGCCGAATCAATGATTAAAGCTTGCTTTATCTCTTAATTTTCTTTGCGTTCAACAGGCGGCTCAGACTTAATGACTAGCCACGTTCCATATGCAGCTGCAAAGAACAGTGGATATCCCATAGCTAAATTAACTGTTCCCAATAAGTTGACGTTGCCACTTCTATAAATTGGGTATTGCACGGCAATACGTGAGAAAAACATTGCGACCCAAATCCAACTAGCTTTTAGATACATTTTTTTGCGTGCTGGGTTATTTCGCCAGGTCAGGTTTTCTCCCAATAGTGGCCCCAGAACTAAGCCTAAAATTGGCCAGCCGACAAGGTTTGCAATCAAATAGACAGTTCCATACCCAAGATTTGTCAGAAGTTTAGGAATATAGAAATCAGTTGCATTGCCGCTGCGATTGGCAAAGTAAGCACAAATCAAAACACCAATCACTCCGGATATTGAATGTTGAATCGTGTCTTTACGCGCTAGTCGATAAATCGCGAGAATCAATGAGAGCCCTAACGCCCCCCAAATAGCGGTTCGCACATCCTTAGTAACATTAAATGCAACCAAAAAAACGATTGCGGGTAGACCCGAATCAATTAAACCTTTGGTGCCACCGAGGGCTCCAATTACTTTGTCACGGTCTTCGTGATGCTGACTCATCCCGTTGATCCAAATCCACCAGTGCCACGGCCTGATCCAGGTAAATCCTTGACTTCTACAAACTCTGCGCGCTCTACTTTTTGAATAACCAACTGCGCGATTCGATCACCCTTGTGAAATGTAATTGCTTCCTTTGGGTCATGATTAATCATGATGCATTGCAATTCTCCGCGATAACCGGCATCTACAGTTCCTGGAGCGTTCACCATTGTTACACCGTGCTTGATAGCTAATCCAGACCGTGGATGAACCAAAGCCACATAACCATCGGGCAATGCAATTGCTATTCCGGTTGGAACTAGGGCACGCTCCCCTGGTTGCAAAGTCACATCAACGCGGGTCACAATATCTGCACCAGCATCTCCACCTTTGGCATAGACCGGAAGAGGAATTGAAGGATCTAGTCGTGTGATTAAGACCTGCAGATGTGCCATTGTTAAGGATTAATCTCGAACGTTGGATCTACAAATGCCATTAATTCAGGAGTCTTTGCCATTTGCTCTAAATATTCCTTAGGTGCGTTATTCATGAAGTGATCCATAGGAACAATTATATAAAGTGCTGCAGCTCGAACAGCAATTTCGCCATCTGCTGAATTAAGTCGACCAATAGCCGATGTATAAACCTTTCGATTTACCTGTCCAGTGATTTCTGCGGTGATGTGTAATGTGCTGCCCATTGGCACTGGCTTTATAAAATCTGTTTCTAAGCGGCCAGTTACTGCAGGAGAGCGAAGTAACCACATCAATTTTCCGAGTGCCTCATCAAATGCCAAAGATAAAAGTCCGCCATGTGCCAACCCAGGGGCACCTTGATGATTTTCATTAACTGTAAATTCTGCAGTGATATTTAATTCGTTTCCGGCGTATGCAACTAGATGTAATCCGGTGGGGTGTAATTCACCGCAACCAAAACAGTGCCCAAAGTGAGACGGAATTTTCGAACCGGCAACTGGTGCTAACGGGTGACGCTCTGGAATTGGTGATCCTTCTGGAGCAGTCGTACTTGGAATCCGTGCCATATGGCAAGGTTACCGCCTCTATATCCGATACGGTAACTCCCATGCGTTACCGCGAAGTGATACATGCCCCATTGTGGCTACTCGCCATCATTTATTTCTTCATGCTTTCGCTTGTAATTTCCATTTGGGCGGCCCTTGGAAACAACGCCGCTCTGGCGACTTTATTAATTCTTTCAGCTGTTCTGATGTGGATTTACTCTGCGACTAAATTAGTAATTGAGGTTGATAACCAAGAATTAAGAGCCGGAAAAGCACATATCGCTTTAAGTTATGTTGGGGATTGCATCACCTTGGATAACGAAGCTATCCGACGAGTCCGCACACGCGATGCGGATCCACGTGCCTTTCTAGCAATTAGGTTCTGGGCAACAAAAGGAATTCAAGTGACAATAAATGACAACCGGGATACAACGCCATATTGGTTGATCAGTAGTAACCGCGGAGCTGAATTAATTAAGGCTATGAAAGGCTAACAGCTAAGAATTAATTGCACTCTTTACAAATAGCTTTTGCACCTTCGCCTTTAGCAAGCTGAGTGATGTGGTGAACCAAGAAGCACCGTGAGCATGTGAACTCATCAACTTGTTTTGGAACAACTCGAACCGCTAACTCTTCTCCTGATAAATCTGCACCAGGTAGCTCAAGATTTTCTGCAGCTTCAGCCTCATCAACATCGATCTGGCCGGATTGAGCATCAACACGTTTCGCTTTGAGTTCTTCTAGAGACTCCTCATGAAGTTCCTCATCAGTTTTTCTGGGTGTGTCGTAATCTGTTGCCATTGCTCTCACCGCCTTTCAATAATTGCTCGTAACTGCTAACGGGCGCATCATGGCGCATTTGACTGGGTTCTGGAGGTTATAACGCGCGGCGTGTCGGTGTTATTCCCCACTTATGCGGGAATTCTCAATTCTTTGAGCCAAACCACCATCAACACGGGCGTGTATCGAAGTTCCTTCAGGTTCATACTGCTCCGAGAAGATTTCACCACGTTCATGAATCGCATGTACCAAATCTCCTCGATCATATGGAATCACAACATTGATCTCTACTGATGGTCTTGGCAGTGAGCTTTCGATTGCATGCAATAGCCCTTCAATGCCAAAGCCTGTTCGAACTGAAAAGGCATAACTATTGGGCTCTTTTCGCAAAATTTCCATAATTACTGCCGGATCTGCAATATCTACCTTGTTAATTGCAATAATTTCGGGAATTTCTTTTCCGCCAATTTCATCTATGACTAATCTGACAGCACGGATTTGTTCGAATGGATCTGGATGCGAACCATCGACCACATGGACGATCAAATCTGACTCTGATACTTCTTCAAGAGTAGATTTAAAGGCATCAATTAATTGATGTGGAAGATGGCGAACGAAGCCAACGGTGTCACTTAATGTGTAAACGCGACCATCTGAGGTTTCAGATTTACGAACAGTTGGATCCAAAGTGGCAAAAAGTGCGTTCTCAACTAAAACTCCGGCGTTCGTTAACTTGTTCAGCAAAGAGGATTTACCAGCGTTTGTATACCCTGCTATGGCAACAGATGGAATATTAAATCGGCGACGTTCTTGTCGTTTGGTATCTCTAGAAACTTTCATCTCGGCAATTTCTCGACGTAGTTTTGCCATTTTGTCGCGGATACGACGTCTATCTGTTTCAATCTTTGTTTCACCCGGTCCACGACCGCCGATTCCAGCACCACCTGCTGCTCGACCACCTACTTGGCGAGATAGTGAATCTCCCCAACCACGAAGGCGTGGCAACAAGTATGCAATCTGAGCTAATTCAACTTGCGCCTTACCTTCCTTACTTTTCGCGTGCTGGGCGAAAATATCTAAAATCAAAGCGGTGCGATCTACAACTTTTACCTTCAACTTGTCTTCCAACTGTCGAAGCTGAGAAGGTGAAAGTTCTCCATCACAAACAACGGTATCCGCACCCGTTGACATTACGACTTGCTTTAGTTCGATAACTTTTCCTGAACCAATATAGGTTGCAGGATCTGGCTTATCTCGCCGCTGAATTAAACCCTCTAAAACTTCAGAGCCAGCTGTCTCCGCTAACGCTTTTAATTCTGCAAGTGAGTTTTCAGCATCCTTGATTGTTCCCTCGGTCCAGACGCCGACTAAGACAACTCGTTCCAACTGAAGTTGACGATATTCAGCCTCAGAAATATCTTGAAGCTCAGTAGAAAATCCTTTTACGCGTCGAAGCGCATGACGCTCTTCTAACTCTTGAGATTGATCCGAGCTTTCATCCTCTTCGCTCGCATCATATTCAGCTGCAACCCGAGCGCTTTCGCGCAGCAATGACTCGAACTCGTCATCGAAATCTTTACTCAACCAAAAACCTCGAGATATCTACATCGCGAACAAGTACTGCAGGGCCGGTTAAGGTGGCATTTGAATGACCATCGATTGAAACTTCTAGTCGGCCTCCGGGAGGATTAATAATCCAGGTTGCTGGCAATTTCGCTTTCGTGTGTAATGTTGCAGCAAGTGCAACGGCGCACGTACCAGTACCGCAAGAACGAGTTTCGCCAGATCCTCGTTCGAAAACTCGCATGGCAACTGTGTTGCCCTCAATGATCTTCACAAATTCAACATTGACGCCTTCGGGGTAGGAATCCCGAGGTCGCACAACTGGAGCAACATCTAGGGTTCCAATGTCAGCCATATCATCGACAAAAACAACGGCATGAGGATTACCAACACTGATGTTGTATCCATTCCAAATATGTCCATTATTTGCTGCAGTAATTGCTTCATCTTCATCGGTTACTTGGCCCATATTTACCGAAATGTCTTCAGTTAGCGGTACCCGCAAATGCTTGATTCCATCTCGAGTATTGATAGCAAAAATTCCCTCAGGCTGATGTCCTCTTTCAACTAAGTATCTAGCCATCACTCGAATTCCATTGCCGCACATTTCGGCCAAGGAACCATCAGCGTTTCGGTAATCCATGAACCACTTTTCATCGCGCTTGATCATGCGGATTAACCCATCAGCGCCAACGCCAGTTTCGCGATTACAAATCGCAGCAGTCTGAGCAGTTGTTATCGAGTACTCATCCTTTGGATCGAAAATGAGGACAAAATCATTTTCGGTACCGTGGCCATATGTTGCAATCATTGTTATTAGTTTATCGATTCACGAATGCGCTGGAGCGCATTTTGTACCGGGGATATCCACGTAATCCGTTCGTCTCGGGAAAACCATGTTTCTTGGCGTCGCGCGTATTGTCGTGTCGCTCGCTTTGTCTCTTCCTTTGCTTCTTCTTCTGTGACTTTTCCTTCAATCTGGGCTATTACTTGGGCATAGCCCAGTGCACGCTGAGCAGTTACCCCGCGCGTAATACCTGCAGCCATCAACTTTTCAGCCTCTGCAACTAATCCTTGTTCCCACATGCGCTCAACACGAATCGAAATTCGCTCCGAAAGCGCGTCGCGATCCATTACTAATCCAAACTGCTGGGCATATGGGTATCGAGAACTTTCTTCCCGTGGCAAATTAGCGGTAAATGGCTTTCCAGTAATTTTGATTACTTCCAGAGCTCGAATAACGCGTCGAGAGTTTGCTTTATCAATCGCAAGGGCGGCAGCTGGATCCAGTTTTTCTAATCTTTCAAATAATGGCCCGATACCTTTTGTTGCAAACTCCAACTCCAATTCGGCGCGGACAACGGGATCTGTATCTGGAAAATTGAGTTCATCTAAAATTGCCTTTATATACAACCCTGTTCCACCAACAATAATTACATTCTTTCCTCGACCATGAATTTCGGTTATCGCCGCACGCGCGTTTTCTTGATACCAAGCTACGTTGGCATCTTCTGTTACCTCTAATAAATCCATTAAATGATGAGGAATTCCCTCGCGTTCTTCAATCGTAATTTTTGCTGTTCCGATATCCATACCCTTATACAGTTGCATCGAATCAGCATTAATGATTTCAGCATCAATTTCTTGTGCAAGAGTTACCGCTAAATCACTTTTTCCTGTTGCAGTTGCACCACAAATAACAATCAATTTCATCGATTAACCGTTGGGATTCCAAGCATGGTTGCAGCAGGTCCTGGTTGTGCGATGCGCGCAGCATGAGCTTCGGCACCTTGGGTTTGTCGGACAGAAATTGGATCGCCAATTAAATAATGTGCTGAAGCATCTGTGATTGTTACAGATACTTCATCACCGGGACGTGCAACAAATTTGTTATCAAAGTGCACTAATCGGAAATCTTCACTGCGGCCTGTTAAGCGAGCTTGTGCTTCATCACGGCGGCCTTCGTAATCCCCCACCAAAATCTTGTGGCGTGTTCCGATTGCTTCTTGATTAACTGACAATGAAATTGCCTGCTGATGGTTGTGAAGACGGGTATAGCGATCTGCGACAACCTCATCAGAAATCTGATCCGACATCGTTGCGGCCGGTGTTCCTGGACGCTTTGAGTATTGATAGGTGTAGGCAGCGGTAAAGCGAGCTGTTGAGCACACGTCAAGAGTTGCTTGAAAATCTTCTTCAGTTTCTCCTGGGAACCCAACGATTATGTCGGTAGTGATGGCAGCATGTGGAATCGCTGTACGCACGCGATCTAATATGCCTAAGTAGCGATCAGAACGATATGAGCGACGCATCTGTTGCAAGACTCGATCTGATCCTGATTGCAAAGGCATATGCAGATGCGGCATCGCATTTGGTGTCTCAGCCATTGCTTCGATTACATCATCAGTGAAATCTCGAGGATGCGGGGACATAAAGCGAACTCGCTCTAAGCCATCAATTTTCCCGCAATCACGTAATAAGTTGGCAAAAGCTTGGCGGTCACCAAAATCAACACCATACGCGTTCACGTTTTGGCCCAACAAAGTTATTTCAATTACGCCTTGATCAACCAGAGTCTTAACTTCAGTCAAGATATCTGTTGAAGTGCGGTCTTTTTCGATTCCACGAAGTGTGGGGACAATACAAAAAGTACAGGTGTTGTTACACCCAACCGAGACTGAAACCCATGATGAGAATGCAGAAAGGCGTCGTGCTGGCAATGTTGATGGGAAGTGTTCTAGCGATTCAAGGATTTCGATTTGAGATTCTTCTTCAATACGTGCTCGTTCTAGTAATACCGGCAATGAACCAACGTTGTGCGTACCAAAGACAACATCAACGTAAGGTGCTTTCTTAATGATTGTTGCTTGATCTTTTTGGGCAAGGCATCCACCCACGGCAATCTGCATATTGGGATTCAACTTCTTGATTGGAGCTAAGAAACTTAAGTTGCCGTAAAGCTTATTGTCAGCATTTTCTCGCACTGCGCAGGTATTAAAAACAACTATGTCGGCCTGTTCACCAACCACAGCAGGAATATAGCCAGCCTCATCTAATAGACCCGCAATTCTTTCGGAGTCGTGGACATTCATCTGACAGCCGTAGGTTTCGACTGTGTAGGTGCGGGTCATAGAGAA
>Ga0209085_1001107_pt1 | contig 17372 bp, 16 predicted proteins | sample C_131016_EF_Meta_FD_187310 | JGI IMG/M metagenome (GOLD analysis project Ga0209085, IMG submission 187310) | Freshwater microbial communities from Lake Croche, Canada to study carbon cycling - C_131016_EF_MetaG (SPAdes) (version 2) | ecosystem: Environmental > Aquatic > Freshwater > Lake...
AAAATCTCATTCGCTTTCACGGAGACTTATCTTATAGGCTACACGTTCCCTGTGCACTGGGCTTCGCTATCACCTATCGCGGGAGTCCTTTAGCTTTCAGACTTGCGCCTAGTCAAATTTTAAAATGTACTATCAAAGATCAATTCTTATTCTTCTAATATATAGTCTATTTTAGAAACCGGCAACTAAAAAATGTGCGAATCTTTTTGTCCTAAAAACCTCAAGCGTCCTTGATTATGTTCTAGTTTTGTTATGACTCACGAAGACACGGTTCCATACATACAACCTTTCGAACAGTTATAGAGAGGGTTTGCCGAGTACTGTTTAAAAATGGAGCCTTCGGCGAGGCTTGAACTCGCAGAGGATTATTAGTCCATACCCGATTACAAATCGGGGCCGTTAGCCAATTCCGGTCACGAAGGCATTCTTGTTATATATTAATACCGGATAAAGGAACTTGCAAATTATCTACGTAATTATTTTCTTTTAATTTAGCGTTCCATATCTTAGCATCTTCTACAGAATTTGGATTAATGTTTTTATAATTTCCTAAATGACCTATGAGTATATGACATATAATACCATAACTTGCGCTTTCGCATAGAGTAATTAAATTTGTGGGGTCAAGCTCTAACTCTGGATGTAGATGAAAAGGCTTAATATGATGTACATTTAAACGATCGGTGCCCTCACAAACTGTACATTTTGGATTATTCTTAAGGTGTTCTTTACGTACCCTAGCCCACTCAGGTGATCGCTGGGGTCCATCAGCAGGTATCTTACCTTGTGCTATATCTCTTGTATGAGCTAAACGTGTTGAAGCCATACATATATTTATTAAAAAGTGGTGGAGGCGTCGGGCATCGATTCCCGAGTGTTGCTAATCTTCTCGTTATATTTTCTACACGCTTATGTAAATTTAGGATTTGATTGACTAAAGGCTCCCATGGCTTACCAACCTATCTTTTAGAGTCTGCCTGACATGGTGAAGAGTCCACATCCACCCCCTACGCTTATTTTACGAGTGTCGTAGATGCCACTCTAACCTATTGCTTTGCTCCTAAGATCTTTAATAGGATCTAATCTTAGTTTTTAGGCTGCGAGAAGATACTCTTCTTCCATACAGAACTCGTCTGCGTGGTTGAAGATGTATTCAGCTTCAGCTAAGAGCGCATCAGTATTATCTTCTGCGTTTAGTTTGTAAATACCTTTTATAGTGGCCAGGTATTCAACCACTGCGTGCAATATAAAATCCGATTACCAGTCGAATCCTATTCGCCCCCAAATTATCTATCAAAGATCATTGAGCAGTTATTGCTCTTATTCTTTTAATATATAATCTTTTCTTAATATGTCAAGTAGAATATTTAGAAAGAATTTTATTCACATAATCGCTAAATGATTCTTTTACTGGACTGTTTATTTGTTCTTTAGCTCTTTAGTTAATTCTTTTGTTAGATAGTCTCTTACCTCTTCCGGGCTATTAAAGCTATCTGTACGCATTTCTATAGCAATACCACCGGCATCTCTCCATGATTTTATATAAGGAGGAAAATCGTCAATAAGAACATTTGGGATACCGTCTTCACCCATAGCATAAATTGCTTTATTTTGTGGAAACAACATCTCCTTAGGCTGAGGGTGAAGGTGTGTTCTAATCCAGGTAATCTTTCCCCTTTTACAAGCCTGGATATCAATACCAGCAGGGTGAGAACATGCAGAATAATTACGGTCAAATTGTACAATGGTATCAATGATTGCGTTTGTTATATCTCCGTTTTTACCAAAAGGTGGTAGAGTAGCAAAGAACTCTTCTACATTTCCGAAGTTTTTAATAAAGTGTGCTCTATCATACCAGATCTTTTTAGCTTCTTTTTTTTCTTCCGGTGTAATGTCTCTATAATGCTTGTTAAAGAGCTTGAGACTAATTGCTGAAAAAAGATCGGTCAGGAGACCATCTAAATCACTGAATATGCGTATGTTTTGCTGGGAGGTTAAATTCATATTAACTATCTCTATTAGCCATAATTACGGTAAAGCGATAGAGAAAATACCCTTTAAAGTGCCTATTAACAAATTCACTCTTAGCACTAACTACCAGTTTGTGTTCAGTCCCCGCAAAAGCTTTTGTTTTTTCATCTAAATGCTTTTGTGCTTGTTCTGATGTATTGAAATAACCTGACCACTTAATGGTATTTCCGTCAAATTTAGGTGATCGTATAGGATTAATAAAATTGGTTTCAAGCTGTGACATGGCATGAATTATTTAATCTTTTTTTATGACCAAAAGAAGTGCCTGTAATTCATTAATTGTAAAAGAATTTCTGTATCCTTATTTTGAATAAGTTGTTCAAGACGATTAACTTCACCATACTTTTCCTCGTATGTTTTACCGTCGTCTACCATCTTTAGCATTTTTACCTTTCCTCTTTCATCTGTTTCACACGGTACAAACATCTCATCAAGAGGACGGAATGGTGGATAGGCGTTATCCATGTCTTTTTCAAGCTGTGGGCGTTCAATAGTAATATAGTCATAAGCTGACTCCAACCAACGAGCAAACTCTACAGCATGCTTTCCTGTTCCCTCCCAATCTGTATGCCCGTGAAGGTATTCTCCTTCATAGAACCCTTTAATAAATTCAAAATTTACTGTCTCAATAAGAGAGGAAACATCAGACCATGTTCTTGGAATAATTTTACGATAGCGTGCGTTCTGTGGACAGAAAATAGGTTTAATCTTTTCGTAATAATAAATATCAGCCCAACGAGGAACAAAAGGAATCAACTGCCAGGCCTTTCTTACACCAAACCTATCGTACAGGAAGTCATTAAGCTTACAGCGAAATGATTTTTCATAAGCCTCCATATCAGCAAAATCACAGCGAAGCTTGTGATTCCGTGCTTCAAATTTCTCGGGTGTCATACTAATACTTCTTTACAAGCTTTCCCTTAACTTTGATAAAACCTTCGTTAGTTTTATTTTTAAATTTAATAGCGTCGAAGTTTTCCTTATACTTCTTTCTATCTTTGACTCGTGTGTCTTTTGACCCTTTTCCAGCGTTCATATGATTAGTGTTTTGTAATTGTAGCTTCAACCTTATTTACCTTCCACTTAGTTTTAATCCCGCGCTTGTTGTTCTTAAGAAGACGGCCTTCAAGGGTCAATTCTCGAAGAAGATAACCAGCTCGGGTTGCATCAATGTTTAGTTGATTGCAGACATCGGAGACATTGAATAGCCCTTCAAGCTTAAGAATATTATCCTTTGCCTTCTCCTTCTTTTCAGTCTTCTTGCCTTTCTTCTCTTCACCCTCGGTAGCAACGATCGGTGTAAAGTCGTAACCACTACCAGTAAACGAGCAGGTATAATCAATTCCAGGTCCAAAGCGATTCTTACTAAAGTAGATGCGGCGGAGACCAGGGGTTTCACCGATCTCAACAAACATATTTACATCGACGGCGTAGGTAAGGAGATTATTACCGCGCATAACTCCTCCTTTAGTCAGATGACAGATAATAATCACAGCGCACTCCGTCTCCTTAGCATGTTGAATGAGCATCTCAATCGCTTGCTTCTCGTCAAGATTACCGCGATTCATTGCTTGAAACGAATCAATAACAATGACATCCATACCATCCATAAAGGAAAGAATTTTCTTAAAATTACTTTCATTGCAGATCCCAACATCCTCAATACCGAGTCGACGGCAACTAAAGGCAACCTGATGAATTGACTCCTCAGCGCTAATATAACCAACGTTCCTACCGCTCTTCGACATACCGTTAAGGATCTGAAGTACCGCTGTACTCTTACCAACTCCTGCCTTTGACGAAAGAGTAATGGTAGACCCAGGAAGAATACCACCTCCGAACATATCATCAATTTCAGGAATTCCTGATTGTACACGGCGATAATAGATCGAGGGAATCTGAATGTCTTTGACAGCGGTAAAGCTTGTGGATGCAATATGATTAAGTTTCATGCTATTATTGTGATGGAATTGAGAAGGAATTACAAGCTTATTTTCCGTTTATTTCTAACGCTACATCAATTGTAGCTTGGCTTGGAATAGGAATAGTACCTTGAATTCCGAGCTTTTCACGTACTTCGATAACAGATAATCCCTTCTTGAGAAGAGTTAATACATCACGGCAGATGTAATGTTGAATGAACTTCTCTTTGTCTCCCTTTCCTTCAAGATATGCCGCGTTTGTAGGTCGTACTTTACCGGTAACAATACAGGTAAGAGTTGAAGAATCTTTGGAGATACTCCTTTTAAACCTTGCGTTAATTTCTGCTGCGTTCATCATAAAAAATAATAATAGGAAATATAGAAAAAAATTGCAATAAGAAAAGTTGAAAGAAAAAAACCGGCTGCTAAGTAGTAACAGCCGGTCTCTTCTATCTAATCACCGAATTAGGCAACGGTGATGTCGTTACGGCGCAGGGCCGAGGTCAAGTCACGTGCGTCAACACGCTTGATGGTACGAGAGAACTGGTTGGTCTGCTCGAGAACCTTAGCGCGCTTAACGGTAAAGGAACCGTTACGCTCGCGGACCATCTTGACGAAAAACGTCTTAGGACGGAGATTCTTGTTAGTATAGTCGATCATTGTTATTTCACCTCCTTTCGTTTCATAAAAGTCATATTAGATTGGCAATTTTTATTATCAACTATTACTTTGAAAATTGTTGATTAGCATTGAGTTCCTCAGGAACCGGGAGCATATAGGATTCCTTCTTACGGCTTGAACTCTTGCGCTTATAACCGAGGAGATAGTGCTTACCGTCTCTTTCTTCAATAACCGGTACAATGCGGCCTTGCAGGGCTAACTTTTTAATTTTATCTGGAGAAATCTTAGACATGGTGTAGATCGTAAATGCTAATTTAAAATAAAGCAACTAAAATCTTAATAGACATCAGAATGTTCAGCTATTTTTAGCTCTTCATACGGAGCAACAGCGCGCCGATACATCTCAAGCTTACAACACTCTAATGCACCAATCACATCATTGTAAGATTGGTAATTAACAATCATATTCTTCTTCAAGAATGCCAGACAAGTCTTTGTAACAACATAATTAAGATCACCGACAGTGATTGGGGGATTTTGCTCAATAGCTTTTATAGTTGATGCGAGCATAGAGCGGATTTCAGATTTTACGTAAGGCATAATACCTCGAGATTAAAATCAAAAAAATAGAAATCAAGCTTGAATTTTATTTACCGATTATATAAGATAGAAGCTAATGAAAGGAAAGAAGATCAAAAAACCTAAAAAGCCTGTAAAGGCAACAAAGGTTAAACCTATAAAGGTAAAAAAGACCAAGCCGGTTAAGGAAAATGACGGTACTTTGCGGTCTAAAATCATGACCTGTATTGTTACTGGTATTGATCGACGCGTTTCAAAGGCTGGTATGGCCAAGGGTATTAAGAAATTCGGCTCCTTGAATGGTTTTGTTGATCATTATGTTAGCAATGAAGCAAAGCGTCTTCTCAAACAACGTATTTCACCTGAGGAGGTACAAAAACAGCTTCGACCAAGTCATCTTAAGCCGTTTTCTATTGATAAGCAGGTTCTTGCACGACTTAAACTTCTTAAGAAGCCAAAAAATCAAAAAAGAGTAAGTATTGAAGAAGTGCAACAGATATCAATTAAATGGATTCCTAAGGAGCCGCGAACTTATTCTACTAAAGAAGCTTATATTATTGATAATACAAAGAACGGATCCTGTATTGCACCTCAACTCTACCTAGATTCCGATCGCGTATGTGATCACTGTCAGTATACAAAACATTGTCTATCAACAGCTAAGCAATTTTCAAAGAAATATAAAGCATGAAAACAGCTATTTTTATAAACCGTAGACATTCTGATATTAACTACGGGCAAACTGTTGATGTTATCGGGGAAAAAAAAGTAATTCTTGACATTAATAAGGAATTCATTCATAATACTGTAGAAATCATTCCACATGGTGAAAAACACTACGCATACATCGTCTTAGACACAGATTTGATCTATAGTGATGAAACAGACTGCTTCGAAATTGAAAATCAGCTCACTTCCTATCAAGAAGCTTGAGGAGGTAGCGTTTTCTCTCATTGACCCTAAGTCGAATACACGGTGTCGACATTTTTCCTTTATTCTCCATAAAGGTCGCTTGATTGCTACGGGGATAAACTGTAATAAAACACATCCCCTAAACCTAATCAACCGTAAAATATCAAAAGTTACTGGTGTAGATTATTCAGATCAGAAGTTTACTTGTTCTGAACTCAATGCTATTCTCAAGCTTAAACGTCTGACTAATATTGATTCCAAGAAATGCGTTTTAGTTAATATTCGTTATGATAGAAACGATAATATAGCACTTGCAGCTCCGTGTATGAGCTGTGAAAGCCTTCTTCGCTATCATTCATTCAAGCAAGTTATATGGTCGACGGAGGGCGGTGATTATGAAACAGCTTAATATCCTTCGTAAGTTTTTGAAAATTTGCGATTACTGATTACTTGGTTATCGTTATTTTCGATGATAGACATCGGTCTCTTCTTTTCATATCTCATTACAAATGTAATAATAATATCACCTACTTCCATAAGAAATGCTAATAATAGGCAAACAAACGCGGTGATATCACCATTGACCAGAGATCCAAAAGATACTTTAATGATGTTATCAGATCCTTGAATCTTTACAGGAACGAATTTAATATCAAGATTTGAAGCAATAGAAGATATAAGACTATTTGCATCAATTACAGAAACCTCGAGGTCTCTAAAATTATTAGTATTATTGACGCTCTTCTTACAATTTGTTAGTTTGTCATTAAGGAGTTTTGTTGAATTATTGAGTGCTAATAACTTATCTTGTATTTCTTGATCAATGGCTTGTGATTGTTGTTTAATTTCTGACTTCGCTTTTTGTACCTCAATGTCAGATTGTGCTTGAAGCTTACGAAGATCGGATTTCAATTCTTTAACCCTTGGCCCGTCACCCGCCTTACCTCGTATACCTTCCCTCTCATCGAGTACTTGTTGGTTGGCATCCTCAATCTCTTTTTTAATATCAGTTACTGTTTGGTTTAAATTTTTTTCAATCACTAGTTTTTTATCTCTACCTTCATTTTGAATATTGAGTTCTTGTATCTGTACAGCTTTCTTACTTTCCGCTTCAAAGTATGAAAGCATATCAGTTATTTGTATTTTACTCGTCTTTAAACTATCTTGGAGTCCAGTTTCTGAATAAAGACCGGTAAAATCAAAGATTGTTGGTAGTAAACTTAAAAATAAACATAAAAGAGCTGCTTTGAAAGGGAACTCCTTTCTACCGAATAGAATAATTTTGACACAATATGGTAACCCTATAACAGCAAAGCATGCTAAACCTACTAGAAACCAATTCCATGTAATGAGAATATTGTTTAATGCATGAAAAGCAAAACAATACGCAACAAAAACAATAAACCAATAGACAATATCAATTGCGATTGCTGCTACCTTGCTATACGTAGTAAATCCGAAAATAGTTCTATATTCAGGTAATTTATTATCATCTGTAATAGCTTCTTTTACTAAAAATTTTAATAGACCTTCCATTATAGTATTTAGGGAACTATGAAGCCTACACCATAAATAATTATAATCATGTCTGATAACGCACGGTTTCACTCCAAATATCATAGAAGAAATCATCATACCATACCAACAGATGGTTATCCTGATTCCGGGTCAGACCCTATTGCTTCATACGCAGAACCGTTTCAGGGTGATTTTTATCTTAATGGTAATTTAATTGTACAAGGTGCTCTTACAAATTATTCTACACTTACGAGTAATGCAAATATTTACATCCCTGTTCCTAATTTATCTGCAGGACTCGGTCTTATACCTAATAAATCACTTATTGTTCAGCTCTCTGGACAAGATTACGCAATCCCTGTTACCCTGCTTGGAAATCATGGGAATACATCTCCTATTTTAACAAACAATCTCAGTACTTTTCCTACATACTTCAACAATATCTACGCAAGTTCTGTAACCTCACTTTCAAGCCATCTCGTATTGAGTGCAAAGGATCCAACAAATGGAGCCGTAAGAGCCTCGCTAACAAATTTAAGAACCGTCGGCACTATTAACGGTTTTCATGTTACAAACCTTGATCAACAAGTTTGTGATCTTGCTCTTACAACCAGCCAGCAGGTATCATCATTCAATGTTCGCTACGAAGCTCGTCCTTACCATACAGCTAATTCGACTCCATTAATACCAGGTATTAATAATGAAGAATTACAAGTTTATTACTACGATCCTAGTAATCCGTTAGTGAAGGCAAGATTTGGTAATAAAGTTATTGTAATCGGTGAAAATAATGAGCTTGTAGGAATTGGTGTTACCAATCCTCAGTATAAACTCGACGTATCTGGTACTATCAACACAACAGGTGGTAATTCCGATCAATGGAATTCCAGCTATACATCATGGAGTACATCATCAGCTACTTCAATTGTCGGTTTTAATGATAGTCGATATGTAAACTTATCCTCTCAAGCATTTCTTCTTGTTAATAGTGTTTCTTCTATTAAACCGGTTTTCGGTAATAATAATGTTACAGGAAACAACTCCGCAATATTAGGTGGAATGAACAACAATATTACAGGAAACAATACATTTATTCTCGGCTCAAATATATCCTCAAGTCTTACAGGGTATACACTTGTAAATAATCTAAGCAGTCAGGGAACCATTTATGACTCTATAGGTAATTCGAATAATTGGAATGCTTCTACAACAGCTGTTATTAATAATAGTGGAAGTTGGAATGGTGGTAATGTAGCTTACACCAATCTTCTTGCCAATAGCGGTAATAATCTTGCAAGCTATACAGTAATTGCAGCTAATAGCGGAAATTATAATTCAGCTTTTCAATCGGTTAACAGTTTAAGTGGCGGTTGGGTAGGTGGTAATTCTGCTTATACAAATCTTCTTGCTAATAGTGGTAATTATAATTCAGCTTTTCAATCGGTTAATAATCTAAGTGGTGGTTGGGTAGGTGGTAATTCTGCCTATACATACCTTCAAAACACTAGTGCATTCTTTACTAATACGAGCAATACTGTTGTTTCAAATAGCGCTAACTGGAATTATAGTCAAACGGTGAATAGCTATGTATCTGGTACTAGCGCTACAAATAATTATAAATTTAATAAATCAATCTTTGCGCCTCTCTCAACAAACGCATATGTTTTAAACCCTTCACTCTCTTCAAGTATACCAACAAATTCCACGGCATCCGCAGTATACGGTATACACTCTGCTGTACTTGGTGGAAATGCAAATATAATTAATAATGATTATAGTGTAATAGGAGGCGGCGGTGATAATACTGCATCCGGATGCTACGCAACCATCGGCGGTGGTAGCTGCAATATTGTAAATGGTACAGGTGCGTTTATTGGTGGTGGGTTTGGTAACTGTAGCTGTGGTAGCGGAGCTACAATCACAGGTGGTGGCTATAATTGCGTTACCGGTAATCACTCTGTTATCAATAGTGGTTGTTGTAATATAATTTCAGGTAATTGTTCTGGAATTTTAGGTGGTAGTAATAATATATTGCAGACAGATAACAGCTATATTTTAGGTTCTAATATTACTGCAACAACACCTAACACAACTTATGTAGAAAATATTAATGCATCAACAACTCTACAAGGTAGTAATATCTGTGGTGCCTTTTTATCGATAAAGGATCATAATGTTGGTTATTATCCTGTATTGAGTAATCTTCGTGGGCAGTTTTTAACAAACTCTAATAGCTTTGCACAAATTAACCATCAAAATACCAATAATGGTGGTTTTGCTTCAACGGATATCGTTGTAACCTCCGACATCGGTGATGATAATAATTATTATTTAGACATCGGTATTAATAGTAGTAATTATTATGTTCCTGCTTACAGCATTACATCATCAAATGATGCCTACATTTATTCCCAGAGTAGCAATCTTGTCATGGGTACAGCTTCGCAGAAAGATATTATCTTTCATACCGGTGGCACATCGCTAACCAATGAGGCGATGAGAATTATCGGTAACGATGGTATTACTATCGGTACTCAGACAGCAAATAGAACATTTACTGTCAATGGTGATATTATTAATACAGGTAGTATAACAGCTCAAGGTACTATTAGTACATCTAATGGTAGTTCTATTCTCTGGAATAATATTAATACTGTTGTTACGACAGTTAGTAGCCGTTGGGATACGTTAATTTATAACACTGTTGTTACGGCACCTATTACAGCAACACCACCAATCGGGGTGTATTACGATGGTACAAGAGCTATATATCGATTCAAACAAAATGAATTAGGTAATAATTCCATTACACTTTCAGGCTTCCGTCTTCCATCAAATATTACATTAACATTTTCAACACTATCAGGAATAACAGATGTCGTTAATGTAGTTTATAATGCATTAGATTCTTCCTGGGATATAATAAGCTTTTTACCTGGATATAACCAATAAGTAACGTATGGAGTATATAATACCCTCTGATGCTATTGCAGGGTCTATTTTTCAATCTAATTATCTCAACACTACAAAGGATTTTGTTGTGTCGTTTGATTATGCATGTTATGGTTACGATGAATCAGGTAGCGAGGGTTTTTGTGTATTTTTTACTAATACGTTTTCTGAAACCGTACAATACGGTGGTGTAGGGCCCGGGTTAACATATTCAGCTATTTCTGGTGTCACGGTTAGTGATGTTAATGCTCTGCAGGGTGCCGTAGGTGGTGAATTAGGTATAGGATTTGATATTACAGGTAATTTTGGAAGTAATAAATTTACACCTACGGGTATAAACAGCGTCGGTGTACCAAACTCTCTTGTTATAAGAGGTTCTCAAGGTGATAATTACCCGTATATTACGAGCACAAATGATTTACGTCGCTCAAATTATACAAAACCCTATAGTATATATCAACAAATACAACCCGGTGAAACACCTACGTTTAAGAGGGTGAGAGTTCGTGTTACAGATTACGGTCAACGCGTTGTTGTTGATGTAAAAGATATTAATGATCTCGATTTTACGAACTATCTTAACTATACTTTTACACAAAAGAAAATATGGCCATCTTCTGTTCGTTGTTGTTTAGGGTTTTCTTCTGGTCAAACTATAAACACCACTTTTAAGATAAAAGGGTTTAATATTAATGGTATTATTACTAATTCTATCGGTGCAGCTGCAGATGCATTTACATATAATATTGATACAGCAACATTAAGTGCTTCTATCGCGTTTGTTAACCCTTCAATTACTTCGTTTGTTGTTGGTGATGTATTGAGTGCTGTTAATACAGGGTACTCGATTACTAATAATATACCAGCTGTTACCGGTAGCCCGTTAATTAATGTTAACCCCCTCACCGGTCCTCAGGGTGTACCTTATAGATCAGGTGATAATTACGTTGCTATTACTAATACTTTCTAACGCTGATCTTATTTAGACAGTCTTGAAGCAATAAATAATAATAGCATATATGGGTAATATTGCCGCCACACTATCATTAAACGTCCCTGCTATCACAGCACTTGCCCTTGGCTCGATTCCACGAGGTAATTCTATTTTATACGGTACAGGGGTGCCTTCAGTAGTAGCAAATAGTATTGTAGGTGATTTTTATATCGATACACAACAGGGACGTTTATACGGTCCACAAACCTCAATAGGTGTTTGGGGTGTACCTTTAACTATTGGTTATGCTACGTCTGCTATACCATTTACTACTTTTAGGGGTATCACTGCTACTATAGTACCTTTGTATGGTAATAATTCTGTACAACCTAGTACTTCAGCGAGTTTTCTCGGTATTTTAGGAGGTTCTAATAATACATTATCTGGATCTAATAGCTTCATTTTAGGTTCAAATATCACTGCTAATTTAACAGGCTTTACAGTTGTTAATAATCTCTCAGCAACATCTTCAATTTATTCAACAGAAGGTAATAGTAATCAATGGAGCAATGTTTATTTGTTAGTACTTTCCAATAGTGCTAACTGGAATGCTACCTACTCATTATTGGTTTCAAATTCTTCTTATTGGAATTCTTCGTATTCAGTTTTAACAGCAAATTCTGGTACTTGGAATAACAATAATACAGCTGTTGCTTCCAATTCATCCAACTGGAATTCTTCGTATTCTGTTTTAACAGCAAATTCCGGTACTTGGAATAACAATAATACAGCTGTTGCTTCTAATTCATCTAATTGGAATATTTCTTATAGTACATTAACGGCAAATTCAGGTACTTGGAATAATAATAATACTGTCGTTGCTTCTAATTCATCTTATTGGAATTCTTCGTATTCAGTTTTAACAGCAAATTCTGGTACTTGGACAAGTGGTGGCGGTGTCGCGACTATATTTGGTACACAGAGTGCGCAAAATCTTTCTACTACATCCTCGGTTACTGCAAATTCAAGTTTCTGGACAGCTGCCTATACATACGCTAATACAACTAGTGCACAAAATCCATACAATAATTTCCTGTCACTTTCAGGTGGTACGATGACAGGTAACCTTGGTATCAATAATACTAATACAGGGTATAGACTTAATATCAATACAGGTAGTAATCAACTACCATCTTCTATTAATAGCCAAGCTTCTGCTTTACGTGTATATAGTAATGTAGGTAACGATGATTACCTTGAAATAACCAATACACGTACCTCACAAGGTGGTATAAATTGGCAGTCTGCAGGATATCGCATACAACAGCGTACTGACACAGGGTCAGGTCCTGTCTGGATGGGTTACATGCAATTTAACGGTGGTAATAATGCTGGTATTTCATTCGGTACCGGTCAGTCTTCATTATGCGCTCTCGGAGTATCGGAGAGTCTTCGCATAGATCAGAGCGGTAATGTTTCTGTAGGATTACCGGTAGGAGCATCACCAGTGACAAAGTTAACAATTGTCGGTGATATTTCTGCTAGCGGTACTGTGTATGGTAATAGTCAACTCGTACCACCTGTTGATTTGACAATCTTTAATTCTATAAGCGCACCTTCAATAAGCGGTACATTTTATGGAGATGGTAGTAAGCTTACCGGTACACTACCATCTATTATTACAACAACTAGTGGTAATTGGAATTCATCTTATAGTGTATTAACAGCTAATTCAGCTTCATGGTTCCTACCTACAAACGTTACATCAAATACAGGTCAATGGGGTTCTGCTTTTAATACTGTTTACGGTACAAGTGCGCTCTGGTCAAATACATATTCTACAGTTTACAGTAATTCAGGAACATGGAATAATAGTAATATAGCTACAACCAGTGCTAACTGGAATGCTTCTTATAGTGTATTAACAGCTAATAGTGCTTCTTGGTTTATTTCATCAAATGTTACTAGTAACACTGCTAACTGGAATGCTTCTTATAGTGTATTAACAGCTAATAGTGCTTCTTGGTTCGAACCAACTAACGTTACAAGTAATACTGCTAACTGGAATGCTTCTTATTCAGTTCTAACAGCTAATTCAGCTTCCTGGTTTATTTCATCAAAAAATATAGCTAACTGGAATGTTTCATATTCCGTATTAACAGCTAATAGTGCTTCTTGGTTTATTTCATCAAATGTTACATCAAATACTGCTAACTGGAATGCTTCTTATTCAGTTCTAACAGCTAACAGTGCTTCTTGGTTTATTTCATCAAATGTTACATCAAATACTGCTAACTGGAATGCTTCTTATTCAGTTCTAACAGCTAACAGTGCTTCCTGGTTTATTTCATCAAATGTTACATCAAATACTGCTAACTGGAATGTTTCATATTCCGTATTAACAGCTAACAGTGCTTCCTGGTTTATTTCATCAAATGTTACATCAAATACTGCTAACTGGAATGTTTCATATTCCGTATTAACAGCTAATAGTGCTTCTTGGTTCGAACCAACTAACGTTACAAGTAATACTGCTAACTGGAATGCTTCTTATTCCGTATTAACAGCTAATTCAGCTTCCTGGTTTATTTCATCAAATGTTACATCAAATACTGCTAACTGGAATGTTTCATATTCCGTATTAACAGCTAATAGTGCTTCTTGGTTCGAACCAACTAACGTTACATCAAATACAGCTAACTGGAATGTTTCTTATTCAGTTCTAACAGCTAACAGTGCTTCCTGGTTTATTTCATCAAATGTTACATCAAATACTGCTAACTGGAACATAGCTTATAATACAGCAACAGCATTAACTGGAAGCAACGTTATTGTTGCCGGACTAAGTTCTACAGGAGGAGTTTACGCATCAAACGGTTTATATTCCCTTAGTTCTTTTAACGGTACATATAGTGATGGTATCGTTGCTGATTATGTGACCGGCAGAGGTAGAATAAGTGTCGGAGCAGCTGACGATTTAGCTCTTTATACTGGTGGTGTTGCTAATACAAATACAGTTTATGTATCCTCCAACGGTAATGTTGGCATAGGCACCACAACCCCTGGTAGTAAATTAACTGTCGTTGGTGATATCAGTGCTACGGGTTCAGTATATGGAATCAACCAGCCAGTAACAAATGTTCTGTTAGCAGATAATAGCACAACAATTACAACCTCAGAAATTAACTCCTTCGGTTCTGGGGTGACAAATACATTATTAGCTAATAGTTTATATAATATTGAGTATGGCGCTATAATTAACAACTTTTCAGGTAGTAATAAACAATATACTTTTGCCTTGTCAGGAACCGATACGTTTACAGTATTAGGAGATATACGTGCTATATATTGGGATGAAGGAGGAAATTTAGGAGCCCTTCTCAGTGTCGGTACTACAAGCAACCGTATAGCACTACCACAGTCACAGAACATTGGCACTGGCAGAACAGCACACTCTACGATTAACTGTCTCGTTTCGACAGCTAATACTGTAAATGTAGCATTAGGAGTTACTAGTATTAATACTGATACACGTCAAGTAATAAAAGTCGGCAGCTATAGAAGAATAACAAAGATATCCTAAACTTTAGTTCATAGTAAAAATTATTTGTTGACTTTGTGTCAAGGTATAGGAATATAAACGTCGATGAATACATACAACACGTACATTAAGCCTATTACGGCTATCACCGTCTTGGGTTTTAGATAATAATTATTACGTATGGCAACCACCTATTCCGCGTCCAAATGACAATAATGCGTATGTTTGGGATGAACCTACAACTAACTGGATTCAAATACCAGTAACAACTTAATTAGGTTGTCTTTTTATAGTAAGTATTAAATATATACGTGCGCAGTTATACCGTATATCTTACTAGTAATCAAGCATCTGAGGGTCCAGGTGTAATAGATCATTGGACATTTTATGATTTGGTTTCAGGTTATAATGTGTATTATCCTACAACAGCCAACGGGGATGCTTTTAGTTATACCTCATCTCCTACAGTAACAGCTTATGATGGTAACTTTATACCGTGGAAGTATGTGGTGCAAAATTTTACTACAGATATTCAAGTAGGGCCACTAAAAGGACCTTATAGAATTACATTTGATCCATCAGGTCTTGATTTTAGTCAGTTTCCTATTCTAAAAATTGTGTATGATTTCGGTGACGGTACATTACAGACTGTAAATCGTAATATTGTACCAAATGTACCCGTAGATAACGCGCTTTATTCATCACTTTCTACCGGTAGCCCAACATTAATTCCGGTGACACATGATTATTACCCTAAAGATGGTAATATACCCACATATTATAATCCAACTGTCACTGTCTTTAACGGTAGTTTAGTTAGAAATACTTTTAATATAGCTATTACTTCCTCGCCTATATCAATTTATGATCTAGGTGATATTCATTTATTAGATAATGTACAACATGCTAATACTTTCGATATTCAGAATACTTTTGAAGTTAAATCACCAAATTATCTTACAGTAACACGGTCACTCAGTACTGTAGATGCTTTAATCAATACACCTCCTCTCATTGATCCGACATCAATAGACGGTCTAGTTGTTTGGTTAGATGCATCTGATGCACTAACAATTTATAAAGACAGTAATAATAATGTATATAGATGGAAGGATAAAAGCGGATTCAACAATGATTTCTATTCCGGTGATGTGCAACCAACATTCTTATATCCTAGACAAGCTCTTTCATTGAGAAAAAATATTAATATAACAAATAATATATCTCTTTCCGCTAATTCATCACAGTCACTTAATTCTATTATTGACGGTTATACATTCTTAATGGTGCTTAAACCGAATTCCATCAATGGCTCTATTCTTGCTAAAGGTAATAACCTCAATATAAGTTTATCTGCTCCTTATGGTATTAACATAAAACAAGGTAACGGTATAACAAACCTTAATAATATTTCCGAAAATTTAGTTAATTATAATCTGCTTACTGTTACATTATCAGGTGGCAATACTAACGGTAATCTCTATTCAACATTTGACAATACTATACTTCAACGTAAAAACCAAGGATACACATACACAACAAATAATAGTCCAATCTTTATTGGTTATAACCCACAAGATAATAATTCACAGCCACTTATTGGTACAGAAATTTCTGAAATGCTTATATTTAATATACCGCTTTCACAAGAGATGCTTATTATTCTTCAACAATATCTTGTTAAAAAATGGAATTTATCGTTGAAGGTAAATTAATAACTTAAGTATTAATAAAAATGGATATAGTGTCTCTTAGCTCTAACAACTTTATCGGTCTAACAGCTAATTATGGCTATGATAAGGTTACTGATTTTATTCAGGGCTCTTACTATACAGAGCATGGTATTACCTTGCCTTGGTCTCGAGCTCTAGAGATACCACAAGATAGTACTATAAATAACTATTCTAATTTATTTCTCACACAAAATACCCAGCTATCTTCTATTCTTAATATTAATAATCTCAAGCCGCAGACCGGTGATATAACAACATATCTTGCAGCTTATGCACAAAATGGTATAACTGAAATTACAAAATTTCTAGTCACACAAGAACCATCATCTTTAATTTCTACTGCGCAGATATCCTTTTCTGGTATGTACGAACAGATAGATAATAGATACATGTTCACTATTAAATTTTTTAATAGTCAACTATGCTATGTCGAACACGTAAGTATCTATGATACAAGATATCTTACAGCAGATAGTGCAGGTAATTTATATTTTAGCCCTAAACTCGATACCGATTATTTATTAGATCGCTCTCCTCAGCTTTTTTATTATGAATACGATGCATTAAACGACTACATCGTCTTATTTAAGAGTTTTAATGATATACTAAATTATATTGCTTATAGTCCC
>Ga0209085_1001109_pt1 | contig 17355 bp, 19 predicted proteins | sample C_131016_EF_Meta_FD_187310 | JGI IMG/M metagenome (GOLD analysis project Ga0209085, IMG submission 187310) | Freshwater microbial communities from Lake Croche, Canada to study carbon cycling - C_131016_EF_MetaG (SPAdes) (version 2) | ecosystem: Environmental > Aquatic > Freshwater > Lake...
CAGCGGGTCATCCATGGCCAGGGCGGCGGCGGCATGGACCATTTCGCCGGTGATGGCGCCGAGTTGGTCGGAAAGCCGCGCCACCCAGCGCGCCTCCACCAGATTGCCGGGCTGCCAGAGTGGCGCCTGGGCGCGGGATTGGCCGCCGCGGGCCATGCCGGGATGGCGGCCCAGCGCCTCGGTCATCAGGGTGACCACCAGGCCGCTCTCGCCATAGGGACGGGCGCCGATGACGACGGCCGGGCCCTCCCATTCCGTTAGCATGGCAGGCTCATGGGCTTAGCCCTCATCCTCCAGCCCCAGGGCGCGGATATGGCTGCGGCTGTCATCCCAATTGGCCCGGTCCTTCACGTTGAGGAACAGGTGGATGGGTTTTTCGAGCAATTGGCTGAGTTCCTGCCGGGCGCGGCGGCCGATATCCTTGATTTTGCTGCCGCCCTCGCCGATCAGGATCGCCTTCTGGGTGGGGCGGGAGACATAGATGGTGAGGTCCACCCGGGCCGAGCCGTCCTGGTGTTCTTTCCAACTCTCGGTCTCCACCGTCGCGTGGTGCGGCACCTCGTCATGGGTGAGGCGCAGGATGTGTTCGCGCACGATCTCGGCCGCGAGCATGCGGTTGGGCAGGTCGGAGAGTTCATCCTCGGGGAAGAGCCAGGGGCCGGGCGGGGCTTCGACCGCCATGGCCTGGAGCATGAGGTCGATGCCATCGCCCTTGGTGGCGCTGAGCATGAAGGTTTCGGCGAAGGATAATTCGGCGTTCAGCGCCGCGGTCAGGGGCAGCAATTGCTGGCGGTCGATCAGATCGATCTTGTTCAGCGCCAGCCAGATCGGCCGGGTTGTGCCTTTGAGCTTCTCGATGATGGCTTGCACAGCCTCAGTCATGCCGGCCTTGGCATCGACGACGAGGAGCGCGATATCGGCATCCTTGGCGCCACCCCAGGCGGCGGCGACCATCGCCCGGTCCAGCCGGCGTTTGGGGGCGAAAATGCCCGGGGTATCGACCAGGATGAGCTGCGCTGGCGGGCGCATCACCACGGCGCGGATGCGGAACCGGGTGGTTTGCGGCTTGGGCGAGACAATGGTCACCTTGGTGCCGGAGGCGGCATTGACCAGGGTGGATTTCCCCGCATTCGGGGCGCCGATGATGGCGATGAGGGCGCAGCGCGTTTCTGTCATGTCCGGCCCTTCTACGGCAAAGCGGCGGGGGGGGAAGGGTTTTTCGTGCCTTGTCTTCGCCGGCGGCTTGGGATGTGAGGCTTGAGTGGGCTGGTGGAGAACGAATGGAGAGGGAAGTAAGATCGAGGGGCTTTGCCCCTCGAGCACCCCAGGAGGAAACTGAGTTTCCTCCACCTTCGATCATTTTGTTGATATAAAAAACTATTCAAAGGTCCAGGAAAATCATTTTCCTGGTGGGAGAGCGCGAGAGGGCAAAGCCCTTTCGCTCTTTTTTCCTTCGCCATCAGGGTTTTTTTGCAGCCGGCTAGGCTCCCGCCAACCAATTCTCGGCCGCAGCGGTCTCCGCCACGCGCTTGCTCTCGCCCATGCCCTCGGCCTCGCGGCCCAGGGCGCGCACCCGCACCACGAAGAGCGGCGCATGGGCGGGGCCGGTGGTGGAGATGGCGGTGTATTCCGGCAGGCCGGCGGCGCGGCCCAGGGTGAGTTCCTGCAGCCGGGTTTTGGCCGACATGGGGGGGGCCGCTGTGGCCTCCACCAGCCCGGCCCATTCGCGGCGGATGACGGCGCGGGCCGCCGGCAGGCCGCCATCGAGGTAGAGGGCGCCGAGCAGCGCCTCCAGCGCATCGGCCAGCACATTGGCGCGCTCGCGCAGGCCGCTGCGGCTCTCGGCCGGGGGCACGCGCACGGCCTGGGCCAGGCCCATGGCCTCGGCGATGGGGGCCAGGGCCTCGCGCGCCACCAGGGCGGCGAGGCGCTTACCGAGGTCGCCCTCGCGCTCGGCGGGGTAGCGCTCGCCCAGCCATTCGGCGATGCAGAGGCCCAGCACGCGGTCGCCGAGGAATTCGAGGCGCTCATTGCTGGCCGTGCCGGTGGCGGCCGAGCGATGGGTCAGCGCCGTCTCCAGCAGGGCAGGATTGGTGAATTCATGCCCCAGCCGTGCCGCGATGGGGGATGTCATGGGTTAGCCATTCGAGCGGTGCTAGCGCACCGGGCTGAGCAGGCGGCTCCAGCGGATGGCGAAGGGCCAGTTCCACACCTGCCAGATCGGGCTGGAGCCATCGACGGAGAAGAAAATGAACTCGGCGCGGCCGACCAGATTGTCGATCGGCACGAAGCCCACCGCGGATTGCACCCGGCTGTCGAGGCTATTGTCGCGGTTGTCGCCCATGGCGAAGACGTGGCCGGCGGGGACGAGGAAGACATCGGTGTTGTCGAGCGGGCCGTCATCGCTCTGCTCGATGATGGGGTGGGTCCGGCCGCCGGGCAGGGTTTCGCGGAAGAGGCGAACGGTCAGGCGCGGGCCATCGCCCTCGGCGATATAGGGGCCCATGGATTCGCGCGCCACGGCGGCGCCATTGATGTGCAGCACGCCGCGGATGACCTGGATGCGGTCACCCGGCAGGCCGATGATGCGTTTGATGTAATCCTGGCTGGTGTCGCGCGGCAGTTTGAAGACCGCCACATCGCCGCGCGCCGGCGTGGCACCCCAGATGCGGCCGGTGAAGAGGTTGGGCGAGAAGGGCATGGAATGGCGCGAATAGCCGTAGGAGTATTTCGAGACGAAGAGATAGTCACCCACCAGCAGGGTGGGGATCATCGAGCCGGAGGGGATGTTGAAGGGCTCGAATGCGATGGTGCGGATGCCGATGGCGATCAAGCCGGCATAGATGATGGTGCGGATGCCCTCGCCCCAGCCGCCCGTTTTTCTGGTGATGGTCTGGCTCATGGGTGTGGCTTGTCCGGCGAGGGGTGAATTCGAGGCTTAGAAGCGCATTGGCCCATGCAAAGTCAAGGAAGCCGGTTATGCTTGGGGCCGGGCGCTGATGATGACCATGGCCTGGGCATAGGGGAATTCATCGGTCATGGTCAGTGACACCTCGGCCAGCATGCCGGGCGGCGTGAGGGCGGCGAGGCGCAGGGCGGCGCCGCCGGTCATCGCCATGGTGGGCTGGCCAGAGGCGAGGTTGACCACCCCCAGATCGCGCCAATAGACCCCGGCGCGGAAGCCGGTGCCGAGCGCCTTGGAAGCGGCCTCCTTGGCGGCGAAACGCTTGGCATAGGTGGCGACACGGATTTTTTCGGTGCGGCGCTCGGCCTTGCGACGCTCTTCGGCGGTGAAGACGCGATCCAGGAAGCGGGCGCCGTGGCGTTCTATCACGTCGGCTACGCGGCGGATGTCCACTACGTCGCTGCCTAGGCCTAGGATCATTGAAGGCGGGCCTTGAGAGGGGCGCTGCCCCTCTCAAACTCTCCCCGCCAAGGGCCGGGGGGCCCTTGGAACCCAGGAGAAAGCTCATGGCGGTCCAGGGGCGCCTCGCCCCTGGCGGGGAGGGTCCGGGAGGGGCAGAGCCCCTCCTGGTTCGCCCGTTCAGAGATAGCGCTGAATATCAAGCGTGCTCTCCCGGCCAATCTGCGCCGAGGAATGGGTCAGGAAATGATCCGCCGCCTCATGGCCATATTGCCGCAGCGTTTGCAGGAAATCCCAATCGCCGTTGAATTTGGTGCTGAGTTTGAAGGCGCGCATGCGCGGTTCATCCTCGATGCTGTGCAGGAAGAGGCGGCGGTAGCGCGGCTGTTCGAGGCGGCCGCCTTCGAGCAGCCTTTGCACGAAGTCGATCGCGCGCATTTCGCTCATCAGTGAGGCGTTGAAGCTGATCTCGTTCAGCCGGTTCATGATGTCGGAGACGGTGGTGGGAATCTCGGCCCGGTAGAGCGGGTTGAGCTGCACCAGGATGATGTCGGCGGCCGAGCGCTCGTGATAGAGTGGCCAGAGGGCTGGGTTGCCGAGATAGCCGCCATCCCAATAGGCCTCGCCATCGATCTCGACCGCCTTGAAGACATTGGGCAGGCAGGCGGAGGCGAGCAGGGCATCGACGGTCAATTCCTCGCGCCGGAACACTTTGGGTTTGCCGGTGCGGACATTGGTGGCCGAGATGAAGAGCCGCATGGCGTGTTTGTCGTCGCGCAGCTTTTTCAGGTCGAGCGAGTTTTGCAGCGCCCGGCGCAGCGGGTTGAACTCCATGGGGAAGGGGTTGAGCTGGTAGGGCGAGGCCACCCGGGTCAGCGCCTCGAAGGCGTTCCAGGCCATGGAATAGCTGAGATCATAGCCCCAGATCGCCTTTTCCAGCGGGCTCGCCTTCATCGGGCTCATGGCGAAGCTGGCGCCGAGGCTGCGCCAGAAGCGCTCCATGCCGTCACGCGCGCCGGCGCGGCCGCCCTGGCTCAGGCCGAGGGCGAAGATGGCGGCATTGATGGCGCCGGCCGAGGTGCCTGACATGCCGTCGAAATCCAACCAATCCTCATCCAGTAGCCGCTCCAGCACGCCCCAGGTGAAGGCGCCATGGGTGCCGCCGCCCTGCAAGGCCAGGTTGATCTTGCGGGTGTCGCGGCTGTGGGAGATGGGCGAGGGCAGGTTCTGGGGGGTGCCGTCCATCATGCCGCGAGCCAGCCGCCATCGATCGACAGGGCTGCGCCATTCACCGCGCCCGAGCCGGGGCCGACCAGATAGAGCGCCATGCGCGCCACATCCTCCACCTCGATCCAGCGCTTGGAGGGCTGCTTGTCGAGCAGGCGGTCGCGCAGGGCGGCTTCTTCGGAAATGCCGAATTTGGCGGCGAGCGGCGCCACCTGCGCCTCGGCCAGAGGGGTGCGGACGAAGCCGGGGCAGATCGCGTTGCAGGTGATGGGCGATTGCGCCACTTCGAGGGCGATGGATTTGGTCATCCCCACCACGCCGTGCTTGGCGGCGACATAGGCCGATTTATAGGGGCTGGCGACGAGGCCATGGGCGCTGGCGACATTGATGATCCGCCCGCGGCCACGGGCCAGCATGGCCGGCAGGGCGGCTTTGATGGCGTGGAAGTTGGAGCTCATATTGATGGCGATGATCGCGTCCCACTTCTCCTCGGGGAAATCCTGCACCGGGGCGACGAATTGGATGCCGGCATTGTTCACCAGGATGTCGAGCGCGCCGAGCGCGGCCTCGGCCTCAGCCACCATCGCGCGGATTTCGGCGGGTTTGGACATATCGGCCGCCGAATAGGGCGCCTCTGCCACGCCCATCAGCGCGCCGATCTCGGCGCGGGCGGCGGCGATCTCATCGGGTTTGCCGAAGCCGTTCAGCATCACCTTTGCGCCGGCTTGTGCGAAAATTCGGGCAATGCCCAGGCCAATGCCTGAGGTGCTGCCGGTGACCAGGGCGCCCTGCCCTGCCAAAATCTTGTCTGCCAGGCTCATATTTGTGGTCTCAACCTTGGAAATTTTTGCTGCAATGCAGTGTGACGTTACGAAATAGCACTCAACATAGGCAACATCTATGACAGATTTGCATGGCGCTGTCGCGTCATGCGCCGCATCGTCCAGCAATGTGGATGGGGGCGGAGGGTTACTCGGCGGCGAGGCGCAGGCCCGTCATCTCGCGCTCGGCCAGGACGGCGGCGATGGCCGCTGCTGCTGCCGCCTGGGCCGGTTCGATCACCGGCACGCCCGCCGCATCCTCGGCCGCCGCGCGGTGCCGGGCCATGCCGGCGCAGCCCAGGATCACCACGCCGGCACCTTGCGCTGCCAGGGCGCGGGCGGTGGCGCAGATTTTTGCCCGCGGCGCCACCGGGTCGGTCAGCATTTCCATGTCGAGGTTCAACGGTATCCAGCCGGCGAGGCGGGATTCCACGCCCAGCGCCTGGAAGCATTTATCCTGCCGGGGCCGCGACAGATCGGTGAAGCCGATCATGCCGAAGCGGTCCGCCCGGTTGAGCGCCGCCGTCACCGCGGAGCGCAGCATGCCAAAGACCGGCCGGCGGGTGACGCTGCGGGCCAGATCGAGGCCGGGGTCACTGACGCAGCCGATGATATAGGCCGCCGCCGCCTCAGCCTCGATCACCCGGGCCAGAGGTTCGGCCACGGAGAACCAGTCGCGCCAATTGATGATGGCGGGCGGGCCGTCGGGCAGGCGGACCACTTCGATGCGCGGCAGGCCGGGGGCGGCGTAATGGGCCACCGCCTCGGCCATGCCATCGGTGCAGGAGATGGAGGAATTGGGGTTGATGATGAGGATGCGTTCGACCATGCGGCCAGCTTGCTGCTGCATCGCCTTGCACGCAAGGCGGTTTTGCTGGACAGTTTTGCCGGCAAGGCGCTGTATTGCTGCATCGCACAAAATCTCGGAACGCCATACCATGTCCGCTGAAGCGGCACCCGCCATGCCAGCCCTCGAAAGCTGGGAACCGCAACGCGCCGAGCCTCCGGCGCCCTATCCGCGCCCACCCTTCTGGCTGGCGCTGCGCCGGGGTGCCACCAATCATTGCCCGGTTTGTGGCGAGGGGCGGGTGTTTCAGGGCTATTTGAAGCTCATGCCGGAATGTGAGGCGTGCCACACGCCGCTGGGCAAGCTGCGGCCGGATGATGCAGCGCCGTATTTTGTGATTTTGCTGGCCGGCCATGTGCTGCTGCCGCCGGTCTTCTGGGTGGAGCGGCACTATATGCCGCCAATGTGGGTGCATATGGCGCTGTGGCTGCCGCTCTTCACCCTGGCCTGCACGCTGTTGCTGCGGCCGGTGAAGGGCGCGGTGGTGGGGTTGCTGTGCCGGCTGGGTTTCACCGGCAATGAGCATTTGCCCAATCTTTTCCCCGATAAGGGCTGAGCCGTGCCCGAGCGCCGTCTGATCCAATTGGAACTGCCCGAGGCACCGGCGCCGCAAAGCGCCTATGCGGAGGCGGATCGGCGCCAGGCGGTGGCTGATATTCTCAAGGAAAACCGGTTTGATCCGGCGGATCTGGGCGAGGGGCCGTTTTCGCTGGCGCTGACGCTGCGCGAGGGGCGGCTGGCCTTTGATATCCGCGACGCTGCGGGGCAGCCGCTGCGCGCGATCATTCTGGCGCTGGGGCCGTTCCGGCGGCTGATCAAGGATTACATCATGGTGGTGGAAAGCCATGAGCTGGCGGTGGTCTCGGGCGATGGCGAGGCGCGGATTCAGGCCATCGATATGGGGCGGCGGGGCCTGCATAATGAGGGCGCGGAATTGCTGATCAGCCGGCTGGAAGGCCGGGTGGGGCTGGATCATGAGACGGCGCGGCGGCTTTTCACCCTGATTTGTGCTTTGCATCAGCGGATTTGAGGGGCCCTGCCCTTGCCTGCGGAAACGCATTATAGCGCGGCGCGGGGGCGGGTGATGCCCCAAGGAGCAGGGCATCGGCATGAAGATCAATGGTCAAACCTATCGCAGCGTCTGGCTTGATGCCGATGGCTGGAGCGTGCGCATTCTCGACCAGACCATGCTGCCCTGGCGGGTCGAGCAGCTTTGTCTGCAAACGGCCGAGCAGGCGGCGCATGCCATTCGCTCCATGCAGGTGCGCGGCGCGCCGCTGATCGGCGCGGTGGCGGCTTATGGCCTGGCGCTGGCGATGCGCACGGCACCCGGGGAGTTGCATGCCACGGCCGCGATGCTGGGCGAGACCCGGCCGACGGCGATCAATCTGCGCTGGGCGCTGGAGCGGATGGTGGCGGTGCTGGCGCCTGTGCCTGAGGGCGAGCGCGCGGCGCTGGCCTATGCCGAGGCGGCAGCGATTGCCGATGATGATGCCGAGACCTGCCGGCTGATCGGCCAGCATGGCCTGCCGCTGCTGGCCGAGATTGCCGCGGCGAAGGGCCGGGTGAATGTGCTGACCCATTGCAATGCCGGCTGGCTGGCGACGGTGGATTTCGGCACGGCGCTGAGCCCGATCTATCAGGCCTTTGATGCCGGGCTGGATGTGCATGTCTGGGTGGATGAGACCCGGCCGCGCAACCAGGGCGCGGCGCTGACCGCCTTTGAACTGGGCGCGCATGGCGTGCCGCATACGGTGGTGGCGGATAATGCCGGCGGGCATTTGATGCAGCATGGGCTGGTGGATATTTGCATTGTCGGCACTGATCGGGTGACGCGGCAGGGCGATGTGGCGAATAAGATCGGCACCTATCTCAAGGCGCTGGCGGCACGCGACAATGGCGTGCCGTTCTGGGTGGCGCTGCCGCATTCCACGCTGGATGTGGCGGTGGTGGATGGGGTGCGGGAAATTCCCATTGAGGAGCGTTCGGCCGCTGAGGTGACGCATTTGACTGGGCCGGATGAGGCCGGCGTGTTGCGGCGCATTCAGGTGAGCGCGCCGGGCAGTGCGGCGGCCAATCCGGCTTTTGACGTGACGCCGGCGCGGCTGGTGAGCGGGCTGATCACCGAGCGCGGGCGCTGTGCTGCCTCGGTGGCGGGGCTGGCCGGGCTTTATCCGGAGAAATTCACCTAGACCACGCTGCGTTCACATGCGTTCACTGCGCATGGTCCAGCCATTGCTGAGAGAATGATTCAGCGTATTCGGCGATCCCGCCTCAACGCATCATGCTCTAAACGGATCTGCCGAGGCGAGGACCGCCACGGTCTTCGCCACGCCCTCCTCCAGGCTGGTCATGGGCGCATTCCAGCCGGCTTGGCGCAGCCGGGTGAGATCGGCCAGGGTGTGGTATTGGTATTTGTCGCGGATCGCCTCGGGCATGTCGATGAAGCGCGGCGTGACCTCTTGGCCCATGGCGGCGCCCACGGCGCGCACCAGATCAAGCCAACTGCGCGCTTGGCCAGCGCCGATATTGAGCAGGGGTGGGGCGCTGGCGCCTTGCTCCAGCAGATAGAGCAGGATGGCCACCACATCCTCGACAAAGACGAAATCGCGCAGTTGCTCGCCATCGGCGTAATCGGGGCGGTGGCTGCGGAAGAGTTCCACCGTCTCGCCGCGCGAGAGGGTTTCGAAGACCTTGTGGACGACGCTGCGCATCGGGCCCTTGTGCTGCTCATTGGGGCCATAGACATTGAAGAATTTCAGGCCGCAGCAGAGGGGTGGGAGCGGCTGGCCGGCCTCGCGGCGGGCGGCCACCGCCTGGTCGAAGAGGTGCTTTGACCAGCCATAGAGGTTGAGCGGGCGGAGTGTGGCGAGGGTCGTGCTGGCGGCGGCGTCATCATAGCCCTGCGCGCCATCGCCATAGGTGGCGGCGGAGCTGGCATAGAGGAAGGGCACGCGGTGCTGGGTGCACCAGTCGAGCAGCATCAGGGAGAAGCGGAAATTGCGCCGCATCACCTCATCGCCATCACTGGCGGTGGTGGCGGAATTGGCGCCCATATGGATCACCGCTTCGAGGGGCTTGCCGGGCAGCCAGGCGGCGAGTTCCTCGGGCGGGACGATATCGGCGAGCTGGCGCTTGCGCAGGTTTTGCCATTTGTTGCCCTGGCGCAGAAGGTCACTGACCACCACGGGGCCGCGGCCGGCCGCATTGAGCGCCGCCACGATGTTGCTGCCGATGAAGCCGGCGCCGCCGGTGACGAGAATCATCAGGGCAGTATGCCAGTATCTAGGCGCTTGTAGAACATGGTGGTCTCGGCAGGTTCGCCATTCGGGCGCAGCGCGTGGCCGGGCACGCGGCCATATTCCAGCCAGCCGGCGGCGCGATAGAGCAGGTCGCCGGCGCTGCCGGTTTCGGTATCGAGCAGCAGGAGGTTGCGGCCGGCGGCCAGGGCGGCGGTTTGGGCGGCGGTGAGCAGGGCGCGGCCGAGGCCGCGGCGGCGGGCGGTGGAGCGCACCAGCATTTTGCCGATTTCGGCGCGGTGCGGCGCATTGGGCTGATGCGCCATGAAGAGCAGAACGGTGCCGAGCCATTGCCCGGCCTGCTCGGCCACGAAAAGCCTGGTGCTGCCGGCCCGGAGGCCGGGGATTTGGCCGGCCCAGAATTGCGCGGCCGCATGGGGCGTCAAGCCGGCCAGGAAATTGACCGAGGCGCCATGGGCGACGGCATCAACCAGTATATCGGCCAATTCGGCCAGCCCGGCCTGGGCGGCTGGGGCGGAAACCTCGCGGATCATGCGCGAACTCCAGGGGTGATGGCATGGCTTGTCTGTCAGCCATTAGCTCAGGATCAGCGCAGGGTGAATGTGGTCACACCCTGGCGCGGCGGGGGCCGGCCGGCTACCTGCTTCGCATGGAAGACCCACGCCGCGAGGCCCCCGCCGTTGCCCGCAACCGCGACCCCATTCTGGCCGTGCTGCGGCGGATTCTGCCGGAAGAGGGGCTGGTGCTGGAGGTGGCAAGCGGCAGCGGCGAGCATGCGCTGGCCATCGCCCAGGGTTTTCCTGGCCTGACCATTCAGCCCAGCGACCCGCATCCCGAGGCCCGCGCCAGCATCGATGCCTGGGGCCGGGGCCAGGGGAATATGCGGGCCGCGCTGGCGCTGGACGCCGCTGCACCCTGGCCGGCGATGGCCGCGCAGGCGGTGCTGTGTATCAACATGATCCATATCGCGCCCTGGGCGGCCACGCTGGGGCTGCTGCGCGGGGCTGCGGCCAGCCTGCCGCCATCCGGCCTGCTGTATCTCTATGGCCCCTATCGAGTTGCGGGCGCGATGGTGCCGAGCAATGCGGAGTTTGATGCGAGCCTGCGCGAGCGTGATGCCGCCTGGGGCATTCGGGATTTGGAGGCGGTGGCGGCGGCGGCGGCGGCGGAGGGGTTTGGCCCGCCTGAGGTGATTGAGATGCCGGCGAATAATCTGTCGGTGGTGTTTCGGCGTAAGCCGGGGTCCTGAGAGGGGTGAGGGCGGGACATCTCAGCGCGGGTCCGCCGCGTGGCGTTCCAGCGCCTGGGTGATGGCGCGGGCCTCCACCGGACGGGGCTTGAGCAGCTTTTAGACGGCGTGATCTTGCCCCAGGGAGCGCTAAGGATTGCTGAGCGGGATGGGGCTCACACCATCACCCATTCTTCACCCTCGCGGCGGACTGCGCCCTCCTCCTCCAGCATGATGAGATTGGCCAGCAGGCTGCGGCTGGCCGCGCCCTGCAGCTTGGGGTCCATCGGGCCATAGACCGGGCCGACCAGGGCGGTAGCACTCGCCCGGCCAATGTCACGCAGGGCGGCGACGACGCGGGCCTCGCGCCGGCGGCGATGGGTGGCCAGGGCATCAAGGAAAGGCATGGGCTCGGCCAGCGGCGGGCCGTGGCCGGGGAGGTAGAGATGGTCCAGCCCCTCACGCGCCCGCAGCTTGGCCAGGGAGTTCATATAGGCCCGCATATTGCCATCGGGCGGGCTGACCACGGTGCTGCTCCAGCTCATCACATGATCGGCCGAGAAGAGCACGCCATTGCCCTCCATCGCGAAGGCCAGGTGATTGGCGCAATGGCCGGGGGTGTGGATGGCCTTCAGGCGCCAGCCCTTGCCCTCCACCGCCTCGCCATCGGCCAGGCGGATCATGGGGTCGAAAGCCTCATCGCCGCCGGCACCTGCGGTCATATGCGGGCCGAAGCCATAGGTGGGGGCGCCGGTGGCCGCGGCCAGGCCGGCGGCGCCGGGGGAATGGTCGCGATGGGTGTGGGAGATGATGATGTGGGAGACCACCTCGCCATCCAGCGCGCGCAGCATCGCCTCCAGATGCGCCGCATCCTCGGGCCCTGGGTCGAGGACCGCGACCTCGCCCTCGCCAATGATCCAGGTGTTGGTGCCGCGCCAAGTGAAGGGGCCGGGATTGTTGCACAGGAGCCGCCGGACACCCGGCGCCACATGCTGGATTTGGCCATGGATTGCGCTGTCATCGCGCAGGAAGGGAATGTTCAACGCTTCGTCCGTTTCATCTCGCGGTGGAGGATATAGAGGCCGGCGGCGATGATCATCGCAGCCCCGGCCAACATGGAAAGCCCGGGCCAGGTGCCAAAGACCACAATGCCCAGCCCCGTGGCCCAGAGGATGGAGGTGTAGGAATAGGGCCCGAGCGCGCTGACCTGGGCCGAGGCATAGGCCTCCGTCAGCATCACCTGGGCGACGCCGCCGATCAGGCCCAGGGTGAGCAGCATGGCCAATTCCCATGCCGTGGGGGTCACCCAGAGAAAGGGCAGGGTTGCGCCGGTGAAGAGCGTCATCAGCAGCGATTGCCACATGACGATGGTGGTGGATTTCTCGGTGGCCGAAAGCCCGCGCACCAGCATGGTGGTGAAGGCGGAGAAGACGCCTTGCAGCACGGCGAAGGTGATGCCCACGGCGTGCTCACTGTCCACGCCGCCGCTGAAGGCGCCCTGCCCTGCGGCGATCACCATGATGCCGGCAAAGCCCATCAGCACCGCGCCCCAGCGGTGAATGCCCGGGCGCTCGCCCAAAAAGGGGATGGAGAGCAGGGTGACGAAAAGCGGCGTGGTGTAGGAAAGTGCGGTGTGCTCGGCCAGGGGAAGCAGGGTAAGGGCATAAAAGCTTGAACCCATCGCCGCCATGCCGGTGCAGGCGCGGAAGAAATGCGCGACGGGGCGCTTGGTGCGCAGCACGCCCCAATCGCCGCTGCGGCAGACGATGATCCCCACCACCGGCATGGCGAGGGCGCAGCGGAAGAACATCACCTCGGTGAAGGGCAGCCGCTCGCCCACCAGCTTCACCATGGAGGACATGATGGTGAAGAGTGCGGTGGCGCCCAGCATGAGCAGGGCGCCGCGGCGGATGTCATGCCGCAATGCCATGCCGCCGCTCCCTTGCCCTGACCCGCTCGCGATGCATGGAATAGAAGCCGGCGGCGATGATGATGGCCGCGCCGTAAATCGTGGTGACGCCCGGGATTTCGGCGAAGATCAGCCAGCCGAGCAGCACGCCGAAGGGCAGCACGGAATATTCCAGCGGCGCGATGGCCCCCACGGGCGCGAGCGCAAAGGCGCGGGCGAAGAGCATGTGCGCCACCGCATTGGCGCAGCCAAAACCCAGCAGGGCGAGCAGCGCCGGGGGGTCCATCGGCAGGAGCGAGACTGGGGGCGGAAAGAAGGGCAGCATGACCAGGCCGAGCGGCAAATGCGCCAGCATCAGCCAGAAGGAGATGGTGGCGGCATTGTCGGTGCGGGCCAGCAGCCGGGTCCAACTGCGGCTGAGCGCCATGCCGACCACGGCCAGGATCAGCAGCGGCGCCTCCCAGCGCCACAGCGCGCCACCGGGCTGGAGCATGACCAGCGCGCCGGAAAACCCCACCACACAGGCGAGGCCCCGCCGCCAGCCCACCCGCTCGCCCAGCATGGGGATGGCGATCAGCGTCATGAAAATCGGCGCCAGCGCGGCCACGGCATAGCTGTCGGCCAGGCCAACCCCGCGCGCCCAACAAAAATACCAGATGATGGCGACCACGGCATGCACGCAGGAGCGGGTGGCCACCAGGCGGATATTCTTCGGCCAGATCGAACGGCCGCCGGCCATGGCCAAAATGGCCAGCCCGCCCACGGCGCCGCGCCACATCATCACCCCCGCCACCCCCACCTGGGGCAGGGCGTATTTCACCGCCGCATCGGCACAGGAGATGATGCCATAGCCCAAAGCGGCGAAGAGGATGCCGCGGAGCGCGGCATCCATGGGGGTGGGGTTCTCAGTCAAGCACGGCTTCGGCCTGCATGCAGGTGGCGCCCTTGTCATCGCGGCTTTGCAGCCGGGCGGTATCGCCCGCCATCACCGCATGCAGCGACAGCGTATTGCCGGCGAAGGCCGGGCGCAGGCCGCGGAAGGAGAAGCTGGTGAGGCGGCGCCCCGGCGCCTGTGCCATGGCATGGGCGGCGAGCAGCGTGGCCTGCAAGGGGCCATGCACGATCAGGCCCGGATAGCCCTCCACCCCGGTGACATAGGGCATGTCGTAATGAATGCGATGGCCATTGCCGGTCAGCGCCGAGTAGCGGAAGAGGAAGAGCGCATCGGGCTCGGTGACCCGGGTGATCTCGCCCGGGGCGGGGGTGGCGGGGGTGGCGGGTTTCACCGCCGCACCCTCGGCGCCGCGATAGACGATGTCGTGCTCCTCCTCGAGCACGAGGCCGCGCGGGCCTTCGATGCTATGGGCCACGGTGACGAAGACCAGATCGCCCGAGCCGCCGCTCTTTTCGCTGATCGCCTTGATGGTGGAGATGCGGGTGACCGTCTCATCGGCGCGGATGCCGGCCGCGAAGAAGCGCAGCCGGCCGCCGGCCCACATGCGGCGCGGCAAATGATGCACCGGCGGCAGGAAGCCGCCGCGCTTGGGGTGGCCATCGGGGCCGATGCCATCGGGGCGCTTCCAATCCTGGAACAGCATCCAGTGCCAGAGCGGCGGCATCTCGGCCTGGGGGGTATCAATGCCCAGCGTGGCGGCAAAACCCTCGATCAGCCGGGGGTCGGCACGGTCGGTCCTGGTTTCGGTTTTCCCCAGGAAATCATCATAGGCGCTCAAAATTTTAATCCTCGCGACGATAGAGCCGGTAGCCCTCAAAGCTGGTGGCCACGCGATAATGCGAAAAGGCCTCGGCAAAGAGGGGGTGGCGGCCGAAATAGGTGAGAAGGTCGAATTCCTGGCCTCCGCAGGCGGCGATGCCCGCCCGGCCGGAGACCAGGATGGCGGCGGGGGGCGCGCGGGCGAAATCCTCGGCCACGGTGCGGTAGACGAAGAATTCGGTGCGCGACATCTCCCAGGGCTCGCGATAGCGCGCGCCATTGGTTGGGCATTGGGCGTAGACGCCCTGCAAGAGCCACAGCGTCATGGTGCGCAGGGTGCTTTGCGCCTGGGCGTAATTCAGCGCCGGATAGACCTCGACCACCTCGGGGCTGAGCACCAGCAGGCGCTCGCCATAGGCTTCCAGGCGGAGTTGCTCGGCGATGGCGCCGCCGCGGGAACTGCCCCAGGTGAATTGCCGATAGGGCATTTCATTGTCCTGCAAATGGAACAGGGCGAGGGCGAAGGCGACCAGCGCCGCCGCCGGCGCCGCCGAGCGCTCCGCCCGGGCCGGCGCCAGCGCCCTTATGGCCCAATGCCCGGCCAGCATGGCAACCAGCAGCCCGCTCAGCAGCTTCATGGGCAGCACATGGTAGGACCAGCCGCGATGCTGCACCCAGGCGGAGATAAATCCGCCCAGCGCCGCCATGGCAAAGGGCCGGGCCAGGATCGGCCCGCCGCGAAAACCCATGATGAGGCAGGGCAGTAGCAGCAGCAGCCCGGGCAGCATGCGGTCGGTCAGCAGCACCTGCCAGAGCGTCATGCCACCCAGATCCAGGTAATTATCCACCACCAGCGGCACCACCTGGGTGAGATAGGTGGGGAAGACCACCGGCAGGCTGAGCAGATAGACCGTCCAGATGCTGGCCATGACCCAAGGGACGGGGTCGCGCAGCGCCCGGCGCGGGCCCAGGCAGCACAGCACCCACAATTCGACCAAGGCCGGAATCACCAGGAAATGCGGCTTGATGGCGAAGCCCAGCGCCGCCAGCAAGGCGATGCACAGCGTCGTCCGGCGCGGCATGGCCTCACCCTCGGCGCGCAAGGCCGCCAGGGTGAGATAGGGCAGCGCCATGATCACCATCAGGTGCTCGCGCTGGCCGAAATCATAGCCGGCGCCCAACATGGTGAGCAGCATGGCAGCCTGGGTGACCTGACGCAGCAGCGGGGCCAGGCGAAGTGCCGCCAGCACCCGCAGCGCCAGCATGGCCGTGCCCAGCATCAGCAGCAGCACGCAGAGAATAAAGCACTGCACTGTGCTGAGCGGCAGAATCTCGGCCAGGGCGGGCGGGATGATGTTCAGCACGAAGATGAGCGGCGGATTGACGTCAATGAGATCGACATAGAGCCGCTCGCCCGCCAGCCAGCGGCCGGAGAAATTCAGCACCGCGGCCACATCGTGATTGATCGGCGGTGCGAGGGCCGCGAGCAGGAAGGCCAGGGCCGGCAGCCCGGCCAGCAGCCAATAGAGATTTTTTCGCGCGCTCTCGAGCTTGGTGGCCGGGCGCGGCGGGCTGGGCATGGCCAGGTTCAGGCTGTCCTGAGCATTGGGGTTGTCGGGGGCGCGCTGCATGGGTTTCGGTGGTCAGTTTCGGCCCAAGGGCGGGCCACGTCCACCTCTGTGCCATGCGATCATGGCACAAATGCCACCAAGGCGCCGCGGGGCTGGCTTGTTATGGCCGTTATTGCAGCCGAAAAGCGAGTTTGTGGAAGCAGATGAATACGCTCTGATGGACGCGGCCGAGCAGGCGATGTGGTGGTATCGCGCCATGCATGGGCATGCGGAGGCTGCCCTGCCCGATGCGCTGCCTGGGGATGGCGCGCTGCTTGATGCCGGCTGCGGCACGGGCGGGTTTCTGGCCCGTCTGGGGCGGCGGGGCTGCGTGGGTTTGGAATATAACCCGGCGGCGGCCCGGCGCGCGGCGGAAAAATCGGCGGCGGCGGTGGTGGCGGGCAGTGTGAATGAACTGCCCTTTGGCAATGGCAGCTTCGCTGCCATCACCAGCCTTGATGTGCTCTGCCATGCGGGCGCCGAGCCCGGGGCCTTGCTGGCCGAGAGTTTGCGGGTGTTGCGGCCGGGCGGGCTTTTGGTGCTGAACCTGCCGGCGCTGCCCTGGCTGCGCTCGGCGCATGATGCGCGGGTTTTTACCGTGCGGCGCTACACCCGGGCCTCGATCACGGCGGAGCTGGCCGGGGCCGGCTTTGTCGATATCCGCGCGCGGTATTGGAACGCGCTGCTGCTGCCGCTGATGATCCTCCAGCGCAAGGTGCTGTCGCGCAGCGAGGGCGCGGCCAGCGATGTTGGCGCCTTTCCGGCCTGGCTTGATGCCCTGCTCTTTGCCGCCACCCGGCTGGAAGCGCGGCTGATGCGGCTGGGGCTGAATTTTCCGGTGGGCGGCTCGCTCATCGTCACCGCAACGCGTCCCTGATGGATAGGCCCATGCAACATCCTATTGGTTTGTCGATTGTCGTGCCGGTCTATCGTGGCGCGGCCACGGTGGGGCGGCTGGTGGAGGCGCTCTCTGCATTGCATCCCGCAGGCGGGATCGAGATCGTGCTGGTCAATGATGGCAGCCCCGATGATAGCGGCGATGTCTGCCGGGCGCTGGCCGCCAGCGCCACGGTGCCTTTGACCTATCTCGAACATGCCCGCAATTTCGGCGAGCACAACGCCGTCATGACCGGGCTGCGCCATGCCCGCGGCGCCTATGTCATCACCATGGATGATGATTTGCAGAACCCGCCCGAGGAGGTGCTGCGGATCTATGACCATGCCCGGATGGGCGGCTGGGACGTGGTTTATACCCGCTACGCCAAGAAGGAGCATGAGGGCTGGCGCAATCTGGGCTCACGCTTCGCCAACAAGGTGGCGGATTGGCTGCTGGACAAGCCGCGCGGGCTTTATTTGTCCAGCTTTCGCTGCATGT
>Ga0209085_1001111_pt1 | contig 17332 bp, 25 predicted proteins | sample C_131016_EF_Meta_FD_187310 | JGI IMG/M metagenome (GOLD analysis project Ga0209085, IMG submission 187310) | Freshwater microbial communities from Lake Croche, Canada to study carbon cycling - C_131016_EF_MetaG (SPAdes) (version 2) | ecosystem: Environmental > Aquatic > Freshwater > Lake...
TGGATAAGGCCCCCCCCTTAGGCAATTCGCCAAAACGCCCAATCGCAATTTTCGCCGCCTATAAATTTATCACACGCAATTCTCCCCTGACTTCAATTCAGTTATGGGGGGGGTCCAGAATTTCCTCCCCCCCCCCTAAAAAATTCAGTCCTCCTAATATCCTCTAACCGCATCATTCATAGCCAATAGATTATCCCACGAAGACATACCCTGACGCTTCATTCGTGCGAAGGCTGCTTCTGGGTCCCAGACATTCGGAGCGACTCTAATATAGTCAGACTTGTACGGCTCTGGAGGTGGTGCGACTACTTCCTTCTTTGGTTCTTCCTTCGGAGGCTTCTTGTAAACGAACTTCTTCTTTGGCTCCTCCTTTGGCTCCTCCTTTGGAGGCTTCTTGTAAACAAACTTCTTCTTTGGCTCCTCTTTCGGAGGCTCTGGAGGTGCATCTCTAATGCTCGGTATAGTATAGTCTACGACCCTATTTGGAATTTCAGTTTTATAGTTGGGGAGAATTTCATCGGCCCATTCAAACCCTTGTCCCTCTTTCCCTCTGGGTAATTTAACCAATAGGTCTGGATAATCATCAAGAATGGATAAATACAAGAATAGAGCGGCCTCCCTTCTTAATTTCTGAGCCTGCGATGACAACAGTTTCTTTCCATTATACTTTGTTGCTATATCGTTTTGCTTCTGTGCGTAATCCCTTAGCACTCTTTTTACATAGTCCTGGTCTACTAATTCTTGGTCTAATAGTTTTTGTAGTAATTGCTTTGATACATATTCAATATCAGGGATAATTGAAAACTCGTTAATAGGAATCTCTATCAAATTCTCGTCCTCTCCTTCTGATTCATAATCATCTTCATCTGTAAGAGAATCAAGAGGCTTCTTACCGAGGGCATGACCTCCGGGGTTCTGTATAATTGAAGGGGGCATCTTAGAATTGCTACAGAATTTTTCTACGGATAGAATTTAATTTAGTCCTGGCTGGCGAGCAGCGTAATTTGGAAGTCAGGATAGACCCCCACCTGTGCTGGCGCTCCACCTGGTAGAGTGAATGAAGGCAAAGGCAATAGATTCCCAAACTGGTCGTATACAGCAATATCCACCCAATCAATAGCAGCCTCTTTGTTCCATTCAATCATCTTCGGGTTTGCAAACTGTCTGTGGATAACAAAAGGAGCCTGTTGCTGTCCTTGTCCTTGCCCTTGCTTTAATGAGATATCATCTGTAATATACAAGCGACAGATTAGACTTCTGTTGAAGTTATTGTCTGAAGAGCCATCACGGGACTTCGCATACTGCGAGAGTTTATCAGACACGATGTCAATATAGTTTGTATAGCACATATCTGTAGGATTCGCGAGAAGAGGTGTGAAATTATCCACCTGGGCGGACACCTGGACTATATCAAAATTCATCAGAAGAGCCAGAGAGGGGCTGTTATAGTATTGAAGAGGATTCAGCGGGTTCGCGGGGTTGTATCCATACAAGAAGGCACCAGATGTAGGGTTCGGTGTAAATAACATCTGCTGGGTATTCTCGTTGAAACTGAAGATTGGAATGAAGGCGGGATTAATAGGCACATTCGGACCATCAATCGCCTGATATGTTCCAAAGGTAGTCGCTCCTGATATGATAGAGTTAAGAGCGTCTGCTAATCCAGTCCCACTAAAGAAGGAAGGATACAGCGTGAGTTGATAGATAGTTAGTTGGTCTAAATCATCTACCAGACCAAGCCATATCTGATTGTTATTCGTATTCACATTCGGCACGAAGTAAGGGAATCGTACTTCACTAACCCCAATACGAGTCGCAAAGGCGCCCATCAGAGGCTGGGGGCGCTGCAGCCGAAACTTGTTCCACGGCTGTCTTGCTACTCTGACATCACTCGTGGGAGCAGCCTGATTAGTGAAAGAAAGATTGTATTGAAGGCGGTCCTGCGAATTCAGAGTCAGATACTGGGTCGCAATCGGGCGCGCCGAAACGGTCTTGACGGCTTGCGCGTCGGTGGCGTATGATTTCTGCTCCAAAGCGTAATTGGGGAGAGGTGAATGGATTAACCCTCTTGAAAGAAGCGACATTTATAATAAGACGCGAGATTAATTTTCGCTGGCTAATAGCGTAATTTGGAAGTCGGGGTAGACAGGATTCGCAGGCAGTTTATTAGTGGCGCTCTTCGGCACGGTGCTTTGAAGAGGGACAAGATTACCAAACTCGTCATAGATTGCTATGTCTAACCAATCCACACTCGCCTCCTTATTCCACATTACCGCCTTTGGATTCTTGAACTGACGATGAATGATAAAGGGCCCCGACACACCCGGTATGAATTGAACGGGCGTTGATGTTGTCGTGATTGGCTCCTGGTCGCCCGGTGATGTCACAGACGATTGAACCGCCTGCACGATATTACTGGACTCGTCGGAGATATAGAGCCGGCATAGTAAATTCCTACTGAAGAAGTTGTCGCTATTACCATCTCTGTTGGTCGTGTATTGATGGAGTTTATCAGATACGATGTCTATGTATTGGGTGTATTGAAGGGTCGTGGGGTTGCCTGATAGTGTTTCTCCATCTACAACCACAGTACTACCATTCACTTGCTGATATTCCATACCCATAAGCAATAGCAAGGACGGCTGCGTGTAATATGATACTTCTGAAGGGACAGTAGAAGGGGTCAATCCATTCGGATTATAGAAAAAGAGGTTGAATGCTGTGGTTACAATAGGGTCCGCCTTCCAACTTATACTGTTGTCGTCATTTATTGCTAAATCTGGTGGAATTTCTATCTGTCCGGTCCCCCCAAGTAGAGGCGTGACAGTACCATAGGCAGACGCGTTAGGTCCATCAAGCAATAATTCATTCAGCGCATTTTCTATAGAAGTAGCCCCAATAGACGCTGTATAATAGCCCGGAAATAACTCCACTTCAAAGAGCGTCACGGGATTTCCTGGCGCGTCTGATGGAGTGAGTATCCAGAACTTATTGTTTAATACATTCACATTCGTAACGAACCACGGAAAGTTGATTTCAGACACCAGCATACGAGTCGCATAGGTCTGCATAAGGGCCTGGGGGCGCTGTAGGCGAAAATTATTCCACGGCTGGCGTACATAGGTTCCCGTTGACGAAGTCTGATTGCGGTCCTTTGAACTTATGACGAGATACTGGGTCGCCGGGTTGCGCGCCACCTTTGTTTCCACAGCCTGCGCGTCCGTGCTATAACTCTGCTGCCTTAGAGCACCCCTATCAAATTGACTACGGCCCAATAGAGCGTGCTCGTTTTGTGGTTCCTGGTTCATTCTATAATCTCTACATAGAATATTTATGCTTATAATTCCGTAAATTGGTATTGATGTCCGTAGAGTCGCCCCATAGGATTTCATACGACAGAAACCCGGCCCGGCGAGGGTCCTTCGTATCTAAGTCCTTCTTATGGCGAATCCTATAGAGCCTACGACGCTCCTTATCGTGTGACTGTGTGTAGTCCTGATAGTCGGCATGTCCGAAAGAAACCCGCTTGCCGTCATCGAACACCGCCGTCCATTTATGAGGGTATGGGGACCTTATCAAATGGGTGAGCGTCATCGTCTATTAGAGCCTCCGATTTCTTTGGAGTTAAATCGGCTATTTCCAGCGATGACCGCTGTCCGCAGCAGGTGCTCCGAATACGATGGCCGTTCAGGAAACCAAAGACTGTCCCGAAGACGCTGATGAAGATTGATACATAGGATAGAATCGCGCTTTGCTGCTGGTCCATTTACTATTAGTAGGGATTCTCGTAAACGAGTTGAACCCCATTCTTCAGGCTGACGGTGTAATATGACCCGCGCACCGGGGCGTGCTGGCGGAACCGATAATAATTGCCCGTAATATCCAATTTATGGTGGTGATACTGGTGGTCCCGGACCCACTCTATAGCCTCCGTTACTGAAAACTTCGCTCTCGGAATGAGGATTGTCTGTAGCATTTCTTTCTATACATAGGCTATAGAAAAGATGGAGCACTCCAAAATGTCTGTGAAGCAACTGAAGGCGTTCGTGAAGATGTATAAGAAGGTACACAAGACCCCCTTCAGTAAAATGAAGAAGCCCGAGTTGGTCGCTTTGGCCGAGAAGGTTTCTAAAGGAGAGGTTCACCACAAGAAGGAGGCTCCCGAGCATGCCGCCGCTGCACCCAAGGCCGCCCGCGCAGCCACAGACAAGCAAAAGGCCCACCGTGCTCTCTTTGGCGCCTGGGTGAAAGCAAAGACCGGTAAACCGTTCTCCGAATTCAAAGGAGGCCACTCTGCCCCCGCAGAGGCTCCCAAGAAGGAGAAGAAAGCAAAGGCGGAACCCAAGGCCGAACCCAAGGCCAAGGCTCCCAAGGCTCCCAAGGACCTCGGCGCAAAGCCCTCCCCCGCCCCCAAGATGAAGGTAGAAGTGATACAGAAGGCCGTAGAGAAGGAGTTGGTTGATGCTATGGGCGGTAAGGCCAAGGCGAAGAAATTCGTCGTCGCCAAGGAACTGACCGAGGCGATGGGCGGCAAGAAGATGAAAGAGCCAAAAAACCAGTAAGCCCCTCTGAAAAACTGGGGGAGTACACAAAGCAAGACCTCGTTGACGCCGTCCATAAAGCAAAATGCGGCAAGTTAAAGAATCTGAAAGGCGTTGATTCTATGACGAAAGATGAAATCATCAGTCATTTAATCAAATCAAAGTGTCCGGTAATTCTTACGATGCTGAAATAATCTTCGCTTTCAGTTCCTCTATTAGTTCCCAATCACCGGGTTCTAAATTCAAGTATTCGCCAAAGGCTATGATTACCCTTTTGCGAGCACTATCTACAGCACACTTACGAGTGTGAATTTCTATAGCATCGGGGGCTACATCCGTTCCTTGCGCCGCCCCAATTGTGGCGATGAATTTGACCGGGGACTCTACCTTCTTCGGACACCACTTACAACCACAAGTTCCCATTCTACAGGGTGAAAATAATTCTTCGGGTGGCCGAATTCGCGACCTCTTTTAAGTAGTCGGCTCTGAATTCGGGAGGGCGGAGTAAGGCCCTCTAAAAAACATACTCCATCGTCCCTTTGCTCGCCATTAGGGCGCACGCGTAGTGGTAAGAGGCCGTCACCTCGTAGGTGCCGTCCACGGGGAAGGCAATCTGTAGATTAATTACGCTGTTGGCGATTGGGTACCCGAGAGTCACATCGTTGCTGTAGGCCATCGGCTCGGACAACTGCGAGAAGGGGATAGGGACCCAAGAGCACACCGCAGGCGTCGCCACCACACCAGCACCGCCGGGCGCCAGGCTGAGTTGCGTAGTGCTGACCGCCGCAGGCGTCTTACGGTCGCACAGAGACCACATAATGTTATTGGAGTTCTGGGTGTCATACATCACCAGGCCGTTGATGAGGAGGCGCAGACTCTTGATAGGGCTGTAGGTCCAGCCAGGCGCATCACCCACCTTGCGCGCCCAGATGTCAATATACTTCACGGACCCAAATCTAAATCCAGTTAAATTAACGGTCTGCACCGCGCCACCCGCCTGCGTCACAGTCGTGCGGAAGGCCGTCTGGGTGAAGTAACGGAGAGGCACCGTCAGCGCCTTCTCGTTCATATTCTCGCGGCGAGCCAGGAGGTGCTCGCTGGACTGGAGAGTCGTCTGGCGGAAGTTCACAGCGGCGGAATCAAAGGCCGTGCAGAGCAGCGCAGGGTTCGCTGCACCCACACCATTCCAGAACGCCACATCCGCAAAGCGCTTCCAAGTAATCAAAATTTGGACGGGCTGCGACAATAAGTCCGTCGGAAGAGGGAGCGTCTTCTGGAGCGCCGAGATAGAGTTGAAAGGCATCTTCAGATACATAGAGGCGGAGAGGGAAGAAGAGCCCGCCGCATAGTCAGCAGGGCCAAGGAGTTCAGAGCCACCCACATCCAGCACCGCCTGCTTCTTCGCGCCGTCCTCGCAGTCCGTCAGCGTATCAATAAAGATTTGGTCTCCCGTGAAATAATAGAGCGAAGAACCGCCCACACGGAGCGCCACCTGGTCTATCATCAGCGGCAGCCAGCCACGAGGGAAGGCCCAGCCCGTGTAAGGGACCGCCAGAGTCGCCGCAGGGAGGCTCGCCGTCAGCACAATATCGGAAAGGCCCTGGGTAGGATTGAAAATGATTGTGTTGGTTGCGCCCTGATTCAGGGAAGGAAGCGACACATAGAAGCGGTTGTCCTGGAGGGACGGGAAACACTGCAAATCGGAGTTCTCCTTCCCCGCATAGTACATATCACGGCAGTCGCCGGGGGTAATCGCGTGCTGAATGGACTCGGAGGCTTCGGCAAGTGACATAGCGGTTTATACTTAGGAGAAAGAAAACCTTTTCACGGAAAAAACTAAATATCGGGCCTTAATATATAAAATGATGCCCTTCCACCAATCCGACATAATCCGTGACGCCAGCACAGCCCGCCAGTCCAACCGTAAGGTAATGGACGGAGTGATTCATTCCGGCGTGTTAAATACTTTCCAGACCGGCGGTATTGATGGACTCGTACAGTCTGGGATGCCCGAGCACAAGCGCTCCGCCGCCCACCACAAGGAGGGCGGTAAGGCGAAGCCCATCCTCCACAAAAGCAAAAAGTCGGCCACCCCCATCTCGCCCGGGTTCCTCCACTATCCGGGGTCAAACTTTTAACTGACAATAGCATTCAACGCCTCGCAACGAGCCTTGAAATACTCTATCACCTCCTTGTCCTTCGGCTTATTCTCTATGAGGTAGGCCAGGGTCACCCCCGTAGGATTGGGAACCGCCGGAGTGGCATCAACCTTTTTCTTTCCAATAATTTGCGGACCAGCCGCCGCCGCCGTATGGAGATTCTTTCGCATATTCAAGAACTGTTTTAGGAACGGGTTGGCATCCATCTTATGCTATTAATAGAGAAACGAAATTCTCTACTAATATCATAATGGGCTCGCACCGTATGTCCGCCTACAGTCCCGACGGGGTACAGATATGGAAATCACTTAATACCGATTCCTACACACCGGAGCAACGAAAGGTAATTGAATACGAATATAAGCGTCACATTCACGCCGGCAAGAATGTGAAAGATTTCCGCATAATTGATGTATTGCTTGCTTTCAAAATGGCCGAAATAGAGAAACCCAAGGTTGTCGCTCCGCCCCCGCCCGAAGCACACCCCGACCGCAAACTCGGCGAGCCCTTTGAGCGAAAGGACCTATCCTGTATCAAAATCCCAGAGAACCAAAACCACTCCTGGGCCTGCATCGGCTCCACCCGCTCCGGCAAGACCTACGCTATGAAGCACATCTGGAACACCTACTTCAAGAAGCACATCACCATCCTAATGACCCACTCCGGCCACGCCGAGATTTATAGGGATTTCAAGAAGACCGTCTGCCTCTCCGAGGGCTTCCACAAAGAGTTGATTGACGAGCCGATGCGACTTAATAAGGCGACGAACGACCACTACCACTTCTGTATCATCTTTGACGACCTCGGCATCGACGGCAAAATATCCAACTCTATGACGAGCCTCCTTACCCGGGGGCGCAACTGTGGCATGTCCTGTATCTACGCCGGCCAGAAGATGACTATGCTGTCAGCGACGGGCCGCTCCAATATAAACTATATCCTCTGCTTCTCCCAAAACACCGACTCCGAGATTGAGAATACCATCAAGTGTTTCCTCCGGTCGTATTTCCCAAAAGGGATGCGCCTCCCGGAGATGATTGCCCTCTACCGTACCCTGACGATGGACCATCACTTCATTTGCGTGGATACGCTGGATAATAAAGTGTTTATCGGCAAAATATAGTTTTATCGGCGAAAATGATTTCTTGGGGCTTAGTATAAACCAGATGCCCGCCTCTCTACCGTGCTCCGTAACCCAGACTGCAGGTGGAACAGACCTCTATGTGTATGATAATGTTGGTGCCCCTAACGGCACTGTCGTGTATTACAATGTCGTGACTTCAGTCTCTGGTGGTGCCCCTGGTGGCGTAGTCCCCTTTAACACCATCTACCCTTTGTATGCCGGTGGTGCCTTGCCTCTTACTGGAATCGGTCAGGGCGTGCCTATCCCCCCTGGTGTCTATCTTGCTCGTCTGTCTGTTCCCGCTGTGGGCGAGTCCCCTTCTGGTTTCACGAAGGGGTGTTTCGTCTTCACTTGGGACGGCACGCAACTAACGGCTGGTGCTATCTCTGACCCCTCTTCTGACTTCACCCAGCCTTCTTGCTACATCGGCACCTTTACCAACGGCACGACTGGCGTGGCGAATATTCTGGTCTGGGGATGGCGTGGTCTTACAGCCGTAGCGACGGCACAGATTGAGGTCGTGCTCCTCCAGCAACTCCCTTACATCCTGCCTCTAATATAAACCATTTCTACGATAATATTTAATATCTATAGATAGAAATGAGTAGCGCCCTACAACCCCCGTATATTACATACGCTGGTAAGCAGAATCTGTATCTACCGACTGCTCCGGTCGTGAATACGCTTCAAGGAATAACTGGTACAGTCACATTAACGAGCCCAGATAGTTCTGTCACTATCACCCCGGCCGGTCAGAGCATACAGTTACAGGCGAGTAGTTCTGGAGTGAAGACTCTGAATACTCTTTCAGGTGACCTTGAAATCACATCCGTTAATTCGTCTGTCGTCATAACCCAACCGACACCCAACACGATAAATCTTGCAGTCGGCGGTAGTGCTGGAGTCACTTCGCTACAAAGTCTGACAGGGGCAGTAACACTTCAATCAGATGACAACTCTATTAGTTTCAATAATCCCAGCGGAGAAATACTTGACTTGGTAGTTAATTTCCCTACTCCCCCAGCGACAGTAGAGTCTCTTAATGCTGTAACGGGAGCCGTCGTTCTTCTTGCGGACGGCAATATATCAATTAATCCGAATGAAGGTAATCATACAGTTACTCTGTCAGTCCCATTCGGTGTAGATTCACTAAACGGGCTACAGAATACTCTAAGTCTAACGAGTCCAGACGCTTCTATTACGATTACGCCGCAGTCTGGACCCGGCACAATTGAGTTAGTAGCCAATTTCCCAGAGCCACCCCTCGCTGTAAATGCTCTTAATACTCTTACTGGTAATGTGACTTTGGGTTCTGATGACGGTTCTATTGCTATTGCACTTCTACCAGGCAATATTGTAGATTTGGCGGTCAATTTCCCCGACCCCCCAGTATCAGTCACCACTCTCAATACAGTTTCTGGGACGGTTTCATTAACGAGCCCAGACGCTTCTATTACAATCACACCCAGCGGTCAGAATATACAACTTCAAGCAGTTGTGCCACCCCCTCCAGTATCAGTCACCACTCTCAATACAGTTTCTGGGACGGTTTCATTAACGAGCCCAGACGCTTCTATTACAATCACACCCAGCGGTCAGAATATACAACTTCAAGCAGTTGCTCCAGTCCAACCATTTGACACCGAAGGGTTACAGAATAAGGTGGGTATATTCCCAGTCACCCCCGCAACCACCACAACGCTTCTGGCCTCCGGTCAGATTACTCCTACATCCTATGTCCCAGATGGGGCTATTCCTACATCATCTACGACCCCAGAGGGCACTCCTTGCTGGCTATATACGAAGCCCCCTGCTCTGACTGGCTTCAACTACTATCCCTACAATCCACGATTTAGTGTTCCGTCTGCTCCTCTGCCTTACCGAAAAGCGAATACTGGGACACGGCTAAAAACATTATGGGCTTTGATTCAGCCAACCGTGAATATCTACACATCAGGTGTGATTGCTCTGAATGTATATACCTATGATGACGCAAACCCTCCCACAAGTGGATTTTACAATACGCGTTGGGCTTACTCCAATACCGCTGGTGCAGTAGCAGGAACATCAGGAGTCAATCTGTTCGCAAACTATACCTACTTAGTCTATGCCTATGACGCACCACGAACGACCAATACTCTTGGTGTAGGACAGCCTGATAATCAACTTTGGGGGTTGCGTGACCCTTATGATATTTATACTGGGGTTCATCACATACCCTTACAGAATGTGGTAGTCGCATTCAATCCAACGGCAACTCCCGCAACCAACTATATAACTTGGAACTCTACAACTGCTTTTACTGTGGGACAGACAGTCGTGTATTCTGGAACAACCGTGAATCCTAACGGACTATTCTACACTTGTATTTTGAATAACACAAATCAGCCACCCGTTACTGCTGCCGGTGTAGCACAGACAACCTATTGGACTGCTATTTCACCCCAGCCATCTACCTACGCTTCTGCACCCATCTTGGCTATTAATATCAACGGCATCTCTGGAACAACTGGAACTTGGACGACTGGTCCTATGTTGAGGGTGCTTTCTATGGGGTATAGCGTTGGTCCTTCACCCACATCAACAACGGCTTCTTATGAGTATGTGCTAAACTGATTTACTCTTGTCGCAAAATCTCCGTAGAGACAATAGAATGAGTAGTTTCAGTCCACTCTCCCCGCCTAATGTAACCTACGCAGGTACAAAGCCCCTATTTCTAAATGCGAACGATATAACGGGCGACAATCAATACACCAAGGCTCTAACGATGGGTAATAGTGTCGCGGTCGTCTTTCAGCCCCTTTCTGCACCGGTGAATGATAGATACGGCATCACCGGCTCTACGCAATTGACTCCTATTGATTCGCTCTTTGATATTGAGGTTCCTGGAATGACCCCGACCGGCATCTGTATCGCGATGTATTACAACTCTGGCGTTCCTATTGACCCCTTCGCACCCTTAGAGAATACCATTAGCACTATCACCCCTGGAGTCAATAAGGTTACTATCTTCGTAGGAATTCGTGGAATCAATCCTGGCGATGTAATCACTTGGTTTTGCCCCCGCCTCTCCGTATCATAAAATTGCTTCGTCCCGACATCTGAATTAATTTCTAACGCTCCAATATGATTCGTATGGGCCGTTTGAAAACCCTTATGTCAAACACTCGCCAGATAGAGATGACTATGACCGATAAGACCTTGAAGTACAGTATCCCCATCTACAGCGAAAGAGGCCATATGGGGATGTTCCGCGGCATGGAGGTAGGGAAAGACGATATTAAATTATTCTTTGACACCACCACAAAGGAAGTAGAAGACATCAAGGAGCCCTCCCTAAAGATTGATAATACTCCCAACACCGTGGAATTCAATTAGAGGAGCCTTATGATACTAAAGAGTCACTAATTTTTTAGAATATTCCATAGATGACTACTATACTACCCACCCTACATAGGGTAGTGAGGATTTTTTGGAAGTCCATAGGAAGAAAATAATTTCCTGGGATGTCTTGAGAATTTGCCCCTACCCTACCCTGGGTAGGTAGTGTAAGAGTCAGGGAGCACTTTAAAATTGAAGGCCCTGACGCCTCTACCGTCAGCAGGAAGAAAATGGAGGAATTGAAGGATGTTATGAAGCGAATTATTGATGTGGAGGCTATTATTGAAAGGTTCCAGGAGGAGTACAAGAAGAAGACTGACCCTAAGAATAATAGAACCTATCAGCACCATACTACTGAACTGGACCTAATAACTATGAAGTATCAGAAGGCGAAAGAAGATTATGAGAGGCGGCGACAGTATTTAGAGAGACACATTAATCGTATCACAAAGGAGTGTATTGATAAAGAACACGAACCCCTACACGACTGGTGGATTCTCCAGAGGGATGACCTGCTGCAAGAGAGAGAGCGGCTCCTGAAATCCCTTGTTTCTGGCTCCAAGTCATAGAGATGACTAAAAAATACTCTAAAAATAGAGAGATGACTCTTACACTACCTACCCTACATAGGGTAGTATCCTTTTTTGGGAAGTCCATAGGAGGAAAAAAAATTCTTAGGAAGTCTTGGAAAATTGAACCTATCCTACCCTGGGTGGGTAGTGTAACAGTCAGGAGACGCCTAAGGATTAATTTCTATGATATAATAAGTAGTAGTAGTAGAGAATGCCCGCAGATAAAGTATCCTGTCCCCTATGTCCCTCGGCCGTCCCAGCCCTTTCCCGGAACAACCTGGGCGTCCATCTTACCTCCCGGCAGCACATAGCCACTATAACCGATATGAACGCCAAGAATATTCCTAAGTGGATAAAGGATGCTGCTTTCCTCTTGGACCCTCCGAAGTTTCCTACCTGGCCTGAACTTCCAAAGGTCACTCTGGGGAAGTCCTCCGAATACTACTATATGTGCTTCGGCTGCAAGAAAACCTACACCAACCCTACTATCCACTTTGAGGGGAACAAGGATTCAAAGGCTGCTCTTTGTCGCCAATCGCACGCGCAAGCAGTAATGAGTCTCTTTAATGTGGAGGACCCTTTGGTGAAGGTGAAGCGGCTGGAGGAGGAAATCGCCCTTTTGAAGAGCCAAGGGACCCGAGGGCCTGCTATTGAAGTGAAGGAAACCGAGGAGTACAAGGAGTTGCTCCAGGAGAAGGAGGAGAATGAGGTCAGCGCCGAGAAGACCCTGGGTGAATCTATGATGATGAATAGCCTATTGAAACACTTCTTCCCTACTAAAATGGACTACGACGAGCGGATGGTCCTGTATCAGAAGATGGTTGAGAAGTTCAAGAGCAGCCCTCCAGCACCTTATTGTGAAAGCGCTGCTGAAAGCAGCAGCGCTCTGCGCGCCCCGAAGGGGGGCGCTGACGAGCCGCCGCCCCCTGCGCCTCCGCCTCCAGCGCCCCCCGCGCCTAAAACAAACGCTCTACGATTTGGTGGTATGAGTTTTGAAGAGTTGAATACTTTAGCGTCTTCTATAAAAGATGAGGATATGGGGGCGTATGTGGCCGCCTTGGACGCCGCCGATAGGGATAGAAAAAATCGCGCAGCCATCGCCTCTGTGGGGGCTGCACCAAGAATAAAAATGATGCCGAAGCAGGTCGTGAATCGTGTCGCGCCGGTGTATTAGTGGGCCGCATTTAACTTCTCTGTGACATAATACCAATCAATCGTAGATTGGATGGATGGAATCATCATATAGCCGACTGCAGCCGGCCAGTCTTCGTTCAGGTCGCCGTGGGTAAACTCGGCCTCTACCCAATCAATCGCCCAGTCGCGCATATAGTCCTTCACCTCGTGGATGGCCCAGGTGTCCCCCTCGTCAGCGCCCTTGCTGATGAGAGAGAACTGCTCCAATACGAAGGCTGTCATCGCTACAGTCACCTTGTTGGGAGTGGGGGCCAGGCGGGGAGAGGGAGGGGGAGAGGCGGGGAGAGCAGGGTAGGGCGGCATTCTTTGGATTCGCTTGGTATATATGAGTATTCGTTGATTTCGTGCTCTACAACCTGGGCCGGGCGGGGCTCAATTTTATTTTCTGGCGGCCGGCCGGTATAACCATCAATCAATCGCGAATCAATCGGGATTGATTGGTGACTGATTGACAGCCGACCAAAAAATAAAATTGAACGCGCCGGCCGCCCCATACCCAGCACCCATAAAAAGGACATATCTAATCATTCAAAGCGTGTAAATGACTAACTTCCTTGACGATGTCACCTACGAGCCGCCGCGTGTGGGCCAGCACGAGGCGATTGCGATTATGAAGAGGCGCCTCCAGGGACACTACGACATCAAGGATACGGCGAATGAGGCTCTGGTCTGCGTCAGGGGCCTGCTGGAGAATAAGGATGACAAGGTATTCACTCTGATGATGGCGCACGGCGTGTTTAATGTCTACAATATGAAGGAGTTTATGCAGCAGTTGTCGCTGTGGCGCGAGCAGGGCTGCTCTTTGCTGCGCGACAATATCAAGGAGCACAACTGTGGGAAGTATGGGAAGGCGACCTTCTTCACTATCCAGCCCCCTAACCTGCGGCGCAGCGACTGTCCTCTGAGCCCCTTGAGCCTCGCCTTCGGGACGCTCGTCAGCGGCTACACCTATGTGACGCGTGACCCGCAGTTGGCTGAGTTGGTCTGGCGGGCGCTGGGCTCCAAGGAGTAGGCCCAAAAAACTGAACGCACTCGCCCTTTCGCAGTTCAATACTTGTCAATAGACTCTCTGAAGAAATTGTAATACAGTTTTTTTGCTGGCGTTTCATTTGGAATATCCTGGAGCACCCGGAAGATGGCGGAGAGGCAAATGCGGCGCTTCTGATTCGTATCCAGTTCCGCCTTGATATAGTCTATGGCGTTCTCTGGGGCGGCCAGTAACTCCTCTTTGTTCTTATAGCCACCACGAGCCATCCTATTGAGTTCGGTCTTGTAGATATTGATGGACGCCTTGGAGGGGGGTGTACCATTCGCCAGTAGCATCGTAGAGTAGTCGTAGGTGAATTTCATCCGGGGCGGCATGTAGTTCTAACTTAGTTGTAGGAAATTATTGGGGGCGGAGCGAACGCTACAATTTTAATTTGTGACCCGAAGTAGAATGCTATTCCTATTGGGTGATTGCTTAGAGAAGATGGCGGAGTTGCCCGCGAAATCCGTAGACCTTTTCTTGTGCGACTTGCCGTATGGGATTATTGTCGGCGGCTGCTCGTGGGATATTCGGATTGATTTGGCGGCCTTTTGGGAGCAAGTGAAGCGACTGGCGCGTGACGACCACACCCCGGTCATAATGTTTTGTAATACGAAGTTCGGGGCCGAGTTAATCAATAGCAACCCCTCGTGGTTTCGCTATGACCTCGTATGGAGCAAGACGAATGGTGTCGGATTCCTATCGGCCAATAAGCAGCCGCTACGCAGCCACGAGATGATGTATGTCTTTGCGAAGAAGGGAGCCTATTACAAGCGTATTGATATAGAGGGTGATTTCAAGCGTGGGACGGGTGGTCGCACCAAATCAAATGTCTATGCTACGACTGTTCCCAATATAACGATTGACAATACAGGGAAGCGCTGTGTGAAGTCTGTCGTGGAGACGGCGAATAGAAAGGGGCGTGGGAATCACCCTACGCAGAAGCCTGACGAACTATATAAATGGTTGATTGATAGATACTGTAAGGATGACGGGACGGTTCTGGACCCTACGGCTGGTTCCTTTACATCTTGTTTTGTGGCTGCAGCAAATGGAAGACGAGCGATTGGGATTGAAAAAGACAGAGGCTTCTTCTGGAAGGCGGTAGGACGGGCTGCACGACCTGAAATTAAAATTGACACGGCGGCCCCGTCAGTAGAGGTAGACAACGAAGAAGATGACTGACAGACCTAATAGCCCGCTCCCCTACGCGCTCTTTATCTCTGACCCTATTAACAATAGCACAACCTTTGCTGGTGGATTTACATCAAAGGAGGCTGCTTTGAAGGCGCAGACACGATTCAAGGACCACCTCTGGTTTGCTCTTTACAAGTTCAATAGTCACGAACTCCTATTCCACGATGTCCCTGCTACGAAGTGGAGTTTAGATACGAAGTTTGCTAATAAGACAGCGACGGAGTTGTGGAGAAACTACACGCCTATGGAAACGGCCTATTGTATGGATGGGGGCGCGTGGTATTTCAAGACTCTGTGAGCGGAAATTAAAATTGACACGGCGCGGCCCCGTCAGGAGAGGTAGAAAACGAAGAATAGAATGGTCTACACAATCAGCCTCCGCTTTGACGAGTTTCGCGACAACTTCTGCGAGAGTATGACGGTGAAGCAGGCCAACGCATTCAAGGACTATGTAAATGAGGATGGGGATATTGATATAGTATATAAGTATGAGGACTCTAAGAATGGGCTCTGTACGATTAACTGGGGAGTGTCCCACGACGCCGGGATTGTCTATACGATGAAATACGGTGGCTCTTCTCCTTTCGCTATGTGGTGGTCTGGTGTATCGGATGACTCGGAGAAAGAGCAGGACGAGGCGGCGTTGGAGGAGTTGAAGGAAACGGTTGATGCTCTTATCAAGAGGATGCAAGAGAGGGAGTGGAATCTTACGGAGGAGAAGTATAAGGCTATGCTGGGGGCGATGGAGGGGCTTACAAAGATGTTTGGTGTGGCTGTAGAGGCTAAATAAAACCCCGGATAGAATAGAGAATGAGTCTTATTTTCACGCTGCTCGCAAAAGCCGCGAAGGAGCGCTACGAGAGAGAGTGTGCTGAGATACGCATCGCGGAACTGCGCGAGCAGAAGGTGGAAATCATAGGCGACGCTTTTTTACAATCATACCACGAGCGCTGTATTCAGTTAAACATCCGTAAAAAAGAGTTGGAGATAGAGTTTCACGGGCTACAGATAGAGTACCTTATCGACCAGGTCCGAAAGATGCGGGCTGCAACTACTTAGATATTTTCTATGAGTCCGATAGAATGACGCGATACTCTGTGATATACGCAGACCCGCCGTGGGACTACAAGGGACAGAAGCAGCACAATAGCGTAGAGACAAATAAGAGCGTGGTAAATCATTACGATACTATTGATTTAGAGAAACTGAAGACGCTGAATGTGGCTTCTGTATGCGAGAGTGACTGTCTATTATTTATGTGGACTTCATCGCCCCATCTGGACCAGGCGATAGACTTGATGAGGGCGTGGGGCTTTCAATACAAGACGGTGGCCTTTGTATGGTATAAGCAGAAGACCAATCCAGGATACTATACGATGAGTGAATGCGAGATATGTATCGTAGGTAAGAGGGGTTGTATTCCACAGCCGAGAGGTACGAGGAATGAACGGCAATTTCTTTCAGAGAAGAGAGGAGCCCATAGTGCTAAGCCAGCAGCCATCAGAGAGAGAATTAGCCGTATGTTCCCTACCCAGAAGAAATTAGAATTATTCTGTAGAGAGAAAATTGCGGGATGGTCCTCCTGGGGGAACGAAGTGGAGAGCGACATCACCCTGAATTTTTTAGGGGGGGGGGAGGAAATTCTGGACCCCCCCCCAAATTAAAATTGACGGCTGCAGCGGCCCAGTAGTCATCACCGAAGAATAGAATGACGAATACTACCGAGGTTGATATTGTGGACTGTCCCTTTTGCCCCCTTGTAGCAGCAAATGTGAATGTGTGTAACCTATTAGTTGTCTTCAAGAAGTATCATTTACCAAGGGTGCTTGCGAAGGGCCAAGAGCACTTGCTGGCGCTCTCCGAGCACTTCATAAGCCTTGCTCGGCATGCTCGCTTCAATATGAAGATTCCTATCGGACAACAGTATTCTATAGAGCACGACCAGACTGATTGTGAAGTATATGTAGAGCGAGTATTAGAAGGAACCTATAAGATTTGCTTTCACGCCAAGCGACTGAATTGAAGTCAGGGGAGAATTGCGTGTGATAAATTTATAGGCGGCGAAAATTGCGATTGGGCGTTTTGGCGAATTGCCTAAGGGGGGGGCCTTATCCAATTTTTAATGTGACTACATTTAG
>Ga0209085_1001119_pt1 | contig 17225 bp, 12 predicted proteins | sample C_131016_EF_Meta_FD_187310 | JGI IMG/M metagenome (GOLD analysis project Ga0209085, IMG submission 187310) | Freshwater microbial communities from Lake Croche, Canada to study carbon cycling - C_131016_EF_MetaG (SPAdes) (version 2) | ecosystem: Environmental > Aquatic > Freshwater > Lake...
GCTAAAGAACTATTTGTCGTTAAGTTATCAATTGTGTCTGTCAGTGCCAGAGATAAGGTATCTGTTCCCTGATAAGAAGCGTTGCTGGTATAACTTAATGTAGCTAGGTCTGTCCGTAAGTCGGCTAAAGTCCCTACTACTACTACTTTTTGGCTACCGTAGCTGCCACTGGTGACTGTTAACCCTGTGTTGGTTCCAAACGTTAGGGTTCCATTACTCACACTTAGGGCTAGTTGTTCTAAATTGCCAGCTGGATCTCCTACAGTAATACCTGAAATAGTTAAGGGTTTGCCCGCAGTGACTGTGGGGGATGTTGGGACGGTGATGGTAGGGGGTTGCTGTTGAACTGTAATAGCTAAAGAACTATTTGTCGTTAAGTTATCAGTTGTGTGTTTTAGTCCCAGAGATAAGATATCTGTTCCATTATAAGGAACGTTGCCGGTATAAGTTAAGGTAGTTAGGTCTGTCTGTAAGTCGGCTAAAGTCCCTGTTACTGTTACATTACTTCCTCCGTAGCTACCACTGATGAGTGTTAACCCTGTGGTATTTCCGAAGTTTATGGTCCCATGACTCACACTCAGCGATAGTTGTTCTGCAATGCCAGCTGGATCCCCGACAGTAATACCTGAAATAATTGAAGGTATGCCATCACTGACTGTGGGGGATGTTGGGACGGTGATGGTAGGGGGTTGCTCTTGAACTGTAATAGCTAAAGAACTATTTGTCGTTAAGTTATCAGTTGTGTCTGTTAGTCCCAGAGATAAGGTATCTGTTCCATTATAAGGAACGTTGCCGGTATAAGTTAAGGTAGCTAAGTCTGTCTGTAAGTTGGCTAAAGTCCCTGTTACTGTTACTTTTTGGCTACCGTAGCTGCCACTGGTGACTGTTAACCCTGTGGTATCTCCGAACGCTAGGGTTCCATGACTCACACTTAGGGCTAGTTGTTCTAAATTGCCAGCTGCATCCCCGACTGTAATACCTGAAATAGTTGAGGGTATGCCATCAATGACTGTGGGCGATGTTGGGACGTTGATGGTGGGGGGGTTATATTGAACTGTAATAGCTAAAGAACTATTTGTCGTTAAGTTATCAGTTGTGTCTGTCAGTCCCAAAGATAAGGTATCTGTTCCCTGATAAGGAGCGGTGCCGGTATAACTTAATGTAGCTAGGTCTGTCTGTAAGTTGGCTAAAGTCCCTGTTACTGTTACACTACTTCCTCCGTAGCTGCCCGAAGTGACTGTTAACCCTGTGGTGGTTCCGAAGGTTATGGTCCCATGACTCACACTCAGCGCTAATTGTTCTGCAGTACCAGATAGATCCCCGACAGTAATACCTGAAATAGTTGAAGATATGCCATCACTGACTGTGGGCGATGTTGGGACGTTGATGGTAGGGGGTGTTGACACTTTTGGGGGGGCTGCAACTGTAATAGCTAAAGAACTATTTGTCGTTAAGTTATCAGTTGTGTCTGTTAGTCCCAGAGATAAGGTATCTGTTCCCTGATAAGAAGCGTTGCTGGTATAACTTAATGTAGTTAAGTCTGTCTGTAAGTTGGCTAAAGTCCCTGTTACTGTCACTTTTTGGCTACCGTAGCTGCCACTGGTGACTGTTAACCCTGTGGTATTTCCGAACGCTAGGGTTCCATTACTCACACTTATGGCTAATTGTTCTGCAGTGCCAGCTAGATCCCCGACAGTAATACCTGAAATAATTGAGGCTTTGCCCGAAGTGACTGTGGGCGATGTTGGGACGTTGATGGTGGGGGGGTTATATTGATCTGTAATAGCTAAAGAACTATTTGTCGTTAAGTTATCAGTTGTGTCTGTCAGTGCCAGAGATAAGGTATCTGTTCCATTATAAGGAGCGGTGCCGGTATAAGTTAAGGTAGTTAGGTCTGTCTGTAAGTTGGCTAAAGTCCCTGTTACTGTTACATTACTTCCTCCGTAGCTACCACTGATGAGTGTTAACCCTGTGGTATTTCCGAAGGTTATGGTCCCATGACTCACACTCAGCGATAGTTGTTCTGCAATGCCAGCTGGATCCCCGACAGTAATACCTGAAATAATTGAAGGTATGCCATCACTGACTGTGGGCGATGTTGGGACGTTGATGGTAGGGGGGGCTCCAAATGTGGAGAGAGCAGCGTATTTAGGAGAAGTAGATTGAGTTAAGTTCTCTAAAGCACCCCAGTCTCCATATTTAGTAGGAGTAACAACATCATTAAAACCATTAATGATTCCACCACCGCTAACACTGTTCCATTTAGTAAGATATTGCTGATAGAGAGTTCCCATGCGAGAATCTTCGTTAGCCAACTGAAATAAAGTGGTGATTGCTGGGTCATTATAATTATTTGAGGTCAAACTCTGTCCCGCTTCATAGGCGCCTAACTGTAAATTGGTGCCTTTTGCTGCATTGGTATTTTTTACTAGTTGGGCATAGCTTTGCATCCAATTGTAGCTTTCTTGCAATGATCCTGTAGAGGGTGGCGTGTCTGAATATGCCGACTGTAGAACTCCGCCTGTTGACATTTCTTGAAATAGCTGATTAAGCGCATAATTATCAAATGTTGCGTCATTAGGATTTTGGTCGTTGTTAGGATTATTAATCCAACTATCTATTTGTGATTGAAAGGCTGGATCGCCTATATAGCAGCCAAAATAAGGGGCAATGGCTAATACATCAATCCCGGCTAGCCCTAGTCCCCCTTTGGCAACAGAGCCAGGTGAATTGGGATCAGTAGCATATTGTAGTTCTATTTGTCCATTATAAGTATTTGCCGCTTGTGCAGACAAAACACCAAGTACTTGTGATTTGTTAGTACCAAAAACATTATCCCATATGTTTACTATTTCCTGGGTTCTTTGGGTATACCATTCTGCCCCTGCTATGAATTGATTACCCCATGCATAACTATTTATTGCTGGATTAGCGAGCCCTTGCGCATTTGCATAATAAGCTTGGGTAAATCCATAATTCCATACTTCGTTAGAGTATTCTACATAGACTTTTAAGTTGGAATTGAGGTTAGCTTTGACATAGTTAGCAAATTGTGTTACATAGTCATCTGTTGCCGTGGTAGGCATATTAACCCACATATTGCTGTTAGTTTGGTTAGCTAAAGCAACCATTGTTTCTACGGGTACCCCGCTGTTCTGGTAAGTTGCATTGTTTATGGTAGGTCTATTACTCCAATCCATTGGCGTTACTGTCATCGATGTTACCTGTGAATAACTCGAATTCCAGTGAAGGCTGATACCAGTATTATTTGTATTCATCCAGTCCATAAAACGCAATGTTCCAAAGGGTTGGATTGCGTTGGTAAAGGCTGGATTGAAAGGATTTGTTAGATAGCTGCTTTGGTATGCTGCAGGTACAACACTGATATTTGTTATGGGGTTGTTTGGATCTATCGATGTAATAACTATTCCTATTCCTAGTCCAGAACTACCAGGATTCACCTGGATTGTGTCTTGACCTCCAGTACTAGTTTGAACATGGCTTCCAGGTACAAGAGTTGCATCATTGGGGAGGTTATATCTATTAACATATTCAATTGTTCCTGAGCCCTGATAGGAAACTATATATTGACCTCCTGGGTAATTTCCGTTTTGTGCCCCAAAAAGAACGGTTGATACAGCATTGTAGGTATGAGGTCCTCCTAATGTTGTCACATAACCATTGGCATTTAAACTGAGACTACTTTCTTCACCTGTATCATAATTAGTGACAGTACCACTACTATTTACGACAACAGTAGTCCAGGTATCAGCGGATTTCATCGCATTGATGAAGGGATCTTCTGTAGCATAATAAGTATCATATGACAAAACTACCCCAGTAGGAACTTTATTTGATGATATGTTAGAACCGCTAGGCGCCAGAATAACAGGCGCACTAGGATGACTGGGCAGACTATCATCACTGGGCAGACTATCATCACTGAGTCGCTTTAATAAACTAAGATATTTAGAACTCTTAAGCTCACTATATTGAATTGCATCTGGACTCTGTCTTTGTACTGGTATGAATTTTAGATGTGATGGATACAGAGTCCTTGAAGATGAAAAATTTGTTTTTGAAACCATGAGATTGTCCTTAATTGAGGATTATTTTAGTTAAAAAATACTAACCCATGATAATATTGAAAATTGACAAAATATATTAATTCAAGGCAGAACAGTTTGTATCGCCATGGATTAAGCTTTTAGATCTCTCTGTCACAGTCATTTCAGCTAGGCAAAGTGCGTCGTGTTTTACTCTTTTACGCACCTCATATATTAAGCAAACATCACCCTTAACTGAGTTCAAACTTGACTTATGACTGACTTGTAACTGACTTGCTTTGCTACCCGAATTTAAGACTTATGGTCATAGCATTCCCACAATTTTATCGAGACTAACATACTTAAGCATGGATAAATAAAAGAATTATTTACCGAAAACCTATTGAACTTTATTCTTGTGTTCTAGGTAATCTTTCTAATTCACTAGCTATTTAATAAGCCAATTTCTAGGTAAATTTACTCATTTTAACTAAACTAGTATTTACACGATGACTAAACAATTAAATTTTTCCAAAGAATTTAATTATATTTATTTGGATTCTATCTTTACTTTCAATTTTCGAGGTTAAGAAGAGTTTAAATTTTATATAAAAATCTGAAGTAGTGACAAGAGAGATACCATTGCTGTATCTGCTTTTTAAGCTTTATTTCGTATCTATAAATACAAAAATATTTTTAAGTTTGAAATTAGTTTATTTGTTATCAGTAAATATTGCCTTATATTTACGTGTATAGAATAAAACAACCTAGCTTTTTACGTATATTTACGTATATTTACTTTAGTATTTCTTCTGTTATTCTACATCTTAAAGAAAGGACTGAGTACTAACTTATACAAGAATCTGAAGTGGTGACAATATAGTTACCATTGCTACATCTGTTTTTGAAGCTTTATTTCGTATCTATAGATACAAGAATATATTTAAGTTTGAAATTAATTTATTTGTTATCAGTAAATATCACTTTATACCTACGTGTATAGAATAAAGCAAACTAGCTTTTTACGTATATTTACTTATATTTACCTCAGTATTTCTACTGTTATTCTACATCTTAAAGAAAGGACAGAGTACTAATTTTTTTGGAACTTACGCTTGAGGAGATTTGACCCAATACTTGTTGGTTAAGTCATTAGTGGTGCAGGCATCCACCCTCCGGGCGGCTACGCCTAGCCTGCAATCAAATTCCCAAATATGCAGTTTACAGCAAATGTAAATCTCGTTACGCCACAACTTAAAAACCAAAACCCATGCGGGGAACTCCGAGAAAGCCCCCCGGTTAAGCAAGCTTGTCTGGTCTCAAATTGCTGTAAGATCCCTTTAGCTTATAATTCTAGACGGCATTTGAGAGCTTGAGCTTTTAACCAAAGATGAGGAAAGCGTTTTTCTAACCAGGGTTGTATTTTGGTTACCCATTGAGGAAACCAAGGAGCTAAAAGACTGATTTGTAAGGACTCTAAGGTAAAATCCAAATAGGCACCCAACCAGCGCAACATATCGCGACTCCCTGCCATTTCCCAGATCCAAAGGAGTAAAGCAGGGTTTTGTTTAGCTGCTTTGATAGCTAGACGGGTAAAAGTCCACCAGTGTATCCGATCTTTGATGAATTTTTCTGCCACAGATGGTGGTTCACTAGCTAGGAGACCAAAAAAAGTATTCAACATGGCATTAACCCTCTGTGGGGGGAGAACTTTGCCAGTTGGTACCATCATTCCCTTAGAAAAGAGCCAAGTTACAGCCACATTACTTTGATATGCCGAAATTTCCTTGAGGTCTTCCTTAGTGAGAAGATCATGTTTAAGAGCAGTATCTAGTAATCCTGTCAAGCGTCCTAAATTTCTTACAAGAGAACCAAAGCCAGTAAAAATGAGAGGAGACTGTAAAGAAGCGGCATCCCCGATAGAGAGAACCCGTTCAAAAGAGATCTGTTTATCTTTTTTTCCACAGGTGAAATGTCCAGGAATATAACCAAAAGTAGGTTTTTTCCAGACTAGCTGCTCCATGTTAGTTCTTCTATACTCAGGTAAAATACTGAAGAAGTCTTCATACATTTCCAAAAGAGATCCTGGGTTATCAGGATGGACTTGATGATAGTGAAAGAGATAAAAAGTCATCTCCTGATCAGGTCCTGGGAATAATTCCCAAATTAATTGTCTACCTCGCGAGATATCTCCATGTGAGTTGAGAACATCTCCATAACTTGAGTCCCAGACAGATGGCTCTATTCCTTCTAAGACAGCGCCTACAGTGGGACAGACACTGTCAAAGGTACGACTTCCATTTAATTGCCAAGCAATAGGGGAAGCTGTTCCCATTGCGTCTATTAAGAGTCTTCCTCTGGCAGAGCGAATTTTTCCCGTCTTTTTATCTAGTAGTTGAACTGTTACTCCAGTATCATCTATTTCTGCTTGTTGAAATTCTGTTTGCTCCCAAATTTCTGCCCCATTGCTGAGTAATTTTTGACCACATAAAAATAGTAGTTTATCTGAATTAATAGCAATATTTAATACATTAGGAGTATGTAATATTTTTGCTTTGAGATATGTAGGTATATATCCATCAAAAAATTTACTAAAACCATCGATATATTCCCGCGCAATGATACTTTCAAATTCTGCTTGGCTGAATAGTCCTAGATCAATCAGGTTTTGAAATTCTGAGCGGGAGATATTCCATTCTCTATTCATCCTGCCAAAGGGTAGACGTTCTATGAGTAGTACCCTATAGCCTAGTTTAGCCATCATTGCGGCATGGAGAGAGCCTAGGGCACCCCCAATATAAACTAAATCATAGTCAGGCGATATGGGGTTTTTGATTTCTCGTTTAAAGAGGACAGGTTTTGTGACCAGTTGACGGGTGACTTGTTCGCGCCATGATTTTTCCCACCAGTAGAGTCTTTTTAAGTCAAACTCTCCTTTGGGCATTTTTTTAAAAAAGTGAACTGTTTGGGGATAATAGGGTTCTAACTCTTGAAAGATGTTGTCTGTTTGGGGATCTATTACTGGTAGTTGAGGATAAATAGGGGGAAATTTTTCTTTGATCTCTCTAGTAAGTTGTTTGACAATATATTTTTGCTGTTTGAAAACTTTTTCCCCGTAGCGAAATATCTTTAAATAGCTAGTTCTTTGTAATGTCCAAATAAAGATCGATAATTGAGCAGAATTACTATAATCTGCTTCGGGCGTTAGACTCCAAATTACTCCATTTTTAGTACTAGTCTTTGTTCCTTGGTGAGGAGTCCAAGAATCTTTCAGCCAATCTATGATTAATTTTGTTTGCGCTCTGGGCACTTCTATGTAAAGAATTTCTTTCATTTTTAATTTACTCTGCTTAAAAATAAGTTAAACTACGAGGTATTCTTAAAATACTATTAAATACTTTATATTTTCGGTTGGCGTAGCCTTCCAAAGGGAAACATTTTTAAGATTACTAAATTATATTTTAAGGTGACTATGCAGTATCCCATTCCCGCTAGAGTAGAAGAAGTAGTAGCATTATGTGAAAGACCAATAGATGAAGAGTTAGTGGCTGTAGCCATTACAGGGGTCATTAATATTGCTCGTTCACAAGGATACTCTCTCGAAGATCTCACTAATGAAGTTATGTCAGAAGATCCCCTTTTGGATCTCGTACAGCGACGGTGGTTAAGTGATATTTTGACGCAAGCTTGGCATTCTATCCCTATCTAAGTAAACACCGTAAGAGTGGGGAGTTTTTCCGTTTGGGAGACTACCTAACAGGGACTGCGTCTACGTTAACGGCATTATCCGAACCACTAACAGGGTGGACCAGATATTGCTGTTTTAGGGCAGCTTTTACTAAACCCAAAAAGAGAGGATGAGGACGGTTAGGACGGGAATGAAATTCCGGATGGAACTGTGTAGCCAGAAAGAAGGGATGATTGGGCATTTCAATAATTTCTACTAATCGTCCATCAGGGGAAGTTCCACTGATCACATAGCCGCTTTCTAAAAATTGACTGCGATAGGCATTATTAAACTCATAACGGTGGCGATGTCTTTCATAGATTACCTCTTGTTGATAGAGAGAAGAGGCTATGGTATTGGGGACTAGTCGAGATGCGTAGACACCTAAGCGCATAGTCCCGCCTAAGTCAACAATGTCTTCTTGTTCTGGTAACAGGTTAATGACTGGGTTTGGTGTATTTGGGTCAAATTCAGCACTATTAGGCGACTCTAAATGAACCACATGACGTGCCCATTCAATGACAGAACATTGCATACCTAAACAGAGTCCTAAAAAGGGTATTTTCTGGATTCTGGCATACTCAATGGCTTGGATTTTGCCTTCTATCCCACGTATGCCAAAACCCCCTGGAACTAGAATTCCGCCACAGCCTTCGAGGGATTGCGCTGCGCCTTGTTCTTCTATATCTTCCGCACTTATCCAACGTAATTTGACATTACTTTCTACGGCTATCCCTGCGTGAGTGAGTGCTTCTACTACAGATAGATAGGCATCACTCAATTGTATATATTTACCCACAATAGCAATCTCTAAGCTACATTTAGGTGAGTACATTTTATTCACTAATTGTTGCCATTCTTCTAGATTAGGAGTACTCGGCTGTAATTGCAGTAATTGTAAAGTTTGTTTAGCTAGTCCTTCCCTTTCTAGAATCAAGGGAACTTCATAAATACTACTAGCATCTGGTGACATAATGACTGATTCTACTGGTACATCACAAAATTCTGAGAGTTTTTCTTTCATCCCTGGCTGGAGAGGACGATCACAGCGACAGACTAGAACATCTGGCTGAATACCAATAGAGCGTAATTCTTTGACTGAATGTTGTGTTGGTTTAGTCTTCATTTCCTTAGCTGCAGGTAGCCAAGGAATCAAAGTTACGTGCATATAGACAACATTTCGCCTTCCTACATCTTTGCGAAATTGCCTAATCGCTTCTAAAAAGGGTAGTGATTCAATATCTCCGACTGTTCCACCAATTTCCGTGATTACTATATCTGGCTTAGTATCTTTAGCAACACGATGAATACGTTCTTTAATTTCATTAGTAATATGAGGGATTACTTGAACAGTTCCCCCTTGATAAGCACCTCGACGTTCTTTATTAATAACAGATTGATAGATTAGTCCAGTTGTGACACTATTGAGGCGGGACATAGATGTATCTGTGAACCTTTCATAATGTCCTAAGTCTAGATCTGTTTCGGCTCCATCTTCGGTCACAAAGACTTCACCATGTTGAAAGGGACTCATCGTACCTGGATCAACATTAATATATGGATCAAGTTTTAATATAGATACTGTATAGTCCCTAGATTTGAATAGTCTACCTAAGCTAGCTGCTACAATTCCCTTACCAATACTAGAAACTACGCCACCAGTCACAAATACAAATTTAGTCATTTCTTCTTCTCTCTTGAATTTGGACTTAACCCAACCTAGGATTATAACATAAGGCAGAGGGGAGTTTTTCTAAAAATCCTGCTCCACCTAACGCTTAGTTCACTTTGATAAAGCTGATCACTTCTAAAATAGGTCCTAACATAGACACAGTCATAACATCATTTCTAATTTTTCCTACAATCTTAACCTTGTCTTGAACTTTGAGAAGTTCAGCAGGAGGTTTATAGAGTTGGTAAGTTTTCCCTTCTGAAGTTATCAGAACCCAAGCCCCTAACCCGACAGATTTATATTCTAGTTTACCGATTAAAGTTTCACTCATTTTACTGCTCTACTATTAAATATTCTAACCACTTAAACAGTCAGCTAAAACGCAGGGAAAATACGTTTTAGCTTAACTTTTATGTAATCACTGTTGGGACTTCCCGTTCTGTATAATGGCGAATTTGGGCAACTTCTTGGGCAATATCAATAAGTGTCCCGAGTGCTTTTTGGGTGTCTAAATTTTGTTTACTTGAATCGCTTTGATAGGACTCTACATAGAGTCTGAGAGTTGCTCCTTTGGTACCAGTACCTGAGAGACGAAAGACGATTCTAGAACCATCTGTAAAGCCTATACGGATGCCTTGTTTAGTAGTCACACTATTATCTACAGGATCTGTATAACTGAAGTCATCAGCATACTCTACTTGATAGGTAGAATATTGTTTCCCTGGGAGAGTAGAAAATTGTGAACGTAAGTTGCTTACTAGATCATTAGCTCTCTCAGAATTAACCTCTTCATAGTCATGGCGAGTATAGTAATTCCTGCCATATTCTGACCAATGTTGCTGAACTATTTTCTCTACAGACTCTTGACGTACTGCGAGAATATTTAACCAGAATAAGACCGCCCAGAGACCGTCTTTTTCTCTGATATGGTTAGAACCAGTGCCAAAGCTTTCTTCACCGCAGAGAGTCGCCCTAGAAGCATCTAGAAGGTTTCCAAAGAACTTCCACCCTGTCGGAGTTTCATAGTAGGGTAAATTGAGGCGAGTTGCTACACGGTCTACAGCCATACTAGTAGGCATAGAACGAGCCACCCCTGCTAGACCAGATTTATAGCCAGGGACTAAATGGGCATTAGCTGTTAGTACTGCTAGACTATCACTAGGGGTAACAAAGAAGTGACGACCTAAAATCATATTACGATCGCCATCTCCATCGGAAGCAGCCCCGAAGTCTGGAGCATTGTTACCAAAGAGAATTTCTACTAAATCATGGGCATAGACGAGATTAGGATCAGGATGTCCTCCGCCAAAGTCTTCTAAAGGAATACCATTGATAACTGTACCTGCTGCTGCACCTAGACGCTCTTCAAAGATAGTTTTAGCATAAGGACCTGTTACTGCGTGCATAGGGTCTATAGTGAGACGGAAAGAACCTGACTTAATCAGATCACTAATGCGATCAAAGTCAAAGATGTTCTCCATCAGTTTGAGATAGGAAGAGACCGAGTCGATCACCTCAACTTCCATTGTCCCCAATTTAAAAACCCCAGGACGATCAATATTGACATCAGCCGCTTCTAAAATTTTGTATTCTTGAATCTCTTTGGATCTTTCATAAATTGCTTCAGTAATTTTTTCTGGCGCAGGTCCACCATTCCCTATATTGTATTTAATGCCAAAGTCTCCCTTTGGTCCACCAGGGTTATGACTCGCTGAGAGGATAAACCCCCCAAAAGCATTATTTTCTCTGATCACACAGGAGGTAGCAGGAGTAGAAAGGATGCCCTTACAACCTACTAAAACTTTACTTACACCATTGGCAGAAGCCATTTTCAGTATGGTATTGATGGCTGTGCGGTTGTAATAACGTCCATCTCCACCCAGAACTAAGGTCTGGTTTTGCACGCCATTGAGACTATCAAAGACGGACTGCACAAAGTTTTCTAGATAATGCGGTTGTTGGAAAACGGTAACTGCTTTACGCAGTCCAGAAGTCCCAGGTTTTTGATCGCTAAAAGGGGTAGTTGTAACTGTACTAATAGACATATATAGCACTCAAGGACTTTTCTTAGTGATAATCTTACCAAAGTTTAGGGTTTTTTATTCTACTCATAATAGTGCTTATTTTAGTTCTTCTCTTATTAAGGGGGGTTATGGGGGTATTTAAACAAAATCGCGTTAGTGTCAGGTCTCGTGGTTAGTGGGATAGCAGTTAGTAGTGTTTTTAGTTCTGCTAAGGCTACTGGGATTAATTTAGCAGGTAATTGGTCTGGTACTGGCTACAGTTGTGAAACAGGACCATTAACAGAACAGGTACAAATTAGCATCAATCAAGACAATCTCGTTGCAACTAAGATAACAGGAGATGATTGTGTCCCCGCTGGTAATACAACTTTCCAAGGAACCGTTCCAGATCCGGTCTCTGTGGGAACTTCCTTCCCAGTAACTTTTACTGTTGGCAACCCATCAGCTCCAGCAAGTGGTACATCACGATCAACTCTAACTGTTTTGACTGCGGACTCATTTGTTGTAAATGGTGGTGCTTCAGACATCGTTACCTTTAATAGCTCAGTCCCCGAACCCCTAAACATCTTAGGAGCCACAACAGGACTAGCTCTTTTTGGAACAGTCTCAACTACTCTCAAAAAAAGAAAAGTATCTAAATAAAATTGACAGTATTTTTCAAAAATTTATATAACTTGCTAGAGGGTTTTTAAAAAGATTCTCTAGTTTTTTCATTTAATGTTTTAATTCGGTTAGGGGTTAGGAAAAAAGGCAAATTTACCGACATTTTCGCATCAAGAACAATTATTTTCGCTTTTTTGGTCATTAATTGCTCTGTTTTCTCAACTCTTGAAAATCAGTTACAATATCATCCTCAGTGAGTCCTTTTTCAGCCAGCATATTACTGAGTTTGGTGACAGATTGACGTAAAGACCCTATATCTTTTTTCTGAGGTTGAGCGGGAATATAATAACCAATCGTCTCTCCACGCTCCTTCAAAGCAATGGGTTCTTGATTTTTCCTCGTGTAATCATACAGATGATCTCTAAACTCACGGATTTCGACTGATTCAATCGCTGACATAAATTTTACCTTCTTGTGTACCCATAAGTACATAATAGCAAAAAATCGCGTAATATCAAAGCCTTATTGATCTTGTTAGTGCGATCGCCGCTCTTGTGAAAAAAAGTATCTAAATAAAAGGCTAGAGTCGCCTAAAGACTATTTTGAATCAACTAACATAGAATTATTCTATATAGCAGTGCTAGCTTGAAGCACCAGAATAATATGGGACAAACAACAGCTAAACCAGACATCTATTCTCTTGAAGTCCCCGCTCCACTTAGATTGCAGGTTACCCATGAGCAATTTGCCGAATTAGCGATAGTGAATCGAGATCTGAGATTGGAAAGAACATCTACAGGAGAATTAATTGTGAATCCACCAACAGGTTGGGAATCAGGGCGACGTAATCTTAATCTTTCTACTCAATTTGGAATTTGGTGTATAGAAAACGAAGAGTTAGGAGAAGGTTTTGACTCTTCTACTGCATTCACTCTACCTAATGGAGCAATCCGCTCTCCTGATGCTTCTTGGATTTCCCGAGAGCGTTGGGAAGTCCTAACTCCAGAAGAAAAAAAAGGTTTTGCTCAGATCTGCCCAGACTTTGTAGTAGAGTTACGTTCACCTTCAGATAGTCTTGAAAGTCTCAGAGAGAAGATGCAAGAATATATAGATAATGGAACTCTCTTAGGTTGGTTAATAGATCCCCAGAACGCTCAGGTCGAAATTTATCGAAGGGGACAAGCAATAGAAATATTAGAAAATCCGACTAAACTATCAGGAGAAGGAGTCTTACCTGGTTTTTTTCTCAATTTAAACCGAGTAATGCAATAATTGAAATAGTTGGTTTCAAGCAAACAATATAAAATAAATTAGTTATTATCTTACATTCTTTCTAGTGTCTTCATTCCTAATAATGAGAGTCCTATTTTAAGAGTTTTGGCAGTTAAATCACATAGAGTCAGTCGAGAAGTTCTCAGAGGTTCTGCTGATTTTAAAACTGGGCAGTTTTCATAGAACTTGTTAAATTTCCGACTCAGATCATAGAGATAATCACAGAGACGGTTAGGTAACAACTCTCTTTCTACATCTTTTAAAATTTCTGGTAATTGTAAGATAGCCTTAGCAAGTACAAATTCTGTTTCATCTTCTAGAATGATCTGTGCTTCTGCTGTAGATTTTTCCTTTTGACCTTCTCTAGCGATACCCTGAATCCTAGCATAGGCATAGAGCATATAGGGGGCTGTATTGCCCTGTAGGGCGAGCATTTTATCAAAGCTGAAGATATAGTTACTTATACGATTTTGACTCAAATCAGCATATTTAACTGCCCCTATACCTACTTTTTGGGCTACCTCATTAATAAATTCTTCAGTCTCTGTTCTTCCCTCTTCTTGCAATCTCTTTTCTAGATCTTCTTTGGCTCTTTTGATCGCTTCATCTAGGAGTTCTCTTAATTTGATTGTCTCTCCTGAACGAGTTTTTAATTTTTTGCCATCCTCTCCCTGGACTAGTCCAAAGGGAATATGTAGTGCTTCTACTGTTTCTGGTAAAATACCTGCTTTTTTGGCTACTGCAAAAACCTGCTCAAAATGACTACTCTGTCCAGCATCTGTAATATAAATTATTCTCTCTGCTTGATCTTCTTTAACCCTATATTGTAAGGCGGCTAGATCTGTGGTGGCGTAGTTATATCCTCCATCGGATTTTTGCACAATTAAGGGTAAAGGATTTCCTTCTTTGTTAGTAAATCCCTCTATAAAAACACATTGTGCCCCTTCATTTTCCTCTAGAAGTTCTTGAGTTTCTAATAATTTAATGATGCCTTCTAGATAGGGGTTATAAAATGATTCTCCTCTTTCGGTTAATTCAATATCCAAAATCTCATATATTTTCTGAAATTCTCTTCTAGATTGTTCACAAAGTAATTGCCAAGCTTTCCGACTTTCTGGGTCTCCTGCTTGGAGTTTCACTACTTCTAATCTAGCTGTTTCTTTGAATACTTCATCTTGATCAAATTTCTCTTTGGCTTTTTTATAGAAGGCTACTAAATCCCCTAATTCTAGGGCATCTGCTGTAATTAAAGCTTCTGGGTAACTGACTCTCAAAAAGGCGATTAACATACCAAATTGAGTCCCCCAATCGCCTACATGATTTAATCTGAGGACTTGATGACCTCTAAACTCTAATACTCTAGCTAGAGAGTCGCCTATAATTGTCGATCTCAGATGTCCGACGTGCATTTCTTTGGCTATATTTGGACTGGAAAAGTCTACAATTATCTTCTGCATAGTGTCAGCTTGACCGACTCCATTTCTCTCGTAATCTTTTACTAATTCTTGTAGACAGCTTTCTAGATACTCTTTTTTAAGAGTTAAATTAATAAAGCCTGGTCCTGCAATAGTAGGAGGTTCACAGTATTTATTAATATCTAAATTCTCGATAATTTTTTGAGCAATTTCTCTGGGTTTTTGTCCTACTCGTTTAGCTAGTGCTAAAGCAATGTTACATTGATAGTCGCCAAACTGGGGGTTAGAAGCAGGGAATATTAGGGGGGTATCGGAACTAACTTCTTGACCGTAGGCTTTTTTAATGGCTAGAGCAAATTGTTGGTTTAAATGGTTGATAGTGGAGGTCATTGTATTTTTTATTTTCCTTTTGGATAATTTGATGTAGATTTAAGCCTATATACTTACGGGGTAATTAGTAATAAATAACTCATTACCTTTCTGTGCCTTTTCCTGTCTATAATTATTCATACCATACTGAAGTGTCCATTCACTAATATTAGCAAAGCTAAATAACCTTCTAATCTCTAGACAATCATCATAAGTAATTAGCCATTGGTGCTGGCATTTACGCATATTTTCAGCAAATCTTTCATGATCAAAGGCAGTATGTATGCTACCCTTCAAACCGTACAATTTTGATTTTGTAGCACTTAAATAAGGTGGATCAAGAAAAATAAAAACCTTCTCTCCTTCTTGAAACAATAGATTTTCATAATCACCATGAGTAATATAAACAGATGATAAATGAGCAGAAAGTTTTTGTAATCTATCGATTGATGAATCTGTGAATCTTTTTTCAAAAGCTTGTTGAGAGTAACCACCCGAATCGACTGTACCACTAAAAGAAATTCTGTTTAAGATAAAGAATCGTACTGCTCTCTCAAAGTCACTAAGTTTCAGATCTTCACGTTTAAAATAATTAAATAATTCTCTCCCATCTGTATATTTTTGTTTAATTTTGACTACTTCTTTTACAAGTAGTTCAATATCTGTTTTAGCATATACCCAAAAACAATATAAATCGAAATTTAAGTCATTAATCCAGTATTTTTTTACTTGCTCACCAAATATTTGTTTTACTGCCAAAAAAACTGACCCACCACCAACACAAGGCTCTCTATATTCTTTAAATTCAGATGGAATATGCGGAATTATTTTATTCAGAGCTTTTGATTTACCTCCTGGGTAGCGTAATGGGCTTTTAAACATAAGAGATTGTTATTGATGGTATAGTATCAAATATCAAGGCTATCGCGTAACCCACCATAGGTAAACATTTTAACCATATCCTTGTTATAGAAATCGTAAGGAAAACCAAGTTCAATTTTACTCACTTGATCCAGGCGTTGAAGTTGTTCAGCAGTCAAGACAATATCTAAACTCTTAATATTGTCCTGAAGTTGTGAGATTTTGCGCGAACCAATGATAGGAATTACAGGAACCGAACGGAAGCGCAACCAAGCTAGTGCTACTTGAGCTGCAGAAGACCCAATCTCTTCGGCAATAGCTTTGACCTCTTGGGCAATAACTTCTTGACGATCTCCTCCTCCCATAAACTGCTGCATATTTGGATCGCTATAACGCCCTTCTTGCTCAGAATTACCAAGATACTTACCCGTGAGAATTCCTCCTGCTAAAGGAGACCAGGCCGTAATTGTCAGACCTTCCTCTTTAGCCATTGGTAAAAGTTCGCGTTCAGGAGTGCGCTCAATGAGACTATATTCTATTTGCAATCCGACAAATTGAGTCCAGCCTCGTAATTGAGCTAATGTATTGGCTTTAGCTACCCACCAAGCAGGTGCATCAGAAATGCCAATATAAAGAACTTTCCCCTGACTTATGAGGTCATCAAAAGCTCGCATCACTTCTTCAACGGGTGTAATTTGATCCCAGATATGGAGCCAGAGAAGGTCAATATAATCGGTTTGCAAACGTTTTAGACTTGCTTCGACAGCACGCACCATATTTTTACGTTGATTTCCTGAAGCGTTAGGATCATCTGTAGGAGAACTGTTAGTGTATTTAGTGGCAAGTACTATCCGATCTCGATGTTCTTTCATGAATTCACCAAGAAAAATTTCGCTGGTTCCGTTAGTATAGACATTGGCGGTGTCGATAAAATTCCCGCCAGCTTCTAGGAAAGCATTGTAAATAGCCAGACTCTCTTCTTTGGCTGCTCCCCAGCCCCAGTCATCTCCAAAGGTCATTGTTCCCAAGCAGAGTTCAGAAACACGCAGTCCGCTTTTGCCTAACAATTTGTACTTCATATTTTTCTCCTAAACAATTGTTTTTAATTTTGATTTTTTTAGGGATTATAATTTCTTAAATATAACTTATTAAAACTGATATTTGTGCTCTCCTAACCAAAGACTGACAGGAACAGCATTGCCACTTTTATCTACCTTAATATCTACTACAAAAACT
>Ga0209085_1001121_pt1 | contig 17207 bp, 5 predicted proteins | sample C_131016_EF_Meta_FD_187310 | JGI IMG/M metagenome (GOLD analysis project Ga0209085, IMG submission 187310) | Freshwater microbial communities from Lake Croche, Canada to study carbon cycling - C_131016_EF_MetaG (SPAdes) (version 2) | ecosystem: Environmental > Aquatic > Freshwater > Lake | place...
CAACAGGATCAACAGGTAGTACAGGACCAACAGGATCAACGGGTAGTACAGGACCAACCGGATCAACTGGTAATACAGGACCAACAGGAACAACTGGTTCAACTGGACCAACAGGATCAACCGGTAATACAGGACCAACAGGAACAACTGGTTCAACTGGACCAACAGGATCAACCGGTTCAACCGGACCAACAGGAACAACAGGTTCAACTGGACCAACAGGAACAACAGGTTCAACCGGACCAACAGGAGCAACTGGTTCAACCGGACCAACCGGAACAACAGGCAATACAGGACCCACTGGATCAACAGGTAATACAGGACCAACTGGCAGAACAGGACCAACAGGAATAACTGGTGATACAGGCAATACAGGACCCACTGGAATAACTGGATCAACTGGTAATACAGGACCAACTGGCAGAACAGGACCAACAGGAATAACTGGTGATACAGGCAATACAGGACCAACTGGACCAACTGGAACAACTGGCAGAACAGGACCAACAGGAACAACTGGTTCAACCGGTGATACCGGAAATACAGGTCCTACTGGATCTACCGGAAATACAGGTCCTACTGGTAGAACAGGACAAACTGGACCAACCGGATCAACTGGTTCAACCGGCCCAACCGGACCAACAGGATCAACTGGTAATACAGGACCAACAGGATCGACAGGTTCAACTGGACCTACAGGAACAACAGGTAGTACAGGACCAACCGGTAGTACAGGACCAACAGGACCAACCGGTAGTACAGGACCAACAGGAACAACTGGTTCAACCGGACCTACAGGAACAACAGGAACAACAGGAACAACAGGTTCAACTGGACCAACAGGAACAACTGGTTCAACCGGACCTACAGGAACAACAGGTAGTACAGGACCAACCGGAACAACAGGTTCAACTGGACCAACAGGATCAACAGGTACTACAGGACCCACTGGATCAACGGGTAATACAGGACCAACTGGATCAACCGGTAATACAGGACCCACTGGAACAACTGGATCAACAGGACCAACCGGTTCGACTGGTGCAACAGGACCAACCGGTTCGACTGGTGCAACAGGACCCACTGGATCAACCGGTAATACAGGACCCACTGGAACAACTGGTAATACAGGACCAACTGGATCAACAGGTAATACAGGACCCACTGGATCAACCGGTAGTACAGGACCAACTGGTTCAACCGGACCAACCGGATCAACGGGTAATACAGGACCAACAGGACCAACCGGTTCGACTGGTGCAACAGGACCAACCGGTTCGACTGGTGCAACAGGACCCACTGGATCAACTGGTAATACAGGACCCACTGGATCAACTGGTAATACAGGACCAACCGGTTCGACTGGTGCAACAGGACCCACTGGATCAACTGGTAATACAGGACCCACTGGATCAACTGGTAATACAGGACCCACTGGATCAACTGGTAATACAGGACCAACAGGATCAACTGGTAATACAGGACCAACCGGATCAACGGGCAATACAGGACCAACCGGATCAACGGGCAATACAGGACCAACCGGATCAACCGGTAATACAGGACCAACTGGATCAACTGGTAATACAGGACCAACTGGCAGAACAGGACCAACCGGAATAACTGGTGATACAGGCAATACAGGACCAACTGGACCAACCGGAACAACTGGCAGAACAGGACCAACCGGAACAACTGGTTCAACCGGTGATACCGGAACAACAGGTAATACAGGACCAACTGGATCAACCGGTAATACAGGACCAACAGGAACAACAGGCAATACAGGACCCACTGGACCAACTGGCAGAACAGGAACAACAGGACCAACCGGAACAACTGGTTCAACTGGTGATACCGGAATAACAGGCAATACAGGACCCACTGGCAGAACAGGAACAACCGGACCAACTGGAATAACCGGTGATACAGGCAATACAGGACCAACTGGTAGAACAGGAACGACTGGACAAACGGGACCAACTGGAATAACAGGTGATACGGGTAATACAGGACCAACTGGTAGAACAGGAACAACTGGACAAACCGGACCAACTGGACAAACAGGACCTACTGGAACAACAGGTAATACAGGACCCACGGGGCCTATTGGAACCGGGCCAACCGGTATCACAGGACCTACCGGACCAACAGGACCAACTGGACCCACAGGAGCTGGTGGAAATTTCGGGGGTGATACTGTTTTATATAAAAGTTATGGAGCTGGTGTATACAACGGAGGTGGAATAACAGTGTCAAGTGGTAACTTTAAATTATTATTTCTTCCAACTGCAAATCCTGATACTGTTCAAGGTTATTATTATTTGTATTTGAGTACAACAGATATACAAGGGGCACTTGAGACAAACTGGTTAGACAATGTCGAAGTGGGTAGTTATCTGAGATTGAGTGTTAATTACGATTCACAAAAATTTGTTATTTATCAAATAACTTCATCAATTATAGATACTGCAAATGCACAGTATAAATTTGGAATTAGTTATATTTCAAGTTGGTCGCCAACAGGAACAGCAACTGCATTAGAAACTTTTGGAACCAATAATGTAACAATATCTTATTCACAGTTAGGTCCAACGGGACCAACTGGACCTATTGGACCAACAGGTCCAGCGGGAGGTTTGATAAGAGTGACACAATTATTAGATAATGTTCCTGCTAGTACTACTGTTTCACCAGGTTTTGCAGGGCCTGGAATTGTACCAGCTTGGAGTACCACATATACTTCTTATGGGGGAATATTGGTTTTTTATCTTAGTTTTTCAGCATTTAGACAGACTTCTTCTGGTATAGGATTTAATACTTTTGATCTCATAATTGATACTTCTAATGTTGTAGCTTCAACAACAATGTATTTTAATTCAACAGAATATCATACAACTATACCGTGTTGTTTCAATGTTGAAAATATTGCGGCTGGCGATCATACAATTGATATTAATATAAGTAATAAAGCAAATGTTGATAAGTATGATTGTGCACATATGACGGTTCAAGAATTTATCGGAGCAAATACTGTAGGTCTTACAGGTCCAACAGGTTATACAGGAACAACAGGAACAACAGGTCCAACTGGACCCACAGGACCCACAGGGCCTCAAAGCACAGTAACAGGACCAACAGGAACAACAGGAACAACGGGATCAATAGGACCCACTGGATTAACTGGTAATACAGGACCCACTGGCAGAACAGGAACAACAGGACCAACCGGAATAACTGGTGATACAGGCAATACAGGAAATACAGGACCCACTGGCAGAACAGGAACAACAGGACCAACCGGAATAACTGGTGATACAGGGAATACAGGACCCACTGGTAGAACAGGAACAACTGGACAAACAGGACCAACAGGAATAACTGGCGATACAGGGAATACAGGACCCACTGGTAGAACAGGAACAACTGGACCAACAGGACCAACAGGAATAACTGGTGATACGGGCAATACAGGACCAACTGGTAGAACAGGAACAACTGGACAAACAGGACCAACAGGAACAACGGGTTCAACTGGACCTACTGGAACAACTGGTAATACAGGACCCACTGGTTCAACTGGTAATACAGGACCCACTGGAACAACAGGTAGTACAGGACCAACTGGAACAACTGGTTCAACAGGACCAACCGGAACAACAGGTAATACAGGACCAACCGGTTCAACCGGTAATACAGGACCCACTGGAACAACCGGTAATACAGGACCAACTGGCTCTACAGGTAATACAGGACCAACTGGCAGAACAGGAACAACAGGACCAACTGGAATAACTGGCGATACGGGTAATACAGGACCAACCGGTTCAACCGGTAATACAGGACCCACTGGTTCAACCGGTAATACCGGACCCACTGGTTCAACCGGTAATACCGGACCAACAGGAACAACGGGTGTAACAGGACCAACCGGATCAACTGGCAATACAGGACCAACCGGTTCAACCGGTAATACAGGACCCACTGGAACAACCGGTAATACAGGACCCACTGGCAGAACAGGAACAACAGGACCTACTGGAATAACTGGTGATACAGGGAATACAGGGAATACAGGACCCACTGGCTCTACAGGTAATACAGGACCCACTGGTAGAACAGGAACAACAGGACCAACTGGAATAACTGGCGATACAGGTAATACAGGACCAACCGGTAGAACAGGACCAACCGGAACAACTGGAGCAACAGGAACAACCGGTTCAACCGGTAATACAGGACCCACTGGTTCTACAGGTAATACAGGACCAACCGGTAATACAGGTAATACAGGACCCACTGGCTCTACAGGTAATACAGGACCCACTGGTTCTACAGGTAATACAGGACCCACTGGTTCTACAGGTAATACAGGACCAACCGGTAATACAGGACCTACAGGAACAACGGGTTCAACCGGTAGAACAGGACCTACTGGTATAACAGGACCAACAGGACCACCAGGAACAGCTGCAAGCACAGGTGCAACTGGACCCACTGGAACAATTAGTCCATCCGGAGTAAATTATGGAGATTATTTATATTGGGATTCAAGTAAATGGACTGTTGGAAATATAGATATAAATATAGGTTCATTTGCGGGCCAAAACAGTCAAGGATCCTATGCAACTGCATTAGGTTATAAAGCTGGACAATTTACTCAAGGAGATAATGCTATTGCGATCGGCAATGAGGCAGGTTCAACCGGACAAACTTTACAATCTATTGCGATTGGATATCAGGCAGGTTCTGTTTCTCAAGGGAATGGAACTGTTGTAGGTGGTGCTATTGCAATTGGATATCAGGCAGGTGGAACGGGACAAAATGGTTATACTATTGCACTTGGATATCAGGCAGGTCAATATTTACAAGGTACTTCAGCAGCTATTAGCGGTAATTTAGGCGGATCTATTGCAATTGGACAAAAAGCTGGGTCAACAAATCAAACACAATATGCAATTGCAGTTGGGAGTTCTGCTGGTGAAAATATTCAATCATATGCAGCGATTGCAATTGGACAACAAGCCGGTCAAACAAATCAAGGAACTAATGCGATTGCAATTGGACAACAAGCAGGACAGTTTACTCAAGGAACTAATGCTGTTGCAATCGGTAATCAGGCAGGTCGAACGGGTCAATACTTTCAATGTATTGCGATTGGATATCAGGCAGGTTTCATTTCTCAAGGTTATGGAACTGCTAGTGGTTATACTATTGCAATCGGTAGTCAGGCAGGTTGCACTGCGCAAAATGGTTTAACGATTGCCATTGGATATCAGGCGGGTCAATATTTTCAAGGTGTTAGTTCAGGTGGAGGACCTATTCCTGTAACTAATATAGGCAATTCTATTGCAATTGGAACCAGTGCAGGTTCAACAAATCAAGCCATTTATGCAATTGCAATTGGGACTTCCGCAGGTGGAAATAGTCAAGGATTTGGTGCGGTTGCAATGGGATATGGTGCAGCTAGTGTAGGACAATCAGTAGGATCTATTGCGATTGGATATCTGGCGGGTGCTAACACTCAAGGAAATACTGCAATTGCCATTGGATATAATGCGGGTGCTAACAGTCAAGGAAGTGCTGCTATTTCGATTGGATATCTGGCGGGTCAAACAAATCAAGGAACTAATGCAATTGCAATGGGATGTCAGACGGGTCAAACAAATCAAACAACCGGATGTATAGCCATTGGATATAATGCGGGTCAATATTATCAGGGATCAGGTCCAGTTACTAATTATTCAGTTGCAATTGGTTATAGCGCAGGCCAAACATCACAGGGTGGTGGTAGTGTTGCAATTGGTTATCAAGCAGGAGGTAATGTGCAAGGGTATTCAGGAGGAGGACCAATTATTGGTTTTTGTATCGCCATTGGATATAATGCAGGTAGTTCACTACAAGGATATAATGCAGTTGCAATTGGTTATCTAGCAGGTCAAACAAGACAAGGAATTAATGCCATTGCAATTGGATATAATGCAGGTGCTAACACTCAAGGAAGTAATGCCATTGCAATAGGAGTTGGTGCTGGTCAATCATATCAATCAAGCGGATGTATAGCTATTGGATATAATGCGGGTGCCAATACTCAGGGACCAGGTTTAGGTAATGCTTATAATTCAATTGCAATTGGTGTAAATGCAGGTGCTACAGGACAGGCTGGTGCTAATGTTGCCGTTGGTTCTAACGCAGGAGCTTATTTACAAGGGTCTGGAACAGCTCCGACTATCGGGTATTGCGTCGCCATTGGATCTCAGGCAGGTCAATCATATCAATCAAATTATGGAATTGCAATTGGTTCTCAAGCCGGTGCCAGTACTCAAGGATTTGCCTCAATTGCATTTGGTTATCAAGCCGGTCAAACAAATCAAGCAAGTCAGTGTATTGCAATTGGACAACAAGCCGGTCAAGCAAATCAAACATTTGGCTCTATCGCAATTGGTTATCAAGCGGGCGCAACTGGACAAGGCTCACAATGTGTAGCCATTGGATATCAGGCAGGGGCAACTGGACAAGGCGGCCAATCAACCGCAATCGGTTTTCAAGCCGGGCAAACATTTCAAGGGCCAAATTCGGTTGCAGTTGGTTCCTATTGTGCTTCACAAAGCCAAGGGGGGTATGCAGTTGCCATTGGTGATTCCGCCGGTCAACTAACACAACAAGTAGGGGCAGTTGCAGTTGGTGCAACTGCTGGTTTTCAAAATCAAGGAGCATATGGAGTTGCAATTGGATATCTAGCTGGTCAATATAGTCAAGGTCAAGATTCAGTTGCTATAGGTGATTCTGCAGGTTTTTCTAGCCAAGCTTCTAGTAGTGTAGCAGTTGGTGCAAATGCCGGATTCCAAGGACAGCAATCATGTTGTGTAGCAGTTGGTTATTATGCTGGTTATTCGAATCAGATTGGAACAGCAGTAGCAATAGGCGCTTATGCAGGATATTCAACCCAAGGAACAAGTGCGGTCGCTGTAGGTCTTAGAGCAGGTGAAGTCTATCAAGGAAATTCAGCTGTAGCAGTAGGTGATTTTGCTGGTAGAAATGGTCAAGGCGACAATTCAGTAGCAGTTGGTAATGTAGCAGGATACACACAGCAAGGATTCAATGCAGTTGCAGTAGGTGCTGCTTCAGGTGAATATAGTCAAGGTTCAGGAGCTGTAGCCATCGGATATTATGCTGGATATTCAAATCAAGGTGTAAATGCAGTAGCAATAGGATCTTTTTCTGGAAGAACCGCACAGCCAGATAATAGTATATATATTAATGCAAGTGGATTATCATCCAGTGGTGTCACAGCAAGTTCTTGTTATATTCGTCCAATTCGTGGTGTTGCAGCAACTACACCTGTTATGACATATGATACTACCAATTTTGAAGTTAGATACAACAGTTCATCCAAAAAATACAAAACAGATATTATAGATCTACCATATGATACGTCTACGTTATATAACTTGAATCCCAGAGAATTTTTATCCACAATTGATTATAAGACATATATAGGGTTTGTAGCCGAGGAAGTTGAAGAAGTGGACACACGTTTCGCTTGGAAAGATGAATCGGGTTCCCCAGAAAGTATTGAATGGTTTAATATGTTGATATACACCATTTCAGAAATAAAGAAACTCAATCGAAAAGTATTGGAACTGGAAGCCAAAATTGGAAACCAAAATTGAAAAATGTAAAAAATACTATATTCACTTTAGTTCTCCAAAATAGATTTATTTGATCTTTAATTTCCGGGCAAATTTTTGCAGGGAAATTAAAATTTATTCGTGTTATAAGAGACATCAGACTAGATCTCTATCCTCTTTACTGGTTTTACCGCGAGGGGGGTCTATAAAAAATTACGCAATTGTTTTTTCCAAAAATACACGATATCCAGTATATAATAAATGATACTGGCCTTTATACATATTCAAAAATTTATTAACTGCCTCAAAGGGAGATTGCATTTTGTCATTTTTATTAAAAGTATAATCATCAATTGCAAGTATTCCTCCTTTATTCAAAAGTTTCCACGCCAGGAAAATATCCAAATAACAATCAAGACATTGATGACTTCCATCAATATATATAAAATCAAATATGTCATTCTTTTTGATCATTTCAAACAGTATTACTTTGGAATCTCCTTTCATTCCAAATATTCTATTAGTTAAATTTTCGATTTCAATATTTTTATAAAAACTTTTTTCGATTTCAAACGATTCAATATGTTGCATATGAATTTTTTCGCCATATGTAGAAGTGTTATAATTAGTCCATTTATCTATTCCAAACCCTTGTGAATTAGGAATTAATTTGACAATATTTATCAACGAAATACCCGTATATGTTCCTATTTCTAGAATTTTCGGATTTTTATTTACTTTTGAGACATAACAATTGTTGAAATAATCGATTGTTTTTAAAAATTCCCCTTTTTCTTTTACGTTTGGAATGTTGTTTGTCCAATTATACATTTCTTTATATTCCAGTTTTTCTTGTAAAATATGTTGATTTAAAAATCTTTGCGCTTGAGATTCCCACGATAAAGTCAACGCCCAATTATAATTTTTTTCAATGAACGCGGTTTTTTCGTTCTTGTTTGAATTATCCATATAATAGAATATTCTTTCAAGAGCTTTTTCTTGCCATTCGGTTTCCATCGCATTCCCTTTTATAACAATACCTCTATCAGATACTGTATTCTGTAATGCAGCCAAATCATTCGTAATTACCAACGTTTTGGTCAAGGCGGATTCCAATGCCGTTAAACAAAATGTTTCCATAAAAGTACAAGGATAAAACCAAATATCCGCAGAAGCCCACGAATCCGCCAATGTTTTTTTATCTACCCATCCGTGAGAATGAATACCTAATTTGTTTTCTTCCTGATTGTATTTCTCCAGAATACGTTTTATTGTTTTCATCTCTTCTGGAAAAAAATCATTCACCCATTTTCCATCTATATCAGAATAAATATGAAGCGTAGCCAATGGCTGTTTTTCGTATATATTTGGCCACATTTGTAATAAAGGTAATAATCCCCTATTCGGAAAAGATGAATATATAAATTTATGGGGTATTTTTTCAACATCTTTTTTGAAATTTGAAAAATCAATTCCGTAATAAAAAGGAAAAGATAACTCTTTCAATGATGGAAATATGTTATTAAAATAATCAACGTGCCATTCGCTGAGACAAAATATTTTTTTCAGTTTGTGATTCTTGTGTATAATAGAAAGAGTCGGTATTAAATCGTGGAGAACCAAATACACATTTTCCGTCCAGCCTCCAAACACTGCCGGTAAATATTCTATAAATCTACTAACAATACAGGTATGAATATAATTTGAATAAATATAAGAAAATACGAATTTCAATGGTTTGTACAAGACTTCTTCAAAAACCTCTTCTTTTACACAATTGCAAAAAACAACAACATTGACATTTCCGGATTTTTGTATGTATCTCGCCATTTCGATAATATATGTTTCCGATCCACCTACTCCTTTTTTCAAAATAGTTTCTCCCGACCATGGTTCAAATCCTCCATCTGCAATAAAACATACTATTGGTTTTTTTGGTATAACGGGTGCTAGTTTTTTGGGACACGCATTTAATAATTTATAAATCTTATGCCAAGATACAATTTCTTCATAATTTTCAGAATGTGGCGGATTTTTTGTCAAAAACAATTCAGCCGCTTCTTGACCAAGTTTATAATCTTCCTTATCATAACATACTTTTGTCAAAAAATAAGGTAAAAAATAAAAACTGAGTGTAGGTTTCAATGAATATTGAGCGTGCAACGGATACCCAATTTCAAATGCCTTTTTAAAATATTTGTATGCTGTTGTAAAATCATTATTCGTATAAAAATGAATACCAATAAAATATTGCGAGTCTGGTCTGGATTCATCTAATTTAAATGCTCTTTCGTATAATTGTAAACATTCGTCCCAGGGTTTGTTTATTTTAAAATTAGCAATTCTCGCTGCTTCGAAAAGAGAATCAATTCTTTCTTGAATAAATCCACTATTTGTAAACTCGGCGCGTTTTAGAAAAAATTTGAATGCCAACTCGTATTTTTCTAACAAATTATAAGTTTGCGCCAAATAATAATATGTTCTCGGATTTAACGGATCGTCTTCGACTTCTTCATATAATAATTGTAAATCAAGTTCTTTTCTTTTCATTGTTCTTTCATTCATATAATCAAACCTCATATCCAAAATCATCGCCTTATCTATGGGTATAATAACATTAAAATTATTGAAATCTTGTATTACTTCGTGTATTTTATGCATATATCTCAAACCACTTGTTGATTTTAGTATTCGATTCGAACAATATTCAATATCATCACTTTTGATGATAATTGAAAATGAATCGCTACGTTGGTCTCCTCTCACTCTATTCAAAAAATCTCTTATATTCCCCTCCATAATATAGGTATCATCTAATATCAAACAATATTTACAAGAATTTCCGGCCAAATCTAAACATCTATTCCTACTATCGCGAAAATTAATAAACGGTTCTTGAAACAATTGGCCGCTTTTCTTACCGACCAAGACTTTATTAATAGTATCAATAGTATTATCGGTGCTCCCCGTATCTAAAATGGTCCATCTATCAATCAAATGCATATTTTTCTTCAACATATCTTCAAATTGATCACCGCCATTTTTTACCATTATACATAAATGTATCAAATTATCGTAATTCAATATGGAATTGTCTTTCTCGTCGAAATAATATCGAAACGTTTCTTTGAAAGAATGGATTTTGTTTTCATTCAAATAAATAAAAAAGTCAGTATTTTGTAATTTGAAAACATATTTGAAAATATTATTGTTTATAATATTCAAATCAAATTTACTGATAAGAATACTTTCTTTATAGTTTGTTATTAAATCGAAATTGATATCACTAATAGAATCGGAAAATAGAATAAAATTATTTGTTTCAATTGTTTCGGTATTTCCTATATGTATATTTTGAACCTTATGAAGTTCAATATTATCAATTATATTTTTCTCGTGCTCTTGTTTTGTATTTATCAATATAATTTTCTCAAAAAAAGAAGAGCATTCTATTGGTAAAAACCCACCGTGATTCGTATTAAAAAACAATAGGTTGTTGATATCGCATTTTTTGAATTCAATAAAAAACGAAATCAATCTTTCAAACAATCCAACATTATTCAAAATACGAAGATTACAAAATTCCTCTATTTTATCTTCTTGGAATTCGCCTTCATTTATATTATACACTTTCTTATTTATTTTGATAACCATATTGTTTTTTTTACAATATTGTTTTTATATTTTAATTATTTTTATTGTTTAACCTTCAAAACTCCTTTTTTTCTTATTTAGTTGGGCATATTTAGTAGCTATTTTACTTGGTTTCAAAAAGAGTAGATGTTAGAAATAAAATATCCGTATTATATAAAATGCCATATGGAATGAGAAAAATGACCAAACGAAATTGTTATAAAGTGTATAACAAAGATAATAAGAAAGTGTTTGCCAAATGTGCGACAAAAAAGAATGCGACGAAACAAATGCGACTATTGAGAGCTCTTCAATATAATAAAGATTTTGTTCCCTTGGCACAACAACGAGCCAAGAATCGCACTCGTAAGGTGCGCAAGTAGATAGGCGCGTGCCCAGCGAAGCTGGGGACGCGATCCCAGGATCGCCCCCGCGTAGCGGTGGGCGCAGTAGAGGTCGCCAATAAAATTGAAATGATTATTTTGTTTTGAAACATTTGAATTTCAAAACAAATTGTGGAGAACCTTCCAATAAATAGCATATATTTATTCAAGGTTCTCTGTATATTAAATTTTATTTAACAATCAATAACTAGTATTTTGTCTGTTTCTTCATTAACATCATCATAAGTCATTCGAATTCCTATCCAAGCTTTTCTTATTTTATCATATTTTCCAAATTTTTTATCAATCTCTGATTGAATGTCTTTAATATTGAGTTTATCCCTTTTTCCGTAATTTTTTTCATACCAACTGGAAAATTCACAATTTAAATCACCTTTTCTAGTTATACCTCTTTTATCTATGGTAATACGTTCTTTCACAAAATTATTAAAAATTATTTCAAATTTATCATTTTCTCCGTAATTATATACCAATTCTATTCCAAACCATAATTTATTTGTTATATCATATGGAGTAAACTTTTTATCAATTTCATTGTATAAATCTATCATTTGCCATTTATTAATTAATTTATGTTTTTTGAACAACCAATTACAAAATTCTTCATTCAAATCATTTCTATCTATAGTTTTTTTGCAATTAATAATAATACAATCATCGAAAAATTCATTATATATTTTACTTTGTTCTTCATTATTATTTTCCTCTTTATTTGATACAATAGAATGAAAAAAATCAAAACATATATCAATCATCATAAGTTGATAATTACCTTCAAAATACTCTCTTCCAATATCGGTTCTCTGTTTGTATTTTGATTTGAATGATTCTATTAATTTTTTTTCTATATTATCACAATTATCCAGACATTGTAATTGTAATAATAATAAACTATTTTTTGGATACTGATGAAATCTTGTTAAATTTTCACGTTTTGTTTTACCAATTTTATAAATAGATTGATTTGAATTCACAAACTCTCTTTCTTGTAATAAATAAATATAATTATACATTGCCATAGTAAATTATAAATTATATTCTTTAAATAATTTATTATTCGTTTAAGTAGATAGGCGCGTGATCCCAGGATCGCCCCCCCCCCCCCCGCGTAGCGGTGGGCGCAGTAGAGGTCGCCACAATTATAACAATCTAAGTTTATATTTTTGGTTTCTCTAACACAATATCTGCGGGTTTGTTGTTGTTTGATTCTATTTTTTCTAATGCATATTGTCCACAAGGACCACAATGATCTTCATTTGATAAATCTATTTTATGGTTCATTGTTGTATTGCAATTCTCTATTCTCCATCTACCAACTGGTTTTGGTATTTCTTTTGATAGTATTTTTCTTAATATAGTTGCTATGTATTTCATAATATATAATAACTATTATTGTTTTTAAGTATTTTAGAGAACTTTTTCAAAAATATATCCTAATATATATATAGTCGAAATATGGATAATGATGATAGTGATGATGATGATGTTGAAACATTTATGGAAGAAGGACTTACCCCTGAAGGAAAAAAACTTCTCAAAAGTAAATTAACAGAATTTTTGAAATCACTTCCAAAAAAGAATGATGGAGAACCAAATGATCCAGTATCCGAAATAATAACTACTACTTTTGAAGATAAACCAGATACTATTTTAAAAAAAGTAGAAGATGTAAATATGAAATTAGATAATTTAGAAAACTATAAAACACATATTGAAATATTATTTAATTTATTAAAGGAAAAAAAAGATAATTATAAAGGAATATTAACAAAATTATATAATGGAAATTGGGAATTATTAATTGTTCAAAAACAATTTGGGAGAACCCAAAGTCAAATCGATTATGATATGGTAAAAAGTATCATTATTGCAAAAATAGCCATTGAATTAACAAAACCTAATAATAAATCAAAAGACAATAACAGTTTTGAGTCTAATCCAACCGGTATAATTACAAATACTGCCACTCTTCCTAGAAAAAAATTAGAACCAACCGAACTAACCAATGAAAAATTTGAACCAACCAATCAAAAGATTGAAGAAAAATTTAACCTTGTTTTTATAGAATTGGGATTTTCACAAGGTGGTGGGTTTTTCTCCGATTTAAAAGATAGACTCTCTAGCGGATTTACCAAAACAAAAAATGTGGTATCTACCGGATATAACGAAACCAAAAATGTTATTCAAACAGGAAACACGGCATTGAAAAATTTTACCAAAAAAGTAAAACAACGTGGTTTTATTGAGAAAAAACGATTATCCGGTATTTTAGGGGAAGGTGGTCTATTTGGAAAAATTCGTAAATATGCTGACATAATCAGTGATGAGAATATGATGCTATTTATTCCCAATAATATGTCATATGCAGACCTCAAAAAAGAAGATATATTGAATATTATTAAATGTGAAAAAATGAATACAAACTCAAATAATTTTGCTATTTTACCTACTTTTATTATTGAAGTAGTCATTCTTGTATTAGAAAAAGGTTTGAAATCATTAAAAAATACAGAAACTACAATTGTTTCATTTTTAGAAAATAGATTGATTAAATTAAAAGAAGTTTTATTAGCTAAAAACAAAAGAGAATGTGATAAAGTATCTACATTTTTCAAAGGTAAAACTGTTGTCAATGAAGCGGATTGTAATAAAGCCTTCGACTATTCAATAAACAGAACTAGATGCAGACGATTATTGAAAACAAAAGAAAAATGTGAAACAAGAGGTGGTAAAAAATCAAACAAAACAAAGAAAAATAGAAAAACGATTGGTGGAGCAGGACGCATTCTTGATTTTATCGATAAAAATTCAGATACGAAAAATGGGTTAATAACAACGTGTGTTTTATTAGGAATACTATTTTTAGCGTGTTCTGCTGCATTATCTCCATTAGCAATAGTAGGTGTATTTTTCATTGGCTTAGCTATGAATATTCAATGTTTCGTTAGACACGATTTTCACTTTAGGAATGTTCCTGGTAAAACTGCTGTAGATAAAGAAATCAGTATTATTGAAGACACTGCTGCTGATGAAACTTTTGGAGTAAGAGATGACAATAATCTCAGCACAGCTATAGGAACTGATGTCGTTACAAATGTTGAAAATGATAAAGACAAAGAAACTGGCATACTTTGTAATTTAGTCAAAGTAGCAGATACAATTGTTATTACCTTTACAGTTCTTTGTCTTCTCATATTAGGTGATATGCCTTCTCTTCCTTCGAGTTGGGTGTTTTTTTCTAATTCTAGCGGTACTGCTATAACTTCAAATAAAAAACCTGTTGAAAACCCTAAAACCACATATACTATCAATACACAAGAAGACCAACCAATCAACCAATTTTAAAACAAGAATCATAAAATATTTTTTATATGTTTTATAATTCGTAAAAAGTAAATAGGAGCGCACTACTCAAAATGTTTGTTCAATTTATTGAAACTTTCCGCATTGTTGGATTTGCAAATGGTATGAGTATGTTTTGATACAGCACATCCATTCGATCTTGTACATACTTCCAAACAATCGCTCATTTTTTTGACCCATCGAATACATTTTTCATTGATAATTCTATTATCGTCTGTTTTCAGAAACACGTTTTTTTCCATAATATAATCCATTTTGCGAGATTGATTCTATATTGTTTTTATTTTAAATATTTCGCAATAAATTCCGCAGGAACCATTACTGGAATGCCCAATTTTTTCGCTTCTTTGGTTTTATTCGACTCATCCTCCGTAGATTTTGTAATGACCGCAAACGTATTCTTACCTACCTTGTCTTCGAGAACCGCACCCAAACGTTTCAATCCATCCATCACAGTTGGATCTCGTGTCTTGGTCATTACAATACGTTTTTGGTAAAGAGGATTCGATACATCCTCGACCAAAATTGTCTGTGTCGCCGGCTCCTCGCGAATCAGAGAACCGGTTAATTTGGAGTCTAATCCACATTCCTTCAAAAATTCCATAAAACGAGGAATGTTCTCCAAAAAGGCTTTGGCATTCTCTTTTCCAATTCCTGGAATGTTGGTGAGAACCTCCGTTGTTTGTTTCGTCGAATTCGTTAAAATATCAGAATGGGCTTCCAATATAGGACGTATTTTACGTTCTCCGATTCCACGACCAAACAAATTCGATGCCACCATAATATCCAACAATGACGCTTTCGCGATCTGGGCGCGAATACCATTATAGATTTTCTCCACCATTTTTCCTTTGAATCCTTCGACTCTCTCAAAATCGGTTTTCTCCATTTTCAAGATTTTCGCCACAGAATCATATCCCGCTGTAATAATACGTCTGACATTCCCCGAAGAAAGCCCATCTACTTCAATACCGCGGAAAAAATCAGTAATGTTTTTCAAAACAACCGTCTCATCTTCCGCTGCATTATCCAAGACAATATCTACGTGTGTATCTGTCCAATGATATGGAACATCGGGCATTTTTGCCTTTTCAGCCGGCGTGATGACGGCAATAATATGTGGAATGACATCTCCACTACGTGTCAATTGAATGACCGCTCCAATCCCTATTTTATTCGTCTCAATAAAATTACCATTGAATCCAGTCGCATATTCAATGGTGACACCACCGACGTGAATCGGTTCAATACGAACACGGGGTTTCAAATATCCACTTTTACTGGCTGTCCAAATAACATCGACGACCTTGGCTTCCGCGACCTGATCTGATAACACCATTTTAAAGGCAAATGCGTGATCCGGATTTCCTAAAACGCGTTTATAGATATTATCATCGGCGACAATGATACCATCCATTTCATATTGATAATTCACACGCCAATCCATCAAAATAGTGGATAAGAGTTCATTTGTCAATATATTTTCCGATTGGTTTTGAACCACTTCGAACCCGTGGCGTTGTAATGTCAACATTTGTTCGCTCGGTTTCATTGCCGGAGAAATAATTTCATACGCGACAAAATGGAGATCTTTCGACTTTTCATCAATGGTTTTTGCATTGATGATTCCCGACACTAGATTTCTGGGATTGGCAAATATGGTCTTGTATTTTTCATCAAACACGCGTTTTTGTAATATAAATTCACCACGAACCACCAGGTTCTCCACTTGGGGAAGATTCAAACGTGGTAATAAATGAGAAATATCTTGACCCGTTGTTCCATCTCCACGAGTATACAGTTTAGATGCGCCCTTTTCAGTAGTATACATACCACTGACTCCATCGAGTTTACAAGATAATACATAAGGTCCTTTGTATTTTTGCATCCAATTCGCAAGTGCATTGGTATCCGGTTTGATTTTATCCATTGAAGGCATTGAATAGGGTAATTTGACCTTGTTTTTGGTGGCGACAGGAGCACCGATTTTTTCGAGAACCTGATTTTTGGGATATGTTTTTTCGATATATTCTTTTAAAATATCAAATTCATTGTCAGTCATTAATGATTGTTTGGTATTATAATAGAGATCATTTGCTTGAGTGAGCATATCTGCCAATTGTTTTTCTGAGAGGTTCTCGAGAACCGAAATACCTTTTTCTTTGAATTGTTGAAT
>Ga0209085_1001122_pt1 | contig 17205 bp, 11 predicted proteins | sample C_131016_EF_Meta_FD_187310 | JGI IMG/M metagenome (GOLD analysis project Ga0209085, IMG submission 187310) | Freshwater microbial communities from Lake Croche, Canada to study carbon cycling - C_131016_EF_MetaG (SPAdes) (version 2) | ecosystem: Environmental > Aquatic > Freshwater > Lake...
CAAGTGCGGACTGAAGGAAACTGTGGTGTTCGCAGACAAGTTGCTGCAGGCTGGATTCCGTCTGGCCACGCGAGCCGGTATCTCGATTTGCGTCGACGACATGTTGGTGCCGAAAGAAAAGCCGGGCCTGATCGAGCGAGCCGAAAAAGAGGTCAAGGAGATCGAGCAGCAGTACGTTTCCGGCCTGGTGACCGCCGGCGAGCGCTACAACAAGGTGGTCGACATCTGGGGCAAGACCGGCGACGAAGTCGGCAAGGTCATGATGAGCCAGCTCTCGAAGCAAAAGACCATCGACCGCCATGGCAACGAGGTCGATCAGGAGTCCTTCAACTCCATCTACATGATGGCTGACTCCGGGGCTCGCGGCTCGGCGGCGCAGATTCGTCAGCTTGCTGGCATGCGCGGTCTGATGGCCAAGCCAGACGGCTCGATCATCGAGACGCCGATCACCGCGAACTTCCGCGAAGGTCTGAACGTTCTTCAATACTTCATTTCCACCCACGGCGCTCGCAAGGGCCTGGCGGATACGGCGCTGAAGACGGCCAACTCGGGCTACCTGACGCGACGCTTGGTCGATGTCACGCAAGATCTGGTTGTCATTGAAGACGACTGCGGCACGCACAACGGCATGAACATGCGCGCCTTGGTTGAAGGCGGCGAGGTCATCGAAAGCCTGCGCGATCGAGTGCTGGGTCGCGTTACCGCCATCGAGGTCTATCACCCGGAAAACCAAGCGTTGCTGCTGGGCGCGGGCGAGATGATGGACGAAGATGTCCTCGACATGCTCGAGGCTGCCGGTGTCGACGAGGTCAAGGTGCGTACTGCGCTGACGTGCGACACGCGCTTCGGTATCTGCGGCAAGTGCTACGGCCGCGACCTCGGACGTGGCGGTACCGTCAATCAGGGTGAAGCCATTGGTGTGATCGCGGCTCAGTCGATCGGCGAGCCAGGCACACAACTGACGATGCGCACATTCCACATCGGTGGTGCCGCATCGCGTGCCGCAGTGGCTTCGAGCGTTGACGCAAAGTCCGACGGCAAGATCGGATTCAACCCGACGATGCGGTACGTGACCAACAGCAAGGGTGAACTGGTGGTGATTTCGCGGTCTGGCGAGATCATCGTTTCAGACCAGCATGGGCGCGAACGCGAGCGCCACAAGGTCCCTTACGGCGCATTGCTGGCCATCGGGCCGGATCAGCAACTCAAGGCAGGCACCGTGCTGGCCAATTGGGATCCGCTGACCCGACCGATCATCACCGAGTTCGCCGGCAAGGCGAAGTTCGAGAATGTCGAAGAAGGCCTCACGGTTGCCAAGCAACTTGATGAGGTGACGGGTCTGTCGACCCTGGTGGTCATCGATTCGAAGCGCCGTGGCGCGCTGAAGGTGGTGCGTCCACAGGTCAAACTGCTGGATGTGGCAGGCAATGAGGTGAAGATTCCCGGTACCGATCACTCGGTGACCATCGGATTCCCGGTCGGCTCGTTGATCCAGATCCGCGATGGTCAGGATCTGGCGCCAGGCGAAGTTCTGGCCCGTATTCCTGTCGAAGGCCAGAAGACTCGCGACATCACGGGCGGCTTGCCCCGCGTGGCTGAATTGTTCGAGGCGCGTACGCCAAAGGACAAGGGCACGCTGGCCGAGACAACCGGGACCGTGTCGTTCGGCAAGGAGACCAAGGGCAAGGTTCGTCTCCAGATCACCGACCCAGAGGGCAAGGTCCACGAAGAACTGGTCCTGAAGGAGAAAAACATTCTGGTGCACGAAGGCCAGGTGGTGAACAAAGGCGAATCCGTGGTGGATGGCCCGGCTGACCCACAGGACATCTTGCGTTTGCTGGGCATCGAAGAGCTGGCCCGCTACATCGTCGACGAGGTGCAGGACGTCTATCGTCTCCAAGGTGTGAAGATCAACGACAAGCACATCGAGGTGATTGTTCGCCAGATGCTGCGACGGGTTCAGATCGTCAATCCCGGAGACACGACCTACATCGCTGGCGAGCAGGTCGAACGCTCCGAATTGCTCGACACCAACGACAAGATGGTCAGTGAAGGAAAGTTGCCTGCGACGCATGCCGATGTGCTTTTGGGCATCACGAAGGCATCGTTGTCGACGGACAGCTTTATTTCTGCCGCATCTTTCCAGGAAACCACCCGAGTGCTGACCGAGGCTGCCATCATGGGCAAGCGTGACGAACTGCGTGGCTTGAAAGAAAACGTCATCGTCGGACGCTTGATCCCTGCTGGCACTGGCATGGCATTTCACCAAGCCCGCAAGGCGAAGGAAGAAATGGACGATGCCGAACGTCGGGCCATCGCGCTTCAAGAGGCCGAGGAGTTGGCTGAGGCGCAAGGCCAGGAGGCTGATGCTGGAGTGGAGTCCGCTGAGTGATGTAAGGGCCAGCGGCTCATCAAAGGGCGGCCACGGCCGCCCTTTTTTTCCGGGTTTTTGCGCTCCAACTGCGTGCCAATCGCATCGATTTGAATCGAGGCTTGCGGTATGGGCGGCGGAAGAATACACTCGAGGGCTTTTCGGCGCACTGAGCGCACCCATGTGTTGGGTTGCGCTACGTGACTTGCGAGTCGCTCGCGGGGACACGAGACCATCAACCGATGGACTTGCGCCTTGCCCTCGGCTGAGGGCAAATGATTTCAAATGGGAACGAGTTAGCTATGCCAACCATCAATCAGCTTGTGCGTCACGGTCGCGAGACCGAAGTCACGAAGTCCAAATCGCCTGCCATGCAGGGCAGCCCCCAGCGGCGTGGCGTTTGCACCCGCGTGTACACCACGACTCCGAAGAAGCCGAATTCGGCTTTGCGTAAGGTGGCCAAGGTGCGTCTGACCAACGGGTTCGAGATCATTTCGTACATCGGTGGTGAGGGGCACAACCTCCAGGAGCACAGCGTAGTTTTAGTGCGCGGCGGTCGGGTCAAGGATTTGCCGGGCGTGCGTTACCACATCGTTCGTGGTTCGCTTGATCTGCAGGGCGTCAAAGACCGCAAGCAGTCACGCTCGAAATACGGTGCCAAGCGCCCCAAGAAGGCCTGACCCGTTTTGCGTTCGTTTTTCCGCGATGGGCGCGGAAGATCGACATGTCGCGATGGGCCTGCTGGCCCGTCGAGTAAGTGGGGCATCTGATGGATGTTCTTGGTGGCGCCCTAGGCGTCGCCCACTGAAGCTTGAAAGGAATAGAAATGCCACGTCGTCGCGAAGTCCCCAAACGGGAAATCCTGCCTGATCCAAAGTTCGGGTCCGTAGATCTTTCCAAGTTCATGAACGTCATCATGGAGTCGGGAAAGAAGGCCATTGCAGAGCGCATCATTTATGGCGCTCTTGAGCAGGTGGAGAAAAAGTCGGGAAAGGATCCCCTCGAAATCTTCATCACCGCCCTGAACAACATCAAGCCAATGGTGGAGGTGAAGTCTCGTCGAGTCGGCGGGGCCAACTACCAGGTTCCTGTCGAGGTCAGGCCGGTTCGCCGGGTGGCGCTCGCCATGCGCTGGCTAAAGGAGTCTTCCCGCAAGCGTGGCGAAAAGTCGATGGCCCAACGGCTCGCGAACGAACTGCTCGAGGCGGTTGAAGGCCGCGGCGGCGCCATGAAAAAGCGCGACGAAGTACACCGTATGGCGGAAGCAAACAAGGCGTTCTCTCACTTCCGCTTCTGACCCCCTTCGCCCACTGGCCGCCCTTCGGGTTTTCACTAGCCCGCGGGCGGCTCACGTATTTGGCTTGTTTACTGGAGTGACACCATGGCCCGCAAGACACCCATCGAGCGCTACCGCAACATTGGAATTTCGGCGCACATCGACGCTGGCAAGACGACGACCACCGAGCGCATCCTGTTCTACACAGGCGTGAATCACAAGATCGGCGAGGTGCATGACGGCGCTGCCACCATGGATTGGATGGAGCAAGAGCAAGAGCGTGGCATCACGATCACCTCCGCCGCTACCACCTGCTTTTGGAAGGGCATGGATCTGTCCTTGCCTGAGCACCGCATCAACATCATCGACACGCCGGGACACGTCGACTTCACCATCGAGGTAGAGCGTTCGATGCGTGTGCTTGACGGCGCGTGTATGGTTTATTGCGCAGTGGGTGGCGTGCAGCCGCAGTCCGAAACGGTCTGGCGTCAGGCCAACAAGTACAAGGTTCCCCGCCTTGCCTTCGTGAACAAGATGGACCGCACGGGCGCCAACTTTTTCAAGGTCTATGAGCAGATGAAGACGCGCCTGCGCGCCAATCCTGTGCCTGTCGTGATCCCGATCGGTGCTGAGGACAGATTCACGGGGGTAGTCGACCTCATCAAGATGAAGGCCATCATCTGGGACGAGGCTTCGCAGGGGATGAAGTTCAACTACGAGCCAATTCCCGCAGACCTCCAGGCCGATGCCGAAAAGTGGCGCGAAAACCTGGTGGAGGCGGCGGCCGAATCCGATGAGACGTTGATGAACAAATATCTCGAGTCGGGCGAATTGACCGAGGCTGAGATCGTTTCTGGAATTCGCGCCCGCACTCTGAATGCTGAAATTCAGCCCATGTTCTGCGGGTCAGCCTTCAAGAACAAGGGTGTCCAGCGCATGTTGGACGGAGTCATCGACTTCATGCCCTCGCCGATTGACATTCCACCGGTTCCAGGCACTGACGATGACGAGAAAGACGTTGTCCGACGCGCGGCCGATGATGAAAAATTTGCCGCTCTCGCATTCAAGTTGATGACGGACCCCTATGTTGGACAGTTGACTTTTGTTCGCGTGTACTCGGGGGTGTTGAAGTCCGGCGACTCCGTCTACAACCCCATCCGGGGCAAGAAGGAGCGCATTGGTCGAATTTTGCAGATGCATGCGAACCAGCGCGAAGAAATTAAGGAAATTCTGGCGGGCGACATTGCGGCCTGTGTTGGCTTGAAGGATGTCACTACGGGTGAAACCCTGTGTGATCCCGAGGCGATCATCACGCTGGAAAAGATGATCTTTCCTGAACCGGTGATCTCGCAGGCTGTTGAGCCGAAGACCAAGGCAGACCAGGAAAAAATGGGTATCGCGCTTGGTCGACTGGCGCAAGAAGACCCCTCGTTCCGTGTTCGCACAGACGAAGAGTCCGGCCAGACCATCATCTCCGGCATGGGTGAGTTGCATCTTGAGATCATCGTTGATCGCATGAAGCGTGAATTCGGCGTCGAGGCCAATGTCGGCAAGCCGCAGGTGGCTTACCGCGAAACGATACGCAAATTGATCAGCGACGTCGAAGGCAAGTTTGTTCGGCAGTCGGGAGGCAAGGGCCAGTATGGACACGTCGTGCTGACCGTTGAGCCCCAGGAGCCGGGCAAGGGCTTTGAATTCGTTGATGCGATCAAGGGTGGTGTGGTGCCACGGGAATTCATCCCTGCTGTGAAGAAGGGCGTTGAAGAGTCTTTGCCGGCAGGCGTACTTGCAGGCTTCCCAGTGGTTGACGTCAAGGTCACTTTGACTTTCGGCTCCTACCACGAGGTTGACTCGAATGAAAACGCCTTCAAGATGGCTGCCTCCTTGGGATTCAAGGATGGTTGCCGCAAGGCCAGCCCGGTCATCCTCGAGCCGATGATGGCTGTCGAAGTCGAGACACCGGAGGACTATGCCGGTAATGTGATGGGCGACTTATCTTCACGTCGTGGCATGGTGCAGGGAATGGACGATATGCCTGGCGGGGGCAAAGCTATCAAGGCCGAGGTTCCACTGTCCGAGATGTTCGGCTACTCGACGACGCTTCGTTCGATGTCGCAAGGTCGTGCCACCTACACCATGGAATTCAAGCACTACAGCGAGGCTCCCAAGAACGTAGCCGACGCCATCATCACGGCGCGTGGTAAGTAACTACACCTGAAAGTACAAGCCGGTCTTCTGCGGGTTGCCGTTTACTGCCAGTGGTAGACGAATTAATTCCCCGCAGGAAACCTTAAACCAGACACTGGCACTGCTCTTTATACGGAGAAAACGAAATGGCAAAAGGCAAGTTTGAGCGTACCAAGCCGCACGTGAATGTGGGGACGATTGGGCATGTGGATCATGGCAAGACGACGCTGACGGCGGCGATCACGACGGTGCTGAGCAAGCTGTTTGGTGGTGAGGCCAAGGCCTATGACCAAATTGATGCTGCGCCTGAGGAGAAGGCACGCGGCATCACCATTAACACGGCGCACGTCGAGTACGAGACCAAGAATCGTCACTACGCGCACGTTGACTGCCCTGGGCACGCTGACTATGTGAAGAACATGATCACTGGTGCTGCGCAGATGGACGGTGCGATCTTGGTGTGTTCGGCTGCTGACGGCCCGATGCCGCAAACGCGCGAGCACATCTTGCTGGCTCGTCAGGTGGGTGTTCCGTACATCATCGTCTTCCTCAACAAGTGCGACATGGTCGATGACGCCGAGTTGCTTGAGTTGGTCGAGATGGAAGTGCGCGAGCTGCTCGACAAGTACGACTTTCCGGGTGACACCACCCCCATCATCCATGGCAGCGCCAAGTTGGCCATGGAAGGTGACAAGGGCGAGCTCGGCGAGGGCGCGATTCTCAAGCTCGCCGAAGCGCTTGACAGCTACATCCCTACGCCTGAGCGTGCGGTGGATGGTGCATTCCTGATGCCTGTGGAAGACGTGTTCTCGATTTCTGGTCGTGGCACTGTGGTGACCGGTCGTATTGAGCGCGGCATCGTCAAGGTCGGCGAGGAAATTGAGATTGTGGGTATCACCGTCACGCAGAAGACCACCTGCACCGGTGTTGAGATGTTCCGCAAGCTGCTCGATCAAGGCCAAGCTGGTGACAACGTGGGTATTTTGTTGCGTGGTACCAAGCGCGAAGACGTCCAGCGTGGTCAAGTGCTGTGCAAGCCTGGCAGCGTCAAGCCGCACACTCATTTCACGGCTGAGATTTATGTTCTGAGCAAGGAAGAGGGCGGTCGTCACACGCCGTTTTTCAACAACTACCGGCCGCAGTTTTATTTCCGCACGACTGACGTGACGGGTGCGGTGGAGTTGCCCAAGGACAAGGAAATGGTGATGCCTGGCGACAACGTGAGCATCACGGTGAAGTTGATCAACCCGATTGCGATGGAAGAGGGCTTGCGCTTTGCTATTCGCGAGGGTGGCCGCACTGTTGGCGCAGGCGTGGTGGCAAAGATCATTGAGTGATTTGGTGCTTTGAGGGTATTGACTGCAGGGGCGTAGCTCAATTGGCAGAGCGCTGGTCTCCAAAACCAGAGGTTGGGGGTTCGAGGCCCTCCGCCCCTGCCACGGTTCGGTACTGAAGTTTGATCGGGTTGCTTGCCAGCCCGGGTTGCGTGACTCGCAGGCGCTTTTCAGGGGCTTGTGGGTTCTTCGGTTCATCTGACGCCGCGTGTGTCCGTTTGGTTTTGCAAGGTGAATTGAGCGTCATGGCGAATCCTCCCGTAGAGACGGTTTCAACTGGGGCCGAGAAGGCAAAGCTCGCGGGCGTTGCGTTGCTTGTTGTCGCGGCCGTGGTGGTTTTCTACGTGATGGGCAAGCAGGACTTGTGGCTTCGAGTCCTGTCGCTTCTGTCCCTGATGGTGGTTGCCGTCGTGGTGTATTTCACCTCCGAATCTGGCAAGCAGTTGATTGCTTACGGCAAAGACTCCGTCAAAGAGGTTCGCAAGGTGGTATGGCCATCCCGTCAGGAAGCCATGCAGATGACGGGGTACGTGTTTGCCTTCATGGTGGTCATGGCTTTGTTCTTGTGGTTGACCGACAAGACGCTGGAATGGCTCTTGTACGACCTGCTGTTGGGTTGGAAGCGTTGAGGGCCTGCTCATGAGCGAAGAAACCGTCAATACCGAAGGAAGCACTCCGATGGATCCCGTGTTGGTGCCATCGAATGCTGATATTCCGGTTGCCGCGCCCGTTGCGTCAAACAAGCGCTGGTACGTGGTTCACGCCTACTCGGGTATGGAAAAGGCTGTGGAGCGCAACTTGCGCGAACGTATAGACCGCTCAGAGTTGCAGGACAAGTTCGGCCGCATCCTTGTTCCAATGGAAGAGGTGGTCGAGCTGAAGAACGGCAAGAAAGCCGTCACTGAGAGACGCTTTTTCCCGGGTTATGTGCTGGTCGAGATGGAAATGGCCGACGACAGCTGGCACCTTGTGAAGCACACCAACAAGGTGACGGGCTTCGTGGGTGGTGCCAAAAATCGGCCGTCCCCGATCTCTGAGGCCGAGGTCATGAAGATCGTCAATCAGATGCAAGAAGGCATCGAAAAGCCGAAGCCCAAGACACTGTGGTCTGTAGGTGAGTTGGTGCGCATCAAGGACGGTCCATTCACTGACTTCAACGGTGCCATTGAAGATGTGAACTACGACAAATCGAAGGTGCGCGTGGGGGTCACCATTTTCGGCCGATCCACCCCGGTCGAACTCGATTTCGTGCAGGTCGAGAAGGTCTGAATTTGAATTGAAAAGCTTGGCGAGGGCTTTCCTGTGCCCCAGTGGCGCTGGTATTTCTCGCTCGTTGCTGCCGATGACGTGACATCGGCTTGAGGAGCCAAGGTAACCAGTCCTTGGCGTTTGTACTCGAGGCGCACGGATTGTTGCTGCGCCTGTTTCAAGGATAGACATGGCAAAGAAAATCATCGGCTTTATCAAGCTGCAGATTCCTGCAGGCAAGGCCAACCCTTCTCCTCCCATCGGCCCGGCGCTGGGTCAGCGCGGCCTCAACATCATGGAGTTCTGCAAGGCGTTCAACGCCCAGACTCAAGGTGTTGAACCTGGTTTGATGCTCCCGGTGGTGATCACCGCCTTCGCAGACAAGTCATTCACCTTCATCCTGAAGACGCCTCCGGCGACTGTCTTGATCAAGAAGGCGCTGAAACTTGAAAAGGGTTCGCCAAAGGCTAACTCGCAGAAAGTGGGCAAGCTGACTCGTGCGCAGATCGAAGAGATCGCCAACACCAAGATGAAGGACCTCACCGCCTCCAATCTGGACGCTGCAGTGCGAACCATCGCTGGTTCGGCTCGCTCGATGGGCATTTTGGTTGAGGGACTCTGACCATGGCAAAACTGACAAAACGGCAAAAGGCCATGGTCGGCAAGGTCGAGTCGACCAAGCTTTACCCCATCGACAACGCGCTGGCTCTCGTCAAGGAGTGCGCTAACGCGAAATTCGATGAATCGATTGACGTGGCAGTGCAACTGGGCATTGACGCCAAGAAGTCGGATCAGGTCGTTCGCGGCGCCGTCGTGCTGCCCAACGGTACTGGCAAGACCAAGCGCGTCGCGGTGTTTGCGCAAGGGGCGAAGGCCGATGAGGCGCGTGCTGCTGGCGCTGACGTCGTGGGCATGGAAGATCTTGCCGAGCAGGTCAAGGCCGGAAATCTGAACTTTGATGTGGTCATCGCGTCGCCTGACACCATGCGCATTGTCGGCACCTTGGGCCAGATCCTCGGCCCACGTGGCCTGATGCCAAATCCGAAGGTCGGTACCGTGACGCCTGACGTCGCTCAAGCCGTGCGCAACGCCAAAGCGGGTCAAGTGCAATTCCGCGTGGACAAGGGCGGCATCGTGCACTCGACGATCGGCCGCCGCTCTTTTGATTCGGACAAGCTCGTGGGCAACCTGCGCGCGCTGATCGAGGCCTTGAACAAGGCCAAGCCGGCCACCAGCAAGGGTGTCTACTTGCGCAAAGTGGCCGTGTCTTCCACGATGGGTGTGGGCGCACGGGTGGATGTGGCATCGATCAATGCGGCAGCCGCCGGATCCTGACGAGTGATTGGCCGGCGCATTTATCGCCGGCCTGATGAGTTTGGTGGGCTGAATGCGGAGCGATCCGCATTCAGGTCATCCAAGACCGCTGGTGCAGTCCTTGTGGCTGCTTAATGGAAGGTCTGTCAAGGCGATGGCCGTGACAGACAGGAAGCCAGCGCAGATGGCGGTCCCGCTGTAAAGGATTGATCTCCTGTGCAGATGGTCGCTGAACCCAGTTGCATCTGGTTGCCCCGACGGGCGAAGGATGCGTGATGTGAGGAGCAGACCTTGAGTCTCAATCGCAACGAGAAAGCAGCCGTGATCACGGATGTGGCGGCCCAGGTGGCACGTTCGCAGACGTTAGCGCTGGCCGAATACCGTGGCCTCACCGTGGAACACTTGAACAACCTGCGACGCCAGGCGCGCGACAAGGGCGTGTATCTTCATGTACTGAAGAACACGCTCGCTCGTCGTGCGGTGGCTGGCACGCCGTTCGAAGTGGCCTCGGAGAGCATGGTCGGTCCGCTGATCTACGGCTTTTCAGAAGACGCTGTCGCCGCGGCCAAAGTCCTTTCCGACTTTGCCAAGGGCAACGACAAATTGATCGTCAAGGGCGGCGCTTACGCGGGCCGGGTGTTGAGTGCCGACGGGGTGAAATCCTTGGCAGCGATCCCCTCCAAGGAAGTCTTGCTGTCCCAGTTGCTTGGTTTGATGCAGTCGCCGGTCTCGCGCATGGCGCGTGTGCTGGCAGCAGTGGCGGAAAAGCGAGGCGGCCCTGCGCCGGCCGAAGCGCCCGCCGCAGAGGCGCCAGTCGCCGAAGCACCAGCCGCCGAAGCAACGCCGGCCGCCTGATCGATCCCACAAGCACTTATTTTTCAAATCTAGGAGTCCCCCATGTCATTTGACAAAGACGCATTTCTGACGGCACTCGACAACATGTCGGTGATGGATCTCAACGACCTGGTGAAAGCCATCGAAGAGAAATTCGGCGTTTCTGCTGCCGCGATGGCTGCCCCGGCTGGTGCCGGTGGTGGCGGTGCTGCTGCGGCCGTCGCCGAAGAGAAGACCGAGTTCAACGTCATGCTGCTCGAGGCTGGCGCCAACAAGGTCTCGGTCATCAAGGCCGTTCGCGAACTGACGGGCCTCGGCCTGAAGGAAGCGAAGGACCTGGTGGACGGCGCACCAAAGGCTGTCAAGGAAGCCGTGTCCAAGGCTGACGCCGAAGCTGCTCTGAAGAAGCTGGTTGAAGCTGGTGCCAAGGCCGAATTGAAGTAATTCGACTTCGCGTCACGGGGCTGGGTGCTTTTCAGGCACCCGGCCCTTTGCTCTTCAGGCGCGGCATGTTTGTTGCCTCTTGAAGGCACTCGAGAAGGTCCGTGAATATCGATCGGGTCTTCCCAAGTGTTTTTAAAAATGTTCTCTGATCCGACTGCAGAGAACGGGTTTGGTCGGGCCACGGTGCAATGCCATGGTTGTCCGCCAGCGGTTGGTAGTGGCCAACCACCAAGCTTCGGGCGCAAGTCCCGAAAGACAGTCGCCGACGGGTGTGCCGATCTTGGCCAAGATCGCAATCCCTGAGACGGAGTGTTTATGGCGCAGCATGCAATCCCCTATACGTACACCGAGCGCAAGCGAATTCGCAAGAGCTTCGGAAAACGCGAGAGCGTTCTTAAAGTCCCCTACCTCCTGACCATGCAGCAGGAGTCGTACATCGCCTTCCTGCAAAAGGATGTACCCCCGCTGAAGCGCAAGCCCGAAGGGCTGCAGGCTGCTTTCTTGTCCGCGTTCCCGATCGTGTCGCACAACGGGTTCGTCGAGATGAAGTTCATCGAATACAACATGGCCAAGCCCGCATTCGACACGCGCGAATGCCAAGTGCGGGGCCTGACCTATGCGGCTGCCGTGCGCGCCAAGCTGCAAATGACCATTTACGACCGTGAGTCGCCTCAGGCAAAGACGGTCAAGGAAATCAAGGAACAAGAGGTCTACATGGGCGAGGTGCCGCTCATGACCGATTACGGATCCTTCATCGTCAACGGTACCGAGCGCGTGATCGTCTCGCAGCTGCACCGTTCACCAGGCGTGTTCTTCGAGCACGACAAAGGCAAGACCCATTCGAGCGGAAAGCTGCTGTTCTCGGCGCGGATCATTCCTTACCGCGGATCGTGGCTCGATTTCGAGTTCGACCCGAAGGACATCCTGTATTTCCGCGTCGATCGTCGACGCAAGATGCCGGTGACGATTCTGCTCAAGGCCATTGGTCTGAACCCTGAGTCGATCCTGGCGCACTTCTTTGTGTTCGACAGTTTCCGCCTGATGGATTCGGGCGCGCAAATGGAGTTTGTCGCCGATCGTCTGCGCGGCGAGATCGCCCGCTTCGACATCACCGACAAGAATGGCAATGTCGTCGTCGAGAAGGACAAGCGCATCACGGCCCGTCACACCCGTGCGATCGAGGCCTCGGAGACAACGCACATCAGCGTGCCCGAGGATTACCTGGCTGGCCGGATGCTTGCGCGCAATGTGGTCGATGCCGATACCGGCGAGATCCTCGCCAAGGCCAACGACGAGTTGACCGAACCCGTGCTCAAAAAGCTGCGTGTGGCAGGCGTGGTTGAAATCCCTTGCCTGTACACGAACGAACTGGATGAGGGCAGCTACATCTCGCAGACCCTGACCGCCGATGAAACGCCGGACCAGCTGTCCGCACGCGTGGCCATCTATCGCATGATGCGCCCCGGCGAGCCGCCCACCGAAGACGCTGTCGAGGCGCTCTTCCACCGGTTGTTCTACAACGCCGACACCTACGATCTGTCGCGCGTCGGCCGCATGAAGTTCAACGCTCGGGTGGGTCGCGACTCAGCCGAAGGCGCGATGACGCTGAACAACGACGACATCCTCGACGTTGTGAAGATCCTGGTCGAGTTGCGCAACGGACGCGGTGAAGTCGACGACATCGATCACCTTGGCAATCGTCGTGTGCGTTGCGTGGGCGAGCTGGCCGAAAACCAGTACCGCTCTGGCCTCGCACGGATTGAAAAGGCCGTGAAGGAACGTCTGGGCCAGGCCGAGACCGAAGCACTGATGCCGCATGACCTGATCAACTCCAAGCCGATCTCTGCGGCGCTCAAGGAGTTTTTCGGCGCATCGCAGCTGTCGCAGTTCATGGATCAGACCAACCCGCTGTCCGAGATCACGCACAAGCGTCGAGTCTCCGCTTTGGGCCCCGGCGGCTTGACGCGCGAACGAGCAGGCTTTGAAGTGCGCGACGTGCACCCGACCCACTACGGTCGCGTGTGCCCGATCGAGACGCCTGAAGGCCCGAACATCGGCCTGATCAACTCGCTGGCCCTGTACGCCCAACTCAACGAGTACGGCTTTCTTGAAACGCCCTACCGCCGTGTGGCCGATGGCAAGGTGACGATGCAGATCGATTACCTGTCAGCCATCGAGGAAGGCAAGTACGTGATCGCGCAGGCCAGCGCCACGCTCGATGCGCAAGGCAAGCTGATCGATGAACTGGTCAGCGCACGCGACAACGGCGAGTCCATCCTGACTTCGGCCGAGCGCATCCAGTACATGGACGTGGCACCCACGCAGATCGTGTCGGTGGCAGCCTCATTGGTGCCATTCCTTGAGCACGACGACGCGAACCGCGCGCTGATGGGCGCCAACATGCAGCGTCAGGCGGTGCCCACCTTGCGTCCCGAAAAGGCGCTGGTCGGAACCGGTGTCGAGCGTGTGGCCGCAAAGGACTCGGGAACGGTCGTCGCAGCCAAGCGCGGCGGCATCGTGGACTACGTCGACACCAACCGCATCGTGATCCGCGTCAATGACAAGGAAACCGTGGCGGGTGAGGTCGGCGTCGACATCTACAACCTGATCAAGTACCAGCGCTCCAACCAGAACACCAACATTCACCAGCGCCCGATCGTCAAGCGCGGTGACAAGGTCGAAGCCGAGGACATCATCGCCGATGGCGCGTCCACCGATCTCGGCGAGTTGGCGCTGGGCCAGAACATGCTGGTCGCGTTCATGCCATGGAACGGCTACAACTTCGAAGACTCGATCCTGATCAGCGAGCGCGTCATTGCTGAAGACCGCTACACCTCGATCCATATCGAGGAACTGGTCGTGATGGCACGTGACACCAAGCTCGGCTCCGAGGAAATCACGCGTGACATCCCGAATCTGAGTGAGCAGCAATTGGCTCGTCTGGATGAGTCGGGCATCGTCTACGTGGGTGCCGAAGTGAATCCGGGCGACACGCTCGTCGGCAAGGTCACGCCCAAGGGCGAGACCACGCTGACGCCAGAAGAAAAGCTGCTTCGTGCGATCTTCGGCGAGAAGGCCTCTGACGTGAAAGACACGTCCTTGCGTGTCGATCAGGGCACCAGCGGTACCGTCATCGACGTGCAGGTGTTCACCCGTGAAGGCATCGTGCGTGACAAGCGCGCGCAGCAGATCATCGACGATGAACTCAAGCGCTACCGCCTTGACCTGAACGATCAGCTGCGCATCGTCGAGGCTGATGCGTTTGACCGCATCGAAAAGCTGCTGGTGGGCAAGGTGGCCAATGGTGGCCCCAACAAGATCGCCAAGGGCACTGCGATTGACAAGGCCTATCTTGCTGGCGTCGAGCGCTACCACTGGTTCGACATCCGCCCCGCAGAAGATGAGGCAGCCAACCAGCTCGAGAGCATCAAGAACTCGCTGGAACAAACCCGCCACAGCTTTGACCTCGCCTTCGAGGAAAAGCGAAAGAAGCTCACCCAAGGCGATGAGTTGCCTGCCGGCGTGCTGAAGATGGTCAAGGTCTATCTGGCCGTCAAGCGTCGCTTGCAGCCAGGCGACAAGATGGCCGGTCGTCACGGCAACAAGGGCGTGGTGTCGAAGATCGCGCCGATCGAAGACATGCCCTACATGGCCGACGGCACCCCATGCGACATCGTGCTCAACCCACTGGGCGTGCCTTCGCGCATGAACGTCGGGCAGGTGCTCGAAGTTCACCTGGGCTGGGCTGGCAAGGGCATCGGCCAGCGCATTGGCAACATGCTGCAAGAACACGCCAAGGTGGCTGAACTGCGCAAGTTCCTCGACGACCTGTACAACAAGTCAGGCGGCAAGACGGAGCGACTCGACCACCTCAGCGATGCAGAGATCCTCGAGATGTCTGCCAACCTGAGCAAGGGCGTGCCATTTGCCACCCCGGTGTTCGACGGAGCTGCTGAAGAAGAGATCCGCGCCATGTTGAAGCTGGCCTATCCAGATGACATTGCCAAGGCCAAGGGGTTGACGGCGACACGCACCCAAGCCACGTTGCATGACGGCCGCACCGGGGATGCTTTCGAGCGCACGGTGACGATTGGCTACATGCACGTGCTCAAGCTGCACCACCTGGTCGACGACAAGATGCACGCCCGTTCAACCGGGCCGTACAGCCTGGTGACGCAGCAACCGCTGGGCGGCAAGGCCCAGTTCGGTGGCCAGCGCTTCGGCGAGATGGAGGTGTGGGCACTGGAAGCCTACGGCGCGTCGTACGTCCTGCAGGAAATGCTGACCGTGAAATCAGACGACGTGAACGGCCGCACCAAGGTCTACGAAAGCATCGTCAAGGGCGAGCACGCCATCGAAGCCGGCATGCCGGAGTCCTTCAATGTTCTGGTCAAGGAGATTCGGTCTCTGGGTATCGACATTGAGCTGGAACGCAATTAAGGAGCACATGCATGAAGGGTTTACTCGATCTATTCAAGCAATTCACCCCGGATGTTCATTTCGATGCCATCCGGATCGGTCTGGCCTCGCCGGAGAAGATCCGCAGCTGGTCGTTCGGCGAAGTCAAGAAGCCGGAGACCATCAACTACCGCACGTTCAAGCCCGAGCGCGACGGGCTGTTCTGCGCCAAGATCTTTGGCCCGATCAAAGATTACGAATGCCTTTGCGGCAAGTACAAGCGCCTCAAGCACCGTGGCGTGATCTGCGAGAAGTGCGGCGTTGAAGTCACCCAGACCAAAGTTCGCCGTGACCGCATGGGCCACATCGACCTGGCCGCTCCGTGCGCGCACATCTGGTTCCTGAAGAGCTTGCCAAGCCGCCTGGGCCTGGTGCTTGACATGACCTTGCGCGACATCGAACGGGTGCTTTACTTTGAAGCCTATGTGGTCGTCGACCCGGGCATGACGCCGCTGAAAAAGTTCGCGATCATGACCGAGGACGACTTCGACGCCAAGCGCATCGAATTTGGAGACGAGTTCGTGGCCCTCATGGGCGCCGAGGGTGTCAAGAAGCTGCTCGAAGAAATCGACCTCGATGTCGAAATCGACAAGCTGCGCAATGACATGACCGGCTCCGAGCTGAAGATCAAGAAGAATTCCAAGCGCCTGAAGGTCATGGAAGCCTTCAAGAAGTCAGGCATCAAGCCACAGTGGATGGTGATGGATGTGTTGCCGGTGTTGCCGCCGGATCTGCGTCCGTTGGTGCCGCTGGATGGAGGCCGTTTCGCGACCTCTGACCTGAACGACCTGTATCGCCGCGTCATCAACCGCAACAACCGCCTGGCACGCCTGCTGGAGCTGAAGGCGCCGGAGATCATCGTGCGCAACGAAAAGCGCATGCTGCAAGAGGCCGTGGACTCGTTGCTCGACAACGGTCGTCGCGGCAAGGCGATGACCGGAGCGAACAAGCGTGCGCTCAAGTCGCTGGCCGACATGATCAAGGGCAAGAGCGGACGCTTCCGTCAGAACTTGCTGGGCAAGCGGGTGGACTACTCCGGCCGTTCGGTCATCGTGGTCGGTCCGACGCTCAAGCTGCATCAGTGCGGCTTGCCCAAGCTGATGGCGCTGGAACTGTTCAAGCCGTTCATCTTCTCCCGCCTCGAAGCGATGGGCATCGCCACCACCATCAAGGCTGCCAAGAAGGAAGTCGAATCCGGCACGCCGGTGGTGTGGGACATCCTTGAAGAAGTGATCAAAGAACACCCCGTGATGCTCAACCGGGCGCCGACGTTGCACCGGCTGGGCATTCAGGCTTTCGAGCCGGTGCTCATCGAAGGCAAGGCCATCCAGTTGCATCCGCTGGTTTGCTCCGCCTTCAACGCCGACTTCGACGGTGACCAGATGGCTGTGCACGTGCCGTTGTCGATCGAGGCACAGATGGAAGCTCGCACGCTGATGCTGGCGTCCAACAACATCCTGTTCCCCGCCAACGGTGAGCCTTCGATCGTTCCCTCGCAGGACGTGGTGCTGGGTCTTTACTACGCCACCCGCGATCGAATCAATGCCAAGGGCGAAGGCCTGATCTTCTCTGACGTCGTCGAGGTGCAACGCGCTCTCGACAACGATGTGGTTGAGATCACCAGCAAGATCGCGGTGCGCCTGACCGAGTTCACCAAGGATAAGCAAACAGGCGAATACACCGAGGCCACCAAACTGGTCGACACCACGGTGGGCCGTGCGCTGCTCAGCGAAATCCTG
>Ga0209085_1001126_pt1 | contig 17155 bp, 33 predicted proteins | sample C_131016_EF_Meta_FD_187310 | JGI IMG/M metagenome (GOLD analysis project Ga0209085, IMG submission 187310) | Freshwater microbial communities from Lake Croche, Canada to study carbon cycling - C_131016_EF_MetaG (SPAdes) (version 2) | ecosystem: Environmental > Aquatic > Freshwater > Lake...
TCGATAATGCACGTCGTTTGGTTGACGCTGCAGGATTAAGCACACAGCAAACAGTATTATCACAGTCATACATTCGTAGTGAAGTTGCATTGTCTACTACTACTACTACCTACCACGTTCCTATTTTGATCAACGACAATCAAAACGGATCAACTTCAAGCTTCCCAACTTCGGCTCTCTTGAATCTCCAGGATGCTTTTGTTATAAGCGGATTATTTGTAGGTTTTGCGAATACTGCAGACAATACTACTTCAGCTTTTAGGATTCGTACTTTTCCATCTGTAATTAATACAGGATCTACAGCAGCAGCTACGGCTATGGAGACATTGTACAATGCTTCACTACAACTGACTGTGAACAACAGACAAATCCTTACACAGTTTCCAATCAGCAATTGTTTGTATATTCCACAAACTCAACAATTGGCAGCCGTTAGTACATCTCCTTATCCATCATTGGATCAAAATGAGCAATTTGCTGGAGCTACTTATCCAATGGAGCCAAACATTGTATTGGTAGGTTCTAAGAATAACGTTTGTCAAGTAGTATTACCTGCAGCAATTGGAACTCTTCCAACAGCAGGAGCTCCTAGATTAATCGTGATCTTCACAGGAATTTTGGCACAAAATTGCACTCCAATCAGATAATATTGATTATCAACTAGTTATGTACAATATTGGAATGGGTGATGCCCTGGGCATAAGTTGTCCTTAAAGAAACCCAAATTTTTATAACGCTTAAATGTAAAGCAAATGCAAAAGATTAATAAGTACGAATTTATTGAGTGTATTATCCCTCAATCATCTAGCAATACACGATTTTTTTTTAACGATCAACCACAACTTAGATTTGTGTCGTTAAATGCTCTTGAATGCTATAACATTGGAACTATTCCAAATAGCATTTTATCTGGTAATGCTAACATTTCTCAAACAAATTTTAACAAAGCATTTTTGGTTCTGTATTATGATGATAAAGAATCCACAAATCGTATTCCATTAAATTTGCTTAACCCTGTATTCTCTAATTTAACTACTCCAGGTTATCCATCAGTTTTTGGTATTAAGTCTTACAATGGTCAACAGGTTCAATGGTCAAAATCTTACATACAATTCGTAGTAGCTCCAAATCCTGATGCTATCAATAGCGTTTGTTTCGGAGTTTACTACAGTTAATTATTTTGTTTCAACCTTTAAAAATAAACCAAACCAATGGCAGCTTACACTACATCAGAATCGACTGTTAAAAAGTTTTTAAACAATGGTTATCCATACTTTTCATTTTACGTTAACGGAGTCAAAATTGCAAGCAATGAAAACGCAAGCGATATAGAGGATGCCAGCGAAAAATTAAGAGATGAGCTTTTAACGTATGAAAATAATGAAATTTCATCCTGGGATGATAAAATCATTGTATATACGTTTGCGGATAAAAACGTTATGTTAAAAGCAGGTAAAACAGATATCAGTCATAAATGTAGTGCAGCTCTTACAGTAAGGTTTCCAGATAAAAGGCAAAACAATACCTATAAAACTGATTCAAATTTTCAAGTTTTGCAGATCTTACAAGAAATGCGAAACGATATGAACATCCAGAGAGAAAAGATAGCATCATTAGAAGCAGAGATGCAGGATGATGATGAGGATGATGATGATAGCAATCCGATCATTGGAGCCTTAAAATCTAATCCCGAACTAATGAATACCATTGTTACAGGTGCAATGGCTGCACTCGGAAAAATATTCAAAAAACCATCAACAATTACAGCTTTGGGATCTATAGAAGTTGACCAGGATGAAAAGCTAACAAAATCAATTGAAATATTAAAGGCAAACGATGAAAAGTTATCTGATCATTTAGAAATATTGGCCAATATGTCAATTGAGAATCCTGGACAGTTTAAGTGGTTGATATCTATGCTAAAATAATAATAGATGAAAAAAGATACACAAGATTTATTGTTTAAGGTTGGTGTAGCTGTTGCTGTTTATTATTTTGTTGCAAAGCCATTATTAGAAAAATTGGGATTGCAAAAAAGTCAAACAGCAGAGGATGCCGATATTCAGCAATCATCTTTGGCAAGTCCATTTAATCCTACATATTATAAAGAGCAGCCTAAGCCTGTTACTATAATTACTTCTAAGGAAGTTGCTAAAATGGCTCAAGATCTTTATAGTAGTTTAAATCGTGGTTATTTAGGGGATGATTTGCAAACCATATTATCAACATTTAGAAAACTTAAATATAAAACTCAACTAAGTTATTTATCTGAATTTTTTAGTAATAAATATAAACTTGATTTACTTGATACTTTAAGACAAGGTGTAAGGCGAACTATTGATAGGTTTACTCCTGGAAATAGATCTGGTCTTTCAGATTCTGAATTACAAACAGTTTTATCAATCGTTAAAAACTTAAAATGAAAAAGAAAAATATTGTCCCTTTATTGATAATTGCCGGTGGTGCCGGTTATTATTTGTATGCTCAAAGCAAAAAAAAGAAAGGAACTGTAACACTAGGGCCATTGGAGAAATCAAATGAGCAGGAATTTGCACAGGCCGAAGTAGTGCCAGAGGCAAAGCCTAAAACATTACTTCAAAAAGCTGCATCATTAGTAAAGAAAGCAGCAGCAACAAAAGAGGGTAAGTCTTTACTAGCTAAAGGCAAAAAATTAGTTTCTAAAAAATTGAAGTTAGAGAAATTAGGTGCTACTTACCTATAAAATATAACCTATGAATTACCCTAAAGCAATAGTACCGGCAATGAAACATAGCAATCAACAAGTTGCGAATATTTCATTTCCGGAGCCTTTAACAGATAGGCAGAAATATGATCAGATCAACCAGGTAAGCAGGGGAGGCCAGCGTTATATCCAATACTATATTGAAACTAAGTTTTACTATCAAACACAAAATGTTTATAGTGATTGTAACACAATAACATTTTTTAATTTGGGAGCTAATTCTGTATTAATTAATGGATTTCCGTTAACGCAAGGCCAACAGCTTACAATTGAGGGCAATTACCTGGAGATTGATCAAACTCAATATCAAATTGAATTTAGTACATCAATAAGCCCAGACAACAATTTGGCAGTTTTACGCAAATTATATAAATAATGGCTCGTATATTTAAAGACAGTAGCGTATTAAACCAATTTGGATCTCCATCCATAAATAGTAATACATTAGTCAATCGTCCAGCATTTGGGCAGCCTGGGCGTTTATTTGTTTCTACTGATACACTAGCAATATTTAGAGATACTGGAACAGCTTGGGACAATTTAACCGATAACCCTGGTAATATTGGAACGTTACAAGAAGTAACGACAAATGGAAATCAAACTACTGTAAATATTCAAATTTTAGCACGTGAAAGTTTATTTACAAAAACTTTTGATACTAGTGATATTGGCGGTGATGCAACTAATATAATAAATATTGGTTCTAATGTAAATTTATCTAATAATGTTTTAGGTATTAATAATATTTATAGCGAAAGTTTTAAAACAATTACTAATAATATTACTTTAGAAGATGATAGTTTTCACGATAATACATATTTATATAGTGCAATTAATAATAATTCTTTAAGCTCTAAAACAATAACAGTTACACAAGGTACTTTTATAAATGCTTTATCTAGTTTACGTATACAAAATATTTTTAACGGTATTAATAGTCTTAATATTTCACATTATGCATCTATTATAGTTAACCCTTTAACTATGACAAATAGCACAATAACAAATTATTACGGATTATTAATTAATAATAGCACAGGATCAACAATAACGAATCGTTGGGGAATTTACCAAGCTGGTGCTAATGATAAAAATTATTTTGCTGGACAAGGTGTTTTTAATGAAAGAGTAAATTTCAATAGTTTAATTGTAGTAAATGGTAGTGTTTATTCAAGTGATACCGTAACAAATTTAATTGCTGGTAATACTAATGATTTAACATTTTATAATAATGGAATTACAACAGTATTAGGCACAATTTTTTCATCAGGAACTGGAAATTGGCGTATAGGTACAGGTTCAGACAGTGGGCGTAAATTACAAGTAGTAGGTCAACAAGAATGGATTACTACTGTTGGGACTGGAGTACATACAACAAGCGGAAATCACCTTCCTATATGGGTAAATGGTGTGCAATATTGGATAGCATTATTAAACCCTCCTATTTTACCTTAAAAATAAATTATGGCACAAATTAGAATTAACCTAACATTCATTTGGAACAATGGAGTTGAAAAAGAAGCAATCTATTTAAATGCTGAATCAATACAAGATAATTTGGAAACTGAAGCAAAATTCTATTATCAATTATTAGATGAAAATAACAATCCATTAATATCTGGTAATATCTCTATTGTAGGTGATGACTACATACAATGGTTAACCAATGATTTTTCAACAAATTGGATAATGAATTGGATAGCTGCACAATTAAATTTAACCCCAACAACTTTAATATAATGCAAGAATTAAACGTTCTTAAACAAGTGGTTCAAGTGGCTTTTGCATCTGGAAAATTAACTAATCTTGAAGAGATTAAAGTAATACTTATTGCTTTAGAAAAGATTGAGGAAAAAGTAAATCATTACGATGAAATGATAACCAATAAGAGTAATTAATGACTGAATTATTAGCTTATATCGTTCCAGGTATTTTCGCATTAATAGGTAATTATTTTTTAACCAATTTTAGGTTAAAAAAATTAGAAGATGATATAAAATCATACAAAGATATAAGCGAAAGATTGGCCAGGATTGAGGGAAAATTAGATTATCTAACCAAGTGAAGTATATCATTACATCCAGACAGAAAAGAAACGCTAAAAAAATTGGAGTTAAGATAAAATTATCAAGTAATCCAAAAAAGAAAATTAGCGTTTTTAAAGATGATGTAAAAGTTGCGGATATTGGAGATATAGCATATTGGGATTATGATCACTATATAAACGCTTATGGTATAGCTTACGCTAATGAAAGGCAAAGGTTATATAAAATTAGGCATGAAAAATATCGGCATATTAAAGATCACCATCATATTATGCGGATCAAATATTATGGAATTAATTAAAATTTATATTATGAAACTTCTGAAAAATTGGAAAACAAATTTAGCAGGATTGGGCGCTTTAATATCTGGAGTTGCTCAAATTGTAACAGGCCATCTCAATGAGGGAATAGGAACAGTTATCGCAGCAATTGGGTTATTTAGCGCAAAAGATTATAATAATTAATTTTATGCTCAGTATCAATAGTAATATTTTTAATGATTATGCAAATCACGTTTTAGAGGTTGAAGGTGGTAAAACATCAAATGTCAAAGATACAACAGCCGCAAAACAAGTTGCACCGGGGCAAGTTCATACAAATAGAGGTATAACCTGGAATGTTTATAAATCATTAGCAACAAAATTAGGATTGCAAAATGATTATAACTCTTTTTTAAATCTTACTAAGGATCAAGCAAAAAAATTTATTTATCAATTCTATTTAGATGTTGCAAAAGATTTACCAGATCAAACAGCAATGGCCGTAACTGAGAGCGCCTGGGCATCAGGGCCAGCACAAGCAACAACAAATTTAATCAATGCTTTAAAAAAAATGGGTTATCCAACAAAAGATAGAAAATCGGCCGCATTAATAGCATCAAAAGTTAATGATAAAGATTTAGCAATCTCAGTAGCTTTAGAACAACAAAATAAATATGAAACATTAGCAAAGGTTAATCCTGCTAAATATGGTGATTTTTTGAAAGGTTGGACAAACAGAACAAATAAATTGCTTTCTACAATAAAAAATTTTAAACCATCTGTTTTAGGTTTAAGTAGCATTTTTATAGTAGCATCAATTTTTTATATAATAAGCAAAAGAGGTTAGCATAGGTTGTATAGTTGGTTTATTAATTTTTGTACTAAGGGGAGTTTTCACTCCCCTTTATTAATTTTAATTTGTCTAACGAAATTTCGCGTTTCTTTTTCGTATAAGTTGACGTAATTTGCTGATGGGCGATTGTTTTTCAACCAAACAATAAGTTTATCAATATTATTTACTTTGTGATATCTGATAGGATCACGATCAGAAAAAAAAACAATTGCATTAAATAATTTCATATTATATTTGCTTTAGAAACAAAAAAAGTAAAACTCCCTTAGGCTAGGTTTCTAGCATTCGGGAGTTTTTTTTATTGTATGTATTTAAAAATATGCGCTATAACGTCGACTGTCCAACCATTACCTAGCATTCTATACCTTTGCGAATCACTCACGCAATCTGAATAATTATCTTTTACTGTTTGCAACCTTTCACATTCAACCGGACTCAATCGCCTAATGGTTTTATTAATCTTTGCTAGTGCCTCAGTAGAAGTACATAAAGTGGGTGATTTATGATTGTTTCGCCATCTGTAACCATCATCAGATCTATAATCACCTCCAAAAATTTCAATTGCGTTACTGTTCCCGGTATCTAAACAATAACTTTTACCATCATTTTTTTGCAATGGTCCGTTTCCCCCGTTACCATTTTTTGAGCTTCTGGGCATAGTGTTATGAATAGTTACATTAATTTTTCTCTCAGCTAGCAAACAATCGCTTTTTTTAAATTCATTTAATAGTTTTTTATCCTGCTTAAATTTTGCAACCTTGATATATTTTAGCATTTTATCAGATAGAAAATATTTTTCATCCACTATTGGTTCTAAAATGTGATGAAGTAGTATTTTTTTGTCCTTAGGTTGATTTATTATTGATTCCGGGTAATTAAATAAACCTTGCGGTTGCATGCCAATGTTCGTCCAATACAATCGTCGTCTATTCTGAGCGCTTACTAATGCTGAATTAATTTCTATAGGTTGAACATTAAGCGCTTTAGTGATTATTTTTTCCCATTTCTCAATCATAATAACATTTTCAAGCAAAAAATATTTTGGTTTTACTTCATGCAATATTCTGACATACTCCCAGAATAAATACGATTGCCCATCAAATTCAAAACCATCTTTTTTCAGTTGTAGATAATGATTCAAATTTGTTACTTCAATTGAATTTTTTGTTATCATACCGTTACGCTTACCAGCAAAAGAAAATGATTGGCAAGGTGATCCACCAATCAATAAATCAATTTTAGGCAATTTATATCCATCAACATTTATAACGCTACCCAATTGTATAGTATCTGGGTAATTGTGCATAGTTACCTTAATTGCAAATTTGTCTATCTCAGAAGCGTAGTATTGATTTATTTTTATTCCTGCACGATTAAGGGCCTGTTGGCCGCAACTCATGCCATCAAATAGAGATAATACATTCATCTTTTTTTATATTGGTTGTTATCTGTTTTAATAATTAAATTTTCAATAATCCAATCTTTAATTAACTTTTTACTATAGCTCAAACTTTTACCGGTTAAAGCAATTAAATCGTTGCATAATGTTTTATAATCTTTTGGTTCAATCAATACTTTATTTATTAAAAATGTTTTATCAATTCCTTGAATTGAATCATTTACATTACTTTTTTGTTTTTCAATCCAATCACCTTGCTCATTAACTATTTCAATTGATTTAAATCCGGGTGATGATCTAAGGTAACCGGCTGAAATAGACAATACATTTTCTTTTTTTTCGCATATTAAAGTAGATTGTGCCTTGCGATCCATAAATGAGCCCAGATGGCCCAGACTATTTTTATCTTTTTTGGATAGATGCAAAACGCAAATGATTAATAGGTTATAAATTTTAGATATCTTCTTTAACCAATGTATGATGGCGTTGCTTTCTGATACTGAGTTAAAATCATTAACCAAATCAGCAATACCATCAATCACCAATACAGAACAATCAAGATTATTTGATAAATATATCTCAATCAATTGCATCAATTGTTGCCCATTGTCTTCACGACAATTGAAAAAATCTAAGTTACCCGGTAAAAAATTTGATTTAATTTGAGATTGAATTCTCTTGATAATTTCATAAAAATCATATTCGCTGGATTCTGTATCAAAAAAAGCAATCTTTGGCCTATCAAAAATTGGGCGCAATTTTATGTTAAAGATGCCATCAGAAAAAAAAGCGCTTGCAATGGTTGTAGTAACAAACAAACTTTTGCCTGCTTTAGGTAAACCTTGAAAACAGACAAAAGATTGCAATTGGCCAATAACTTGATCATTTATTTGCAATAAACATTCATTATTAACCGGTTTATTTATTGGATTGTATTTTCTTGATACTAATGTATCAAGGTTAATCATCATTCCAGATTTATCGTATCGTCATTAAAAAAATTTGCAGCAGTTTGTTTGCACTCCTTTATGATAATACTTTCAAGATTCCGATTGTATAACTCCCGGTTATATTCTGATATAAACAATTGAGCTGCAAGCCATTCTTTTTTAGTTAATCCTAAAAACGCGTGCACCCGGTTAAAATTATCTGGAGGAGTAGTAAAAGCATTTATTGGTAAATCTGGGTTATAAATTTTCATTGTGTTTAATTTTAGAATGGTAAATCGTCGTTATTTAATTTTTGTTCAATTGGTTTAATTTGTCCTAATATTAACCCTTGTTTACCGTCCTTTGGATTCTGGGCCATAAATCCAATACTACCGTATTTATCAATCTCTTCATTGATAAATATTGTACCGTTCAACCATTTTCCATTTTCTGTAACATTGATTTTTTCTTTATCAATTTTAATAAGATTTATTGAAAACGATAATTTTTTCATCTGTATCTTTTTTTATTTGGATTAACAATCTAATATAATTACTTACTGATAATTGCAAAACACTACTTTTTTTTATCAAAAAATTTAATTCATCTTTTGTTATACGCGTGCTTACTATTTTATCTTTTTTTTGCATTTTATAATTTTTTCCAGATGATTATTAATTGAGAGATTATAGTAGTTATAATCATAATAGGCGCTATAACTATCACTATATAAGCAAGTGCAAAAAGATAGATTAATAGCTTTAGAATGTTATACATCATCATCATCAATATTTATATTTATTAATCTATTTTTTAGATATACAAGATCATTTATATATTTATGCATTGCTGCTATATACCCAGAATGATATCCATCATCCCAACGATCTATATTTATATTTTTATTATTTAAATCTATTCTTAAATAATCAATTCTATGATGTGCAAATTTTATTAATTCATCTATAATATTAATTGGTAGCATAAACTTTTGATTTTATATATACAATAGTGTTAATATTTAACAGATAAAAATTTTCAGCTGATACAATTATCAAAGGATTGTATTCATCATCAAAAAATGATAATTCTACAATTAATCCTAAATGTAATTTAACTTCTACCGGATTACCTCCCAGAGATGGTGGCAATGTAAATGTTTGAATGTTGTGCAATTTAATTTCCATTTTAATTGTTTTATGTATACAAATGTATACAACTATTTCAATTGTATACAATTTTTTGTTAGGTTACTTAAAAATTTAGAAACCGTTTAAAAATTTGGTACTTTAATTAAATATTATGTATTAAAAGTTGAAACAAAATAGGTTTTTTCTATATTATTTGTTTGTTTTTGGTTATATGGCCATTTTCGGGTAACTTAGTGCCCATAGGCCACTAAGTTAACCCATAAGGTAACCCGAAAACGTGCCTTTATAACCAATAGCGAATTAACCAAAATTTTAAAATTGTCTTAAATTTGGTTATGCGTGAGCAGCTACTCAATAAATTAAAATTTTCTGGTAAAAGAGATATCATTGCAAATGATCAAAGCGCAAATGATATCATAGCTGCAATGTTAAAAGCACATTCACAACATGCAAATGATTACGATTTAATATCTGAGCTATTCTATGCAGGATCAGGAATAGCAACCGCAAAGAAATTATTTGATTTTCTAAAAAGAAACATCAATTATAAGGTTGAATCAATAAACAATCAAAGGATAATGAGCCCAGGTGCAATATTATCACTTCAACAAAATGATTGCAAAAACTATGCTTTATTTATTGTTGGTATTTTACAATCTTTAAAACGTAAAGGATTAATCAACAATAAATCATTTTACCGGTTTGTAAGTTATCAATTATTAGATCCTACTCCACATCATACCTATGCGGTGATGATTGATAAAAACGGTAATGAGGTAAATATTGATCCGGTGCTATCATCATTTAATGAAAAAAAATATTTCACAAATAAAATTGATAAAATGCCTTTATATGCTATATCTGGAATAGGTGCAAAATCAGCAAAGGCGCCTAAGGGAGTTAAGAGGCCAATAGTTGCTAGAGTAACATTAGCACCCGCAAGAGGGAGTTTTTTACTCTTGGTTGGATTGAATTTTATGGGCCTAGCTACCAAACTTGCAAAATCTTTTGAAACTAAAAAAGATGCTACAAATTCATTTTGGGTAAGGTTGGGAGGTAATACCAATGAGTTACTTAGAAAAGTTGAACAAGGCGCCAAGAAAAAAAGAATTTTTGGTGAATTGAATGAGGGATCAATTGGTGATCCTACATTAGTTGCCGCATCAACAGCCGCACCCATTTTAATAAAGGTTGCAACATTTCTAAAATCTGTTGGCATTGATCCTGCTGAGATTGCCAATGCAGGAAAAAAAGTATTGGCAAATCAAATTAGAAAAAAGTTAGAGCCGATTGAAAAGCAAAAAACTCAAGATGCTGAAGTTGCCCAGATGCAAACCGAACAAGCTGTAAATACTTTATCAAAAGATGATGTATCTAATAAAGGTTTATCATTGATTAAAACATCTACATCATCAGCAAAACCGATTAATTTATTACCATATTTTATCGGTGGTGGCGCTGCATTATATTTATTAACCAGGAAAAAATAATTTATGGCTAATGCTATTATGGTTGCAAAACTTAAAAAAGTTCAAGCAATCGCAAAAAAACTTAAAAAAGATAGGCCCAGATTGACGCATATTGAAGCAATTAAACTTGCCTGGAAACAAATTCCTAAAACAAAAACAACAAAAACAAAATCTAAATCTGTAGGTGCTATTAAGAGAAAAGCTGTCAAAATAACCGAAAAAACAATTCAAGATAAAGTTAAAAGAGTAAAAAGAGCTGCTTTAAATCTTGATGATGCCCAGAATGCGCACATGCTGCAAAAAATAGGATCTTTAATGCAAAAACCATTTCAATTAAAACATTATGATGGTGGTAAGCTAAAATCTGTAACTAAATTTAGTGCTAGCAATCTTGCAACAGCGAAAAAAATTGCTAAAAAGTATAAAGAGCACGCAGGACACAAAGGTAGATATTCAGTTTCTTCATATTAAATTAAAATAAACAAAATGTATCACAAAAGAAAAAAACATCACGCAAAAAAACATACTAAGCGCCGTCGTAAAATGGCCGGAGGTGCTGCAGGTATGTTGATGCAAGCCGCTGGGTTAGTAGGTGGCGCCGTTATTGCTAGAGTAGTAACCAATAGTTCAAAGATTTTACCTCAGATTGATGCAAAAATTAAAGATGCTGCGGTAATTGGTTTAGGATTATACTTCCCGAAATTAGTTAAAGGACCGATAGGTGCATCAGTAGGTGCAGGTATGGTTGCAATGGGCGGCCTTGCCTTAATACAATCAACCGGCGCGATACAAGGCATTGATGATATGATTCCAGCTTCTTTTATGGCCGGTGATGATTTGTCTGTGATTGCAGGATCTGATTTGTCTGTTATTGCAGGGGATTACAGTCAAGACAATCTATCAGTTATTGCAGGTGATTATGAATCAGAAATGTATTAATTAAAAAAATTAAAATTTAAAAAATTATGTTAAGTTCACAACAAGGTGCAAGACAGGTTTTCGATAACGCACGCCGATTGGTTGATGCTGCAGGATTGAGCACACAACAAACAGTATTATCACAAAGTTATTTACGTAGTGAAGTTTTATTGAGTACAACTACAACAAACTATCACGTTCCTATTTTAATCAATGATAACCAAAATGGTAGTACATCATCTTTTAATACTTCGCAACTTCTCAATTTGCAAGATGCGTTCGTTGTTTCTGGGATAATGGTTGGTTTTTCTAACAACGTTGACAATACATCAACAGCGTTTAAAGTAAATACATATCCATCAGCTGTTAACTGTGGTACATCAACTACGCCATCTCAGGCAGCCGCTACCGCTATGCTTACTCTCTATAATGCTCAATTGCAACTGACTGTCAATAACCGACAAATTTTAACAGGATTCCCATTGTTGAACTGTTTGTATGTGCCACAGACTCAAGGTTTAGATCCACAACCAACATCTGGAACAAGTTTCAAAAACATTGATCAAACAGATGCATATTATCCAGCGATGGTACCTATTGAGCCGAATGTAGTTTTGGTGGGTTCTAAAAATAATGTTTGTAGTATTCAATTGCCTGCAGCTATTAGCACATTGCCAACCGCCGGTGCACCGCGATTGGTTGTGTATTTCACAGGCATTTTAGCGCAAAATTGCACTCCCGTTAGATAGTAGTTGTTAAAGTAAATAGGGAATGGGTGATGCCCGCATTACGAATAGAAGCCCATTTTTTTTAATCCTTAAATGTGTAGGATATGTTAAAGATAGATAAGTACGAATTTATAGAAATTGTTATCCCTGCTGGATCAACAAATACCAGATTTTTCGCAAATGATCAGCCGCAGTTGCGTTTCGTTTCGCAATCCGCATTAAGTATATATCCGAAAGCAACAGTACCTAAGAGTATTTTGTCTGGAAATGGTAACATTGAAGATACTGATTTTTTACAAGGTTTTTTGGTACTTTACTATTCAGACAAAGAAGCCACGAATAGAGCACCTCTTACGATATTCAATCCAATACAAAACAATAGTACAACATTATCGCCATCAGTTTTTTCGCTTGCCGGTTTTCAAGGACAGCAAATTCAATGGAGTAAATCGTATGTACAATTTACCAGTGCACCAACGACATCAGGAGTTCCCAGAAGTATATGTATAGGAGTTTACTATAGTTAATTTTTTGTTTCAACTTTTAAAAATAACCAAACATTATGGCCGCATACCTAACATCTGATTCAGTAGTTAAAAAGTTTTTAAACAATGGTTATCCATATTTTTCATTTTATGTTAATGGGATTAAAGTTGCATCAAATGAAAATGTTAACGATATTGAGGAAGCATCTGAAAAACTAAGAGATGAATTGTTAACATACGAACATAATGAGGTTTCAAGTTGGGACGATAAAATAGTAGTTTATACTTTTGCAAGCAATAGTATTATGCAAAAAGTTGGCAAAACCGATATTAGTCATAAATGTAGCGCAGCTTTAACGGTTCGTTTCCCGGATAAACGACAAAACAATACCTATAAAAATGATAATACAAATTTTCAGGTATTGCAAATTTTACAAGAGATGCGAAACGATATGAATGTGCAACGCGAAAAAATTGCATCACTTGAAGCCGATTTGCAAAATGATGATGATGATGATGATGATGATAATCCTATTATTGGCGCTTTAAAAAATAATCCAGAAATTTTAAATGGTATTGTAACCAGCGCCGCAATGGCTTTAGGATCAATTTTCAAAAAACCTCTTCCTATTACATCATTGGGTAGCGTTGAAGTTGATGAAGATAAACTAACAAAATCATTAGAGATATTAAAAAATAATGACGATAAACTTGCTGATCATCTTGAGATTTTAGCTAATATGTCAATAGACAATCCTAACCAATTTAAATGGTTATTATCAATGCTTAAATAGTTTAAAATGGATAAAAATAATCAAGATATTATATTTAAAATTGGAGTAGCTGTAGGAGTTTATTTTTTTGTGGTGAAACCTATTTTAGAAAAATTTGGTTTATCTAAAACGCAAGAGCAAGAAAGATTTAATCAAGATGAAAAAACAGCTCAAACAAGTTTAGTATCACCATTTTCGCCCAGATATTGGCATGATCAACCTGCACCAAAAACAATTATAACTACTAAGGAAGTTACAAAGATGGCGCAAGATTTATATAATAGTCTAAATCGCGGTTATCTGGGTGATGATATTAACACAATTTTAAGCACATTCAGAAAACTAAAGTTTAAAACTCAAGTTTCATATCTTGCCGAATTTTTTGCAAATAAATATAAATTAGATTTATACAATACTTTAAAAGATGGCGTTCGCCGTACTATTGATAGATTTACTCCAGGCAACAGAACAGGATTAAGCGATTCAGAATTGCAAAAAGTAATTGATATTGTAAGCGCATTAAAATAACAAAATGAAAAAAAATATTGTACCAATAGTAATTATTGCAGCGGCTGCCGGTTATTACTTCTATAGTCAAAATCAAAAGAAAAAAGATTTGCCATCAATTGATGCAAGTAAAGAATCTATTGATAATACAACAGCTTCGGTAATTGAAGAAAAAAAGCCAAAAACTTTATTAGCTAAAGCAGCAACATTGGTTAAGCAAGCTGCACAAACTAAAGCAGGAAAAAAGTTAATTAATAAAGGAAAAAATTTAGTTAATAAAAAATTGAAACTAAATCAGATGGGCGCAAGTTATTTATATTACTAAAATTGCTAATCTATGAATTTTCCAAAAAAAATGGTGCCCGCAATGAAGCATATTGATGTTAATCAAGTTGCTAATATTAGTTTTCCTACGCCATTAACTGATAAACAAAAATATGATAGAGTAAATGAATTAAATCGTAATGGACAACGATACATTCAATTTTACATAGAAACAAAATTCTATTATCAAACTCAAAACGTTTATAGTGATTGCAACACAATTACTTTTGTTAATTTGGGTGCAAATTCTGTATTGATTAATGGTTTTCCATTAACTCAGGGACAACAGCTTACAATTGAAGGTAATTATTTAGAGATTGATCAAACTCAATATCAAATTGAATTTAGTACATCAATAAGCCCAGACAACAATTTGGCAGTTTTACGTAAATTATACAAGTAATGAGTAGAATTTTTCGTGATAGTAGCGTATTAAATCAATTTGGATCACCTTCAATAAATAGCAATACATTAGCCAATCGTCCAGCATTTGGGCAGGTTGGTAGATTGTTTGTATCTACTGATACATTAGCAATTTATCGTGATACAGGGACAGCTTGGGATAATTTAACCGATAATCCTGGTAATATTGGAACGTTACAAGAAGTTACAACTAATGGTAATACTACTACTTTAGGAATATTTGCTGGTGCATCAGGTAGTTTAACTTCTGGTTTTTTATTAGAAGTTTTAGGACGTACTAAACTAACTGGTACTAATAATAACATAGTATACATAGGTCTTCCTTCAATTACTCCAAATAATGCAACGTTAGACGTATTCGGTTATAGCTCATTTCGTTTGTTTACAGATTCTGCAGCTAACATTGGTAGTATTGTTAGAAATGATTTTTCAATAACATTAAATACAAATATTACTACTGGTGATCCTTCAGCTAGTATAAATCAATTAACATTAGTTACTAATAATATAGCTAGTTTAGGCAATGCCACTACAGGATTAATGTATGTTGGTAGTGGCTTAAATAAAAATACAATTGATGACAACGGAAGTGCAAATTCTACAATTACATTGGTTCAAGGTAGTGGAATTTTTGCTTTATCACCTTTGCAAAGTATTTCTGAATACAGCGGTTTGGGTGGGACTAACATAACCCATTATGCTGGAATGGTTATTAATGGTTTTAGGAGTACTAATGGTAGTGCAATTCGAATAGTAAATAATTATCAATTATTAATTAATTCTAGCCAACAATTTAGCGGTTCTACTACTGTTACAAATCGTTGGGGAATTTATCAAGCTGGAACTAATGATTACAATTATTTTGCATCAAAAGTATTGATAGGTACAACTACATCTGATTCAAGCTTATTGAATGTTAATGGATCAATTACAGCTATTGAAGCATCAATAACAAATCAAGGTTTTTTTGGAAGTGCTTTATACGTTGGTTATAATGGTGTAGGTTATGCACAATTATATTTAAATGTTCAAGGTGTTACTACTGCTTTTACCGTTCAAGGTGCAACTTTAGCAACTGGGGTGCATACTACAAGCGGTAACCATTTACCAATAAAAATTAACGGTGTTACATACTGGTTAGCATTACTTAACCCACCAATATTACCATAAAATAAAATTACAATGGCTCAAATTAGAATTAACTTAACATTTATTTGGAATAATGGAATTGAAAAAGAAGCAATCTATTTAAATGCTGAATCAATACAGGATAATTTGGAAACTGAAGCAAAGTTCTATTATCAATTATTAGATGAAAATAACAATCCATTAATATCTGGTAACATTTCTATTATAGCTGATGACTACATACAATGGTTAACCAATGATTTTGCAACAAATTGGATAATGAATTGGATAGCTGCACAACTAAATTTAACCCCAATAACAATAAATTAAATGCAAGAATTAAACGTTCTTAAACAAGTGGTTCAAGTGGCTTTTTCATCTGGAAAATTAACTAATCTTGAGGAGATTAAATTAATACTTATTGCTTTAGAAAAGATTGAGGAAAAAGTAAATCATTACGATGAAATGATAATCAATAAGAGTAATTAATGACTGATTTATTAGCTTATATCGTTCCAGGTATTATTGCATTAATAGGTAATTATTTTTTAACCAATTTTAGGTTAAAAAAGATTGAGGATGATATGAGATCATACAAAGATATTAGTGAAAGATTGGCAAGGATTGAGGGAAAATTAGATTATCTAACAAAGTGAAATATATCATTACATCCAGACAGAAAAGAAACGCTATAAGAATTGGAGTAAAGATTAAATTATCTAATAATCCAAAAAAGAAAATTAGCGTTTATAAAAATGGTGTAAAGGTTGCGGATATTGGATCAATTGAATATTGGGATTATGATCATTATTTAAACGCTTATGGTAAAACTTACGCTAATGAAAGGCAAAGGTTATATAAAATTAGGCATGAAAAATATCGGCATATTAAAGGATCACCATCATATTATGCGGATCAAATATTATGGAATTAATTAAAATTTATATTATGAAACTTCTGAAAAATTGGAAAACAAATTTAGCAGGATTGGGCGCTTTAATATCTGGAGTTGCTCAAATT
>Ga0209085_1001128_pt1 | contig 17147 bp, 13 predicted proteins | sample C_131016_EF_Meta_FD_187310 | JGI IMG/M metagenome (GOLD analysis project Ga0209085, IMG submission 187310) | Freshwater microbial communities from Lake Croche, Canada to study carbon cycling - C_131016_EF_MetaG (SPAdes) (version 2) | ecosystem: Environmental > Aquatic > Freshwater > Lake...
ATCACCGGCGGCGCGGGGTCGGACACGTTCTTCCTCGATGGCCGGGCCGCGGCAAGCTCCATCACCTGGTCTACTATCACCGATTTTCAGGCGGGGGATCACCTGACGATCTGGGGCTATCAGCCCGGGATCAGCCAGTTCCGCTGGGCCGCGAGCGATGGCGCCGCCAACTACAAAGGCGCCACCCTGTATTGCGACCTTGACGGCAATGGGTCGATCGATACCTCGGTCACTTTCTCAGGCCTGACTCAGGCACAGTTGCCGACGCCGAGCTATGGGTCCGTTGCGGGGAATGATTATATCATGTTTGGCTGAAGTTGGTCCGGATCGAAGGTGCCGCCGAGGGGCACATTCAGGACAGGGTCATCGTGCAGGAATTATTGGGCCACCCGCTCTTCAAGGGTGACACCCAATCCCGCTGATCAGGACCGACACGCCGCGGCATTTCGATCAGCCCCTTCCAGTGGAAGCAGCAGAGACTAACGATGCCATCGTTTCCAGTGAACGCCCGGTTGGGCAGCCAGTCGTCGCGCATGAAATGCCAAACGTGGACACCTGGACACCTCCGATAACCCTGGGTTGCCTCTGATCTGACGGCCCATGCGGCTCCCAATGCGGCAGCAGGCGCCCTGACGGTCGGTGTTTTCGGCCGCGATAGTGTGCTGAGAAGGGCTCTGCGGCCGGCTCGCCTCACACCGCCGCGCGCTGCCTGTCCAACCAGCACCATCGCTTCATGTTGTAGGCCATGTTCGCCAGCGTGATCACAGCATGCGCCCGCGCGATGCCGATGGTGCGGATCACCAGCCCCATCACCCCCTTCTGGCAGGCGAACGGATGCTCCACATGCGCCCGGATCGCTGACTTGGTCGCATTTCCGCGCGCGATGTGCCTGGCCATGGGCCGCCCCGCCGGCTTGCGCCGATGGATACGGCTGACGCGGCCGATACCCTCCAGATACCGCTCATTCTCCGCCGAGCGATATGCCGTATCGGCCCAGACATCGGACGCGGTGTTCTTCGGATCGATCAGCCCCTCGCGCAGCCGCGCCCCGTCATGCGCCGCAGCATCGGTGGTTTTGCCGCGCCGGATCACGCCATGTCGACGGTCGATCGAGATATGCGACTTGTAGCCATAGGTCGGGATTGCGATGTCGATCTGCGGCTTGCCCTCCGGCCCGGGCTTGGCTTTGCTGAACTTCACCGTCCAGCGCGCATCGGTGTCCTTCTGGCGCGCGCGGGCCGGCTTGTCGGGCCAGATCTCGGCGGCCTTCTCGCCGTTCTTTATCCGGGCCTTCTCGTCATCGTTGTTGCGCTGCCGAGGTGCGGACACCAGCGTCGCATCGACGATCTGGCCGGCCATGGGCAGATAGCCCGCGCCGGTGATCGCATCGTCGAGCCTGGTGAACAGGCGCTCCATGGCGCCGGAGGCGATCAGCGCCTCGCGGAAGTCCCACAGCGTATTGGCGTCCGGCACCGCATCGCCGGGGCCCAGGCGACAGAAGCGCATCCAGCTCAGCCGGTCGGCCACCAGGTATTCCGTCTGCGCCAGCGACAGGCCGTGCAACGCCTGCAGGACGAGCATGCGGAACTTCAGCACAGGATCGAAGGACGGGCGCCCGCCCTTGCGCAGGTCCCGCGGACCGAAGGCTGCCGTCAATTCAGAGCGGAACAGTTCGAAATCCACCGTCGCCGAGAGCTTCTCCAGCGGGTCGCCCTGGGCGGAGAGTTCACGCAGGCGCTCCTGCACGTCCCAAAAGCCGGGTTGGCCTGATGACATCCGCCGTATCCTCCATCTCCGAGACCACGGAGCGAATCACGATCCCGGCAGCGTCGCCAGGGGTTTCCGGAGGTGTCCAGGCTTGTCAGCCTCTGGCCTTGTAAATTAATAGAGACATTGTCTGCTTATAGGAGGGACGAGGTGAAGATGTTCAGGGCAACCGGTTGGGTTGCAGCGACAATGATTGCCGCGTTCCCCATAGGCAAAGCCGCCGGCCAGGCCAACGCCTCACCAGCCACCGCATATGATGGCGAATGGCGAATGACCGGCCAATGCAGCGCCGGGATAGTTGTTGAACGGAGCGGCTCTCGATTACCAGCCCTCTCCGTTGGTCCATTCAATGTCACGATCAATAATGGTCGATTTGAAATCGTCCGAGAGAGCCCAATCTCGGATAATCTGGCCGTGACGATTCGCAATGTGTACAAAGGAAATTTTAGAGGCCAAGCCCTGACCATTGAGGTCGCTGGTTCCACATCTAACGGAGCTGCTTGGGATTATCTCTACAGTGGTAACGCCTCGAATAATACCCTCATATCTGGATCGGGTGTATTCCGCAGCGGTCGCGGGTCTGAATATACCACACGTCGAAACTGTCAGTTTACCCTCACTTCGGTTAATCCCGCACCAGTAAGTCTTGCCGGTATTGATCGTCAGCGCGAACTCGACGCACAAAGAACACGACAAGCGCAAAACCAGCCATCACAGACCCCAGTCCAGGGGAGAACGGGGGAACGAGCCTCCCGGGAGACGCAGCCATCAGCGACACCACCCACACAGGGAGCGGCAGGGGACCAACGACTTCAGCAATTGGCGGCTCAGCGTGCTATTGAGGAGCAGCGCCTGCGCGAAGTTGTGGCGGCTCGCGAAGCCGAAGAACAGCGCCTGCAATCGTTGGTTGCACAGCGGGCCGCCGAAGAACAGCGCCGACATGAGGTTGTGGCGGCTCGCGAAGGCGAGGAACGGCGGCTTCAAGTGTTGGTTTCGCAGCGGGCTGCTGAGGAACAGCGCCAACGCGATATGGCCAGCCAGCCAGACCGACGCCAATCCGCTCAGATACAACAGCCTGAACCCAACCAGGTGCCAGCTAGGGCCGCCGGCCAGACAACGGCCCGCCAAGTTGAGCGATTGGAGAGTGCCGCTGGAGAAATTATTCTACCGATCAATGAGCGTGCCGAGAATTGGCGCCCAAGAGCTGCCGCCATCCCCATTCAACAACAGCAATTCTGTCGCATCATTGATCGGTTTAATGACGATATCACTCTAGCCCGCCTGGTCCGCAATGATGTTAGACGCAATAATCTATATCGTGAGCGGCAAGCCGATTTGTCTATTTTGATGCGAAATGGCAATTTTGAAAATTGGCTTGTCCGGGTCGCTGACGTTACAACAGCATCAGATGGCAGCATTGCTATTTTATTACAGCCGCCGTGCCGCGTTATGCTTGGTTCGGACGCATGTCAGAGGAATGGCTCAGAAATCAAAGCAACAATTAAGCCTGACGCTCCTTTTTTTCCCGAACTGGGGCGAGTGAGTAATGGCGATTTTGTCGCTGTCTCAGGTACCGTCCTGTTTGCTCAACAGGAGCAGCGCGGCCAAGCGGCGACACAAAATGCAGTGTATCAACCTGGCACGCATTGCAGCGGCGCTGCGGGCGCGCAAACGCAGGATATCTTCGTGACCCAGATCCGCGGTCTCGTGCCGCAACGCTGAGCGGCCGAGATCATCGGAGATCAAAGGTCGCATGTGTGAAGCGGCGGTAGCACCAAGTTAACTTGCCTATTCAACCGCCGCCCGCAGCATAACATCGTTCACGCCGATATATGCCTGCGTGCCCCTGCCATCGCTGGCCAGCGATGGCAGCCAGCCAGGGCGGTCATCAGGGAGCGCCGCGCGCCATGGCTGGTGGCGCCCTCCATCCCCGCCAGTGCGTCCATGAGGTTCGCCAACTGGCAGAGGCTGTTGGCCTAAAAAGGCCTGCGCTGCTGGGTGGGGAAAAGCGGAGCGTCAGGTGTTACGAGCCAGGGCAGCTGGTTCACCTAGGCACCCTGCTCCTCGCGCAGCTTGTCGCTGACCAGCGCTGCAGATTGCCTGATTGTGGCCTCATCGGCTGTTTTGAGGCTGCGCCAGAGATAGCGACCTTCATGCAGGGGCACGCGCGCTTGCCACAGGCCATTGCGCCAGAAGATGACCAGCTTGCCGCCTATAAGCTAGCGTTTATCGTCCATCCTGCGCTGACTGGGTTTTGCCTAGATCTCAGCAGGATAGCGTCAGCGCCTAGATCAAAAACAGGAATTCAGCACTATAATCCATTGAAATTAAGCGATTTTATACACGACCATGGCAGTGCTTGTACTTCTTCCCAGAACCACAAGGGCAGGCCGAATTGCGCGGCGTGCCAGCCCATGTCGCCGGGTCGTTCGGGTCCACCGCCTCACCGCGCCGCGGCGCCACCGCCACATCGCCCTGGCCGTCAAAATCGCCGCCATCCGGCGAGGGGTGGCGCATATCCGTGATCCGCACCGGCTCGGGCATCGGTGGCGGCGCATCGGGGCGCATTTCCACCCGCGTCATCAGCGAGGTCACCCGCACCCGCAAATCCTCCAGCATGCTGTTGAACAGCACGAAGGCCTCGCTCTTATACTCGTTCAGCGGGTCCCGCTGGCCATAGGCGCGCAGGCCAATGCCCTGGCGGAGATGGTCAAGCTGCAGCAGGTGCTCCTTCCACACCTGATCGAAGAGCTGCAGCAGCAGGCTCTTCTCCACCATGCGCATCATCTCGGGGCCAATATCGGCCGCGCGCACGGCGCTCGCCCGGTCGGCCGCGTCCTGGATGCGCTCGAGGATCATGTCATCATCAATCCCCTCCTCCTTGCCCATCGCCGCCACCGGCAGGTCAAGGTTGAGGTTCACACGCACCTTCTCCTCCAGCCCGGCCAGGTCCCATTGCTCGGGGTAGGAATTTTCCGGAATGGCGGCGCGCACCATGTCGTGGATGGTCTCGCGCCGCATCTCCGAAACCGTCTCGGACAGGTCGCTCGCCTCCATGTACAGCCGGCGCTGGGAATACACCTCGCGCCGCTGATCATTCATCACATCATCATATTTCAGCAGGTTCTTGCGGGTGTCGAAATTACGCGCTTCGACCTTCTTCTGCGCTTTTTCGAGGGCCTTGTTGATCCAGCTATGGGTGATCGCCTCGCCTTCCTTCAGGCCGAGTTTCTGCAGCATCCCGCCCATGCGTTCGGAGCCGAAAATCCGCATCAAATCATCTTCCAGCGAGAGGAAGAAGCGGCTGCCGCCCGGGTCACCCTGACGGCCGGAGCGGCCGCGCAGCTGGTTGTCGATGCGGCGGGATTCGTGGCGCTCCGTGCCGATCACGAAGAGCCCACCGGCCGCCATGACGGTCTTCTTATACTCCACCACCTCGGCCTCATGCCGGGCGAGTGCCGCCTCATAGGCCGGGCCATCCGAGGTGCCGGTCTCCTGCCGGGCCAGCATATCGGCATTGCCGCCGAGTTTAATGTCGGTGCCTCGTCCGGCCATATTGGTGGCGATGGTGATGGTGCCCGGCCGGCCAGCCTGGGCGATGATGCCGGCCTCCTGCTCGTGATAGCGCGCATTCAGCACCGCATGCGGGATGCGCTTGGCCTTGAGGATGGCCGAGAGCATTTCCGATTTCTCAATGCTCGTGGTGCCCACCAGCGCGGGCTGGTTGCGGGCGCGGCATTCCTCGATCAGCGTCGCCACCGCGTCGTATTTCTCGGCCGTGGTGCGATAGACCTCGTCATCACTATCCACCCGCGCCACCGGCACATTGGTGGGAATCTCAAGCACTTCGAGCTTGTAGATCTCGGCAAATTCATCGGCCTCGGTCGATGCCGTGCCGGTCATGCCCGCCAGCTTCGGGTAGAGCCGAAAATAATTCTGGAAGGTGATCGAGGCCAGCGTCTGGTTCTCTGGCTGGACGGTGACGAATTCCTTCGCCTCCAGCGCCTGGTGCAGACCATCGGAGTAGCGCCGGCCCTCCATCATCCGGCCGGTAAACTCATCGATGATAATGATCTTATCATCCCGCACGACGTATTCGACATCGCGCTTGAACAGCGTGTGCGCGCGCAGCGACTGGTTCACATGGTGCACCAGCGAGATATTCTCGGTGTCGTAGAGCCCGCCCTCGGTCAGCACGCCGCCCGCGCTCAGCAGCGCCTCGATCTCCTCGCCACCCTTTTCCGTCATGTTGACGGTGCGCTGCTTCTCATCCTTCTCGAAGCGCTCGGGGTCGGTCACGAAATCCACGATCACGGCATTGACGCGGCGATAGAGGTCCGAGGTGTCATCCGTCGGGCCGGAGATGATGAGCGGCGTGCGCGCCTCATCGATCAGGATCGAATCCACCTCATCGACAATGGCGAAGTTGAAGCTGCGCTGGACCATGTCGGCCAGCCGGTACTTCATATTGTCGCGCAGATAGTCAAAGCCGAATTCATTGTTGGTGCCGTAGGTGATGTCGCAGGCATAGGCCGCCTGGCGCTGATCATCATTGAGGCCATTGACGATGACGCCGGTGGTCAGGCCGAGAAAGCCATAAAGCTTGCCCATCCATTCCGCATCGCGGCTGGCCAGATAATCATTGACCGTCACCACATGCACGCCCTTGCCCGAGAGCGCGTTCAGCACCACCGGCAGGGTGGCGACGAGGGTCTTGCCCTCGCCGGTCTTCATTTCGGCAATGCGGCCCTCATGCAGCACCATGCCGCCGATCATCTGCACATCGAAATGCCGCATGCCGAGTGCGCGCTTGGCGCCCTCGCGCACGATGGCGAAGACCTCCTCAAGCACCGAATCCAGCTCGGTTCCTGCGGCGAGTTGGCCGCGGATCGCCTGCACGCGGGCACGCAGCGCCTCGTCATGCATGCCAGCAAGGCCGGATTCCAGCGCATTGATGCGCGGCACCCTGGCCTCATGGCGTTTCAAGGCGCGGTCATTCGCAGAACCGAAAACGGCACGTACCAGGCGGGAAAACATAATGTGACCTATTCTCCGGCCCCATGCGCATGGCCCGGGGGCTTCCATGGGGCAGATGCGCAGATAGGGCGCGGGCATCGCAGGGTCAACGTGCGGCCCAACTTGTGGCCCAACTTGTGGCTATGAGGCGCATCGGCCATTCTCCGGGAGAACCTTTAAATCTCTGGGGCCCTGCCGCATGCGTTTCCTGCATTTTGCCTTTGTTTTGCTGGCCTCATCAGCCCTGGCCCAGGCGCCCGCCGCGCCCGATGCCATCATCGCCCGCATCGAGGGCGAACCGGTGCGCATGTCCGACGTGCTGGCCACCGCCGCCGAAGTCATGCCAGCCGAAATGCGCGGCGTGCCGGCCGAGGCCCTGCTGGCGATGATCCCGGCCGAGGCGATGCGGCAATTGATCGACCGCACCATCACCGACCGCGCCCTGGTCACCGCCGCCCGCCGCGCCGGGCTGGACCGGGACCCCGAACTGCGCGCCCGCCTCGCCCGTGCCGAGGCGCAGGAGCTGACCCAGACCCTGCTGCAGCGCGAGGTGCTGCCCCGGGTGACCGATGCCACCATCCGCGCCCGCTATGACCGCGATGCCGGCGCCACCCAGGCCGAGGACGAGGTCCGCGCCCGCCACATCCTGGTGCCGACCGAGGCCGAGGCCCGCACCGCGCTGGCCGATCTCAACCGCGGCCAATCCTTCGAGGATGTCGCCCGCCGCATGGCCACCGGCCCCGGCAGCCGTGAGGGCGGCGATCTGGGCTGGTTCAAGCGGGCCGATATGGTGCCACCCTTCGCCGAAGCCGCCTTTGCCCTGCAGCCCGGCCAGTTGGTGGCGGCACCGGTGCGCACGCAATTCGGCTGGCATGTCATTCGCGTCGATGAACGCCGCCGCACCCAGGCGCCCAGCTTTGATGATGCGCGGGAGCAAATCCGCCAGGCGCTGCTGCAGGAAGAGGTGGCCGGCGCGGTCGAGCGGCTGCGCGGCTCGGTCAATATCGAGCGGGTCGAGGCGCCAGCCGCCCCCGCCGCGCCGCTGGTCGGCACACCACCGCCCGCCCCCGGTGGGCGCCGCTGAGCCATGGCCATGGAGGTCTCCCCGCTCGCCCTGCCCCTGCCCGCGCTGCCCGCCATTGCCGGCGTGGCGCTGGGCACCGCCGCCGCCGCCATCCGCTACACATCGCGTGATGACGTGACGATGATGGTCTTCCCCGCCGGCACCACCGTGGCGGGTGTCTTCACCAAGAACCTATGCCCGGGCGCGCCGGTGGAGTGGTGCCGCGCGGCGCTGCCCGGCGGCAAGGCCCGGGCGCTGGTCGTCAATGCCGGCAATTCCAATGTCTTCACCGGCCGGGCCGGCCGCGAGACCTGCGCGCAAACCGCCGCCACCATGGCCGAGCTGTTGGGCTGTGAGCCCCAGGAGGTGTTCCTCGCCTCCACCGGGGTGATCGGCGAGAAGCTGCCCACCGAAAAGCTCACCGCCGCCCTGCCCGGGCTGGCGGCCAAGCTCACCCCCGATGCCTGGCAACCGGCCGCCCGCGCCATCATGACCACCGACACCTTCCCCAAAGGCGTGACCCGCACGGCGAAGATCGGCGAGGCGACGGTGACGATCAACGGCATCGCCAAGGGCAGCGGCATGATCATGCCCGATATGGCGACGATGCTGTGCTTCCTGGCAACCGACGCGAAAATCCCGGCCGCCGTGCTGCAGAACATTCTCTCGAACGGCATCGGCCCCAGCTTCAACAGCGTGACGGTGGATAGCGACACCTCCACCTCCGACACCGTGCTGCTCTTCGCCAGCGGCGCCACCACGCATGCCGAGGTCCCGGCCGAGGGCGGGCCCATGCTGGGTGACTTCACCCGCGCCGTGCATGACGTGCTGATGGAACTGGCGCTCATGGTCGCCCGCGATGGCGAGGGCGCCCAGAAACTCATCCGCATCGACGTGACCGGCGCGGTGTCAGACACATCTGCCCATCGCATCGGCATGTCGGTGGCCAATTCACCGCTGGTGAAGACCGCCATCGCCGCCGCCGACGCCAATTGGGGCCGCATCGTCATGGCGGTGGGCAAGGCGGGTGAGCCGGCGGAGCGCGACCGCCTCTCTATTGCCGTCGGCGGCGTCTGGATGGCGCGTCAGGGTGAATTGGCACCGGATTATGACGAGGCGCCAGTCACCGCCCATATGCAGGGGCGCGAGGTCACCATCACCATCGATATCGGCCTGGGGACAGGAAAAGCCAGCGTCTATACCTGCGACCTGACGCACGCCTATATCGACATCAACGGCAGCTACCGCAGTTGATGGCAGGGCTGGCGCTGCCGCTGTCGGTGCTGGCCGGAGAGCCATGAGCCTGCCTGATCTCACCACCGCCCGCCTGGCACTGCGCGGCCTGCAGCCCGGCGATGCCACGGCGATGTTCCGGCTGGTCAATGACTACTCGGTGGCCGGCAATCTGGCCCGCGTGCCCTTCCCCTATCGCGAGGCCATGGCGCGCGACTGGATCGGCTCCACCCATGACCAGGCGGCGCGCGGGGAGGGTTTTCATCTCGCCATCACCATGGGCGACCAGTTGATCGGCTGCATCGGCCTGACCACCAACCGCGCCAACCCCGGCGAGGCCGAGCTGGGCTATTGGCTCGGCCGGAAATTCTGGGGCCAGGGTTTTGCCCGTGAGGCCACCCGCGCCCTGCTGGAATGGGGCTTCGGCACGCTGGGGCTGGACCGGGTGGTGGCCAGCGCGCTGACCGATAATCTGGGCTCGCAGGCGGTGCTGCGCGCCTGCGGTTTTGCCCAGACCGGCCAGGGCATGCAGGAATTCATGTCGCGCAACCGCGTCATGGATGTGCTGACCTTTGAGATGGCCAAGCCGCGCGAAATGGCGCCGGCCCGCACCCTGCCCATGCTGCTGGTGGTGGCCTGCGCCATCGTCGATGGCGATGGCCGGGTGCTGCTGGCCCAGCGCCCGCCAGGCAAGGCCTTGGCCGGCATGTGGGAATTCCCCGGCGGCAAACTCAACCCCGGCGAAACCCCCGAGGCCGCGCTGATCCGCGAGCTGAAGGAGGAGCTGGACATTGATGTCACCGCCGCCTGCCTGGCGCCGCTGAGCTTTGCCAGCCACGCCTATGAGAGCTTTCATCTGCTCATGCCGCTCTTTGTCTGCCGCCGCTGGCGGGGCACAATGCGCGCTGTCGAGGGCCAGGCGCTGGCCTGGGTGCGGCCCAACCGCATGGCGGAATACCCAATGCCCCCGGCCGACCGGCCGCTGGTGGCGATGCTGCAGGAGATGCTGTGATGGCCAACCCAACCGCTTGTATTCTGATCATCGGCAATGAGGTGCTCAGCGGCCGCACCCGCGATGCCAATATCCAGTTCCTGGCCACCGAGCTGGGCCAGCTGGGCATTCCGGTGCGCGAAGTGCGCGTCATCCCCGATGACCCGCTGACCATCATCGGCACGGTCAATGAGACCCGGCGCAAATTCACCCATGTCTTCACCACCGGCGGCATTGGGCCGACGCATGATGACATCACCAGCGAATGCATCGCCCGCGCCTTCTCGGTGCCATGGGAGCCGCATCCGGTGGCCTGGAAGCGCATGGCCGATTTCTACGCCGCCCAGAACCCGCCCAGCATCTTCAACGAGGCCCGCCAGCGCATGGCCACCATGCCGCGCGGCTGCGTGTTGATCGAAAACGAGGCCACCATCGCGCCCGGCTTCTCGATGGAGAATGTGCATGTGATGGCCGGCGTGCCGCGCATCATGCAGGCGATGTTCCGCGCGCTCTCGCCGAAGCTGGAGCGCGGCGAGGCCATTGTCTCCGCCACCGTGCATGCCGATGGCGTCTTCGAGGGTGGCATCGCCGCCGCCCTGGCCGGGGTGCAACTGGCCCATCCCAATCTCGATATCGGCAGCTACCCCTATTTCCGCCCCATGCCGGTGCGCGGCGGTGTGGCGCTGGTGGCCAAGGGCAACGATGCCGAGGATGTGGCGCTGGCCGCCGATGAGATCGAGGCGCTGCTGATCGAGGCCGGCGGCAAGCCGGTGCGCGGCGAACCCGTCACCGACTGAACGGCAATGGCTGCGCCCGGCTTCGCCTCCGCCATCGTCGCGGCGCAGGTGCTGGCGCAGATCGGCTCCTTCACCCTGCCGGCGCTGCTGCCGGTCTATATCACCCGCTGGTCGCTCTCGGCGACGGAGGCGGGCTGGCTGATCGGCGCCTTTTTCGCCGCCTATGTCGCCGCCGTTCCGGTGCTGGTCTCCTTGACCGACCGGGTGCCAGCCCGGCGGGTCTATCTTGTCGGCACCGGGCTGACCGCGGCCTCGCATCTGGGCTTCGCCCTGCTGGCCGATGGTTTTTGGAGCGCGCTGGCCTTGCGCGCCATGGCCGGCCTTGGCTGGGCCGGCTGCTACATGCCCGGGCTGAAGGTGATTGCCGATAGGCTGGAGGGTGCCGCGCAATCCCGCGCCGTGAGCTGGCACGCCGCCGGGGTGGGGATTGCAGGCTCGGCCTCCTTCCTGGTGGCCGGCGGGCTGGATGCGCTGGCGGGGCCGGAGGCGGCTTTCCTCTTCGGCGGCGTGGCGGCGCTGGGGGCGGCGGCCATCGGTGCGCTGGCCATGCGCGGCGGCCCCGCTGCGCCGGCCGCGCCGCGCGGCGGGTTGTTGGATTTCCGGCCGGTGCTGCGCAACCGCCCGGCCATGGCCTGGATCATGGGCTATACGGTGCACACCTGGGAATTGGCGGCGCTGCGGGCCTGGGCTGTCACCTTTCTGACCATGGTGATCGCCGCCAGGGGCGCGCCGGACTGGCTGCCCGGGCCAACCACGCTCTTCACCCTGGCGGGGCTGAGCGCCATCGCCGTGTCGGTCTGCGGCAATGAGGTGGCGCAGCGCTTCGGCCGCGCCCGGGTGGTGGCCTGGGCAATGGCGGCGGCGGCTGGCATGGCGCTGCTGACCGGCTGGTCCAGCCTGGTCTCGGCGCCTTTGGCCGCACTGAGCGTGCTGCTGTGGAACGCCGCCATCTACCTCGATAGCGCGGCGCTGACCGCCGGCACGGTGCAGGCGGCCGAGGCCGGCCGGCGGGGCGCCACCATGGGGCTGCACAGCATGTGCGGCTATGCCGGCGGCTTTATCGGGCCGCTGGTGGTGGGCGTCACGCTGGACCTGGCGGGCAGCGGGGCGCTGGGCTGGGGGTTGGCCTTTGGCCACCTCGCCCTGGTCACGCTGGCTGGCTATGCGGTGCTGCGGCGGCTTGCGCGCGCTGACAGGCTGCTGAGAAACGAATAGCGGGGATCAAAAAGATCGAGGGGCTTTGCCCCTCGAGCACCCCAGCAGGAAACTCAGTTTCCTGCACCTTCGTTAAATTATTGATTTTAAAATTAATCAAAGGTCCAGGAAAATCATTTTCCTGGTGGGAGAGCGCGAGAGGGCAAAGCCCTTTCGCTTTTTTTCTCTCCGCCATCAGCGGCTTGAAGCAACCTTGCAAAGCGGCAATGCTTGACTGAACTACAGCGCCTGCAGCCGGTCATACTGCGCCCGGCTCCAGCCCACATCCACATTGTGCAGCGGCACGCAGGCGGCGCGGAAGGCGGCGCGGTCGGGCTCCTGCACGTTCTTGCCCTGGGTGCGGAACCAGGCGGCCATCTCCTGCTCCTGGCTGCGGATGGCCGCGCCGCAACGATCCGCCGCCTGGGCCAAAATCTCGCGCAGCATGCCCTGCTCGGCGGGGGTGAAGCGCCGCATGGTGGTGCCGGAGATGATGGTCAGCAGGCTGTCCGTAATATGTGCGGTCAGCGAAATATGGCTCTGCACCTCATAAAACTTCTTCGCCTGGATGGTCGGTAGCGGGTTTTCCTGCGCATCCACCGTGCCGTTTTGCAGGGCGAGATAGACCTCGGCAAAGGCAATGGGGGTGGCATTGGCGCCCACGCCGCGGGCGAACATCAGGAAGGAGGGCGCCTGCGGCACGCGCAGCTTCAGGCCGCGCATATCGGCGGGCGTCATGATCGACTTATTGGCGGTGACCATGCGGTCACCATAATAGGTCAGCGCCACGGCGTGGTGGCGGGTTTGGGCGTCATAACCGGCGACGAGTTCGCGATGCAGGTCAGAGCCGCGATAGGCCTGGAAATGCGCATAATCGCGCAGCGCATAAGGCGCATGGCTGATCGACAGCGCGCGATAGCTGGCCCCGGCAAAGGCCACGCCAGTGTAAATCATGTCGATGGTGCCCAGCGTCAGGCCCTGGTTGATCTGCGGTTCATTGCCGAGAGCGGAGGCGGCGAACACCTCGATATTATACTTGCCATTCGTCCGCTCGCGGAACTGCCCCGCAGCCCAGAGCGCCTCAGTGTGATAGGCCTCATTCACCTCATAAACATGCGCCCAACGCAGGCGCTGTGCCTGGGCGTGGGCCAGGCCGGTGATGACGGGGCTGGCCAGGGCGGCAAGCCCCAGCGCGCGGCGTGTGATCATTGTGGAAGCGTTCCCTTGGTTTATGGGCCCCATGGTGGCCAATAAACCAGGGATGACGCAAGCCGTCTCAGGGCGCCCGGCGGAACACCACGGAAGCGTTGGTGCCACCAAAGCCAAAGCTGTTCGACAGCGCGTATTCGATCGGCCGCGGCTGCGCCTGCAACGCCACGCGGTCAATAATGCTCTCGCGCGAGGGGTTTTCGAGGTTCAGCGTCGGCGGGGCGACATTGTCGCGGATCGCCTGGATGCTGAACACCGCCTCCACCGCGCCGGCCGCACCCAACAGATGGCCGACGGAGGATTTGGTGCTGCTCATGGCCAGCTTGCTGCCGGCCTCGCCCCAAAGCCGCTCCACCGCGCCCAGCTCCAGATCATCGCCCATCGGCGTGCTGGTGCCATGGGCATTGACGTATTGCACCTGCTCCGGCGTCACGCCGGCATCACGCAGCGCCATGCGCATGGAGCGGAAGGCGCCATCGCCCGTGTCAGAAGGGGCGGTGATGTGATGCGCGTCGCCGCTCATGCCGTAGCCGGCCACTTCGGCATAGATCGTCGCACCACGGGCCTTGGCATGCTCATATTCCTCGAGCACGACCACGCCGGAGCCTTCGCCCATCACGAAGCCATCACGGTCCCGATCCCAGGGGCGGGAGGCGCGGGTGGGTTCGTCGTTAAAGGCGACCGAGAGGGCGCGTGCAGCGCAGAAGCCGCCAATGCCCAATTCGCAAACCGCAGCCTCAGTGCCGCCGGCCACCATGACATCGGCATCACCCAACGCGATCAGCCGCGCGGCATCGCCAATGGCATGCACGCCGGTGGCGCAGGCGGTCACCGCCGAATGGTTCGGGCCCTTGAAGCCATAACGGATCGAAACATGGCCCGAGGCCAGGTTGACCAGGGCGGAGGGAATAAAGAATGGCGAGAGCCGGCGGGTGCGGCCAGCCTGGACGAGCGAGGCCGCCTCCTGGATGGTTTCCAGCCCGCCGATGCCGCTGCCGATCATGACACCGGTGCGGCAACGCGCCTCCTCGGTCTCGGCGACCCAGCCGCTATCTTCCACCGCTTCCGCCGCCGCCACGACGGCGAGCTGGATGAAGCGGTCCATCTTCTTCTGGTCCTTGATCGGGATCCATTCGTTCAGGTCGAGCTTGCCCTCGGCTTTCGCGCCTTTGGGCACCTGGCCGGCCACCTTGGCCGGAAGATCCTTGAGGTCGAAGGATTGGATGGCGGATAAACCGCTCTCACCGTTCACCAGCCGCTTCCACACATGGGCCACGCCCAACCCCAAGGGGCTGACGATACCCATGCCGGTCACGACAACGCGACGGGGCGCGAAGCCTTGTGCAAACACAGAACGCTACTCCCGGAACCCGGCAGCCTAGAGCTTAGGCCTGATGCTTCTCGATGAAATCGATGGCGTCCTTGACGGTGGTGATCTTCTCGGCCGCGTCATCGGGGATTTCCACACCGAAGGCTTCCTCGAAGGCCATGACCAGCTCGACGGTGTCGAGGCTGTCGGCGCCCAGATCATCAATGAAGGACGCAGCTTCGGTCACCTTCGTCTCTTCGACGCCGAGATGTTCCACCACGATCTTCTTCACCTTGTCGGCGACTTCACTCATCTGCGTTCTCTCCTACAGGCCCGGCGGCCACGTGACCGAAAGCTGGGCAAAAATATCAGTAAACCGTCATCCGGGACCAGCGGGTGTGCCACATCATCCAGGTTTGTCCGGCGCAGCCGGCTATGGGGAGGGGGGTTAGGCCGGGCAGCGCCGGGGCGCAAGGGGGGTGATGGAAAGCGTTGCATGTTCGGCTTCATCCCCGACAAATTTTTCAGCCCCCCCCCGCGCGCATGCGCCATGGTGCCAGCGCGGTCCTCTTCATGATGCAGGTCCATGAGCGACAACAGGCGGCGATTGAGTGACGCGCGGAAAGCGCAGCCTGACAATCTGCGGATTATTCCTGGCTTGCCGCTGCCGGCCTCAAAGAAGCACCAAGCTTGGCAAAGGCGCGGCGATAATTTTCCTGCCAAAACGCATTTTGCGGCGGGTCGATCTGCTCCCCGAGTGGTTCGATAACAATAGAACCGCGCGCGGTCAGAATCGTCGAAGCGTGTTGCTCGCGCTCTGACAGCATGAGCAAATCGAGCTTACGCGGCTGAAAGCATGCGAAAAACGCCTCGTGGATCTGCTGTGCCATCTGGTGGCGGTCGGTAAACGGATCGTGCCTGACCATCAGCACGTCGCGATCGCGCACATTGTTGCGAAAACGCTGCAGGATGAAACGGGCTTTGGCCTGGACGGCCTCGATCTGCGAGGCCAGGTCATCGATGATGGGATGATCAGTGTGATAGCCATCATGGGTGCCGTCGTCATTTTCCCGCGCGAAATCATGATGATGCTGGATACCATATCGTTCACATCGCACGGTTTCCCGCGGGACCGCGCCATCGAGAATCCGCAAATTTTCCAAGCTGAGCAGATTGGCAAAATCATCCCGCAAGACTTCAAGTGTTGCTGCATCATCGGCGACCCACCAATCGAATGGCGTCGCCTGCGTTACCCCGTAATAGTTGCGGATATTGAAAGCCGGCCCACACCACCAGCCAAGGCTCGCAATCATATCATATGATTTCGACATTTAATATCTCGATGTTAATGCAGAAAACCACATATTCACTCGTGCCTCAAGTGATCTGGCCATCGAGGCAAAATTGTCCTGATGAGAGGTGATGATGAGGCTGGCGCGGCCGGCTGCAGGGCCGGATCGATAATATCCTTATCGATCCCGATGCCCGCTCACCTCATCGCCGGCATCCTTGGGCAGGCGGGCAAAGAACGGCGCCGCACTCACCACCACCAAGCCGGCCACAATGAAGGCGACAGTGAAATCCGCCGCCGCCACCGGCCGCCCGGCCATGGCGGCACTCAATTCCAGCGAGGCCGTTGCCAGCACTACGCCCAGCGCGGGCGCAATTTGTTGGGTGATGCCATAAAACCCCGTCGCAGCCGAAAACCGCGATTGCGGCAAATCCGCAAAGGCCAAGGTGTTCAGCGCGGTGAATTGCAGGCTGCGGAACAGCCCACCCAGGGCCAGCAGCGCAAACATCGCCGGCAATGGCCAGGCCGGGGTGAACAGCGCACAGGCGGCCAGCGACGCCCCGGCCATGACGCTGCCCCAGACGATGCTACCGCGAAACCCCCAGCGCCGCAGAATGGGCCGCGCCAATGGCTTCATCGCCAAGGCGCCCAGCGCGGTGGCGAAGCTCACCACGCCGGATTCGGTCGCACTCCAGCCAAAGCCCACCTGCAGCAGCACCGGCACCAGGAAAGGGCTGGCCCCCGCACCCACGCGAAAAATCGTCCCAGTCGCCGCCGCGGCGTGGAAGGTGGGCACCCGCAGCAGCGAAAAATCTAGCGCCGGCAGCCGGGCGCGCAGGCAATGCCGCACCGCGACCACGCCGACCAGCACGCCCAGCACCAACCCCACCTCCGGCAGGCCCCAGGGCATGACATGCCGCCCCACCGTCTCCAGCCCAAACATGAAGCTGGCCATCGCAATGCCCACCAGCAGCAGCCCCCGCGTATCCGGCGGGCCCGGATGCTCGACCTTCACCGCATTGATCTTCCAGGCCACCAGGCAAAGCCCCAGCACGCCCACCGGAATATTGATCCAAAACACGCTGCGCCAGCCCCAAAGATCGGTCAGCACGCCGCCCAGCACCGGGCCTGAGATAGGCCCCAGCATGCCCGGCATGGTCAGCCAGGTCATCGCCATCAGCATCTGGTCCTTGCGCAGGCCGCGCAGCAGCAAAAGCCGGCCCACCGGCACCATCATGGCGCCCGCCAGGCCCTGGGTGATGCGCGCCGCCACCAAT
>Ga0209085_1001129_pt1 | contig 17143 bp, 11 predicted proteins | sample C_131016_EF_Meta_FD_187310 | JGI IMG/M metagenome (GOLD analysis project Ga0209085, IMG submission 187310) | Freshwater microbial communities from Lake Croche, Canada to study carbon cycling - C_131016_EF_MetaG (SPAdes) (version 2) | ecosystem: Environmental > Aquatic > Freshwater > Lake...
TTGTATCTACACTAACTGCTTTTAATTCAGCCAATTCACCTATGCTGATGAGCCTATCCATCTCTTACCCATATTTTCTATTTTAATTATCGGTAAATCTAGGTATTATGGCAACTGCGAACAACCCTCAACACCATTTATTAGACTTCAGGCAGAAGTCAGGCAATAAAGAAGTTACAAGGTCTGCAAATTAAGATTCTTTTACCTTAGAATCAACCCGAAAACTTGGAGCCTGATAGTCTTTATCTAGATAGTTGGCTGGGATTGTACTTTGATTGCCATCGCGTAGGGCAGAATAATGAGGTGACATGATTTCAATGCCTACTTCATTACACCTGTCTTGAATATTTTGATGAAGTTCAGCATAGATCTCTCTAAACATCAGAGGCTTATTCGTATAAACACGCAGTTCATAACTGACATAAAAATCATCTAGACTTCTTTGCCAAACCCTAGGCGCTGGTTCTGAGAGTAAATTTTTTGTATCTAAAGCTGCCTTTATCAATGTTTCATGCACCAAACGCCAAGGTAAATCATAACCTAGAGTAATAGTGGTGTGAAGAACGAGAGGTTGTTTGAGATCTCGTAAACTAGCCGAGTAATTAGTAATACTACTAGCTACTATGGTGGAGTTAGGAATAGTCACAATCTCGTTATTAATAGTACAAATTCGCGTAGACAGGATGGTTTTTTCAATCACTACCCCTGTATAGTCACTCATAGTGATTCGATCTCCGAGTTGAAAGGCACGAGTATATATAGTAATAAAACCACCAAAAATGTTAGAAATAGTACTAGCTCCGCCAAATGTTACTAAGGCACCAAGGAGAATAGAGACTCCTTGAAAAGCGGGAGAATTAGAGCCAGGTAAGTAGGGAAAAATAATAGCTCCTGCTAAGGCCAGAATCAGAAATACGCTAAGTTGATAAGTAGGTTGTGCCCAATCCTGATAAAAGCCAGGAATACTAATTGTTCCATTTTCTAAGGCTTGAAAAAAGAGCCGAGACCCGCGAATAATGTAATTAGTTATAAAAATAATTATGGACATAATAAATATATTAGGTAAATATTTAATAAAAGCCGTCTTAGTTGACTCTAAAGTAGAATAAAGGGAATTAAGAGCTATTTGCCCAAATTGTTCAGTTACTGGGAAAAAACTTAAAACTAAAGGAATATAAATATAAAGGATTATAAGAACAATAATTAACCGGAATATTTTTAAAATACGCCAAAAGATTTCTGCCTGTTGTTCTGCTGATAAAATTTGCCAATTTTGAATTCTCAAAGGACGAAAAAATATGATTCTATTTTGATAAGTGTAATCATGAATCTTAGGAAAAATAAAATTGATAAATTTCAAAAGAACGAACAAGACTATAGTAGAAATAATTGTATAGATAACGCCATGGACAATTCTCTCAGGTCTTCGTTCTTCCCTATATTCAGTAATAGCATCTTTAATTTTTTTGAGATAACTTTGAGCCAGCTTTTCTAGAGGAATATTAGCAGCTTTAGCATCAGTTGGAGTTATCGATAAAATCCATTCTTCCTCAGTAGAAATAAGCTGACCACCCTCTATAGCAAAAATTTTAATATTTTCAACAGGAATACTTGTTTGTTTAGCTATTCTTTCGATTGTTTGACTGACACGTTCTGCCCTAGCTTTAGGGGGTACGCCAGGAATCACAGAAGAAAAGGAAAATAAGGTTTTACCATCTAAAACGACAGGAAATAATTTAGGTGCTGGTTCAGGTGATTTTTCTGCCGCTAAAACATAACTAGTTTCTGTTTCTACCCTCATAATATTTCTGAAATCACTAGTAAGAGAAGGCAGCAAAAGATGTAATTTAGAAACAAGTAATACGGTTAACCCAATGAGAGTTAAAATGCGGCTAATTTTTTTACTAATTCTATTCATAGTTACAGTAAACGGATTAACTCATCTGAAACTTGATCTGTAATAATTACTTCACCTAGGCGTTTAGGTAATATGAAGCGCACCAGTCCGGCTTTAACTTTCTTATCAGTTTTGAGTGCTTCTAGGAGGTCTTCTTTATTTACTTGAGAAGGAATTTCTGTCGGTAAACCTGCCTTTTTGATCAGAAGATTTTGTAGGGCTTCTTCTGCTAAATTCCAGAGGTTTAATTGACTAGCCAACCTCCCCGCAGCTACCATACCGATAGCAACAGCTTCTCCATGATTAACAAGAGTATAACCAGTTAAACTCTCTACAGCATGACCTATTGTATGACCATAGTTTAAAATGGCTCTAATCCCTGATTCTCTTTCATCTTGACTTACTATATCTACTTTAGCTTGACAAGAACGAGTCAAAATAAACTGTAAGAGTTCAGGAGAACAAGTGGCAAAATCATCTATGCCTGTAGCTTGTTCTAAGCGTTCAAATAACTCAGTATCCCAAATTACTCCATACTTAATAACTTCTGCCATTCCAGCGCGAAATTCCCGCACAGGGAGTGTTTTTAACACCAGAGGATCAATCAAAACTAGACGGGGTTGATAGAAAGCACCAATGAGATTTTTTCCCTGTGGATGATTTACTCCTGTTTTACCCCCAATAGAAGCATCTACCATCGCTAAAAGAGTAGTCGGAACTTGGACAAAGTTAACCCCTCTCAACCAAGTAGCCGCAGCAAAACCCGTTATATCTCCTATCACTCCTCCCCCTAAAGCTAGCAAGGTAGATGACCTCTCTAAATGGTTAGTCACCGCAGTATCATAGATCCCAGAGATAGACTCTAGGGTTTTATAGTTCTCCCCTGAAGGTATTAGGTGAGTGCTAACTTTGAAGTGAGCATCTTGTAGTGATTGAATAGCTATCTGACCATAATCTGTAAAGATTTCCTCATTAGAGACCAGTAAAACTTTTTTCCCTAGGTTGAGGGGAAGTAGACGTTTTCCTAACTCGCTTAAACTTCCTGAAGCAATTTCAACTTGATAGGGACTGTGGGGTAGGGGAACATTAATAATAGTATTCATAATAGTTTAACTGTGAGTCGGGAATAGGGAACAGGTAACAACATCTTATGTCAATGCCTTTTAGCTTATCCTGTACAATGGAAATGTTAAAAATTTTTTGTAGAGAGAAACATCAATGACTGCTGCTGCCATTATTTATCTGGCTTTTCTTTTGGGCTTTACAGTTATCGCTCTAGGACTATATTTGAGCTTCCGTGCTTTCAAATTAATCTAAAACAAAAGGATGAACCAATACATAATACATGGTTCATCCTTATTTAGTATTACTAGACTAAACTTTTGAGCGTTTTTAAAACATCTTCAGCATGACCATTGGCTTTAACCCCATACCAAGCTTTAGCAATTTTACCGGTAGGGTCAATTAAAAAAGTTGAGCGAATGATCCCTAAAGATTCTTTCCCCATAAAGTTTTTTAAACCCCAAGCAGCATAACTTTCTGCTGTTTGATGTTCAAGATCACTTAAAAGGGTTATCCCTAGATTATATTTTTCAATAAATTTACAATGAGACTCTAGAGAGTCAGGACTTACCCCAACAATCTTAGCCCCAAGGGCAGTAAATTCTGGCAAATAACTCGTAAAATCATTGGCTTCTACTGTGCAACCTGGGGTGTCATCTTTAGGATAGAAATACAGAACCAACCAACTAGAGGCAAAGTCTGCTAAAGAAACAGTCTTATTAGTATTGTCTACGGCTGTAAAATTTGGGGCGTTAGACCCTACTTGTAATTGTTCTGTCATCAAAATAATTAGATATTATTTTATTTGTTAGTTTTACTTTATCATAATCGTCCCCCTTTACTTGCTACGTTAAACTAAGAGGATATTTTTAGCTATTATTAAAGTACGTTCATTTAGACAAATTTCCCGATCGTTGAGAATATTTAGGTTCTATGACCCAAAAAGATTGGTATAGTTACACACCCGAAAAAGCACTCGAACTATTAGAAAGTGACCGAGAAAGAGGACTTGAGCAACAAGAAGTTCAGAAACGGAGCGCAGTTTATGGTCCAAATGAGATTAAAGAGACTGATATTAGGAGTAATTTAGAGATTCTTCTTGATCAGTTCTCAAATATTATGTTGCTCATGCTGATCGCTGTGGCACTAATCTCTGGCATCATGGACTTTATTGATCTTGCTAACCATACTAAAGCAGAAGGAGCAATTCCCTTTAAAGATACAATTGCCATTATTACTATTGTGGTTTTAAATGGGATCTTAGGCTATGTACAAGAAAGCCGCGCCGAACAGGCTTTAGCCGCACTCAAACAACTTTCTTCCCCCCAAGTTGACGTAGTGAGAAATGGGCAGAGGCAAAATATTACAGCCAAAGAGATTGTCCCTGGGGATCTAGTCTTACTAGAAGCAGGTAATAATCCTTGTGCAGATGGACTTTTAATAGAAGCTTCCAACTTACAAGTTAGAGAGTCAGCTTTAACAGGAGAAGCACAAGGAATCAATAAAAGGATCAATTTAGAAGGCTTACCTCCTGATACAGCTCTGGGCGATCGTAGCAATATGATCTTTACTGGTACAGAAATCCTCAATGGGAGAGCAAAAATGCTCGTTACTAGTACTGGAATGGAGACAGAACTAGGGAAAATAGCCCAGATGATCCAAGATGTCCCCACTGAACCTACGCCACTACAGCAGAGAATGACACAGTTAGGTAAAGTACTAGTAATTAGTTCTCTAGCTTTAACAGCCATAGTAATTGTCATTGGCTTGCTAAAATCTGGTTGGGGTGCCCTCAAAGATTTAGTAGAAGTCGCTCTGAGTATGGCAGTAGCTGTAGTACCAGAAGGACTGCCTGCGGTTATTACTGTGACACTAGCATTAGGGACACAGAGAATGATTAAACGCAATGCTCTCATTAGGAAACTCTCAGCCGTAGAGACTCTAGGTTCAGTCAATACCATCTGTTCAGATAAAACAGGTACCTTGACTCAAAATAAAATGGTTGTCCAAAGAGTGGAAATGTTAGGGGAGAGTTTTCAGGTCACTGGTCTTGGATATGCCCCTTTAGGTGAATTTCTCAATTCCCAAGGTACGGGGGTACAGGTAGCTGAATATCCTGCCTTACAAGCGCTGCTGTCTTCTTGTCTTCTCTGTAATGATGCTACTCTCCAACAAGATGAAAAAAATGAGTGGGTTATTTTGGGTGATCCCACAGAAGGCGCTCTACTTTCTGTGGCAGGGAAAGCAGGACTAGAACAGAGTCGCATGAACCGTAAATATCCCCGTGTAGCAGAGTTTCCCTTTTCTTCTGAACGGAAAAGAATGAGTGTAGTAGTTAGTGCCCAAGAGAGTATCGACTCTCCCTTTGCCGAATGTACCCAAGAACTGCTGGTGATAGTTAAAGGTTCAGCAGAATTAGTCTTAGAACATTGTCAAAACTACCAAAAGGAAAATCAGATTCTTTCCTTAACCCCCTCTGAACGTAAACAAGTCATTGAGAAAAATAATGGTATGGCGCTCAATGGTCTCAGAGTGCTAGGCTTTGCTTATAAAAGAGCCACAGAAATACCCCCTGATGAAGCATCTGCAGAGTCTGGCTTAACTTGGTTAGGTTTAGTAGCTATGCTGGATGCGCCCCGTCCTGAGGTCAAAATAGCCATAGCTAAATGTCTATCTGCAGGGATGCGTCCCGTAATGATTACAGGAGATCATCCGCTCACAGCTAAAGCCATTGGCGAAGCCTTAGGACTCTCTAAACCAGGTTCTAAAATCCTGACGGGAGCAGAACTAGAAAAACTCTCTCAAGAAGATTTAGAACAGCAAGTAGATGGTATTGCTATCTATGCGCGGGTATCCCCCGAACATAAATTACGCATTGTCCAAGCTTTACAAAAAAGAAATAATTTTGTCGCTATGACAGGAGATGGAGTAAATGATGCTCCAGCCTTGAAGCAAGCAGATATAGGTATTGCTATGGGGATTACAGGAACTGATGTCAGTAAGGGTGCTAGTGATATGGTCCTGGTAGATGATAACTTTGCCACCATTGTCGCTGCCACAGAAGAAGGAAGGGTCGTCTATAGCAACATCAGACGATTTATTAAATATATTCTGGGTAGTAATGTCGGAGAAGTCCTGACTATCGGTGCTTCTGCTGTTCTCGGACTATCAGGAGTTCCTTTAACCCCTCTCCAAATACTCTGGATGAACCTCGTTACTGATGGTTTACCTGCTTTGGCTTTGGCCGTTGAACCACCTGAACCCAATATTATGAGCCACCCTCCTTTTAGTCCTAAAGAGAGTATTTTTGCACGAGGGATGGGTTCTTATATTATTCGTATTGGCATAATCTTTGCTATTTTTAGTATCGCTTTAATGCTCTATGCCTATGGTAATCATCCCAACACCTGGAAAACAATGGTCTTTACTACCCTTTGTTTAGCCCAAATGGGTCATGCTATCGCTATCCGTTCCAATACTCAACAGATCTGGCAACTTAACTTCTTCTCCAACCCCTATCTCTTAGCCGCAGTCGCTGGGACTATAGTTCTACAGTTAATGTTAATCTATGTTCCTCCTCTTCGGAATTTCTTTGGTACCGAAGTTCTAAGTAAAAATGAGTTGCTAATTTGTGTACTTTTTAGTTTCTCCATGTTGATCTGGATTGAGTTAGAAAAGCTCTTTATTGGCATATTTTTGAAGAAGAAAATGGAAGTTTAACCACCTAAGTTAATTTCCCGTTTACTATAGGGTAAATCTTGGTTAATAGCATCAATTTCCTCTTGCTCTCCTGCGTTAATCTGGCTAATATAGTGACGTAAAATATTCAGCATCTTATCATCATAAAAGCGATGTAAACTGTGATTTGCTGTGGCAGGAAAACCGCGTCTTCTTTTATGAGTCCCTCCCGCACCTGGATCAAACATAGTAATCTCTTGATTGATTGCCCATTCTATCGGTTGATAGTAACAAGCTTCAAAATGGAGAGCATCAAATTCCTGTAAACAACCCCAGTAACGACCATAGAGATTACTGTCTTTACGCAAGCAAAAAGATAGAGCCACAGGATGCTGATCATTTATATCTCTATGGGCTGTTACAAGGACTACTCGCTGGGCATAGTTAGGATATAGCAGTTCAAAGAATTTCTTATTTAGGTATTTACTCCCCCAGTAAAACTTGTCACAAGTACTGCTATAAAACTCGTAGATAGCAGGGAAGAAACTAGAGGGAATTTCCTGACCTTCTAGAACTCTAATTTTTAAGTCTGCTTGGGCGACTGCTTTGCGTTCTCGCTTGATATTACGTCTTTGATTAGCATTAAATTGAGCTAAATAGTCATCAAAGGTTTGAAAGTTTTTATTCTGCCAGATATAGCTGTGATGTAGCCAACTACTATAGCCGTATTTTTCCATCTCTTGTCGCCATTGGGGATCAACAAAGAGGAAATGTGAGCCTGATAGTTTATGTTCTTGACAAAATTTATCGATAGCCACAATCATCATTTCTGTAATAGTTGCTTGGTCTTCATTTGGAGCTATTAAAAAGCGATATCCTACAGCAGGAGTAAAAGGAGTCATGCCCAAGAGTTTGGGATAATAGCGAAGTCCCAGACGATAAGCTAGATCAGCCCATTGTTGATCAAAAACAAATTCCCCATAACTATGACTTTTGATATACATAGGGGCAGCCGCAATTAATTCTTTCTGCCGCCATAGGGTTAAATGAGAGGGTTGCCATCCAGTAGAGGCTGTAGCACTCCCAGAGACCTCTAGGTTATGTAGCCAGTCCCACTCTAGAAAGGGAGTTTTTAGAGGCATTGCTAAGGCATCCCAAGCTGTTTTGGGGATTTCTGCTATTTTATGTATCCAACGCAGGCTGTATTTAATTTGCATGGAGTGAGTCAATGAAAAATTTAGACGAGAATAAAACCCATAGGGAAACAAGTGCAAACAAATTACTGATTGTTGCATCTATCCCCTAATTGTATCGTCTGCAATGCTTCCTAGGAATGTAGGGAGGTGCGGGGGTTAATTAATAGTTTGTTTTTTAGTTCTTAAAAATCGCCAAAATCAGTTAGGCTTTATCCATTTTCAGGGAGTTACAGCAATTTGAGACCAGACAAGCTTGCTTAACCAGGGGGCGGGGTAGCGAGAGAGCCCGGGTTTTGGTTTTTAAGTTGTCGCGTAACGAGATTTACATTTGCTGTAATTAATAATGACACCAACTCTATCCGATAGAATATTAGAAGAATGTGGAGTAATAGAACAACTCATCAACTGGAGCAAAGGTATTTATACAGCTCCGACTATTTATCGTATGGGGATCGTTGTCATTCATCAACTACCAGTGAACAATGATACTCTTTGGTTGAGAATACTAGGGAGAGGCAGAGTACAAGAAGATGCTATTACTGAATTAAAAAACTTACCAGACTCTTACCCACAAAAAAAACATATACTAAACTTAGTATATGGTCTTTTAACGGTTTTAGAAATTAAGAGAAAACAAGGACAAAATTTACAAACGGAGGATAAAGAACTAATTATGAAACTATCTACTATATTTTTAGAAAGACTAGAACAGGCTACTAATGAAGGTAGAGAAGAAGGACTACATCAGGAAGCAACCTTATTAGTCATGCGTCAACTAAGACGAAAGTTAGGGGAAATTCCCCCAGAAATAGAAACTAGAATAACTAATTTATCAACAGCTAATTTAGAGAGTTTAGCGGAGGGATTGTTGGATTTTAAGAGTCTAGAAGATCTACTTAATTGGTTAAATTTACAGTCTATTTAAAAAATGAATGAGGAGTTTTGATATAGACTTTTACTTATGTTCTTCGATTCTGAAACTTATGTACATAAAGAATGGCTAGGACTTCTCCAGCCTATTGGTCTAGTAGTCTCTCCTCCTGCTTTAGTTAAAGCACAGGCTTTTATTGATAACTCATCTACAATTGAATTACAGCAACGTCTCAAGTCTTTAGTTTCCCTACAGGAGACTGCCTCAACACTCCCCGACTTTAAAACACTAGCAATAAAAATACTCAACTGGTTACCAGAGGATCTAGTAGAAGACATCCCGACAGACTTAGAAGTAGTTTTACCTGACTATGGGGAAACCTTAAAACCTACCTATGCAGTACGGGATCCAGATAGTGAGCGTTGGATAATGCTGATACAAGAAGTTACCTCAGAACAGTCATTAGATGAAGTAGAACTAGAAAATCCCCGTGGTTGGAAAGCCACATATCAAGCCAAGTTTGAAAGGTTACTGCGAGAAACACAGATCCCAATAGGTTTATTATTTAATGGAATTGAACTGAGGCTTATCTATGCTCCACGTGGCGAATCCTCAGGTTATATCATATTCCCTATACAGGCCATGACAGAGGTCTCAGGTCGTCTTATTGTGGGTGCTTTAGATATGTTATTAGGAGCAGATCGCCTCTTTAATGTATCGACAGATCGTCGCCTGCCTAAGATTTTAAGTGACTCACGCGACTATCAAGCTGAGGTCTCTACTAAGTTAGCTTCTCAAGTGTTAGATGCCTTATGGGAATTATTAAGAGGCTTTCAAGCAGCAAATGATCTAGTTAATGGAGTTTTACTACAAGAACAGTTCCTACGGAACGCTACGCTCGCAAAAGATGACCCACAGCATATCTATGGGGGTTTGATTACTACTTTAATGCGCCTCGTCTTCCTCCTTTATGCTGAAGATGAAGGACTGATGCCCGATGATACAGTCTATCAACAGAACTATGCTGTATCGGGGCTTTATGAGCGTTTAAGGGAGGATGCAGGTAATTATCCCGATACAATGGAGCAAAGATATGGGGCTTGGGCATGGCTTTTAAGTTTATTCCGACTAGTTTATGAGGGAGGAGGCCATACCCCAAACTATCTCCCTGCAAGACATGGTCAACTCTTTGATCCCCAGGAATATCCTTTTTTAGAAGGGATTGGGGACAAGGGGGACAAGGGGGACACTACACCCCACACCCCACACCCTACAGCATTTCTGGATGTTCCCAAAATATCTGACGAGACGGTCTACCGTATCCTAGAAAATCTCCTGATCTTAGATGGAGAACGGCTCTCTTATCGTGCTCTTGATGTGGAACAGATAGGCTCAGTCTATGAAGCAATTATGGGTTTTGAGGTTAAGGTAGCAGAAGGACTCTCCATAGCCATACGTCCTAAAGATGTGGTGGTCAATATCGAACAGATATTAGCCCAAAAGCCTACAGAACGGGCAAAAATCCTAGAATCTGAAGCTGAATGTAAGTTATCCAGTAAGGAAAGTTCAGCCGTTAAAGATGCCAAAACAACAGAAGAATTATTAGCCGCCTTAAATAACAAAATCTCATCCAGAACACCCAACCTCTTACCCGTTGGTTCGCTTTTCTTACAACCTGGCTCAGAGCGCCGACGCACAGGTTCTCACTATACACCTCGTAAATTAACTGGTCCTATTGTAGAAACTACTCTTAGACCTGTCTTAGAAGGGTTGGGTCCATTACCTACTGCTGAAGATATCTTAAGCCTTAAGGTCTGTGATCTGGCAATGGGTTCAGGCGCTTTTTTAGTAGAAGTATGTCGCTTTTTGTCAGAGAAGGTAGTAGAAGCATGGGAGAGGGAAGGAGGCAGAAGTCAGGAGTCAGAAGTCAGGAGTCAGGAGGCAGGAGATAGGAGGCAGGAGGGAGAACCCCTCTTAGTTGCCAGACGTTTAGTGGCACAGCGTTGTCTCTATGGAGTAGATAAAAATCCCTTTGCTGTCAATTTGGCTAAACTCTCACTCTGGTTAGTCACACTGGCTAAAGATAGACCCTTTACCTTTGTAGATCATGCCTTGAAATGTGGAGATTCTTTAGTAGGACTGACCAAAACCCAAATAGGTGCTTTTACTTGGATACCCCAAAAACAAGGAGCAGAACTAGGGGGAATATTTGCCCCTGAGTTACAGGAAGGTTTAAATGTAGCAGAAGCCAAAAGAAATGAGATTTACAATTTAGCAGATGTTGACTACGAAAAGAAAAGGGAATTAAACCTAGATGCAGATACAGCCTTAAAAGAAGCCAAGTTAAGAGGTAATTTAATAGTCAGTGCTTTCTTTAGTGCCGATAAAAACAAAGCAAGGGAAGAAAAACTCAATGAATTAAGGTTGCTTTGGAATCAACATTCTGATGCTGTTTCTGATGCTGTTTCCGGATGCCCTCTTATTAAGGGTAGTCCGGGGGGATCTTTCAATTGGGAAATTGAGTTTCCTGAAGTCTTTGATAGGGAGAACCCTGGCTTTGATGCAATTGTAGGTAATCCACCTTTTGCAGGGAAAAATACCACCATTAACAGTAATCCTGAAGGCTATGTAGATTGGCTAAAAATAGTGCATCCTGAATCTCATGGGAACTCTGACCTAGTAGCTCATTTCTTCCGTAGAGCATTTAACATCATCCGTCATAACGGAACACTTGGACTAATAGCTACTAATACTATTGCTCAAGGTGATACTCGTAGTTCAGGCTTAAGGTTTATTTGTGATAACGGAGGAACAATATATAATACGACAAAGCGTTATAAATGGCCTGGACTAGCAGCAGTAGTGGTGAGTGTGTTGAATATCTATAAGGGTCAATATGAGGGTGTTAAATTTTTAGATGGCAAAGAAACCCCAAAAATTAGCGCTTTTCTCTTCCATGCTGGCGGAAATGATGACCCTAAACCCTTGTTAGCTAATTCTGGTAAAAGTTTTATTGGTAGCTATGTCTTAGGTATGGGTTTTACTTTTGATGACAGTAACCCAGATGCTACTCCTATAGCAGAAATGCATAGCTTAATTGAAAAAGATCCTCGCAATAAAGAGTGTATTTTTCCATATATTGGGGGAGAAGAAGTTAATTCTAGTCCTACTCATGCTCATCATAGATATGTTATTAATTTTGGTGAGATGAGTGAGGATGAAGCGAGAAAATATCCTGATTTGATGAGGATTGTTGAGGAGAAGGTTAAGCCTGCACGATTAGCTCAAAACCGAGAAATTAGAGCAAGATACTGGTGGCGGTTTGGAGAAACAACCCCTGCTTTGTTTAAAGCAATAAAACCTTTAGAGAAAGTGTTAGTGGTTTCTCGTGTTGGACAACATGGCTCATTTACTTTTTTACCTAATAAAATAGTTTATTCAGATTCATTAGTAGTTATAGCTATTGATAGTTATTCAAATTTTGCTATTTTACAATCCCGTATACATGAAATATGGGTGAGATTTTTGGGTTCATCAATGAAGGATGATCTTCGATATACTCCCTCAGATTGTTTTGAAACCTTTCCATTTCCACCCTCACTCCCTAACCCCTCTCCCTTGGGTAGAGGGGGGACGGATCTTGAGTCTATTGGTAAAACCTACTATGAGTTTAGGGCAGAATTAATGATTAGAAATAATCAAGGGTTGACTGATACGTATAACCGTTTCCATGATCCTTATGAGATAGATTCTGACATCCTTAAATTGAGAGAATTACATACAGAAATGGATCGTACTGTTCTAGATGCTTATGGTTGGTCAGATATTGATAATACCTGTGGTTTTGCGCTGGACTACCTTGATATTGAAGAAGAGGAGTTACCTAGTGAAGTTCAAGAACGCATTGCTTCAGGAGATCTATTCTTTCCTACTGCCCAGGAAGCGATCAACTTTGATAGTCTCACTCGCACAGGTAAACGTAAACTACCTTGGCGTTATCGTTGGCCAGAATCAATCCATGATGAGGTACTAGCAAGACTTCTAGATCTCAACCAAAAACGCGCGGAGGAGGAGATACTATCAGGACTGAAGGCAGAACAACAGGAAAAGATTAAGGACACTAAGAAACCGAAAGGAAAGAAGACGGCTAAAGTTGAGGGAGGACAAATGGATCTTTTTAACTAAAAAAAAATCCTTAGTTGTCACTTGATAACCGCTCAAATTAACATGGTTCATCAGGTTCAGAAGGAACATTAGCACCTCTTGTTCAGGAGGGGATCTAGATTAAGATAAAAAGCTGACGCTTAAGCTAAACGCTCTTTTTCTTCAAGTTTAGCCAGTTGAGCCCGGTACTGAGCCTCTCTATTGAGCCAAAACCGCGCAGTGCTTCCTAGAAACCTTTCTAACTTAAGCGCGGTTTCCTCAGTGAGTGGTGCTTGGCCGTTAATTAATTGACTAACTTGTTTGGTTGTATATCCCAGACACTTTGATAGTTGAACCTGCGTCTGGTTGCGTTCTTCCAGCAGATCTATAATAGTATCACCAGGAGGAGATACCCAATCAGGTGTAAATTTGTTTGTTAGTTCAGTCATGGTAATCTCCTATTAAAAGGCTATCATTTGTTAAACTGGATTTATCCGTTTGTGGGACTTTGATGCGATTTCCGAACTCCTCTGTAGAAGGCCCTAGCTAGTCGTATCGCCTTTCCCCAAGCGGTCTTCATTTAGTGAGAGATGGGGTTGTCCATGACGAAGAGTTATGCAAGCCGAACTTTAGAAGTTGTTCGAGAAGATCTAGTCATGTTCATTAATGCTTGTCTTTCTTGTACGGGGCAACGAGAATTTTATGATGATTATAACGGTCAAAAAGTCTCTCTTGATTTTTTGCATGATTATATCTTGGGTAACTATCGGCTCTTGTATTGTCGGACGCTAGCTACGGGAATTAATCATTTTAATAAAATACAAATCATTCTAAAACTTCTGGCAACTGGACAGAAGACAATACCTGAATATCGAAGAGAAGAAAATAGTTTAATTACGGCAACGCTTCACAGTTTACCACCTCATAGAGCTTGGAGCTTAATGCTGCAAATTCGTAAACAACATATCAATAATAGTCGTGCTAGAGCAATTGTGAAATATTACATAACTAGCCGTTCTTCTAAACGTCTTGAGTTTGAAGCAGTAAAATATCGTTCAAAATTGCAAGCAATTGCCACTCATAATCATCTGAAATTAGAAAAAGAACTCAACTCATTTCTATTTCGCCACTGGGAAAAATCCTTTCAAACAGAACTATTCGAGCAGTTTCGCCAAGGTCATTATAGTGCTAAAGCTATCTACAAGTTGCCATTTACCATAGCTGAAGGACTAGCAGAAAAACACAACATTCCACGTCAAGTATTTCTAACACAGATCGAAAAACAGATGACTGTTCACGAGAAGTTAAGAATGCAAAACAGTGCAGAAAAAGCTGGAGTCGCTATCGAAATAGAAGCTAATCACTTATCTTTAACAAAGTTGGCACTGTATATACTTTCTTTGTGTCTAGATACTCGACAAAAACGACGCGATGAATTGCACCAAGCAATGCAAGAAAGCGCTGACTCTGTACTGAAGCGTTCAGCCCTACAGTTTGGACGGGTAGCGGCGGTACTGGATCGTAGCTATTCTAGTTCTGGTTCTTCAGAAAAACGGCGTCGTCCTCTGGGAATTGCCCTAGCTATACATTACCTTTTGAGGGCTGCTGCCAAAGAATATCAAGCTTTCTGGACAGTCCCCATTAGCGAACCCTTATTGGTTACTCCATATGGACAGAGCAACTTAGCAACTCCTTTACTATCTGCTCTTGCTTGGCAGCCTGAATTAGTACTTATTGTCTCTGATGGTTGGGAAAATGATCCTCCAGCCGCAACATCTGAACTATTGAGAGTTTATCGCCGTAAAATTGACACTAAAGGACAGACTTCAATCATTCACTGTAATCCAGTCTTTAACGCCGATGATTTTAACCTCAAGCAGCTCAGTTCATTGATTCCAACTGTAGGGCTTCGAGAAGCAGAGGATTTACCTATAGTAGTAGCGTTTGCCCGCTTTGCTGATGGTTCTGCAACTTTACCTGAATTAGAAAACTATCTAGCTATCTGTACCAATCAAATGTTAAAGGACAATATTCTATCTTTGCAAAAGAGTTAATGACCAAGAAATTGCCCCTTATAGAAACTATTTCCCTTCAAGGTTTAGAAATTGCTCCCTCACAGGTATGGGGTGGAGTTCGTATTGTTCCTCTATTACGGCAACAACCAAGGAATGATTTACGTATTTTTAAACGTGACTACGATAGTAATGTCACCGTTGTATCAACAAATGACCAGACAAATTATCTTTCTTATGTACCGCATGGATTGGTATTAAATTGGAGTGATGATAATAGTCCAGTTGTAGCCATGGGAGGACAACTACTCACTGACGGAAAACAGTTTGCCTGTGGACCTATCAAGGTACAACTATTGCACCGTATGGCTAAGCGAGAGGACAAGAATACGCTAAGACTCTTACCTTTACATCTGGCAATGGAGGGCTTTCTATCTATGTTTTTCAAGGGCCCAACTATTGCGTGGAAGGAGTATTCTAAACAGGCTTTGTCTTCTGGACTTTCGCCACGAGTTGAGTGGTCAATAGGTGGAGGTGCCATTAATCACTTGGAAAATGCTTTACGCGTTTTTGAAATTCATCAAAACCAGGTAGGGGTCTTGCTTTTTGTCTCTGAAATACTGGCTTCTGCCTTTATTGTTCCTACACCTGAGGATTATCGAGCTTTGCATACTAGCTTGTTAGAAGATTTTTATGGGGAAACTTTTTACTACTATGGACTATATGGGAAGGCTGAACATCTACAGGTAACTATTGATGAAGACAGTATCCATACATTCACTGACCTCAACAAGGCTTTAAGAAAAATGCGTTCTGACTGGTCAACTTTTCAAGGTTTTATGGCTAATGATCTTTTAAATCGCTCTATTCATTCAGAAAGAGTATATACCGCAGGTCCATTCAGTCTTCAACGCTTCATCACAGATCTCTCCCTCACAAAAAATAGTAACTATATCGGTGAAGCTATAGTAGATCAGTCAAATCATCTACAATATCTCAAAATTTATGGACTATCGAATGCACAAACTAAAAGAGTGTATTTGTTACAACAGCTTGCTGCTAATAATTGGGACTTGGAATACACTGCCCGCGAGCAAGGTGATACCTTAGAAGAATTAGTTCGTCGTCTGGTTAACGCCGGCTTCCGTTATTTGCTCAATAATCAATTACTGGAGAAATATAAAATTAAACTTTAAACAGTTCATAAGCTCTATGGAGCCTCTTTAGGTTGGTTGATTGACCGTCAAAATAGGTTAGTCTATATTTATCGTCCTCAGACTGTTGTAGAATGCCTAGAAAATTCTGTCACAGTCAGTGGTGACCCTATCCTCCCTCAATTTACTTTAATCATACAGAAGATCTGGTAATGACTCTTACTCTCCTACAAATGCAACCAGTTCTAGAAATGACAGATGAACAATTCTTCAATCTCTGTCAACTTAACCCCGACTATCGCTTAGAACTTACAGCTACAGGAGAATTACTAATCATGTCGCCAACAGGTTCCGAGTCAGGTAATCGCAATGCTAAATTAACTCAACAACTGGGGAACTGGAGTGATCAAGATGGGACGGGAATAGACTTTGATTCTTCCACAGGGTTTAAACTTCCTAATGGAGCACAGAGATCCCCTGATGCAGCTTGGCTAAAATTAACTAGATGGAATCAACTAACCCCCGATGAACAGACCCGTTTTGCCCCTATCTGTCCTGATTTTGTCGTAGAAATAGCCTCGCCTAGCGATTCTGTCCCATTTCTCCAAGCTAAAATGCAAGAATATATAGAAAATGGAGCCTCTTTAGGTTGGTTGATTGACCGTCAAAATAGGTTAGTCTATATTTATCGTCCTCAGACTGTTGTAGAATGCCTAGAAAATCCGGTCACAGTCAGTGGTGACCCTATCCTCCCTCAATTTACTTTAATCATGCAGAAGATCTGGTAATGACTCTTACTCTCCTACAAATGCAACCAGTTCTAGAAATGACAGATGAACAATTCTTCAATCTCTGTCAACTTAACCCTAACTATCGCTTAGAACTTACAGCTACAGGAGAATTACTCATCATGTCGCCAACAGGTTCTGAGTCAGGTAATCGCAACTTTAATTTACTAGTACAATTAGGCAATTGGTTAGAACAAGACGGAACAGGTATCGGTTTTGATTCTTCCACAGGGTTTAAACTTCCTAATGGAGCACAGAGATCCCCTGATGCAGCTTGGCTAAAATTAACTAGATGGAATCAACTAACCCCCGATGAACAGACCCGTTTTGCCCCTATCTGTC
>Ga0209085_1001130_pt1 | contig 17141 bp, 31 predicted proteins | sample C_131016_EF_Meta_FD_187310 | JGI IMG/M metagenome (GOLD analysis project Ga0209085, IMG submission 187310) | Freshwater microbial communities from Lake Croche, Canada to study carbon cycling - C_131016_EF_MetaG (SPAdes) (version 2) | ecosystem: Environmental > Aquatic > Freshwater > Lake...
TGCACGTATCTGATCAGTCACAGTGCCTTCGGGTACGTGTCCCAGGTCTACCCAATCATTATCAGGCTCGCCTTGTATGCCTGAGCAGTACCATTCAATGTAGTCACCCTCTTCACGCATGTCTGCCACAATGCCGCCAGCGTGTCGCCAACTGCAACCCCATAGTTTATTTTCAAGCCTTGGCCACACTTCATTCTTTTGAAAGTCATTGTTGCACAAGGCCGCATACAAGTTTTGAGCATAGGTCTTGGTACTTTTGGCACTGTCGCAGATCCACTTGGTACTACGCAAATCGTATTCTAGATTGTCTTTCTGCCATTCAGGATTGACCAAGTTCTTGCGATCTTGATCGCGTATGTTTTTAAGTACATCATCCAGTTCATCACCTGATCGTTGAAAAGTATGTCTTTGCGGACTTGAGTTTACTTTGGTCATATTTAAAATGGTGCGAGCAGAAGGATTCGAACCTACCCCTTAAGAATTATGAGTTCTCGGCACTACCTCTATGCTATGCTCGCACACCCTTACTAGGAAATCTATTTAGTGTCAACAGTTCCGTCTGCTAGATGGTCCTGTTTAATTTCCTTTACTGGATGCCCTAAGATGGTGGCAATAGAGTTTTTGTAAGCGATCCGTCGATTATTGAAATCGCGAATTGCAATAGCCCTGCGGCCAATCTCTTGGAGGCTCAACATCTGCTCTACACCACTTTTGAGTTGCCACTCCAAGTCCCAAATAGCATGATGGATATCAGTCATTGCTTGAATGTCTGCATCCAATTCTGCACTTTGTGGTAGTTGTTGATATTTGTCCTCGTACCAATCAAGTTCAACTTGATTTGCCCCCTTGGTGCGGGCGTGTTTTACTCTAGCAATGCAGAGTCTATCGATCAGTTCTAATACCGGTAAGAATTCCATATACGACCTTTCTTGTTTTATGGATTCTTATTATATGATATTTTTAAGTGTTTGTCAAGCCTGTATCCAGTTGACCCTGTCTCTTAATTCGATGCTTTCGGCACCATCGTATTCATTCACACGAAAGAAAGAGCCTTCAGGAATCCACTCTATTTTTAATCCCACTATACCACCGTCATAGATGCCGGGATATTTGAGAGTGACATATACTTCTAGTTCTTCGTCTTGATCTTTTTCTATGAATTCAACAATAGCAGGATCAAACAAGATTCCAGGGTGCTTGGGATTCCAAGTTGACCAGCCGCCTCCAAACTCAGGCGAGATCAATACTGCTACACAACCATTACGAATCAACTTGTTCACTTCAAGTCGCCTTTGAGCGTGTGCCAAACAACAGGATCACAGTTGAGATAGATGCGATATTTCACATTGTTACGCCAGCGTGTGAATTGATTGACTCGGCGTTCTACCCAGTTGAACATTGACTCGCGAAACCAAAGTGGATTCAAGATAGCCGCAATCATGGCAATGACCAAGAACGGCATGACAAATACCACAGTAAGCCAATGGAATCCCAGGGCACGATAGAATCGACCACCCTCTGGTGTAAGTGTAATTTCTTTGTTCATCGCTGTACCTTACGACATTCAAAAACGCCGGGAAACATTTTGTTTTCTCGTACCAATTTGTCCATGTATGCAACCATGGAAGTCCGGGTCTTTTCGCAGTCCTCTATTTCACGAAACTGACTGATATGTTCTATGTTAAAGCCCGGAAGCCCTGCTTTGGTAATAACCAAAAATGTAAAGATTAGTTCGTACATTATTCAACCTCAAAGTATTTTTTAAGATGCTTGGCAACGGTATAGCCTTGCCCCAAGGTAAGTCCGTCAAATTTATATGCAGTATCAGCACAGTCCTTAATTAGCAGTCGAGCAAAGTGGGTTGTGAACTTTTCCAAGTCTTCAGGCGTCATGGTGGTCCAGGTATGGCTGAACTTTTCATCCAGCGTCTGTGCCATCAATTGTTTGACCCTCTTTTGCACGGTTAGTCCATTAAACTGTAGAGTCGATCTTCCCAGTAGAACTCATAACTTTGGCACTGCTCAGCCACCTTGCCCACAAGGCTGGCACGTTGAAGGTATGTGCGACTGGTCTTTGCTTCTTGCAGTTTAGCAATCAATGCATCAATGTCTGCGTTCATACGCTCGTCAAGTGGTGATAGTCTCATACGATTTCCTTAATCTAACCGGCTACCAGCGTAGGCAGTGAAGCCGTATTTCTTAAACACATCAGCCGCCGCTTGGGCACCTGCTTCTAAGGTATCTACATTTTGTACATACATTTCTGCTGGATTCCAAATTTGGAAAGCGCCGGTGTGACTCTTGCTCACGCCTGCTTCTTTCAAAGCCCGGCCCAGTTTGGTATTGCCCTTGACACCAAAAATGTCGACCCAGGCAAATCCACAAGCATACTGATCTCGCCCACCAAGTTTTTCTTGGAAGAAACGTTCAGCGGCCTCACGAGCGGCTGACTTGGCTTCGGCTACGATTGTGTCTACTTTGATACCGTTTACTGTTACTGTCATACAGGGCTCCTTTTAGTTTCTATACAAGTATTATAACAAAATGGGAATTATTGGTCAACCGTTTTCACACGCACATCTGTATTAAGAGCAGGCGTATACTTTCGTATTAGTTCACGCTCTAATGTGTGTGCCTCGCTCTTACCACGCACAATGTCTATGATTGCAAAGTTAATAGCCGACTCGCCAGCGGCACGAATTGCTTCGTACAGGCGCCAAGATTTGTCTTCTGTGCGTGAGCGATAAATGTGCTTGTTGATACGTGAACGCAGGCTCATGTTAATAGTGCGTTGAGTTTTTGCTGTAACACCAATGTAGTACTCCAAACCAATTTGGATGAAGTAAACAATGTGTGTACGGTCCACTCGTTTTTTGCGGGTTACTGTTTTTGTGTTCATGTGTATATTATAACCGATCTTGCCATTTCGGTCAACCAAAATCAAGTACTACAAAAGTACTACTTTTTAGGGTTACAAAAGTAATACTTTGGGTTTAACTATAATTTTCCAGGAATTTGCTCAAGTCCCCGTACAAGTTGGCAAGCAAGGCTTCGCGACTGCCGTAGAATTCAATCCAGGGCTTGCGTCGATCGGCTTTGAGAAAATATGGATCGTGCAGTCGTTGGTCCAACATGACCAACAGTCGGAGGGTGAGTTTGTCAGGATTGATGTCAAAGTGATAACTCTCTACACCCAATTGCTTCATGATTGCATAACCTTCTGCAGTCAATCGCAGTCCCGAACCTGATCTAATGTTCTGCCACCAGTCACGCATGGCCGAGTTAGTGCCAGGACGGTCATCAGGTTTCAGTTGAGCGATTAAGGCTTCGGTGATGGCAAGTTTATCTCGCATTGGGATAGATCTTATCCCCACTCTTGAGTAACACCACAGTGAACTTGTCAGTTCGGAACTGAGTGTTGAGTTTGCGAGCCAGATTGATGGCATGACCACTGTTGGAGAAACTGACCTTTTTGTACTTGGGGCCAGGATACTGGGTCAGTAGATTGGCAGTTTTGAGATTGATAGGCTGGTTGTCAAAGAACACCGCCCAGATGCCTTCGGCCGCAAGCACCTGCTCAGTCTTGTAGGTCTGCTTGTTGGTGTGCTCAATCATCACTTGTGGTTTGGGGCGACTCATTCATTAAACTCCTACATTTATTTATCTCAAAATATACGTAGTTTTAGAAGTCTCGGCCAGCCACTTCCACGGTGATCACTGACTCTTGTTGTAGAGCCTGAACTCGTGCTTGTAAGTCAGTGACAGCCAACAACAATTTGGTAATGTCGGCATGGAGATCTTTGGCATCTCGCATAGGGCACATGAAGTCCCGGGCATTGCGACTTTCGTGTGCTTTGATGAGGTCAATGAACCGGTTTATGTGCAGACTCATTGCTTCTTCAAGAATGGTTTCAGATCAGGTGGTTCCCAACCCAGAGGTTTTAGAACCTTGCCATCTTCACGCTTGCGAACCTTGCCTGTTTCGTGATCAATCTTGGCAAAGTTAGTACGCATGACTTCCTTCCAAGCACCTTCAGCATCAAAGCCTGCTGAGTGTATAGCGCCAATGGTCACAACCAGGATATCGATTAGCGCATCCAGTGCTTCCACATCATCATTGGCAGCCAATGCGGCCACAAGTTCTTTGTGTTCTTCTTCAATGAGATTGCAGTACATGTCAAACAAAGAACTCATTGGACCATCAACTGATTGGTCACAGGCTCTCATAAACTTTTCTTGATCACGGAAGGGGTTCATTACGTGCCTCATCTTCGGTATGGAAAGGACCTTGATATTCATAGCGTTCCAAGGTGATCAGTTTGGGACTTTGTGTCACTGCCCAGGTCTTGCGTTGACGCACTTGATACCAGCCGGCCGCAAACCATGATTTTGATTTGCGCTTCTTGGTAAACAACGGGAGACCTTGTTGTACGTCCCATACAGGATTGTACACTCGACTGCCCGATGGATAGCCTTGCACTTGATAACTGGCCGGCTCCCGGTTGGGTCGGTTGCCAATGGCTTCAAACTCAATGTTCACACGTTGCCGAATCATATTGATGGTCTTGAAACTGGTGACCTTGTTGTCAATTTTCACAGCATAGCCATCATCGGTGGCTTCTATGTTGCCGACCTTGCGATCGTCCTGCTTCAAAATCCAGAATTGATTATCAACTACTGGTTTGGCTATGATGTTCATCTAGGTGTCCTTTGTAAGTTTCGTTGAGCCAGCGAGCATATTGCTCTGCTGACTCTGACAGTTTGTTCAACTCGTACTTGCCGCAAAATTTCATAAATCTAACTCCCACCTGTCCCACATCCTTGTGACTGATTTGTTCACAAATAGCAGAGTCTACCTTGTGCTTGATCTCTTCGGGCTGTGCTGTGAGATCAACCAAGGTACAGTTGCGTTCGTAATCGTCTTTCACACGGTGTTCTTCGCCATTGTGATCGGTCCAACGTTGCAACATTAGATTGTTCCAGTGGTAGCCTTTATTACCGCGATCCGCGTAGGCTTCTTCGAGACCAACTTTATTCTTTGTGCCTTTAGTACGTACTCCCGGATATGCACTAAAAACATTGTCGGAGGAGTCCCCACGCATACACTTCTCAAATAACAACCAGGCCGGATCCGGAATCTTTTTTGGCTGTTTAGTTTTTTTATCAATGACCTGTCGACCTTTAGCATCAAAGATTCCTTCCAAGGTGTGAAGTTCGTCAGTTATACCATTGTATTGGCTGACATTGGGAGCAAGCAATTGTATGAAATCTGTGTCTGAACTGATAATGTAGTGTTCGTCCAGTGGGTGTAATGCAATCCAGCGAGCAATCACATCATCTGCTTCAGCCTCTGGGTGACGTATCACGCTACAGTTTGTGTTGTCACTCAAGTATTTAGTCAGGCTATCAAACGTCTCCCAGAACAACTGATCTTCTTCTTTTTCAGTTTCTGTCAGGGCCGCACGGGCCACAGCACGATTCTTCTTGTAGGGCTCGTAGTAGTCCTTGCGCCATGATCGTCCTTCCAGTGCGAATACCACATGATCTGCAGAAAATTTGCGATGCACCTTGTTGATACTGCTCATCACAATGTGCAGAGCATAGCCTACCTTTTCCCAGGGATCTGCGGCTCGGAAAGCCGAATGACGAGCACGAAAAAATGTGTTAGCAGTATCAATCAGCAAGTATCGCATGTTTAAACCAAGTTGTTGTGTTTGATGTAGTTTAACACATGTTCGGCCCAAAAGCAATGGGCCGCTTCACCGAAATGCCAGGAATCTGGGCGTACCGTAGCAAAACCACCGTTTCTTAACACACTATTGTAGGTATTGGCTGGATCATAAGGTGCCATATAGTTCACACCCCAGTCGTGAGGATTTGCCACACCTGAGAAATCTGAATTGCCGTTAAAGAACACATGCCGAACACCGTTGAGTTTGAGTTCGCGATGGAACTGCCAGATTTCGCTGTGTGCGTGTTGTCTTGCTTCGGCCCAATTGACCCCGATTACAAAATTTCTGTATCTTTCGGCAGCCTCTGATGGCACTTGATCAATACCACTAGCGTTGACTTGATAGTAGGTGCCATTGTACAACCACTCTTGTCGTTCCCAAGTTGACCATTGTATGATTACTAGAGTGTCTTTGACGCTGTCTTGTTGTTGTAGCCAGGCACGTGTAGTACGCATGATTCGAGCATTGCTGGAGGCACTTTCTGCATCACAATGTAGTATGGCTCGGAGATGGTTGGCCAGTTCGCAACCCCAACTCACACGTTCATTGTCTGGATGTGGGCGTCGCCCTAGTCCATAGTACAAACCATCATCTTCTGCAAATGCATAAGAGTTCACTGCTTCGGCAGCGGCAGTGTGACTGTCTCCGTTAACGTATAAGATCATAAACCTTACTGTATAAAAAGTTGGCAAACTTTTCATGTCCATCACTGTATAAATGATATGTTGGCGTGGTTTGCATTTTATTTTCTTTGGCCCAAGTACCTATACTAAAATTATGTATATCAAACACACAAGGATCTTGTTGTATGTGTTGATACATTGTTAAATTTTTGAGGCTGTTCCAATCTAAGTTTCTAAAATCTTTATTGTCGGCTGCCGAAAATAAAAAATATGGAAGATTTAAAAATTTCAATGTCTGAGTCAACATGAATAATTTTGTATAAAAATTTATCATTTGTTTGTTGATATTTTGATCAATTATTAGATGCATGGTAGATTCATCTAAATCTTTATCTTGCAACCATTGAGAAGTAATAAATTTTGAACCTGGATAATCATTGATTCTATCAACATACTTTGATACATCCTCTATCCAGGTTTCTTCACGTGTGACAAAACTAAATCCGATAATTATTAATGGTTGTTGATCTTTTGAAAGTTTGGCACAATATTCTAATGTGGTTCTAAATATTCTATCATTTGAACTGCCACCTTTGGCAAAGTTAATTACAGGAACATCAATCAACTCACCAAGATATTTACTGTAAGTATCGGGTCCTTGAGTTTCAGCAGAATAACTGTCACCATTTACAAAAATCTCTGTAATCAAGAGACCTCTGTGCGTCCGCCACCGATATCTGTAGCGCGAACATAAATGCCTGACTTTTTCATGGCTTCTTCTTGCTCCCACGTTTCCATCACAACATGGCGGCAGACATTTTGGAACCAGCGATCCACAATCTCTGCGTCCGTGTCTTCTTTTTTGAGTTGATAACCTGCACGAATGAGATTGAATATAAACTTGTCATTCCAGTCTAGTTCAAACGCACCTTGATGCAGATTTTCAGGATCAATGTCCATGTGCAAAATTGCCACCCAAGGCTCGCCACGGTCAGTGGCCAGTTGCTTTTCGGTCTTGACCGGCTCCTTGGGTTTGGGTTCAGCCCGGACTCGGGGCTCAGGAGGAGGAGGCTTCTTTTTGAATATATCAAGTATTCCCATCAGGTACCCCATTCGTTTTTAAAGAGTGGCACTTGGAGTCGGTCTGAGTATCTCCAGCCTTTTCGCATGGCCATTTCTGCCACTGATCGATTATTAAGATTGTACACCCGCTCAACCCCACCCACAGGCATGACATACACAGGACCCGTAAAGCCTGCTGTGCGATATTCCAAAACTGCACGTTCTGCATCTGCTAAATCCTCCTCTGTTGCGATTACCAGTTTCAAATATGTATAGCCATATTCTTCATATTCACACACCACATCAGGACAGATAGCATCTGACCATGACTCGCCTGAGCCGGGTAACTTAGCACTCACACTGAATGTGATTTCTCTGTGGAAGTCTTGACCATGATGATAGGTCCACGTGTGCAAGTGTTGTTTGAATTGATCATCTAACTTTTGTGTGCCATTGGTCTCAAATGTAATTTCTTTCAATCTTGACATGCTGGCATGATTCAACAGATCAGGATAAGCACGTTGCCATCCCAACAAGGGCTCACCACCTGTGATCACAAGATGCTCATCTTCCCAACGACGATGTGGCAGGATTTGCATAATACGATCCACAATAGCATTGGTTTCCAACATGGGACTCAAGTCTTTGAATCTTGGATCCCATGACGCATAACTGTCACATCCTGTGGATACCAGGGGCAGTTCGTTGTATGTTTTATAGTAGTGTACTCGGCTAGCAATGTCATTTACTTCGGTGCTGAGTTCGCCTCGGGGCATGCCAAACCCAGCACACTTGAAGTTGCATCCAAACACACGCAAGAACACACTAGGTACACCCATGTACCTGCCCTCGCCTTGTACACTATAAAATAATTCTGCTACTTTTAGTTTACTCATATTTTCTTTGCTTTGACTAATAAATGCCAACCTAGATATTCTTTCACTGCTTCACGCATTTCTTCTGGCATGGCCTCAAACCAAGGCTCTAGTTCATAGACGCCTTCTCGGTACTTGGGTACATTATACATGAAACAATGCGATTGTCTAATCCTTAGCACCTCAAATTTGCCATTTAGCAAATCGTAAATTTCATCATTTGAATAAGCCTGTGCGTATGGGCATCCGGCTTGTGCTTCGAACTGATCCAGTCCTTTTCGGATCATGGCATACTTCCAGGAATTCTTTGCGTATACCAACATGCGGAACTCACCATCTGGATCTAATGCGTTGTGAATGTTATCAAGACAAGTGGTCATGTCTGGGTAATGATGTAGCACACCACAAGAGTACACTAGATCAAACCGGCCTAAAGCAGACATGCTGGCAGTGTCTGCGGCATCCATCACATGAAACTCACCATCAAGACCAAACAAGTCGAATCGCTGTCGACTCATGGCCACAGATTCTGCCGAAAGATCAATGCCCACATATTCAGCACCGTGACGCACAAATTCCACAGCATCCGACCCAATGCCTGAACCCACTTCTAACACACGTTTGCCACGCCACAAATGAAAACTGGCTAGGTCACGCAGGTGTGGTTCCACAAAGTATCTACGCTCGCTTATTTCATTCCAGTATTGTTCTGTGCCAGGTTCACTCAGGCTGTGTTTGACATTACAGGGTTGAGTGTTCCAGTAGTTCTTTATACGGTCGATCAGTTGATTATTATTCACGTTAGGATTTCCATTGTTTTAAGCGTTTGTGGGGATCTGCGAGATTCATTTTACACCAGATGTCATAATCGTTGCCAGCATCGTCGGTGCCCTGTATGCCCCAGCGGAAATGGGTCATGTCATGCCCTATTACTGCCAGGTGTTGTGCCAGTTTCATGCACTCGTCAATTCTGGTTCTACGCCAGGATTCATGATTGAAGTCACGTGGGTTTTTGGGATTGCCTTCCAGCATGGGTCGATTTTTGTACACATCATCACCATTCAGGCCTGTAAGGTCATAGCGTTCATGGTGAATCAAGACAGGGATAGTAATGACCATGTCCAGCATCCAGGCCACTTGACTTACCCAGGCATCATTGATTTGATGTGGTGAGAGATGGCCGGTAATTTCCACCCACTTGCGTGGCACAATGGGAAAGATTGCATAAGGGTGCTCATGATTGGTTTCTGCTCGTAACAAAGCAAACTTATCGTCGTGATCCATGATCACCTGATCCCAATCCTGGGTGGTCATCACAGCATCATCATTGCCAAAGAATATCCAGGCACCATGGCTGTGTCGGGCCAGTTCATTTAGATATTCGTTGAGCCTGATGTAGCCCAGTCGCTTGAATTGCATGGCACTATAGCGCACATTCTTGCCATCCAAGTAAGGTGCAATGTTTTCCACAAAATAGTCAATTGTGTCTACATCGTCATCATCAAAGGCAATCAAGATTTCCAGTCGTTCAGGATTTTTGGCCAGTTCCACAAGGCTAGCAAAAGACTTTTGCATGGGCTCGGGTCTACCGCGAACCGGCATCAAAATGCTGATATCTATAGAGAGATCACGTTCGGGCAAGTGCGATGTCTTGGACTCGATCTCGGGTGATAATTGTTTTTCCAAAGTTTCTCTTTCTAGCAAAATACATGTTTTCAAGAAAACGGTCCATGCTCATGTCTTGATCTTCTACGGTGTCAAATGTGTATGTGCATGATTGTTTGATCGGTTCGTCATCCAGGATATAACCAAGGAAATCATAATCAAACTGTTGTTTTATAGGCAATGACTTAAGGTCACGATAGTCAATCACATAGTTCCGTTGGAATTGCATGAGTTGATCCAGTGTGTCCTTGTCAATATTGTAATGACTTTTTACGAATCTGTCAACACTATCGAACACATAGGCCACTCGATCTTGCTTTTGCATGTACAAGGTTGTGCGATGTACTAGGTTCCAGCCAAACACTTGAATGTTGCCAATGGGCGGATGATCAATGGATCCTTGACGAGTCCAGTTCTCAAAGTAATTGCGTGTTTCTGCAAATTGCTTACGGAACCAGTCATCCTGTTGAACCCACTGATACAGATCATCATAAAACTTGCTGTATTCAATGCCATGTGCCTTGTCAAGATATCTAGCAATATAAGTGGTTAGGCCATTGATATGGAATGTTTGGATAAAACTGTTCCAGACCAGGGTGTCTAGCATTTGTTCTTGCGGAATATCTTTGGTGCTGATAACCACATCCACACACTCGTTGAGGTCAGCATCACCGTGGCTGCCACTCATGTAGTCATACACAGGAACTGATTCGATCTTCCACATGCGTTTTTGTAGCAGATTCATTTCGGCATTTTCCAACAACTGTGCCTGCAGAATGTTTATGCCTGTGTGATTGCCTGCACGGAAAATTTTCCAGAATGCATCTTTCCAACTGGCCACTGTTTCGCCAGGCAAGCCCAGGATTAACTCTGTATATACCGGAATGTTGTTGCGATCACACAAGGCAAAGATTTCGTCGATCTTGTGTTGGTCTAGATTTCTACGCTTGATGTTTTCCAACACATCATGGTCCATGCTCTGTACACTCACAGTAAGGCCTTGACCAAAGTTGGGACTTTCTCGAATCAACTTCTTCACAATGTCCACAACTTCATTCTTTTGATTCTTGGCCCAGGTCATGGAGAACGATGCTAGTCGGCCCCAACGCTTTTGGACTTCGATCAACTTGTCCACGATCATGTTGTCGCGTTCCACAAACATGCCAAAGTTGGCATCAGTGATTGTGACAAAACCACAGTTGGCCCCGATCCAATCCATCTCATGGAACACCCGAGTGAGTTCAAACTTCTTGACCTTGTTGTAGGTCAGACTGCCCCAGTCACAAAATGTACACTGATAAGGACATCCACGATTGGTCTCCAGGGTGGCGTTCCATATCACATCAGGATTTTCTTCAATGATCTGATCAAAGATTCCGGTAAGGTAAGGGCTGGGTATTTGATCCAAGTCATCTATTCTGGCACAGTCACCGGTATTGACCAAGCCACCGGGCGTGTTTATTAGTAGCCCAGGTATGTGCGTGAAATCAGTATCAAAGTCTTCAAGTATGCGTTTGAAGGTGATCTCACCTTCCATCTTGCTGACCAAGTCCATAAACGGTTCTTTGATAAACAATTCGGGATCTTCAATAGCCGGTTCAGGGCCACCAAAGATGATTTTTACTTCAGGATTGATTTCTTTGATGCGTCGGGCCAGTTTGTAGTTGTATCTGTGATTCCACACGTATGTACTAAATGCCACTACATTGTTTTGAGCCAATCTGGGTGCCAGTTCCTCTATGGGCTCTCTACGCCAGACCAACTGATCTATAGCCCAGGCCTCGCGAATGTGTTCAAAGCCCATGGCGTAACTTAATATAACGCCTGCTGAATAGGGCAAATAGTAAGCATTAAACTCTTTAGGGCCTTGTTGAAAGTTAGGCTGTACAAAACTTATAGTTCTTTTGGTCATTCTTTATTTAATCGATCCACTGTCATACTGATAACTTGTCGATTGGGGTCGTTGGCTCGCATTTTGACCCAAGGGTCACGTGTGCCGTCACAACATTCTGCAAAGAATGTCATGTCTTGCCCCTTTACATCCTGCAACCACTGTGCAAGAGCAGCCGCATCCTGCATTCTTAGTTGCACCACATCTGGATAGTTAAAATCCAACGGGTTGCCTCGATCACCTTCTAGCACTGTTCTGCGTTGATAAGTTTCATCATTGTTTACACCTGTAAGATCTGCACGTTGGTGGTCACAATACACAGGTATGCGTTCAAAGATGTCCAGTGCATAGGCAATACAACTGACCCAGGCATCATTGAGACTGTGTTGGCTGATGTGACCCAGTTTTTCATGCCATTCACGTGGAATGATGGGAAAGATCGAATATGGATGTTCGTTGTGAGTGATCACGCTTAACAATTTGAACTCACCGGTACGGGCACGTATGTAGGTGTCCCAGCCCGAGGTCTTCATTACAGCATCGTCGTTCCAAAAGAACATCCAGGTGCCGTGACTGTGCTCGGCCAGACCATTTAGGTAGCGATGCAGATTGTGATAGCCCATGGGTTCAAATACCACAATCTTGTGAGATATGTTATATTTTTCAATCCAGGGTTGCACATGATGCAGGAAATATTCCAGTCCTACCACATCATCTCGATCCATGCCCAGCACCAGTTCTATGGTAGAAAAGTCTGTGGCCAAATCATGTAGGCTGGCCAAACTACGCATCAGTGCATCTGACCTACCACGTGTGGGTAACAAGATGGATATGTCAACTGTCATGTTAGCCTTCGTAAATGGCCGAGTTGGCACCATGTTCTGCACATTCAACACGCACACAATAACAGCGACCGTGGCTGGATTCTCGTACCAATTTATCAGCAAACTTGAAAGCATGTTCGGCAAACTTCTCTGCACCCACTCCATCAAAGATACGGATCTCTACTAGATCCAAGGTTTCAAGTTCTTGAAATTTGGCCAGATATGGATCGGCTTGATCCAAGGCCAACTTATGGTCAAAGTGATCTTCCAACCAGGCCTTGAGCAGTTTGAGTCCGCCAAAGTCCACAGCCCAGTTTTTGTCATCTAAGGTATCGCAACCAAATGTAAATGTAAAGGCCAGACTGTAGCCGTGAAGCAAATGACAGTGTGAATGGTCGGCATTGGGCTGTCTAAACACAGCACTGAGTCCAATGTTGTGTCCGTAGTGTTTTGTAGAATAATATTTTGCCATTGTAATTCTCCTATGTTAAATTATAGCATAGGCGGCAGAGTTTGTAAAGCGGGAGTGACGCCCAAGACCGCTTGAACAAATATTTATACAGGCTGTTGATAGCCACCAGTTTTATAGTTCTGTTGTGCGGGGATTACACCACGCACACCGCCTATGGGGTTTGCACAGTCCCCGGCTCTGCGAGGAATCAAATGAATGTGTGGATACATGACAGTTTGTCCTGCGGCCGCGCCTTGATTGATACCAATGTTGTAGGCATCACACTCACCAAGAACAACCATGGAGTCGCCCACAGTCTGAGCACTGTAAAATGCATCTGAGATGACCTCGGGGGTGTTGTAGTTGGGCACAAACAACAAATGACCATTGGTAACCGGAAAACGATCGCGGAACACAGTGACATGAAAGTCCGACAGTTCTTCTACTCGTAGATCCCAAGGTGCCGCACCTGCGGCGTGTGCTGATTCTAATGTTTCGTATTTCATATAGTGATCAAGTGATATTGTGAATGTGGATAATGTTCTTGTAACCATTCCAACAGGCCTGGTTCCGCAGGCAGTTGGATAGAACCATCGCGGTTGGATATGCAACTCATTTTTTACTTTTGAGTGTGTGTAGATCTTGCTTCAAACTCTCACTGAGATTTTTGTAATAGTCGAATTCTTGACTGACCTCGTCCTTGACTTCATCACGAGTTCGACGATATCGCTGCCAGTCTCGCTCTTGAGCATAGGTAATACCTGCCAAGAATCCTGCTACTATACACGCAATTTCTAATAACATAGTTTACCTTGGTGCAAATTCTTGTTGCAGTTTGATGTTGTCAAAGAACTCTTTCTTCACGCCCGGATCGGTCTTGAATACTCCATGCAGAACTGTGGTCTGGGTGAGACTACTGTGTGCCATAATACCGCGATTCTCACAACATCCGTGGGTAGCCTGTATATAAACCGCCACATCTCGTGACCCAGTGGCAGTTCCAATCTCTCGAGCAATATCCATGCATAGTTCTTCCTGTAAGGTTCCTCTCCGAGCACACCATTGAGCAATACGTGTGTACTTGGAGAGGCCAATGAGTTTGGCGCCAGCAATAATTCCAATGTAAGCCACACCCGACACAGGTTGGTGATGGTGCGAGCACATGCTCTTGAGTTCTGAACGAACGACCAACATGCCTTCGTATGCACCGTCTGTATCATTTGGGAAAGCCGTAGCGTTTGGTGACTGTTCATATCTACCTGCCATTATTTCATTGAAGTACATCTTGGCCAAGCGTCGGGCTGTGCCCTTAGAGTTGGGATCCGTTTCTCTGTCAATCAATAGCCTGTCTAGTACTGTTTCAAATGCTTCTGTTGCTTCGTTGATCAGTTGTTCTTTTGTTTGTTCATCTACATAGTCACTGATGTTGTCACCTGCCCAAAAGCGTTTGTTATCACGTCGCATCCGGAAGCGAATGGCATCTGCTAGATATGCTTCTTCATAGCCCTTGTCGTCAATGTTGTCAACTGATACTGATTCTGTCAATTTATTCTCCGAGTTATAAGACGTGGATGTCTTTGTTGTATTGTACTGTATTTAGATTGTGATGTCAAGTTATTGTGGAGTATAAGGATCATCGATTTGTAACAATCTACAATCATTATAGTCAAAATATTTAGGTTCTTGATCAACTGTGGGCAAAAGTTTTGTTCCTAGTTCGCACAATTCCAATGTTGGACAATAGTGATAGCCTGCTTGAAATTTTTGTTGTGCGGTCCAGGGTCGGATTCTAAGATCTCTTCCATCACTGCGCATCATGCTCATTTGATCATATGCTGGTTTGTCGTCTAACAGTATAGCACCAACTCGCCCCAGTTGTAAAGGTTTAGTATTGCCAAAACTCAAACATTGCATTTGACCAGGGCGATACATGTCTTGTTTGAGTAGTCTTGCACTGTCCCAAACTGGTGTGCCCAAAAAAGGATATTCCCCAACCCATCTTTGCCAGGCATGGTCAAGGTAAGAATATTTGACACCAAGTCTGTGCATCAACATTGGTATACTTAGATAGGTGTAAGGAGTGAATTTACATTCGTTGACTCCTAGATATCTAAAACACAATTCGATGGCGCTGGTACATCCGTCTGTTACCACCACATAGGGAGCACCAGTGAATGTGGCTAGTGCTTGTTCAAATTCAAAAAGTTTTTCATACATTTTTTATTCCGGTGATCTGCATGGTATATCTTGGTTCAAGTCCTAGGTTTCCTACCATATGCGGTACATCATAGTTCCATACAACATAATCTCCGGCCGACCAACCGACCAATGGATCATTGTCAATTTCAAAGTAGTGTCCAGATTTCCAATCTTCCATGAACACAATGGCTCGCCGGATTGTGCCGGTGTCGGTGATATCAAACACTCGCTTGTATGTTATATAATGATCTCGATGCACTGGCAAAAAGTCTCCAGTGTTCATTTGATACAGTGCGGCACCGGCGTTGGACCAATTAAACAGTTCGAAAAATCTTTCAGCAAATGGATGCTCGCGCACATCACATACTGCACCGTTGAGAGTTCCTGCGGTGTAACCTTGCCTAACCCATTCAGCAACCATGTGTTGGTCTTTGTGCGGCAAGTACTGATAGGTGAAACTTTTGTAGTGATCATCCCACCAAGGATCCACATGACCTAGTGTGTAGTTCATTCTGACAGATGATCTTTCTTGATTTCTCGCACCGGGCAAGACAGTTTTTCGGCCATGGCATTCTTGATGCTAACTCGCTTGTTGTTCCAGTCTCTTATCTTTATGGCACGCCGACCAATTTCTTCAAGTGGAAGTTCGCTTTCTCGACCGGCCTTGAGTTCTTTTTCCAACTCCCAAATTTCGTTGTGTATTTGTTCTAGGGTCGACAAGTCTGTCTGAACTAGAGCAAGATCCAAGTGCTGGGCTTGTGTTTGATAGAAATCAAGTTCAGTCTGATTGTTTCCAATGCGCTGGTGTTTGATTCGTGCTATGGCCAAACGATCCAGCAGTTCAATGATGGGGAATTGTGGATTCATAGATAAAGTTGCTCGATAGTTTTTGGATTGCTCAAGATTGATTGTATGTCATTGTTGGTTGCATTGGGTCTACAAGGTCGGCACAATGACACATTGGTCTTTTGATAGATATCATTGTGCCGTGGACTCAACCATAGATCTCGAAAGTCTCCTTGATCCCAGCGTCCGATACTGAAAGCAGGATTGCCTTTGTTGTCGCAACAAACATAGATATAGCCCTCGGCACAGAATACAGGAAAATGATACATCTGATGGCAGCGTGTGTACTGTCGAGGTTGAGTTTTGTTTTCGTTGATCCAGTAAGGAACGCCAGTGCGTTGACTGGCTTGTGAGATCCAGGATTTTATCTCAGGGGTTATGGGATGAGCCTGATTGTTGTAGATTACTGGACGGAAATACAACATACGACCATGTATGTCTTTCACATAGTCAAACAAGTTGTCAACGGCCTCTTGATTGTCATGTAGGGATTTATCAAGCATTTGAAATCGACATTTACTCCGGCATTGATGAGTTCCCGAGCATTTTCTCTCACACGATTGAACAAACTTTTAGATGTCAAACTTCTTCGTATTTTTTCATACAGGTCTTCAGTGCCCGCATCAATGTCTATACCAATCCAGGCCAACTTTTGAAGTTTGCTCACAGGCACACTGTCTAGCAAGCGATCCAGTTTTGACCCATTGGTTGTGATGGCAGTAAGGAATCCTAGATCAATGGTGTGTTCTATCACGTGTTCATACCCGGACAGCACAGTAGGTTCGCCGCCTCCGGGATAGGTTATGGTGTGTGTGGTGCCGTAACTGTTGGGTGTGTGTGCCCTCCAAGAGGCCAACCGGTCCAGGAGATCGATGTATTCAGTGTATTTTTTCTGTACCGGTGCTGCCAATCTATGATCAGCACTGTTGCAGTAATAACAATCTTGATTGCAGATGTTGGTTAGATCAATATCT
>Ga0209085_1001131_pt1 | contig 17141 bp, 30 predicted proteins | sample C_131016_EF_Meta_FD_187310 | JGI IMG/M metagenome (GOLD analysis project Ga0209085, IMG submission 187310) | Freshwater microbial communities from Lake Croche, Canada to study carbon cycling - C_131016_EF_MetaG (SPAdes) (version 2) | ecosystem: Environmental > Aquatic > Freshwater > Lake...
TTTGTGCATCACAATGTTCTGTGGAGAAACAACGCCAGTGTTGTTGAACGGGGTCACAACTGCGGTAGCGCTAGTGCTGTTGACCACCACATTCTGGAATTGACCAGCAGTAATCACAGCAGGGCTGACGATCACAGAAGTTGTGCCAGAGGTTCCAACCGTTACATCAGCTTGGACAACAAAACTACGCAGACGGTTGGAGCCGTAAGCAGCGCGATTCTGTGGGTTGGCTGCAAAGATGTTTGCAATGGTGATGGTGTCGCCTTGCTTAAGGCCAGCCGTGGCAGTGGTGGCGGTCAGAGCAATGGTGGACGTTGATGCCCAGCCGCTGGTCAGGAAGCCGGTTGCCGTGGTGGTAGCGCAAGCCAAGGTAGCAGTAGCATAAGAGCCAAAAGTCTGGCTAACAACGTTCTGATCCATCTTCCACATCATGCCTGCCGAGTCCTTGCCCATCAAGCCCTTCTCGTATTGCTTGGCAATGGTGGTGCTTGGCACGAACAGACCTTTCAAGCTGTCCACAATGGTAGCGCCAGTGAACGGCTCAATGATGCAAGCCCTGCGGCCATCACGGGGAGCGCCCTCTGAGTCCAGGTATGCGCCAGCGGTCAGGTAGGTCAGCAAGCTGGTGGGGACAGTGCCAGCAGTACCGACAATGTTGGCAGTGCTGTTTTTGGCCATAACCAAACCATCACGGTCAATCTTGTTGGCAATAGCGGCAACCGCGGGTTTTAGCACTCGGTCACTGAAGCGGTCAAGAGACAACGCCAGATCCTGCGTAGTGAACTGGGTGTCAACGTGGAACTGCGTGGACAGGGTAACGGGAACAGAAGTCTCGTTAAAGTCTTCCACGTTCAACGCTGGGCCAGAAGTGCCAATGAAACGGCCAGGACGGCGGACATTCAATGTCGCGCCAATCTTTGCGCCGGTTACAGCAAACTGATCGTCATAGTTACGTTCAACTTGGCTCGTGAAAGTCAACTCGTTTTCCAAGACCATCAACGCTTCGTTGGTGATCATGCTGATGGTAAGCAAATTATTTGCCATGATAAATCCTAAAAAAATGGTTATCGAATCTGCCCATTAAGTCTACCTGCTTTCCAAGCTTGATAGCTGCCATGAAACTGCCCATCAGCAGTCAATGCAACATCACGCCCGTTAGCGGCTGACCGAATAGGCGTAATCGGTGCGCTTGCTCTACTTCTCTGCACAACAGGCTTCGAGTCTTGTTTCTCAAACATAGCCTCTAACTTCCCAATTTGTCGCAACTGTGCGGCTGGCGTCATCCCTTGCAGCTTTTCAACGAAATCAGGATTGTCAGCAAGGTGATACAACAACTGTGGCCCAACATCTGACTCAAAGATGGCATCACGCACTTCATTGACTACCGTCATGTCTGCGCTTTTGACCACCTGCTCAAAGTTTGGCATCGTTGCCTTGGCCTGGTTAACCCGTTCTGACCAAGTATTTAATACCTGCTCTTTCTCGGCTTGCACCCTGGCCTGTACTGCCTTCTGTCGCTCTTCCTCTAATCGCTGGTCAACCTTGTAGTCTGTCAATGCCTTGGCATATTCAAACATATCGGTAAACTGGCTCGGGTCTGGTTCGGCTTCGCCTTTGGGGGCTTGTTTCCGTTCCATGTCCGCTAACCGTTGTTCAAGGCTTATCCTAGCTTCGCGCTCTCGCATCGCTTCTTGCTTTGCTTCATCACGCGCCTTGGTTACCGCCTCAAACCGTCGCTCAATCTTAGGTCGCCTTTTTTCCTCTGTTGTTTGCTGCTCTTCGCTGGCTGGTTCACTCTGACTGTCATCGTCCAGCGGCTCTATTGTTTCAATAGCCTCGCGTGGCGGTTTGTCAGCTAAACCTAGCTTTTCAGCTTGAAATTCAGCTAAATTTTCGCTAGTGACCACACTGGCCTCTAGTCTTTTCTGTACTGCACTTACTTCTTCAGACATGGATTACTCCAAGGATTTGCCCCGTAAGAACCCACGGGTCGGGTTGGGGCATTATTACCCAAAAACAAATGGTTATGCAACTATTGCATGGGTTGGATCAGCGGATTGGCTCCTTCGCTAATATCTTGGGCAGCAAATTGGGCATATTGGCCCTGCTCCACATTCCTGCGGTCAATTTCTTGCATTAGTCGATTGGTGTCCATGTTGTGCAGCAACATTTGCACAATTGCATCCAATTCCGTCTTGTTCTGGCTAGTCACGGCACGGGTATTCTGATCATTAACTTTGACTTCTGCCATTGTTTCAGTGTTATGCGCCCGTGCAGTCACATCCATCAACTTGCGCTTAGTTTCGCCTTCGTCCTTCAACTGCGCCACTTGCATACGGTTATTAATCTCCAGCTGGGCGGCTTGCAATTGTTGCTGCATCTGCTCGAGTTGTTGCTGTTGTTGGGCAAGCTGCATCTGAACTTGAGGCGGTATGTCTGACTTCTCATCAATCTGCGCCATTGGGTTCCGTGCGGCCAGCCGGTCAGCAATAACGTCAGCACCAGGGAAGTCCATGTTCCTGAACACCAGATCGCCGGCCAGGTCAAACAGTTCCTTGTTGCCGGTCAGCAGGGGCATCATGGCTTCTACGGCTTGCTGGCGCTTGCTTTGGAAGCCTGGGCCTGTATCCATAACCACATCGTACTCACCCACGGTCACATCGTTCAACACTTCGCCAACGGCATTCACCTCGTTGATAGTGGTCATGTCAGGCTGTCCATCGCTACCAATAATCCGCATCACGCGCTGGGTGTCGTAAATCTTAGGAATCAGATCCAACAGAATCTTGCCCGTATGCTTGATTGAGCGCGTCAAATTGTCGTAAAAATGGAAGTTGCTTAGATCAGTCTGAATCTGTTGGCCCTGGAGCGCTTTTCCGCTGATGTTGCCGCTTGGCAGTTGGTTGGGGTCTAGGATACCTAGCACCATCTGCAAGTCAGTATTGATCGCACTGGCAGCGTCCATGATGCCAGCAGGCGGTGATTCGGGCTGTAAACGCACTGGAACTGGCGCTGGCTGTCCTTCTATGTCTTTCTGCTTGTAACGCAACACAGGGCTGCTCTTGATGTTTGCCAATGCCCATTCGTTCTCGTGGCCTTCGTCTTGGCCTTCAGCAAGCAGCCACTTGGCCTTGGGAGCCAGGGCAATGCTCTCAGTCATACTGGTGCGCCAGAAGTTGTACATCCGCTGTGGGTCTTTGGCAAACCGCACCAAGCCATACTTCTTGCGCCTGTCATCAACAATCACTTGAGCGCCGTAGCAAGGCACGATTGGGATGTACTTACCGTCCCAAGTCTTCTCTTCCAAGATTTCAAGCGCGGTCATCTTGCACCACTTCACCGCCCTGCGGAAACTCTCACGGGTATCAATTACCGTCAGACCAGCCGCGGCTACTCGCTCGAGGAATCGGTCACTGTCAGCAAACCCGCTGCTGCCGTCACTCAGCAGATACAGCTTGGCCTTCTCGCGGGTAACGTAAAAATATTCAGCAATCCGAATGTCTTCTTTGGTCACCCAACTAGCTGCATTGTCACCAGTGCTGCGGTGAGTGAAGTTAGCCCCATCATCAGCGTCAGGGTACATTTCCTTGAAAACCGTTTTGCTTAACAGTGTCGTAACAAGGCAACGCTCGGCATCTGAACCGTCTGGTCTTACGCTGTTAGGGTCAAAGTAGACCGTGAACGGGTTATCAATGGCGTCAATGTAAATTTCTTGGTCAAACGAATCCTCGCTGACATACTTGGTATTAACGCGCCAGTAACCCCAACCCATGCGGACAGCGTAGTCAAAAGCGGTGTCGTAGGCGGTGTCGGCGTTGCTGTTAACCTCAATATGACGGGTAATACCTTCCAGCACCTGGGCAATCTTGTAATCAGCCAAGTTGTTGACAGGATGCACCTTGATTCGTGGTCGTTGCTGGCGCTGTTGGTTGGTGACCTGGCGCACATAAGCATCGATCTTGTTGATGGTCAGGCACGGCCTCGCTTCAAGATTCCTACTGTTTTGGATCTCCACCGGCCACTGATCACCCGCCGCAAAACGAATATCTTGCAGTGCTTCGCTGCGGTTAGTGCTGTCGCTGTCGTTCACCAGCTGCCAAAACTTGATGGCATCGTCAATGCGGGGATCATTCATGGTTATTCCTCAATTCATCCAGCTGCCTGCGACCGCGGCAATAGCTTTTGGTTTGCGTTTGTGCGGTTCCCGAATCATAAGCCCAATGTATCTAAAGGCATCAGCGCCGTGGCTGTAGTGGTCGTGCAGGGGGTTTCTGCTGAACTGTCCGGTGTCTGGGTCTACTTCGTAGCGATAGTGCCGCAGACAAGCCAATCCGTCAGCAGCGTGTTCACGGTCAAAGTAACAATTAGGGAATATTGTTCTAGCTGCGTTAATGCTGTCCACCACAGGAACTCGAGGCAATATCTCTGTTTTGTACCCTGCCGCCCGGACAATATCGTCAATGCTTCGGCCAGATGCTGCCAGTGTCTTGTTTTCGGCATCGTGCGGTAGCCATACCTTGTCGTAGTGGTAACCATAGGTCTGCATGATCGCCAAGTAATAGCTGATGGTCTTCTGGCTGTCCTCAATGTAGCGGATAAGCCTTGTTTCCATGCCTACAAACTGAAGAAACCATATGGCAGTGCTATCAGACCAGCCAAGGTCAAAAACAGCGTGTACGGGCTTTGTAGCGTCAAATGGAACCCGGCAGATGCGTCCATCCTTTTCAGCCTGCTGCATTTCCTTAGCAAAAATCGCCCCATCTACCGTCTGGCGGCATAGCCCTTCCCAAACCTGGTTATACGATTCTTCGTCCCTTTGCTTGAGCGCATCCTTTTCTAGCCGTAGCGTTTCGGGAAACCAGGGGTTATCTGACCAGTTCACCTTAATCTGGATGCAGTCATCAGGTGGCTTGACCACAAAGCGCTGGTAAGTCTCGTCTGTCTCCAACTCGGGGTTAAAGCTGACCCAGATCTCGCTGCCTTCTTTGCGGATAGTCGGAATCAATACGTTCCAAGATAGGCGGCTTACCGTCTGGGCTTCTTCTACCCAGCAAATGTCTACGCCCTCAAATGACTTGATGTTACTGATGTTGTTCTTCAGACCAGCAAAGGCAAACTCAGTGCCGTTCAAGCCTCGGATACTTGTTTGGGTGATCTCGTAGAAGCTGTGCAGGTTTAGCGCCTCGATCTGGTCGCATAGCAACTTGTGGACGCTATCCCTGATGCTGGTCTGGAATTCACGGGCGCACAGTATGCGAATTGGCTCCTTGGCCCCTTTGATCAGTAATGCTCGAGAAATTCCCCAAGATTTCGCCCCGCCCCTGCCGCCGTAGCAGACCTTGTAGCGACTGCGCTGGAACAGGCTTTGCAGCTTGAGAGGAAACTCTGCTTTGACTTCACTCATTAGGCTTTACGAATGTCACCTGGATGCCCTGGAGCGCTTCCCCGTCCTTGCCGGTTATCTCTTGCTTGACAGTCTCAGCCCATCGCAGCTGGGTCTTTGTCCACCAGATCAGTGCCGTGGTGTCGCCGCTGGTTGCCTTGTCAAACAGTGTCCGGGCTATCTGCCCATTTGCTTTGGCTTTGCCCAGGTCTAACTCAGTGCGGTAGTGCTTGCGGAGCGTCTTATCGTCTATCCCAACCAGAATAGCTATCTGCTCATGGGGCAAGCCCAACCCACTGGTGCTTTCAACCAGGCGTTGCATCTCGGCGGTAGGCTGGTGGGCCTCTTGTGGGTAAATTGGCATTTTTTAAAGGGGAACTCGGTTATCACTGAATGAATGAATTAAGGCTATTCCGACTTGGTTGCCCGTTGCGTTCCAAAATGGTCAGATTCTTTTCTTCGCCGGGAAAGGTGACAAAGTTACGGGTTCTAGGAATGTTTTGTACGCCAAATCCTTTAGCAATTTGTTCTTTTGCGTAATCGCTTGCCTGTTGTTCAGTCATAAAAGTTACAGGCTCACCATATGGCTGACCTTTATATGTATTTTGGATTTTGAAATTACTTCTGCTGCCTTCGTCCAAGTATTTGATGCCTGGGATGCCCATTTCCCTCAATTGCTGTGCAACAGCAGCTGGAGAATCATCTAAGCCCTTCATGCGTCTTTCAAAAGCAATAGCCTTTAATGTTTGCTCACCAGTTCCAAAACTACCACCAATTTCTTTTTGGTAAGGCATAAGAATTTTTTGCACTTCAGGCGATTGTTCACTCAACGGCTTGTCGTAGTCCAGCATCTTGGCTATCTTCTCGTCTGGTAGATCTACTTTGTAGAGGGAGCCTTGTTTAGATGCCTTGTAGTCTCCAACCAATGCAGCCAATTTTTCTGGGTCAAGATTTCTTGCTTCTATGTTGGCATTTTGCAAGTTTTTTACCGTTATTTTTGGAGGCATATCTCGCATTGACTGGCGCATCAATTCTATTCGCGCTTCTCGACTTAGCGGAATTCCACGTTGGATTGCTTCATGCTCAAGGTCTAAAGCGCCTTTGTGCCCCAGCGTCGCCTGATAGCCTTTTGCGACTTCTGGCACTTCCGCAAAATACAACCCATGCCCGTAAACCTGCGCTCCTTCACCACTTCCGATCTTGCTGGCGTCAAAGGCATCAAACTTGTATGGGCTACCGTGGTAAACGTCTAACGGCAGAATGCCACCAGTTCGTTGCAAATAGCCCTCTGCCATGCGCCCAGCTGTTGGGCCTAGTGCTTTGACGCCTGCGGCTGCTGGTTTGGCAAAAGGCAGCATTTGCAGTGCCGTACCAAGCGGGAACCCTATCTCAGCGCCTGCTCTGGCTCTTGCGGTGTTTGGGTCTAATACGCTGCCCTGCTGGTCTGGTGCTGTTCCCATCAATCCAGACAATGCGCCGTAAACCTCGGGTGCTTGTTGGCGCAGGTAAGACTCTGCTGGACGCTGCAACATTTTTGCGCCCATGACGCTGCGGTTGGGCAGAAACGTACTCAGGCGGTTATCAGCCATGATGTATATCCCTGCTTACAGGATACATTAAGCGCCGTGAATGATCGCAAAGTTAATCACTACCGCCTCAGAGTATGAAGTAGCAGCAGTCAGGTTTCGCAGCGTAATCAAAGCCGAGCCAGCAGCCAAATATGAAACATAAGTGGTGTAAGCACCAAGAGCGCTACCAGTGGTATTGCTTCCAATATTTACAATCATTGTGTCATTAGCTGAAATTAAGCTATTGGTCAATATAAATGACACAGCAGTAGCGCCAGCCAAAGCCGCATTGTTCATTGTGATGCGACCAGCAGACTTATTTAAAGTGACGCCAGTAGATTTGTCGGTGAGTTGGGTCACAGTACCTTGGGCGGCAGCGGTATAGCCGATTTCGGTAGTGCAATACACGGTTGTACCCACAATGGTAGATGGAGTGGTTGCGCCAATAGGCGAATTGTTCAATGAACCGCCTGTAATATCTTGGTCTTGGTACGCTACGCCGATTGCGATTGAGTTTGACATGATGTTTCCTTTTTAACAGTTCCAGTTTTTGAGGGATGCCTTTGCCCGTTCTGCTGGGCCTTTGGCGTTTTGCACCACCCCTTCCATCCTTGCACAAAAGCTGGCTTTGCGGCCTGCGTCTGCCTTAGTCTTGGGGTTGGGGGCTGGTGGTTTTAGATTTGAGTTGTTTGCTGCGTTGTAAGCTGCACGGCCAGCCGCAGTCATACCCGCCCCTTTTTCTACGGGGTTGTAGTTCTTGCCTTTACCCGTCGTGGTGTGGGCAATAGGTTTGTCGTGCTTTGCCATTATTTCTTAGCGGTTTTGGCACTGGCTTTGAACGCTGCGGCAGTGGGTGCGCCTTTTGCGCCTGGTGACCTCATGCGCTCTGGTGTCTTGCCAGCATCTTTTTGGCGCTCAATGCGCTCCTGCTTGGCGTGAATGTTGGCATACAGCCCTGGTTTAGTCGCCATCTTCATACTCCACTACCGCACAAATGTCGGCTTCTTGAATGATTTGGTAATCTTGGCCATTTTCCGTCTGAGTCGGCCAGTTGAGATAATCGCCGTTGCCGTACTTAATGAAGTCACCCACCGCCACATCCGTCACCAGTGGGCCTATTGCCACTATAGTGCCTTCGTTGAAGGGTTCCTTGTTGTCTACATAAATCAGATCGCTTAACTTGCGAACCTGGGGCTTTACAACAACACGGTCACGCAGTGGTTTGAACATTTTTACGCTCGTACTTTCGTTTGATTCGGGCAACATATTGCGGTTTGCTGGTGTCGGTCATTATGTCGTATACAGGAACTTCTGCAACTTTTCTGTCTTCAATTGCAGCAAATTGACCGCACCAATCATTTCGGTGTTTGTTTTGAGTCATTGGATACAACCGACAGACGCCCATGATGGCCTGGTCTTGGAAGTATTTGCAACCAGAACAATTCATTGGCTGCTCTTGCGCCCGTGGTCGTAGCAGCTGCCGCCGTTGGATTTGCCGCCGCTGTAGTTCATTGGCGCAGGCGCTTTGGCCTTCATCATTGGCTGCATTGGTGCTTTTTCAGCCTTTTTCGGCTCCATCTTTTCCATCTTTTCCATTTTGCTATCCATGTTTACTCCAAAAAGCGCAGGCGGTACAGAGTAGAGTTAATGAGTTCTGCGATTTCATCAACAATGTTTTGCAATTCTGTGTCGGCTGGCAAAGATTGCCTGGCTTCGGTCACAAACGCTTGGATGCCTTGCAGATAAGCAACCGGATCGCTGGCGCTGTGGAATTCTTCTGGGTACTTTTTAATCTTTTCGTACTTGCCCTGGAAGTTTTCAGCAAACTTGTCGGTCAGTTCAACGATCTGCGGGTAATACTTGCCCAGCGCCTTGTGCTTGCTGTAGCTATCGGTACTCAGGTGGAGTAGATGCGTCACCGTGCTGCTGTGGAACAGCTGGGCAATGAACTCGGCAATGTCATCAATGTTTGGCATATCTGTCCAAAAAGCGGGGGCGAACCCCCAAAAGGGCAACTGCTTTGGAAATATAGCACATTACAGCGTTAATCCCTTATTTGCTGCCCAGGCGTACAAAAACTCAATAAATTCGCTGCTTTCACTTGTGGTGAATTTGTGGCTTTGCAGTCCCAGCTGGACGATTCGCTCCCCATCAAGGCTTGGGCAGACTTTGCCGATTTTCCTGTTTGTGTCGTGCGCCCACTGGTCAATTAAGAGCCGTTTCCAATCATCTGCTGTCCAGGTGCTGCCTGCTGTGGCCATCTGCTTGCTGATTTTGTCGATCATGCTGTGAAACATTGCGTTTTGTTCCACGCTGCGCTTGCTTTGCTTGATCTCAATCGTCATCCGGTGGCCTGCCATCAGCATTGATTTCAGCATTGGCCAAACAACGGTCATCATTTCTTTGTGCGCTTGGACGGGTTCCCAGCAAGTGACTTTCATTCTTTTTCCTTTATCAGTACATCCACGCCAGCAGTCTCGGCATAAACCTTTGTTGTGTGGATTTCCACTACTTGCGCATCATCACCGTAAACAATGCCATTCATTGCATCCATAAAAGATTTGACAACATTGTCAAGGTCAGGCTTCTTGCAAGGCCATTCAGAGCCACTTAAACAAGCCTCTGCTCGCTTTTTAGGGTATGACTTAGGCACTGGTAGCCTGACGTAAATAAAAGCCTCTAGCGCCGTTTTAAGCGGTTCACTGCTTCCCATTGCTTGTAGTGCGTAAAAGCGTACTTGGTCTTCGTAACTGGCGGTCTTGGCGTCGGTATAGGTTGCGACAAAGTTTCCTCGTCGTGCAAACCGCGGTCGCCCTTTGCCATGAGGTTGTCCAGTCACTGTGAACATGATTTGCATCATTTCAGTGCCTTAATTCTGTTGATGATCATTGATCGCAATCCCGGCAAATCTTGTTCCAATTCCTGAAAGCGTTGAAGTAGGTACTCGCGGCGTCCATCCTTGAGGGCTTGATCCCCACCAGCTAACGCCATCAGTGCATACGTTTGGATCAATGTCTCCAGTGAGTTCCAGGGCGGCGGTAATGTCGGCTTCGGTGTGGTCATGGCCTGCTCTTGTTTCGTCTAGCAGCTTGTGGGCTTCAAAGTAATTCATGCTATTCCTTTTGTAGCTATAACGTCAATACCCATGCGGGTTAGAGGCATATTTCACCATTATTTACTGAGAAGCTGCCAGGCTGTTGCTGCACACAAAGGGACTTGTCCGTTGCCAATGGCTTTAAGTCTGTCCACCCTAGCGGCCACCCCATGAGCTACACGAGGGATGGCATCTTCCCAGCTACCGTCTTGCCAAGCCGCTTTGCCGTGGTGTGCCAAAAGTCGTGACAATGCTTGCATAGCGTCTGAATGTTCTCCGAGTCGTTGTGCGTCTTGTCCTGATCTATGTGGTGAGCCTGTCGCACCCTCGTGTAACCACACGCTTCGCACTTCTTCTTCAAGTGCTTCCGCGCACGCCATGAATACCCGTGCTTCGTTAGGTCGGTTCTTGTATTCGCACAACTCAGCGAGCAAAATCGCCGCTTCATAAATACTGACAGGTCTTCCAATCTCCCGCTGAATCTCTTGCGCTGCATCTCCGTCCCGCAACATTCGCAAAACCTCGTCTCTTCCAATTTCCGTTTCATTGTGCATCCCCATTAGCCAAAAACACATTGTAATATGGTTAATGGGTTTTATTGATGTCCATTCGTCAGGCCAGCCCATCAATTTTTCAACCCACGTTGGGTTCAGCTTTCCACCAATGGTTGCTTGATCCGTATGTGCCATCACCGTTTCCAAGTTTGGAAACCTTTGGCCTTGGTCTGTCAAAGTTGCCGCCATTGCTGAACAACTCCGTGGAGTCGGCCAATGCACTTGCGTTCCCAGATTCGGAAACTTCCTGTTCCCTTGGCTGGCTCCGCTGTCCTTCCAATCCCTCGCATTCGGGCTGGGCCATAGTTGGGTTGCTTGGTGCAGCGATAAGCCCTGTTTTCCGCTTGCTATGCAACCCTTCCCACCCGCCTGTTCCAAGTCCTGCACTGTCGGTGTTGGCCATTTTTGAAATTCCTCCCATTTGTGTGGATTCTTTTGCATTTTCAGCATTGTTTTGCCCATTGATGCTTCCACTGCATCCGTCAGTTTGAATGCTGCACTTCCATTTCCTTCTGATTTCACTGGTGTTGGAAACATTTGTTGCTTTAATCCAGATTCTGTTCCTCTGGTGGTTTGCGCCAACGTCTGCTGCTCCCAGCACTCCCCACCGCGCATCAAACCCCATTGCGGCCAAGTCTCCGAGAACGGTTCCAAGTCCCCGAGAAGTGAGCATTGGTGAGTTTTCCACGAACGCGAATCTGGGTTGTACTTCGTGAATGATGCGCGCCATTTCTCGCCACATCCCGCTGCGCTCTCCGTCAATGCCTGTTCCTTTTCCTGCGGCTGAGATGTCTTGGCACGGAAATCCGCCCGATACAACGTCAACAATTCCTCGCCACGGCTTGCCGTCAAAGGTTTGTACGTCATTCCAAATCGGGAAAGGCGGGAGAAGGCCGTCATTTTGTCTAGCGCACAGTACGCTTGCTGGGTAGGGTTCCCACTCAACGGCGCAGACGGTTCGCCATCCAAGGAGGTGTCCACCAAGTATTCCTCCACCAGCGCCTGCGAAAAGAGCCAGCTCATTCACCATTCCTCCTTCTGTTCGGGTTGTTTGTACCAATCGGCAACAGGCTTACTCAGCGGCTGGCGATCAGCCCATTGCTTGTACGTCGATGTGGATTGATTGACAGGCTTGGATCCCCACTGGTGATGGCTGCACTTAGGTGGCGATCCTTCAAGGCGTACCGACCACAAGTTGAAGCAGCCATTGACGCTGCAAAGCAAATCACTTTTTCCTTCAGGAATGTCGTCTTTTTTGAAATTAGTTAGTGCCATGATATTTTCCCTCTACGATTTTTGCAAAGTTGCTGGGTTTGAGAATCCATTCCAGATCAGCGGTAAACGCTCGTCCGTCCTTGCTGTTCACCTTGCCGACCAGGAACCTAGATTTTTGGATGTGACCAAAGAAGTCGTTGAACCAGTCCAGCACCGCGCTTGCGCTGATCGGCTTGTCTTTGCCCAACTCTGTAGCCACTTCTCGCCAGCGTTGCCGTAGGTAGCCTTGCCTGGCAGCGTTCCAGACTTCCACTCGGCGTAGTGTTGGCAGCTGCTGGTGATACAGGTCTATGACTGCTTGATGCTGACAGTCTGGCAACGCAGGGCCACCGTCAGGTGGACATATATTGGTATTTACTGAAGTTAAAGATGAAGATGAAGATGAAGAAGAAGAAGAAGAAGAAGATGAAGGGGTTGGTTTTTGTTTAACCTCGTTTCCAACCTCGGGGATAACCTCAAGGTTAACCTTCAAGTTAGGGTTTCCACCTAGTTTGCCACCCTCTGCCCTCTTGTTTCGCAGGCATTCGTCTCTGACCATGCGCTTTGAGTAAATTTCACCTCCTTCGGCAGTGTCGTAAACACCAGCCTGGTTCAACTCATCAAGCCAACCTACAACTTCAGGCAAGGTTGCCCCGACCATGCTGGCAAGGTTAGGTGGAAGGATAACCTTGTTGCCAACCTTCAGATGGCCATATGGATTACCTTCGTGCATAAAACAGATCATGTCAATCCATAGGCCACGCGCAGCTGGTGAACATGATCTGAGTGCCGTGTCCCTCAACCAGTCCGATGGATAGAACTGAAAGGATGGGCGTTTCATGTTGGGTCTTCTTCCCCATACGCTTCTGCAATCAAGCGTTTTTCATGGTTCCAAATTTCTTGAAATTGATGAACCGATAGCCATACAACAACTTCATCGCCGCCTTTTGGCGGAGTTTGTGTAATGGCAATAAACCCTTCTCCATCTCCAACAACCGATGTTTTTGCTTCCAAAGGAAAGTAAACAGACATAAAAACCCCAAAAAAAAGGGCTACACCTGCTGTCTCACCTTTCGGTGTTGGCGGACTGGCGCAATACCAGCAGACAGCATGTGTAACCCTACTGCGAATGACGCCGCCAAGCGTCCCAAAACTTCCCAATATTACCCTACAAACCACCCTGGACGCAACAGTTTCAGCTGCCAGATCCTTTTTTCAGGGATGACCTTCCAGTGACTGATCGCGGCCTTGGTCACGCCGAGCAGCTTTGCAAGTGCAGTCTTGCTGCCAGCTTTCGCAATGATGGTGTCTAGGTCAGGTTGCATGGCAGCATTGTATAGCAGGCTTAACACCTGAACATAGGGAAAGTACCTAGACGAAAAGATAAAAATAGTTAAAAAAAGTCTTTACAGCAGTTTAGCCAGGTATACAATAGCGTCAATCCCCAGCACATTGCAAAGGGTCTTTTTAGGAAAATTTATGAAATACAAACTCAATGTTTCCCGTGACGTAGACACTGACGAACCCGACGTTTACATCTTAAACCTTCCATCTGGCTGGAAATTTGCCCACGACGCCTACAGCCTTGAACACGTTCGTGCATACGACACCATCTGCGAATTGCGTGCCGATATCAAGGGCTATGTTGTTCCGTGCGACTGCGCAGAATGCAAGCGCATGGCGGAAAAACAGTAAACAAAACGGGGCTTCGGTCCCTGAAAGAACATCATGCCAAGAGATTACGAAGATCATTCACGCGAAGATGCGCGAGACGAAGCCAGACTGATGGCTGACGATGGGCCTGACGAAGACTACGAGCCTGGCATCTGCCCAGCTTGCGGCGGGTCTGGTGAAGGGCAGTACGAAGGAACAACGTGCTATCAATGCAAAGGAGGGGATGAAGTATGAATCACGCAATCAACTGGACGCTGGCGGTGCTGACAGCTTTGGTGTTGTCTACCTCATACCTGCTGGACGGGCCTAGCGATCACCAGGCTGCGATGGATGCCGCGGCTAATGCGAAGGCTACGCAAGCAGAACAAAGAACGCAGGCGAGGTTTGAACGGGCTGCACAGGCAATGTGCGGCGATAACGCAGGATGGACGCAGCTGGAGAACGGCGCTGTCCAATGTTTTACCAAAACGGGTCGGAAGACTCAGAAAGTTCAGCTATGAGCATAGATCAGATTTTGGCAGGCGTCACTGACGTTGCAAACCGTGCTTATAAAGATGCCGCACCTGCCGACCGCCTGGCTTTTGAGTGTGGGATGCTTTCCAGCAAGCTGCGCAAAATGGCTTATTTGTTGGAAAACGCGCAGGATCGCATCAAAGAACTCGAAATTGAACTGGCTTACAAGGATAAAAAATGACAACCATGACCATGATTCACGACGTCAAATCAATCGAGATGACTAAAACAATTTCTCTGACCAGCGCGGCTGGTTTGTTTTGGCGCAGGCAGTTGAAGGTGACCGATAAGAACGGCAATCAGACTCGGATCACTCTGATTTCTGAGACCGCAGAACAACTGGAAATTAAGGAAACAACATCATGAAACAAATAGCCAGCGCTCTGGTGAAAGCACAGAAGGCCTTTGGGCCTGCTTTAAAGACCGCTACAAACCCGCATTTCAAATCGCGCTACGCTGACCTTGCCGCTTGCGTTGAAGCTGTCATAGGCGGTTTAAACGACAACGGAATAGCCTTGATTCAGAGGAACTACCTGGACGATGCTGGCGTAACCGTAGAAACCGTGTTTGTGCATGAAAGCGGTGAAATGCTGGAGTGCGGCAAGCTGCACGTTCCCGCTGCTAAACACGATCCACAAGGCTATGGGTCTGCTCTGACGTATGCCAGGCGCTACAGCTTGATGGCGGCTTGCGGGATTGCGCCAGAGGATGATGATGGCAACGCTGGATCAAAGCCAGCACCCAAGGCAACAGAGGCCACTATAAAAGCACTGTTGGCAGACATTGCCGAATCCAATACGCATGGTGACTTGCGAGAAGCATTTTTTCAAGCAATCAAAAAAGTCGGTGATGATGCCGACGCCCGTGATCGAATCACCAAAGCAAAAGACGCACAGAAAGCAAAACTATGAGCATCTTATTTCGCGCAAGCGCCCTGTCAGCCATCATGACCGACGGCAAAGGCAAAGACGAATTGTCTGTCGGGGCTAAGACTTACGTGACCAAGCTGGCAAAGGAATTTGTCTACGGTTACGACGAAAAGGTGACCAGCAAGTACATGGACAAGGGCATCCAGGTTGAAAACGAATCCATTGACCTTTACAACGCTGTCCACCTAACCAGCCACAGCAAAAACACAGAGCGCCGAAACAATGAGTGGATTACTGGCGAGGCTGACATTGTGGCGGATGACAGGATCATTGATATCAAATCAAGCTGGTGTCTGACCACATTTCCCGTGCTGGGTGAGCAGGGTGAAGACAAAAACTACGAATGGCAGCTGCGCGCTTATATGTGGCTGTGGGACAAGCCAAGGGCAGACATTGCGTATTGCCTGGTCTCTACGCCTGACGATCTGATCGGCTGGGAGAATAAATCACTGCACCAGGTTGACCATATCAATCGGGAACTGCGCGTAACCATCGTGACTTACGAAAGGGATGCAACACTAGAAGACAAGATCAAAGTCAAAGTCGAAGCGGCCAGGGTCTATTACGACCAGGTCATCCAAGAAATCAGCAAACAACACACCTATTAAATCATGGCAATCATCAAAGAAATCAGCTGCATCGTCGGCCAATACACCAACGCACAAGGCCAGCAAAAGAACCGCTACCAGCGTATTGGCAGCATCATTCAGGGGCAGCGCGGCGATATGCTCAAGCTGGACGTTATCCCACTTAAAGAGGGCGGCTGGGATGGCTGGGCATATCTGAATGACCCAAAACCTAAAGATTACCAGGGCCTGCCAAAAGATGAAGGTGACATTCCATTTTGAGAAGCCAAATGACCGACGAAGACAAAGACCGCGAAGCGTGGAGCGAATTTGTGACCTCGCTGATTCAAGCCGTTGCGCTTGTATTGATCTGCGCTGTTGGTGGGCTGACGGTAGGCTTGATCGTGGGGGTGATGAAATGAGCCGCCTGTTATTTGCCGCCGCCCGTGGGGCGAGGATTGAAGATAACACTTTGGGTAGGTGGACAAGTTCGGAGTTTGTCTACCTCGAGAGAGATATTACGTATTCTTACCGCATCCACCCCGAGGACGAGCATCTCCAATACGGCCCCATCAGCACGGCGCTGCGGGTGTTCGGCATGGGAGGTGACGACCCTTACACGCTATCCAGCTTGCTGGCGTTAGACGCTTATCTGCATGAAAAGCTACACCCCTTCACCGACATCTTGGAAAACTCGCTGTTTCTTTTAATCTTGGCCGAAGCACTGGCCGATGAGGGGATGTAAATGATGCCCCACATCCACGACTTGTCCCGTTACCGAGACAAATGGCAGCGCGACCTGACGCGCACGGTGTTAACTATTCTGGCGCTGCTGATGGTGGCGGCGCTGGGGATTATTTGGAGTTTGATATGACAACCGCCGGCCTCATCATCTTTGTTCTGTCCTTGTTGGCGTTGTGCATCCGCGTGGTGAGAAACCCGTTTGTGCGGGACGGCAACGATATGTTTTACGCGGTCATGGCTTGGGTTGGCCTTGGCTTAATTGTCGTGGGGTTGCTATGACCGCTTGGCCCTTTCCCACCCAACTGCCTAAGCCCGTGCCCAACAAGCCCACCCCCTTCAACCCCGCCAACCATGAGGATGCGCCGTGGTAGTAACTACACAAGACAATGTTGTTCACGCATTCCTAACGATTGGGCCGATGACGGCACAAGAACTCAGCTTGCAACTGCACGTACCCATGAGAGAGATTCAGGCGATACTGAAGCGCATGAAAGAGTCCAAGTTAGTATTCGTTTACGAATATGATAACCAGCAGCCCGTGTACGCGTACGGGCAAGGGAGAAATGCAAAACCCCCGACCTCCCCGCAGATCGACCACACTTTCAATGCCCGTTTAGCTGCTAAAAAACATCCAGAGTTGGGCATCTGGTCAAGGCTGGTATGAACGAAGAAGATGAAGAGTTTGAGCGCATCGAGCGTGAAATTGCGCGGCGGAAAGAGCAGTCTGCTGAACCCCTAACCGTTGTGTACACAGTCAAGCTGACACAGAACCAGCGTGTCAAACTGCTGCAACTGGGTGGGCCGAAATGGATAAGGAATCAAATTGAACGATCTACCGAACTTCCCGGCTTGGGAGCGTCAG
>Ga0209085_1001132_pt1 | contig 17137 bp, 21 predicted proteins | sample C_131016_EF_Meta_FD_187310 | JGI IMG/M metagenome (GOLD analysis project Ga0209085, IMG submission 187310) | Freshwater microbial communities from Lake Croche, Canada to study carbon cycling - C_131016_EF_MetaG (SPAdes) (version 2) | ecosystem: Environmental > Aquatic > Freshwater > Lake...
TTAGCCCAGGCCTCTTCGATTTGTTCTACTATTTCTTGTCCAAGTTTCGGAAGTGTTCTCATGCCGAAACCGAGATTCTCCTCAAATCGCTAAGCTGTAAAGTCAAAAAGCTATTAGACTTTTGTATCAGTCCACAGCAGAATTCAACCAGAAATCAAAGAACAAGCAGAAAGTATTCTCTATCGCTTGGGATTGAGTCCTACCGAGGCGATCCGAATTTTTTACACGCAGATCACTTTAAAACAAGGGCTTCCGTTCGAAGTCGCTATTCCAAACGCCACAACCCGAAAAGCACTTGAGGATTCCGAAAAAGGAATCAACCTCACTTCGTTCGATAGTGTCGATGAGCTTTTTGAAAGCTGGGATAAGTGAAAACCATTTTTGAGACCAGTCAGTTCAGGAAAGACCTCAAAAAAATCAAAAAGAGGGGCAAGGATATTCACAAGCTCAAAGAAGTCATCAGGCAGATTGCGAACGGCGAGATGCTTGATGCCAAAATAAGTCTTGCGTGATCGAGAGTGGCATTTTAGTATCACCGTATGCGAACAGAACTCGTGACAACGCTTAAGCGGAAGGCAACAGATGTCATTTCTCAGCTTACCGCTGACCAAGAGCCGGTTTTGATTACCCAGCATGGTCTTCCTGCCGCGTATCTCATCGATGTGCAGATGTATGAGGGCATGCAAAGTAGATTGACTCTCCTTGAGGGTATCGCCCGCGGCGAGAAAGCCATTCTTGAGGAGCGTGTTCTTTCTCACAAGGAAGCAAAACTGAGGATGGCTCGGTGGCTCGCATAATCTGGACTGAACCCGCTCTCCACGACCTTGATGAGATCGCGGACTATATTTCACTCGACAAGCCGGTAGCGGCCACGCGGTTTGTTCAGCGAGTTTTTGAGCGAATCGAACAACTTGCGACCCACCCAATGAGCGGGTCAGTGCCCGCGGAACTTAAAGACACACAGTATCGCCAACTTGTCATTCCACCGGTTCGCATTTTTTATCGCGCACAGAATGACGCTGTTTACATCGTTTACATCATGCGGGGAGAAAGGCTTTTTCGCAATGACAACTTGCTTGAAAGGGAAAGTGACTAGCAGATGGACCTAATCCCTTTTTCTGAGGCACTTCTGTCATGCCTCCTGCTTGCTCAGGAGACAAGCCAGAAGCAAGCGGGGGTTCCTCATCGGGGGCGTTCGGCAGAGAAAAATACCCACATATGAAGCCTTGGATTACTTACGCCGTTTTTTCTATGATTTTCGCTGGTTTTACCTCGGTGATCGCCAAGATGGGGCTTTCCGGAATCTCCAGTGAACTCGGGTTGACCATTCGGACCATATTTGTGTTCGTTTTCGTCTTGGGCTTTGCACTTTTTGCCGTTCCCCAGAGCCAATTTGCAGAACTGACCAAAAACAATTTTTTCTGGCTCGGTCTATCAGGCGTGACGACATCTCTTTCTTGGATATTTTATTACAAGGCACTGAAGGAGGGCGAGGTTTCCACAATCGCCCTTATTGACAAAGGAAGCATGGTGGTTGCGGTGATCCTTGCCTATTTTCTACTCAAAGAGCAGATTACATGGAAAATGATTGCTGGAGGATCATTGATGATCGCCGGTATTTTCATCATCGCACGAAAATGAAACAGGCCTCCCGCGTTAGTTGACTAACCACCAAAAGCAGCTTGATCTTGGATTTTGGGAGAGGAGCACAGGCGTCTCGCCTGTGAGCTTTAGCGTGCTGTTGGGGCTCGATGAACGCGAGTCAATTGATCAATCTCTACACTGCCGGGACGGCCATGCCCCCTTCTTGCGCGATGCAGAGTCCAATTTCAAAGAGACATTGGTATAACCACCAGAAAAAGTTTCTGCACGAGCGGGTCCGGTGGACCTTTCTCCGAGGCCGAACACAATTCCTCTGGACCCAAAACCAATTCATTCGGAGCTAGAACCAATTCCTCCATGACCAAGAAGAATTTCTCCGAAGCCAAAAACAATTGCTCCGGTGCTAAGAACAATCCCTTTGGAGCCAAGAACAATTCCTCCGAGGCTAAGAACAATTCCTCCGTGACCAAAAACAATTCCTTCGGAGCCAAAAACAATTTCTCCAAAGGTAAAAAGAATTCGTCCGGAGCGTTGAAATATTTTGTTGCGATGACAACATTTTATATCGACTGGATTTTGAACCCGAAAACCAAGGCGCTTCTTTACAAATGAGATTCGAGCCACGGGAAGAAGGGCGCGGTATTTGACTCGGAGCTATTTGAGGCTTCTCCTTTGGAGCGAAATCGGAAAAATCTTGTGCATGCCACTCAGCATTCCACTGGAAGACAATTTTACTGACATCATCGCCAAAGCCCAGCGCGGGCTTGGATCCAACAATGAGGCCCTCGCCGCGCGGTCGGGCGCGACGATGGCCGAAATAGAAAATCTGAAAGCCGGCATAGTTGATGAGGTGGCGCTCCGCAAAGTGGCTTCTGCTCTCGGACTGGGAGCTGATGCCCTCTTCGCCTTGGCGGAGTCGCGCTACAATCCAGCTCCTGTGGATGAGATGGAGGGACTCGCGCACTTTAACTCCGCATTCGACGACATGACGGTGAATTCTTATCTCGTATGGGATCCCGCAACGAAGGAGGCGGCGATTTTTGATACTGGCTCAGATGGCCAGCCGATGCTCGATTTTGCTGCGAAGCGCGGGCTGCGGGTGACGCAAATTTTCCTCACTCACATCCACACAGATCATGTCTTTGACTTGGATCGCTTGATCGAGAAGACCGGTGCACAGGCATGGGTGTGCGAGCGTGAGCCACTTGCCGGTGCGGAGTCGTTCGCTGCTGGGCGCACTTTTCACATAGGGCGCCTGACCGTCGAAACCCGCCTCACCAGTGGCCATGCAGCGGGCGGGGTGACCTATTTCATCCGAGATCTCGCGAAGCCCGTTGCCGTGGTCGGTGATTCGATTTTCGCAGGCTCCATGGGAGGCGGCATGGTTTCCTACGCCGATGCCGTGCGCAACAACCGCGAACAGGTTCTCACACTTCCCGACTCAACCATCATCTGCCCCGGACACGGTCCGCTCACCACTGTCGGCGAACAAAAGCACGCTAATCCGTTTTTTGCCGCTTAAGAACACATGAAAGAAACTATCGCATTCGTCGGAGTCGGCCGCATGGGAGCCAATATGGCGCGCCGCCTCAAGGATCAAGGATACCACGTCACCGCTGTCTTTGATGCCCACGCGCCGCTCGCTGTGGAGTTGGGGGCGGAGGTCGGGGCGGAAGCTGCCACAAGCTTGGCGCGCGTCAATGAGCTCGCCAGCGTGATCATCACGGTCGTGACCGATGACGAGTCCATGCGCGCGATTTTTTCCGAACAGGGCGACAGCCTGCTTCTTGGAGCACAGGGCAAACTTTTCATCAACTGCGCCACTGTGTCACCGCAGGTCCACCTCGACATCGAGGCGCTTGCACACAAAGTCGGCGCGGAATCGCTCGAAGCCTGCATGGCCTCGAGCATCACTCAAGCCCGAGAAGGAACTCTGTATCTCATGACCGCTGGAACGGCTGCCGCATTCCAGCACGCCGAGCCGATTCTCAAAGACCTCAGCGTTTCCCTTCGCCACATCGGCGCCTCGGGCAAGGCCGCACAAGTAAAGGCGCTCGTCAACATGGTGATGAACACCAACACCGCAGGACTGGCGGAAGGATTGGGCCTCGGATGCGCTCTGGGACTTGATCTCACGATGCTGCGTGAGGTGTTTTCGCAAACGGGCGCGAACTCCCAAGTTCTCAAAACCGACGGAGAGGACATGCAAAATCGCGACCACTCCTGCTTTTTCTCCGGCGCCCACGCTGCGAAGGACAGCGGCATCGCGCTCACCCTCGCCCATGAAAAAGGCCTCAACCTCCCGCTTGCCGAGGCCACCAAGAAGCAATTCGACCGTATGGTTGCGGAAGGATTCGGCGACCTCGACAAATCCGGCATCGCCGAACTCACCTTCCCCGGTCGAGGCAGAAAATGAATGCAGCACGGGTGACTTTTTACTCCTAACTAACAAGTTTTGTAATGTTACCCCAAAGTATTTTATTTAACCACAGAGGACACAGAGAGCACAGAGGAGATTTAGAGGAAATCCGTGGTTAGTTCCCGTCCAACTGCGCAGTGCGGGTGACTCTTCTGTAATTTTGAAATTCTGTTAATTTTGTCTAAAAAGCCTTCCCTACAATTATGTCTCAATGCTCTGTTACACACCGCCCATTCGGCAAACTACCCGATGGACGCCAAGCCGACTTGTTCACCCTCTCAACCGGATGTGGCCTCTCATGCGACATCACGAACTACGGCGGCATTGTCACCGCCATTCGCCTGACGCGACCTAATCAGTCTTTGGTCGATGTCGTGCTGGGTTTCAACACACTCGAGGAGTATCTCGCTCCGCATCCCTATTTTGGAACGCTCGTCGGCAGAGTCGCAGGGCGCATCAGCGGGGCGAAATTCCTGCTCGACGGGCATGAATACCCACTCGCCGCAAATGATGCTCCGAACCATCTCCACGGCGGCTCCGTGGGATTCGACAAGCAACTCTGGCAAGCCGAGGCTACGGCAAACGCTGATGAAGCCTGCCTGCGCCTGAGTTATCTGAGCCCCGATGGTGAAGAAGGATATCCCGGCAATGTGCAGGTGTCGGTGACTTATGCTGTGACGACAATAAACGAACTCGTCATGCGCTACGAGGCCGAGACGGATCGGGCCACACCACTGAGCCTCACGAACCACTCGTATTTCAACCTCGCGGGCGAAGGCAGCGGCGACATTTTTGATCATGTGCTGCAAGTTTTCTCGGATGAAATCGCCACCACCGACGAGTCGATGACATTGCTCGGCCAAAGGACTCCGGTGGCTCGGGAGGTCAATGATTTCAACCAACCCCGCCGCTTGGGCGACGCGATTCCCGTGCTTTTAAACAACCATGGTGACAACCATTTCATCAGGCGTTCCAGTAAGGACGAACTCGCGCGAACCGCTATTTTAAGGCATCCGGCCAGTGGTCTCACCATGACCACCCTCACCACGCAGGAAAGCGTGCAAATCTACAGCGCCGCGATTCTCGATGGCACCCTCGTAGGAAAATCCGGCATCCCCTACATCAAACACGCTGGCTTCTGCCTCGAATGCCAAGGTTGCCCCGGCGCCGTGCATACGCCAGCGCTCGGCGACATCATCCTTCGTCCTGGTGAGCGCTACAACCACACGACGGTCTATGCGTTTTCGTTTGAGGAGTAGAGCAACCAAGCGATTGTCCACGACCATGCCGGAGGATGGCTCTATCAGTTTTTAGCAGGCCTTCTTTGCCGCCAACCGCTCTTGGTGCTCGAAGGCGTCTGCGAACGACTCCAACTCACGATTTGTCATTCCAAGACGCTTGCCTGTCTCACGCCATTTTGCGACCGCATTTTCGACTTCACCCAAAATTTCCTTGGCCCGCGGCGGCGTAATACGGAAGTAAGCTCTGACTGAAAGAAGCGCATCAATAGTGGCTTCGGGACCGGCTTCCTCCGAAATCCAGGTCTTGAGTTCTCTGGCCCGTTCGGGAAAGGGATTGATGTCAAATGCGGGCGCCAAACGCCATTGGCCATGGCTTGCGTGAAGAAACCCATGATTGCGCAAGTGGTCGTCCACATTGGTGATCAAAATGGAAAATGCGATGCGCCGCCAGAGTTCCTCAATATCCGCTTGCGCATCGGCTCCATGCAGCCGGATGGCATCAACGATCTCTGTGTAGAAATGTTCGTTGGGATCGCTTGAGTCCACGCCGAGAAGGGTTGCTGCGGAAACATACATGAGCCGCCGCCCATCAGCTGTGCGATCGAAACGGCGAATCAATGCAACCGGGAGCTCATCGCTTGTGACCAGACGCGACTCTGCCGCTTGGATTCCAGCCGCTTTGGCGAGCGTCATCGCCAACACCTCCCCCTTTGTCACAGCCCGCTCATCCGTCACGCTGGGAAACTTCCCGATAGCCAGCATTCCGTCATCATCGACAACAGTGCATTTCGGTCGCATGCCGCCAAGCGAGGTGCCTCGCCCCAGCAGATATGCGAGATCAGCAGCCGTTTCGGATTCGGTTTCCACGGCGCGCGTCGCAGCCAGCAATTGTCCAAGCTCTAAAAGTGGCGGAGCTGTCCGACGCCCTGCTTCGGTGGCACGACAAAAAACTCCCTGCTCATCTTGAAAACGCAGCGCACCGACGCGGCTTGAGTCATCCACCAATAGAAGAAAATCCAACTCGTTGAGATACACGCGTTCTGTTTGCTTGCCCGATTTACGAGCCTGTTGTCGCCGCTTGGCATGGTCGCGAAGGATCACCCGCTTTGCCCAGCCGTCTGGCTCCGTATCTGCAATGGCTGCACAAAAGACCGAACCATCTTTGGATTTGCGGTGAAACTGTGGCCCAGGCACCAACGGCAAACCAGGATCCCAAGCAAAACAATCCGGTGCCTTAATCCAAGAATCGTCATACGAAAACGCCGAGCGTTCGCGGGCGCCCGCCGCATCGTAATGCAAAGTCCCCACGCGCCGCGCCTCATTTCCCAAGAAAACTGAAATCGTCCGCTTCATAGGGCCGAATCGGTTTTCTTAACTCGAATGCGCTTGGGCAACCGTTCTTCATCTAAAATCAGCCCGTGCTCATCGCTCTGCGTATCAGCCAAACCGCCGAAGCTTTCGCCAAATCCCAATACGAAAAGCGCCATGGCATAAGCCCCCATCGAGACGGCAGGGTCTCCCTTTTCCATTCGAGCATAGGTGCCCTTTGCAACGCCAACACGCTCGGCCATCATCGCAACCGTCAACCTCCGCTTGCGACGAGCCCGCGCCAAATCAACACCAAATTTGGACAACGAGCGCCGGAGACTGGTTGGCAGAACATCGTGGAATGCTGATCTCACTTAAAAGTCAATATACTGACATTTAAGATTGATAAAGATCAATAAATGGAGCCTTACATTTCTTGGCCCCTAACACAGGCAACATTTATTCTATCTGCGGCCATGCCAGAGGATGTCACTCCGAGTTTTTATCTACCCCTCCTGATGATCCTGCAAATCCTGCTTGTCACGCCGGAGGCGCGATGCGCGCAGGCGGATCGATCCTGTCTGGAAAACGGCCTTCAAGCTCGCTCACTTCCAAGTCGAGTAGGGATTTTTTGTGAGGCAGGAGTTATAGTAACGCGCCTCAAGAGAGACTTCCTGCCCGACCCAGTCCGGCAGGTTGACTGGCTGGTCTTCGCGCTCGAGTTCGATTTCAGCGACCATGAGGCCGTCGTTTTCGGCATGGAAGATGTCCACTTCCCACTTCATTCCGTCGTGGCGCACGATGTAGCGGGTTTTATCGATGAGAGGACGCTCGCAGAGAGCCAGCATGAGTTCTGCGTCACGCACGGGGATGTCGTATTGGAGTTCCAGGCGGGTGATGCCCTCTCGAGCGCCTTTCACGGTGACAGTCGCCCGCTCGCCGGCGATGCGCACACGCACGCTCTTGCGGGAGTCCGAGCAGAGGTAGCCCTGCGAGAGCCGCTTGGGAGTGCCTTCCACCAAAGAGCGCCAGCCATCGCTAACGATAAGAAATTTCCGTTCGATCTCCAAAGGTTCGGCGCCGGGATTGTTCATCCCACATGAATAGCCGTTTTCAGCGCGAATGGCGAACGCTTTGGCGCGCACCGTCGCAGAGATTTTAGATTGCCCGTCATAGTGAAGCGCTTCAAAGTTCACGCGTTTGCACGAATGCGTCTTTTAATTTTTTTACTACTTCCTCTGTCTCTCGCGACCACATGGGGACAAGTCTCTGCTCCGCTGCCCGAAGATTCTACCAAAGCAGCCATTGAAGCTGTGCTGGCTGATTTTGATGCGAAGAAAAATGATGAAGCCCTCGCCAAGTTGGAGACCCTGCAGAAGAAGCTTCCAGACGACCCGCTCATCCTGAATCTCATTGGGTCCGTCTACAGCAAAAAAAAGGATTACCTCGCGGCCGAAAGCTATTTTCGGAAGTCCGTGAAAAAATCTCCTGGTTTTTTTCCCGCGCTCTACAACATCGGCGAAATACTCTTTCTCGAAAAAAAATACAGCGAAGCCCGCGAGCATTTTCAAGCCATGAGGGGCTCGGATACGCGAAACGAACTGCTGCAGTTCAAGGTGGTCCTTTGCGATCTGGCACTCAATGATACGGAGCGCGCCAAGAAAGTGATGAATGCCATCAAGTATCCGGGCGACTCCCCAGCGTGGTATTACGCGCATGCCGCCTACGAGAACAAGACGGGCAATAACAAAAAGGCCCGCGAATATGTCGCTGGGGCGAAATACATCTTTGGCCCGAAGACCTCTCTCTTTGACGAAACTTTTGAGGCGGCGGGTATAAGTCTCAAATGATCCCCCTTGCTAAGAAATATCCCTCGAACTCACCCGAACTATGAAACACCAACCCCGTCCGCTCCGATCACGCCTGAGCGGTGAAAAGCGACTCAACCCGCCTGATGTGTTGCTTCACGAGAAAGCCCGTGTGCTCGTCACCGGCGCCGGCGGATTCATCGGTAGCGCACTTGTCCATGCTCTCAACGAGCGGGGCATCACGCAGATCATCGTCACCGATTGCCTCGCTGAAGACGAGAAATGGCGGAATCTTCTTCCTCTGAAATTTGAGGACTACGTGCCAGCGGATGAGTTTCTGAGCGGCATAGAGGAGGACGCGGATCAATTTGGACGCTTCTCAGCGGTTTTCCACTTGGGAGCCTGCTCAGCCACCACGGTTACGGATTCCGATTTCGTGCTGAAAAACAACTACGCCTACACAAAGGCGCTCTGCCGGTGGGCCCTCTTCTCCGGCGCGCGCTTCGTTTACGCCTCCTCCGCCGCGACCTATGGCGACGGCAGTGCCGGCATGGATGACAAAACTGAAGACCTCTCGCGTTTTCGCCCGCTGAACCTCTACGGCTACTCGAAGCACCTGTTCGACCTCTATGCCTCCCGCGAGGAAATCCTGCCGGACATAATTGGCATCAAGTATTTCAATGTATTTGGACCAAATGAATACCACAAAGGCGACATGCGCAGCCTCGTCTGCAAGGCCTTCGATGAAATTCAGAAAACCGGCTGCATCCGCCTCTTCAAAAGCTACAAGCCGGAATACCCCGATGGCGGCCAGATGCGCGATTTCGTGTATGTGAAAGATGCCGTCGAGATGACGCTCCACCTTGCCGAGAATGAAGACGCTGGCGGCCTCTACAACATCGGCTCCGGTGTGGCACGCACCTGGATCGATCTCGCGAATGCCCTCTTCGCGGCCTTGGGAAAAACTCCGAACATCGAGTTTTTCGACATGCCGGAAACCATCCGTCACCAGTATCAATACCACACCTGTGCGGACATCTCGAAACTCCGTGCGACAGGCTACACGAAGCCCACGACTTCCCTCGAAGACGCGGTGCGCGACTATGCCGTCAACTACCTCCTGCCCGGAAAGCGGCTTGGCGAATAGTATTCCCACCCCACCCCGTTACGCCTGCCAGCGCTGCACGAACTGCTGCCGCTGGCCGGGCTTGGTGAAACTCACGGACTCGGACATCAGTGCCATCTCAAATTTTCTGGGCCTCTCGGAAATAGACTTCATCCAGGCATTCACCCGGCTTCGCCCTCGCCGCGATGGACTCGCGCTCACCGACCAACCCGATGGCGCCTGCATTTTCCTCGAGGGCCGCGACTGCCGCATTCAGCCCGTGAAGCCAATCCAGTGCTCCGGATTTCCCAACGAATGGAATTTCCCCGGCTGGCGCGATGTGTGCGAAGCGATTGAAATTTCAGAGACGGGGAACATGGAAAAAAAGGGTTAGCGACTTAACCGGGAAATCTCTTTCAAAAACAAACCCGCCGTTTCTTCGAAGGGATGCGAGGAGATTTTTGATCTCTCAACGCGCTGCGGATGTCGATACGGAGACTGTTTGGCCGATACGGAGAGGGATGGGAGGATTTCCTGTGACTTTGATGCGAACGGGAAACCGGTTGGGGAGCCGGACCCAGTCAATGGTCTGGCTTACTTTGGGGAGGAGTTCCACGGTGGAACCGTTGGGATCAAAAATGCCCCAAGCCACACTTTCGATGAGACCCTCGAAGGGTTCGTTATTTCGACCGATGAAAGTGATGGATGCCTTGCCGCCTTCTTGGAGGTGGTGGAGTTGGGTTTCCATAAAGTAGGCGGCGATCCAGAAGGAACTCGAATCCACAAGCGCCAGGAGTTGCTCGCCGGCGTAAACATAGGTGCCAAGCGAGGTGTTCATGTTTGTGAGGTAGCCATCGACGGGAGCGAAGATTTTTGTGTAGCCAAGGTTGAGTTGGGCTGACTGGAGATTCGCTTCGGCTGCAGCGGTATTTGCTTGAGCTGCGGCAAAGGAGTCCTGGGCATTCTGCAGGTCGCGGAGGTCGTTAACCTTGGTCTGATAGAGCACCGTCTGGCGGTCGAGTTCCTGCTTCGCCTGCACCTCGGCAGCTTGGGCCTGCTGGAGCTTGGCGCCGCAGTTGTTAACGGTGGCAATGTAGGTGGAGGGATCGACTTCGAAGAGGAGGTCGCCTTTTTTGACCTGCTGGTTGTCGCGAATGGGAATCTGCACGATGGGGCCGGCGACGCGACTTGCTATGCCAACGACATTGGCGCGCACTTGGCCGTCGCGAGTCCAGGGTTTGGTGGTGTAGCGGCTCCACATCCCGAGGGAGGTCAGGAACGCAAGAACAACGACCGTCGTCGTTACAATGAAGGCTGTGCTTTTTTTCATGGAGCAAGACAAAGACCCAAGGCCGAACCGAAGAGGATGACGAGTGCTATAAAAAGCAGCGGAACATTCCAGAGATAACGCGTCCAACCAAGTCGCTCAGCACCTACAAGCATCATCCAAGCGGCAAGAAAACCGGCTGCGCCTATGAGCATCTCCCACGGCAAGAGGAAGTCCCCAAGCAGAAATTGAGCGGAACTGAACTGGTTCAACATCGAGGTCGCAATCCTTTCACTAAGGCCCACAAGTGGCAAGCCCGTGCATTCCAGCGTATAGACGCGGAGAGGTTAGGGATAAGACTTCTCGCTGCCCTGGTCGTAAGACATTTTCGACTCGTAAACTTGCTCACAGCACCGCGATTTGTAGTTCCAGCGTCCACCGGACTCAACGCACTTGTTGATCTCCAGAAAATCAGGGCTGAAACCGTGAATCGCATACAGGGTAAAAAAATATCCCCCGACCAACAAAACAGCTGTAGCAAAGAGCATCAGCATGGCTTTGGGCGGCAATATGAAGAATTTTTCCAGAATGTATTTAGGGGACATAGGGGAAGCTGGTTACGGTAGTGAATCGTTATTTTTCTGAAAGGTAAAAGAAAACTTTCGCTTTTTTCAGTCTAAAGCCGCTTCCGCCTGCTTGATTCCATGGCTTTTTTTGAGACGATCTTCAGCCAGTGATTCCGTCCAGCAAAAGACCCGTTCGTATTCTGATCCTGACCGCCAGCATGGGAGAGGGACACAATACCGCAGCACGCAACATCCAGCACGCGCTCGAAGCCGAGGCAGGGAGCACTGTGAAGGTGCTTGTGGTGGATCCCTACACGCGGACGAACCCTGTGGTGAACCGCTGCATCCAGCGCGGGTATACCGCGGCGATCAATAATTACCCCCGGCTTTGGAAAATGGTTTTTGCGATGCTCAGCCAGCCGAAGGTTATCGAGGGAATGGCGCCGCTTTTGCTGCAGCTCATGAACGCGGTGCATTCGCTGGTGCGGGAGTTCCAGCCGGACCTGATCGCCTCCACCTACCCGATCTTCGGCTACATCATGCAAAGAATCCGCCGCGTGGACCTGGCTGTAGCCATGCCATTTTACATGGTCATCACGGATTCCACGATGATCAACCAGACCTGGTATCGCTACCCTAGTGACGGAGCGATTGTGGCTGATGAGCCTACGGCGGAAGTCCTGCGCGGCGATGGCGTGGCTGAAGAAAAAATTCACGTCCTAGGTTTTCCTGTCGGCCTGCAATTCGACGAGTTCATTCCTACTCCCCCTCCTCACGATGGCAACTGGCGGCTGCTCTTTTTTCCAGGAGGTCCACTGAACCGAGCCTTTGAAACGCTAAACCATCTTTCCACCATTGAGAAAGCCAGCGTGACAGTCATCACAGGCCGGCGACAGGATGCGCATGCAGCCCTTTCACGCGCGGGTCTGCCGAAGCGGGGGCACCTGATCGGCTGGACCGATAAAATGCCAGACCTCATGGGCTCGCATCATATTTTCATAGGCAAAGCCGGCGGCGCGACCGTGCAGGAGGCCATCGCAGCGCAGATTCCTTTTGTTGTGAACCATATTGTTCCCGGCCAGGAGGAGGGCAACATCGCACTCATCCAGCAAACGGCGATTGGCGCCCTCGCCTCAAACAGCCCAGCAGACATCCTGCATATCGTGAAGGGTGCCATGGCGAACGAAGCCGCTCTCTGGAGGACATGGCGTAAAAATCTTGTGCAGATTCAAAAACCCTCCGCCTCGAGAGCCATCGCCTCGTTTCTTCTGGAGCGAGCAATCAGCCACAAATCCTAATCGCACTGCATGGCCAAAGCCGGGTAAAAAAACTCAACCGACAGCGGGTTGTTGCTGGGTGAGGCAATGGAAGGCTCCGAGACCCCAGATAAGTTCACGGCAGTCGATCGGGACGATGCGCCGACTGGGGAAGGCCTCGTGCAGAGCAGAGACCGCCCAAGAGTCGTTGTGCTCGTTGAAGACAGGCAGGAGGACGACTGAATTCGCGATATAGAAATTTGCATAGCTCGCAGGCAGACGCTGCCCGTCGCGCATAATGCGGGTCGGCATCGGAAGCGTGAGCACATGGAGAGGTTCACCATCTGCAAGACGCATAGTGTGGAGCCGGTCGAGGTTCTGCTGCAGGGGCTCGAAATTGGGATCGTGTTCATCCTCCTCCACGGCGGTGATGACAGTGGATGGGCCGATGAAACGCGTGATGTCATCGACGTGACCATCCGTGTCGTCGCCCTCGATGCCATCGCCGAGCCAGAGGATTTTTTTAGCGCCGAGTTTGTCCCGGAGCTTTTTCTCAATAGAAGTGCGGTCGAGCGCGGGGTTGCGGTTTGGATTGAGCAGGCAACTCTCGGTGGTCAGGAAAGTGCCATGGCCATTGGTATCGATGGATCCGCCCTCGAGGATGAAATGTTCGAAATTAAAAATAGGGAGACCCAGAGCCTTGGCTATGGCAGGCGGCACGGCGTTGTCTTCGTCGAAAGGTGAGAGTTTGAAGCCCCAGGCGTTGAATCCGAAATTCAGCACAGCGAGCTGCGGCGACTTGTCACGCTTTACAAAAATAGGCCCGTGGTCGCGGCACCATGGTTCATCCGTGGCAATGTGGAAATACTCAACGCGGTCTGGCGGACAGGAACGGAGGAGCTTGCGAACGGCTTTCTCCTGCTCGGCGCCGCTGACATTGATGCGGACGATTTCGGATTCCGCCAACGCCTCCACCATTTTGACGAACGTGGGAAGGACCCGATCATAGGATTCCGGAAAGCTATTGCAATCAGGCTGGGGCCAGGAAATCCAAGTCGCCTCGTGAGGTTCCCACTCGGCCGGCATGCGATATCCTTTTTCTGAGGGACTCGTTTCAGTCATGAGGTTGATGGTTTTCTGTTACTGACGCGTAAGGACAAGGCAAAGTTCGAAAAAAATTTCTCGGGTTTTTGAAAAACCATTTGCATTCGGTTCAAATGGCATTCTGAAGGGCAAGCAAAAGCGGCGGGGGCTCACATTCCCCCGCCGCTTCACACTATGCCAAATTATTTCTTAGATGGCTTTTTCTCCTGTTTCATCCGTGCGGATGCGAATGACCTCCTCGACCGGTGAGACGAAGACTTTTCCATCTCCGATTTTTCCAGTCTTAGCGGACTTCACGATGGCCGCGATAGCACCCTCGAGGAGCGAGTCGGTGACGACGACCTCGATTTTGATCTTCGGCAGGAAGTCCACGGTGTATTCGCTACCGCGATAGATTTCGGTGTGACCTTTCTGGCGACCGAATCCTTTGACTTCGCTGACGGTCATTCCTTCGATCCCGAGGTCGGCAAGGGCCTCTTTGACCTCTTCGAGTTTGAAGGGTTTGATGATGGCTTCGATTTTTTTCATACGATTGGGTTCTTTTGGTTAAGCAAGTATTAGTTGAGAAGATAACCTTCCTCGCTGTGGTCGGTGATATCCAAGCCCGCTGCCTCGTCTTCTGCCGATGGGCGGAGTCCGATGGTGAACTTGACGATCAAAGTGATGACCAGTGTCCCGACAAGGGCGAGAGCCAAGGTGATTCCGATAGCTTGGAGTTGGGCCACCCAGAGAGTGCCACCTTCGACAGCGGCTTTGAGACCGTTCTTAGCGGCATAGGCATCACTGATGAGGTTGGCATTGACAGAGGATGAGGCAAAGATACCGGTCACCAATGCACCCATTGTGCCGCCCACGGCATGCACACCAAATGTGTCCAGAGCGTCGTCGTATCCGAGTTTAACTTTCAGGTAGGTCACTGCCAGGAACGGAACCACGCCGGCCAGAACACCAATAACGATGGCACTGTTAGCGGATACAAAGCCTGCGGCAGGAGTGATGACCACCAGGCCAGCAACAGCACCGGAGCAGAAGCCCAAGACGCTGGGGTGGCCCTTCAGGATCGCTTCCAACATGGCCCATACGAAGGCACCGGTGGCTGCGGCCAGTGTGGTGGTCAGAAAGGCTTGAGCGGCGATGCCATCAGCAGCGAGCGCGCTGCCGGCATTGAAACCATACCATCCGACCCACAGCATTCCCGTGCCGACCATACAAAGAACCATGCTGTGTGGAGGCATGGAGACCTTGCCAAATCCAGCGCGGCGACCAAGAAGGAGACACAAGAGAAGAGCCGACCATCCCGAGGACATGTGCACGACGGTGCCGCCAGCGAAATCGATTGCTGGAATCTTGGCATCGGCATTCCAAACGCCATTCATGAGGCCCGTGCCACCCCAGACCATGTGGGCAAGTGGGAAGTAAACGACGAACATCCAGAGGAAGGTGAATGCCATCACAGCCCAGAATTTCATGCGCTCAGCCGTTGCGCCGAAGATGAGGGCCGGAGTGATGATTGCGAAAGTCAACTGGTAGATGCAGAAGATGCTTTGAGAAATCCAGTAGGCGTAGGTGGTGTTGGGGGCCGGTCCGACATCCTTGAGAAAGAATAATTCCGAACCACCGAGGAAGGGGCTCGAGAAGTTCGTGCCGAAGACCAAGCTGTATCCCACCGCCCACCAGAGAATGGTGACCATGCCAGCGATGCCCAGACACATTGCCAGAATCGAAAGCACATTCTTGGATCGAACTAGGCCACCGTAGAACAGCGCCAGGCCGGGCAGTGTCATGAACAGCACCAAGGCAGCCGATGCCATCATCCACGCATTGTGACCAGGGCCGGCGACACCGGTGATTTTACTGCCAACTGGGTCCACATTGTTGATGTAGGCTTCGAGTCCGGCGATGCGTTGCTCGAGCGATGGCTCGGCGGCGGCGTCTGTGGAAGCAGCAGAGGTCTCCACGAGGGTGGTTGTCTTCTCCTCCACGACTGTGGTGGCGGCGTCTTGGGCGAACGCCGATGACAGTGTGAGGGAACCCGCCGCAATGATGGCTGCGGCTAGGTGTGCCAGTATTTTGTTTTTTATGAGCATGGTTGTATGGAGTTGTTGAGTGTCTTCGGTCGATGAAACCAAGGACTAACCGCCAATAAGCAATCAGCGTGCCAACCTGTTTCTTTAGGGAGAGGAGCAGTGAGCGTGCAAAAAAAACAACACCCCCAGCCCGCATGTCGTTTTTTGTTCATTCGCCCTCGGTATCCCTCTGCGGATTTTCAGTGGAAGCGCCGACTGACCGTGAATTCCGGCTTTCGCAGGAAGTCGAGCATGGCATGGTGTGACCCGTCATGGTTGTCACTTCGATAAATTCCACTTCGAACGCCGTCGATGCAGAGCGTCCTGCACTGTGGCGAATCCTAATGGCTTTCGGGATTGTGTATGTTGGCTATGGGTTGAATTTCCTGGCGGTGAAAATCGGTGTTGAAAGCCTGCCTGCATTTCTCTTCGCGGCATCGCACATTTTTTGCGCCGGCGTTATCCTCATCGCTTGGCAATCCTGCACGCGTGGCCGTGCCCTGTTGCCAATCGCGGGCCTCCAGCGCGCGGCGGTCGGCGCGTTCTTCCTTTTTGTCGGCGGGGTGGGACTTGTGACGCAGGGTGAAAAACTCGGCGTTCCATCCGGCGTGGCGGCGGTCATCAAAGCCTCCGTGCCACTCTGGGTCGCCGTATTGGAGGCTCTGCGCCCGAGGGGGGAGCGGGTTTCACCGCTGATGTCTGTGGGCCTCCTGCTTGGAGCTGCAGGCGTGGTGGCGATTGTGTTTCCAAGATTGACGACCAGCTCGGCGGACTCGATGCCAACAGGGATTCTGCTTCTGGTGGTCTCAGCATTTCTTTTTGCCATCGGGAGCATTTTTGTCCGGCACAAGCCCCCTTCGGACTCTCCGGTAGCAGGTGCTGGATGGATGATGATTTTTGGCGGCGTCCTCTTGACAGCGCTTGGCCTGATCTTCGGTGAAGCGAGCCAAATTCAGGCCGGTGACTTCACTTCGAGGACGCTCGGCGCGTTTGCTTTTCTACTATTTGTCCACTCCCTGGCCGCCTTCACGGCTATGAACTGGCTCCTACGCCACCTGCCCGCCTCGGTGGTCACCACAAAATTCTATGTATCGCCCGCTGTGGCGTTGCTGGCGGGGAGCCTTGTTCTCGGCGAAAAAATCACCCTGCCAGTGATCGCCAGCTTGTGCCTGATCCTCGTTGGCGTGGGCGTTGTGCTCTGGGGCGCTTCGAGAAAAAAGGGGGAATCCCCGCTCAAGCCGAGTGACGCCGAGGAGCTTGATACCTGAAAATTCTGGGCGACTCCTTACTGCAATGCGGCTCGGCAGGTGCGGCAGTAGTCCACGATTTTTTCGGCCTTGAGAATTCCCGATACGATGGCCACGCGTTGCGCTCCGGCAGCGAGGACTTCGGGGA